>WNFO01003827.1_pt1 | contig 15490 bp, 15 predicted proteins | sample 5400251 | NCBI WGS metagenome assembly WNFO01 (sample SAMN13153354, study PRJNA577476) | soil metagenome | isolation source: 100 cm saprolite under Madrone tree | place: USA:California | collected 2016-06-14 | reverse complement strand
CAAACACTGATCATCACAACATTCGCCCCCCTCTGCTCTCTCCTTCACTCCCCCTTCTTGATGCACTCTGCAGCTTGCTCGTCATCCCCGTCCCCGTCCCCACCCCCATCCCACCTTCGTCGCCCGCCCACCGCGTTCAGGCCAATATCGTCCTATTCCAAACGAAACTCTGGTCACTCTAGTATCTTTTTGTCCAAACTCCCCGCAGATCCCTTCACTTCCTCTGCTTTTCTACAACGAGACCCAATAGTTGTCAATTCTGAACGTCTCTTTCACGCCTCCGTTAACTCACATCCTACCCGGGATGTCATCCTTGTCCTTGGCGGTCCGTAGCTTTTTGTCCCCCTCAGCCATTCCTTAACCTCAACCTCTCCCCAGACCCAAGTCCAGAAGACGTCGCCCCTCTGCTCGATTCGGAACGCCTTGCATTCTCCCTTCTCATCTTTGCATCTCATCAGCCTCCACCTATACCCTCAAAGGTACAACCTACAGTTCGCATTCTTCGTCTAGCAGAGCCACTCGCCTTGGAGCGGGCAGGCGCCGTCCGTTTCGTAAACATTTTAGAATGGGCCGAACGTGTCGCACGAACGTGGCGTAAAGTGGGTGGAATCGGTGTCAGAGAACTCGCCGAGTACGATCAAGGGGACTTCGGCACCCTTTCGCTTCCCCAAAATTTTAGTCACCATTCTCAAACCGGCCCATCGCCCGCCGCGACGTCTATATCCTCAGCAGCACGCACGATTTTTTCCTTGGACAGGCTTCGCCTGCCGGGATGGCGCGGCCGTCGTGCTGAAGAATTACTTCCGCCCCCAGATCCATCGCAACGTCCATTTGACGGGCTTGTCAACTACCTTCCTTCCGGTATATCCGACAAGTCCCTCCTCAAGCATGTCATTCTTGTGACAACCATCACACGGCCCTTTCTTGTTGCCGCCGCCCCACCATCCATTGTTCGACCGCCGTATTCCCGCCGCAACTCTACTTTAACGCTCAAGCCTCTCTATTTGATGTCTACGCCCCCTGGCTCTACGGAATCACTCAACACCGTCCTTATGGACTCGCTTGCGTCGCAAAGTTCGCCGACCAAAGCTCATCTTGTGCATGTGCTTCCCGCTCGCCCACGTAATTTTGTCGCAAATCGCCTCATAGACAGCATTGAAACATTCCTCCTTTCATTCTCGTTTCCACCAACGTTGGGAATTAGGAATGGAGGGGGGATTGAGCCTGCCAACACATATCTCATTGAATCCCCGACATTTGCTGACCCCGTTGGTACGCCCCCGAGTCTAAACATCAATTGGACAATGGCGGATATATTACTGAGCAATTGCCTTGATGACCAACCAACACCCCGTGTGTGGTTTTCGGGCGCTTCGGACATTGTCGTCGCGGCGCTGCCAAGGTCAAAGTCGTCGCTCGCAAAACGGCCCATAGGACGTCACACCCAACCCAGCACAGCGTCATCCTCCAGAACTCCATCACCCGCTACTGCTACCAACCAAACTTTTATTAATACGCCTCCGACGCCATCTGACGAGGAGGAGGAAGCATGGTACCGTCGTCGTGTCCTCCTTGTCAAGGAAGCTTGGAATCAGACGCCATGGCGATGGCCCGGGAAATTGTGGAAGCGGCCTGCAGTAACAACAATATCACGGTGATGCATGGTCAATCACCCAGAAGCCATGTTTTTTTTTCTTTCCAAAATTTACTCGCCGCCACCGCCGCTGTAGATTACAGGGAAAAGATACCAAGAAATATATTTTCCATTCATCATGAAACCTTTTTCTTTATAGCTCTGCGCATATACGTTCTGACTGGACCATACATTGTATATTCTCTTGGACTTGCATCATATCCCACACGTAGACTCAAATTTTGATAGTTCGTTGAAAAGGTAACACTGTATTTCGAAAACAGTAAGTGCCATCAACTTGCAACTTTTCCTGACTTACGACTTTTATCCTCTTGAACGAAGCGTTATGTACCATATACGAGAATGTAACTATTTTTAGCACGAGATCACGACTCCACAGTTCTGATGATTCTGACGTACGTCTTGTACGGTACACATTGCGTAATGATGCATGACGATTTGTCACGATGCAGATAGGACAAAGCTCATCCTTCTAGGTGACGGAAGGGCTTTGTAGTTTAGGTACATGAAACCCAAGAGCCCCAAGAGAGAAGAAATAAGACCTCGCAATGTATCCAGCTACAACTTGTACCTGTTCCCCCTCACCAGATACAGCAAGCCAGCACCGTGACAAGTCCAGGCAGGCTAACATAAGTTCGATTCCGAATAGATACCGTGTTTCCAGAACTGGTGTCAAAGAAATGACCCAGAGCGGGAAGCGAAGGCCGTGCCGTTCGCTGATGTGATGAAGGGAGGGGGATGCAACGCCGTCGGCAAAACGCGCCTTCGCTCGGTTGATGATTCATTGTTACAACTACAACAATTGTTGATGGGATGGACGGATGGAAGCCGTGCCATTGTTCATACAATACATTCAGCTGTCGGTGATCAATTCTCGGCTGATGGACGGACGGAGGGGCGACGACGTGGGATAACCACCGAGGTGATTAAAAACCGGAGCATAGCATACATACCGGATCATGATGATACGGGGTGATGGATGAAATCGATACTGTAATAACTCCAATCAGAATCATCACGAATGCAATGAAAAAAATAATTTGAGAGGGCGGAAGTGAGAAACCTTTCTTTTTTTTGGCTTGTCTTTAGGTTTGGATCGGGGAGTTGAGGTCCGAACGATTTCCGATTTCCGACTTGTGAACTTCCTATTTTAATACCCCCATCATGACACCCCGCCCGAGCTTATTAGGTGATATGGCGATGGGTGATACTATATCCCATGGCGAGAGAGGCGAGACTCGGAGGGCCGTTGCATCTTTCCCATCCGCCTTAACCCCCCTTGGGCTTGGCAGGACCGCCAGACGAAAAGAAAGGAAAGAAGCGAAAAAAGAAAATGGGGTTCCGCTAGAGATTGAAGTAAGCGATAACCACCGAGCGGAGCAGAAGAAGGAAAAAAGTGGCCCAGGGTGGGGTGGGGGTTGCTGTTATGATTGTACGGCCAGAACGCCGCCGCAAGAACGCATATGTCGTAAATTGCTCTTGGTATCTGATCTGCTGGGCGCGGGTGTTCTAGAGGGAACCGAAGTTGCTTGCGTGGGGGTGGAGAGAAGGCGTGGTAAAAAAAAAACCGCGCTATAAAAGTGTCGAGTGTGTGCGGCGCCACAAGGGAATTGAGGAGAGGGGTCGGTAACGGTAACGGTAGCGAAGGTGTATCTTCAGCAAAACAAAGGGACATTGGCTGACGTAATCCCCCATCCTTCTGCCCGAGTCGGAAGAAGGCTAGAAGGTGTATGGAATATACGTACTAGTATGCAAGGAGCGGTGAGCTGGCTGTGGGCGCAGGTCTGATACGCACCGAATAAGTAGCGGCTACCAGTGATCTGGGTAGGTTCAAATGATGTGAGTCTGAAATAGTAGAGAAGTTAGTATGTCGTATTGATGCCTTGGATGGACGAGGACGACCGCAAGAGGGGCCAAGGAGGACAAGTCCAGGACTAGATAAGCCAGCACATAGAAGAGAAGCACGGTATAGAGCATCGCGACAATAGCGGGCACAAACCTCATCGTGGCGGTTGGCCGTTATGCCCGGTGAGTACTACCACCGGAGATATTAGACGCCGGTAAATAGTAAGGGAAATGAATGAAAGCACTAGTTATTGACTGGCACAGCAACAACACGGCAGGTCTCGTAAACGTGTCAGTCAATAGTCCGTTGATTAATACACCGAACGGTCACGGTCGTGCCAGTGCAGCAGACACGCAGCTTCTATGAGACACGGGCGTGCGTTAATATTAATACGCATATGCGCCATGTCACGGTGCCAGTGCCATGGTCCGAGTCCGAGTCGCGTGCTTGGCACTATCGGCACGTCCGAAAGGGCATATGCGGAGTAGGAGCCTGAGGGTGGTTCCTCGAGAAGAGAGAGAGATGAATGGGAATGCGGATAGTGTGAGGCTCATGTTCCTAGAAACTTCGCTTCGGCTTGGATGCAATGCGGGGGCAAGGCAGAGTGGGCAGGGCATAGACACGGCGGACAGGCGGACAAACCCCCTCCCCTCGAAATGATCTTCGGTTACTCCGGCAATGATAAAAATACCGTTGGTGAAAAGGAAAGGAGAGTCGCTGGCTGCAGCAGGAGAGTGACCAGATCCAGGAGGGGCGCAATGACATACAGTCACAGAACGACCGTCGAGACTGTTTTGATGCGAGGGTGGTGCTGACGATGGGTTGCTTGGTCCCACATTGGTCCGTGCTGTGTGGTCACGGTACGGTAGGGGAAGGAACCTTGCCGTTTCGTTTTTTCGTCAGAGGTTCTTTGATCCATCCAGGATCCAAGCTATTCCGCCCAGTCTGAGGCCGTAAATCGAAATCGAGTGGGTTGTACTTCGGATCCCTGACGCTCGTCCGAGAAGTGCGGGGTTGCGGCACCCATCCCCATCCTCATCTGGGCCATCCACCGTGGTGATTTCTGCTCTGTTCCTTCTTTATCCACTCTCCCCCCCACACGAAAACAATTCAGAGTCAGTTTTTCTAGAGACAAAACCCATTTGGAAGGAACATTTTATCGTTGCACAATCGGGTGATCTCATGCTCAGGCTGTGCCACCCCAAAACCTTACCGGGTACTGCTAAGGCACACCGGTTTTTTCTCAAACTCAACGACTCCTTTTCCCACACACACCCCCCCATCCACGCATTAGTGCGGAGCCTCACATTTTCAGATAACCTATTATCAGATTGTCAGGTCAGATCAAAAGAACATCGATTGACTTTGCCCATCGGTCGGTCGGTCGACTAGTCAACCGGGTTGGCAGTGTTTCGAAAAATGAAAACGAAAAAACTGGGGTGGACCCCCGGCCCCTGTACAAGCACCGGCATCGGATCCCTCTCGTTTCGACCCCCGGATCGCTCAATTACCGTTCAGCGGAAGTAAATGCTGGTGGTTTGATCGTGCGTATCCGTTGCTTGCTCGGATCCGGACTTATTGCAATGTCGCCAATCTTGTCAGTCGTCCGGCTTGTCTATCCTATCTCAAGGCGATTTCGTGATTCGAATCCGTCACATGTTCATCTTGCGATCTCGTCGAGCGCGCGATGTCCATCGATGACACGACTTCCGTACGTTAGTTTACACAATCTTAACGTACACTGCGAGCGCGCTACGACCTGTGTGTTGCACATTAGTGGTGTATTAATACCCATAAGCATTCACATACGGCGACCATTTACAACAGCCTTTCGAAGAACTGTGGTGTCCCTTGGCACCACATCAACGCCTCGAGTTGCCAAGTCCAAGACGTAAGCATGATACTGCCCCATCTCACTTCGCCACGCCACTGCCTGTCACGAGGAGTTAATGGCTTATCTCTCGCGAAGCCTCATGACCCCCGGCGCAGTGCGGAGTGGATGCGGGGGCATGGTCACGGTGTAGTAGTAAAGCTTGATTGCATTCCTTCTCCTGTCTTTCGAAGCACAAAAAATTGCGTCTCCAGCAGCGAGCGTGTTCTACCGTGCCTTGCCTTGCCCGGGCCTGCACCTCCCTCCCTCTTCCCTTCTCCGCTTCTTCGCTTCTCGGTCAACTTTAACTCCTGTGTCACTTATTCGTCCCGGTCTCAGCCTCACTCCACAAACCTAAGAACTGGCATCAGTATCGGGCGATAAGGATCAAAGGGATCAAAGATCCGTGATCCCTACAGACAGAGGACGTGTTGAACTTCGGAAATGTGATTCTGCTCTTGTGACTTGACTACAGTATCCATCTTTCTGCCCCGTCCCGGGGAACTGCCAGCGGAAGCGTGCTTACATGCCAATAAAACGAGACACTGTAGTTGCCTCGTGCCTGATTGACTTAGATCTCTGCTCTGGAGGCCGGATACAGGCACCGAACTGCGCAGCAGGACCTTTGTTTCTCTTTCATTTCATATCTTTCTCTCCACACGCAGCAACACCAAGGGCAAACATGTTCAAGCATCCTAGATTCTGATCTAACTTCCTTATGATCAATCAGAATCCCAACCCCACCCCCACCCCACCGCATTACTTTATTTGTTCCTTCTCCACGGATGTACAGGACAGGAAAACCGTCGGCTCAAGTATGTGGATCGAGAAAGAAAATACCTGCGGTTGCAGCCTGGCTGCCTCCTGCTGGATGGATGCGTAGGTTTGATTCCGAAACCGTGATATGAAGCAGACGCGCGCCCGCTGTATTGCGTGGCGCCTTCATACTGTACCGTAACCTTATGTTCCCCGCGCCAAGTTTGTAAGCGCCGTTCAATTTTATATGTAGCCAAATAACTGAAACGAACGCCTTACTTTGGTTTAGTGAAAGGGTCAGACGTTAAATGGACAGTAGACTACAAATGAGACTTGGATTATATTGGCGGTTAGTTCTGGGTCGCCATGGCCCCGTGATCATGACATGGGATCAAGAATCGAGGAGTTATATCGAGGATAACTCCAAGGGGTGATGGCGATGAGACTAATGCGTTCTGCTCCCGCTCCACAGCTTGGTACCGACGAGAGCCGCGGCTCGTTCTAGGGAGTAATATCATGCCGAGTAGCTACCCCTAATTGCTGGGCGGTGTGATGGAATCTAGAACTCAACTTGCGGAAGAATTAGAAACACACCGCACCGTCTGTTTAACCGAGCCATGAGATTGAGATTATGCGAGAAACCAAGCAACTCCCTACAACTGCGACTGTTCTAAAATCACGCGGAGAAGTGAGTCAGCGTCAAGATTGGGATGACCTGGCACCGGCGCTTATGGAATTTGCAACCGGCCCTGCTGCGTTCCGACAATTTCCTTGCGGACTCAGAGCGCGCGCGCGAATAGAAGGATCATTGAGGTGAGACCGGGGGCAGATCACAATTGTCTCTGCATTACGTGGATCGTAACGTCCGAAAGCCTCGAGACCGCTCTTCTAAATAAAATATGTCAAATTCAAGGGGCGATGCCACGGCTGTAGTTCAGTTGGCCGCCCTGCAAAGGAAGCCATAACACGCCCATAACAGCAGGTTTCCTGGATGGAATTCCTTTGTGCTATATCTCGAGAGTTTCGCGTAATAGAGCCGCCTCGCTTGTACAAACGACCCACCTTGGGCGAATCAAGTCATCCAGTGGTCCAGAGCGGACTTGCACGTGGTCCAGACATAGTTCACGTTCGTACCGATTGATTGCGAGACCCCCCCAGTTACATGCGAGGTGGAGTTGAAGAGGGTTCTGTTGATGGAGTATCTGCCTGAGGTGGATAATGCGGACGAGCTCCAGGAAAAGGTCTGATACGCAACATCATTGGTGTGTATAAGAACCGTCACCGATCCAAAGAACGAACAACTGGTTCACCAACTAACCGGGTGCTTTTAATTAGGCCAGACAGCTGTGGCTTGTGACCTGTTCGGCTTGGAATTCAATATGTCCGTGGGCCAGCGTCTAACAGCCATCAGGTGCCACTGACTAGTAGGCACTGGGCACGAGTGATCAATGATCCAAACAACTAGACGCCGGTCGAGACCCTCGATCTGCCCTGGCGATTGTCCAGGCGCGCGAGGAAACGTATGGACGTGTCTTTTGAAATAGACGGACTGAAACACGCTAGACCATGCGGATACTTGGGCAAATGATAGGCGCTGGGCTACCGCAATGGGAGCATACGAGCTACGTCCCCATCCCCAACGCGGACGCGTTGGGCTACAGGGGTTCAGGTGCTGTGTTGCACACTAGAAAATCGATTGAAAAGAGAGGGGATGTCGGACGTTTTGTGTTGCGCGCGAATGCTAAGACCGATGGAAGTTGGCGGGTGCAAAAAAATGTGATCAGCATCAGCGCGGCCGGGTCAATATTTGAAACGAAAGGGTCGAGACTGGCGAAAAGTAAGGAAGAGACCGGAGACGTGTATGATTCGCCAGCCCAGCGAGCCGAGGGGACGAGAGACCGAGATGCATCCTTTCTGAGATGATGCGGAGGAAGGACAAGAGAAATGACCAATGTTTTCGTACTTGCGACGTTAGTCGTTAGTCAGTCGCGCGGCGCTCGATCATCAAGCCACTTGGCCAGCAGCTGACTCCGGCAGGGGGCGAGGCGAGGCTCCATATGAGTCGTTGGCCGAACAGGGGCTAGACGATGGTGTATCCGCACGTTTTGTTTGAGCCGTCGGGCATGAAAGTCCCGAGTCCGGATTGGGGGTAAATTTTGGGATGAATTCATGGCCGCAGTGCGCGGACGCCCCTGGGAGGATGAGCAGATAGCGGTCACGTGGTGGGCGTGGCATAGCAACCTGATCGAGTGAAATAGCTGCAAAACTCGAACACAGTTTCATCGATATTGATCATATCGGGAGCTCATGGCCACAACGGCTTTCGAAAGTCGGGCCGAGGAAGAGGGGTCAGGAAAGCACCGAAGAGGCAACAGGTGAACTGAAATGGGAGGGTGCAAACGAGGAATGGAAGTGGGTCAGCATTTTCCCAGACAAGGAAACAACTTCTGCTGTGAAATCGAGGATCACGTTGTGTGTGCGATACATGTCCATACGTGTGCGATATCGTTCCGTAACAAGCAGTCACATATCTGGGAAGAAATGGCGAGATCCGCGGACTCATGAACCGATCGTCCAACCAGATCGCGTTGCCGGGACCAGACCAGACACCGCCGAGCTGCTCGGCCTCGAGTCCTCGCTGGCGCCCAAAAGTAATTTCAAAAGTTTTTGAATGTGATGGACCAGATCCCAATGGCCTGCTTACTGGGATAGCGACATGAGGCAAGCTAGAGGCAAGCGAGAGCCTCTAGTTCTGAGCCGGGTGCATGGCGATCCACCTCTAGCAACTGATGTCAGACGCGTACCGGGATTAAGGCAAAACATGCAAGCCGAGCCACTAACATTTTCACCATCCAAACCCTTTGACCTTACCGGCGTCTTTTCCGGCCCTTCCGTCCCTCTGCCTTATAAATATCCCTTTGTTTTCTTCCCATCCCCATCCCGACTCGACGACACCCCGTGCCTCTCTCTCCCCTGTTTTCCCCTACAACGCGCTCTGCCTCTTCACTCGTCCACTCCCCCTCTCAATCAAGCACCTCAATCAAGCACCATTCTGCTATCCTCAACATGCCAGCTGTCGTTAGCAACGCTACGCGTATCTGGGAGCTCAACATTCACTGGGACCTGTTCTCCCAATGTGGTGTCTGGGACCCGAAAGGAAGGGGAGTTGATATATGGGAGTGCATTCGTGCCCGTACGTCCCAGTGTGTTGACCGCCACGCCCCTCGCTCATTCGGTGCCACACAGACCAATCCACTCCTGGAACTCAGGTCAGTAGTTGTTGCGCCGTCAGATACATCCTACTGATAAATTTCTTCCGGCCAGCCACCAAATACTGCATATTGGCGTTATGTCGCGCGGCGATAGTGTTCCGTCGTCAAGCATAGCCCCGGCGTCGTCACCCTTGCCATCCGTTTCGTCTCTATTCTCTCTCGAGTCCCTTGTAACCCCGAAACCCACGTGATCTTGCGCCCCTTACCCCTTTGGGAAAGAAAATGCCATACCGACGGTGCGGATCATCAATCAAATGTCACCCTTATCGCCGTGAAATCCTCGAATCTCCTTCGCCAGCGCTCTGAATCCCCTATCTCGTTCGCGTCCCAACTGGGTCAACGCTACCACATCGCACGATCTGTCTTCTCGAGACCAAATTGGACGATCATCCGTCCTTCTCAACTCTCCTCTCAAAGTTGCAACCTTACTTTTGCGATGTTCTAAACGCCGCAATATTCATAACCAAATCACAAACCAGCGGTCGCAATTAGTCCAGTATAAATTGGAGACCTCGACACGACCGGACTAAAACGGGGTTACTTTCGTAGCTCGCTACTATCCGTTGTCCCATCGCATTTACTGCATTTGCAAATGTTTAGTCGTCTTTCGCCTCGCCACGCTGTTACCGGTCTATGTTTTTCCCTGGTGATGTTTACCGACCTACCTTGGTTTCGCTATTTTGGGGTCGTTTTTCGTCTTCACATCTATACACGGGTTTTTCCATCCAGGTTGTTATCGCTCACGCACAATATCCACTCCTCCCCATCTCCCCTATTTCATCTCATGGGCCACTGGGTGCATGCTACACATTCTTTTTTGCCATCATCACGAGCGTCAATTTATGTTTATTCATGGCACTACTGTACCTATCACTAGATGGCGTAATTCCAGAGGCATTTATTTATGTGTATATTCCATATAATATTAGCTACGTGTCTTCAGTCGGTCGCACTGGCGATAAAGTGAACTAGATCTATCATTACTGGCACTTGCGGTGCAGGGTAATGTTTCGATGTACCAGTTTGGCCCCGCAGGATTTGAATGGGGTTGCATCGTGGGACGTCATCACTTTGAGAATGGCAAAGCCACAGTCTGTGCACCGCTGGCCAATATAATGATCGCTGTCATTGATGCATCTTGATGCATGATACCCTTACGGGATAATAGGTGTGAAAACCTAGACCAATCTAAACGAAAAAAGGAGGGACAAGACCGATCGTACTGATCCCCCACGACGACTTAAAGGGAAGGACTGGCACGGCGCGATCCGAGGGTGGGACCATATAATACCGTACACCCCTACACCTCCCAACGAACGCACGCACGCGAGGCATGCCGTACAGAGCATACGATCGCTACCCACGATAGGACGGGTGCGAATGAAAGGTGCAGCAGACCGCGGACAGCAGGCAGCCCCTCCCACTCTCCCAAACTCCGACTTTTTGATGAGTTATCGTCGTCGTTTTCAAAAGGGGGTGTCTCCGAGTCCCATCCCGCCCCCTCGCCCGCTCCCCCCGACGTCAGAACAGGACTCCACTGACTTCACAGGTGGAGTCGAATGGATGGTCCACACGCGGTAGAATGACGGGCCAAGGCCAATAAGTTGGAACCGAATGTTTCTTGCGGGGAACATCATGATATATTTACTTTTGACGGCGCCGAGGACCCGGATGTAAAGAGGGATGGGAAGGAATGCGCAATCAATGAGGGTGCACTTAAGTGATAGCGGCAGGTGGAAATAGGCACGCCAATGGCGGGTTCGTATACATCGAAGTACTTGTATCTGTATCTGTGCATCACATGGACGCAACCGCCCAGGTCTCGTTGGGCTACACAGGGATCAAGGGTCCCGTTTGTGATTCGCTGCGCATTTGGATTCGAAGAAGCACGTCCCTGCGCCTCGATGTGATGCAGGCTAGATTGGGCATGATTATCCGGTTCATCCCTCCCGAGCGGGGTCATGGGGACGGCCGGGAAGGGGATCGAAACGTGGGGTACACAGTGTTTATTGTTCACACACACACACAACACAAGTGGCGTTGATAAGACAGATACCGTTTTTATGCGGATTTGGCCTGGGGGGGAGGAAAACGATCTGATTTCAGGACCTGAGCTTTCAAAAGGCATGGAACGGAAAGATGGTATGCCGTACCCGTGCCACAGTACTCCTCTCCATGGGAAGGATTGACACGATAAGGCCGGCTGAAGTCCACTGGTGATCGAAGTCTGTCAGGACTCTCAAGGTTCGTCGATTCTTTCGCATGGGGCCGAGCTAGCTGAACCGTTTCGAGATGCTGCTGCAGGCGGCAATGGCCGGACCAGTGGCACGCGAATATGAAATTGCGACTCAAAAACTTTTGGGCATGATCGCCTAATGGAACTGCACTTGTACAGTAGACTCGGCAACGCCCAAATATAGCTGCCCCCACCGCAAACCCGAGAAAGTTCAAGAATGAAGGCAATGAGAGCCAATCAGAATAGCGCACCCCCGGCATGCCAGTGAAGCTAAAAATGGATCCCCTGGGGCCGAAGGGCTCCTGCGTCATGACGCTTATGGGTACTGTCCGGTATGGGTACTGAGGAATACCCGTGCGGTGGCTTCGAAAGACGCTGTCAAGCAAGCACAGGGCAGTTCATTTCACGGAGCGGAATGTTCTGTGAGCCGGAAGGTAGATTGACAAGCGTGCGCAAATCGCAATTACCGTCGCTTTTGATGACGACGAGGGTACTACTGTGGAGGATACAGTAGTCAGGTTCGCAAGCTTACGCGAGTACACAAACTTGAAACCGTCGTAACGTCGGAAAAAAAACTCACGAAAAAAAAATTGGAACGAATGCAAGAGAGATGAAAAGAAATGTTTTAGATCCGCGTTTTGTCGTCAGGACAATAAATGACACAATGAGACGATGTTTGTTTGCGAGTCGGGCGCCAAGTCTGTAGTTGCGAGGTTCTTTAACAGAGGTCAGTCGAGAGATCTCCATAGACCCGCATGGATGAGGGGGCGAAGACAGCGTTAACACGGTTTGGGATGTTGACAAGCGTGAGCGAGTGTTGTGAGAAATCTCTTGACTTAGTCGTGCCAATGATCGGCGCCGACGCCCCATTGTGACTCAACATTATGAAGCGAGGCGAGGACCAGGAGCCGGGCATGTGATTGATTGGCATTGGTCGGAGGCATAAGTTATGTATGTGGTCGGCTGCCCAAAGTGGACGAAGCATTTACATACAGTAGAAGGCGGGCTGTTTCTGAGGTCTCCAAGCAAATACCCCAGAGCAAACTAGTGAACAAACAGTAACCTGAGAAACGAGATCTCCATGGCACAACCACAGGCAACAAATTCAGGTTTGCACGACGGGTACTACAGTAGTAGCCACTAACCAGGACGTCGCGAAATTGAAATTTCACGTCACATCAGATGGACGCGCTCAAACAACCCTAGTGACACCGGAAAGAAAATTTGGCCCCACGTGATCGCGACCCATTTCCTTCTCACCACCACGCGTTCAACTACTTCGCAGGGCACTCGAACACCGCCTCGCAAGATTGATTAAAGTATAGATCAGCTTTATTTGTTCCATCTGACTCCAGCATGCCAGTGAACAATCCCAAGAGCATGGTAAGTGTCCACCACCCCAAGGAGTATATACCGCGTTACCAAACGTTTGTTTCACCACCTAGGTGCTCGGCTGGGTCAGTCTTGTTGCCGTAGCTGGTGTGAGCTTCTATTTCGCAAAACAGAGCATCAACGAGCGACGACGGGATACTATCACCGGCGAACGGCCGAGTGCCAGGTTGGATTGTGAGTGATCGTGAGACTTCTTTCGTCTGTTCATGGCGCCGATCACACTGCTACTGTACAAGGGAGGGAAGAAAGGATCGCCCGAGACGAGGCGCAAAACTCCACAGGCACCCAGAGAAGAACATCGCGTTAGCCTAAATCTTGTCGCTGACTTCGGATCCTCTGGTTCGAAGGACAGACGCAGACCTGATTCCCGGGATCGGGAATCCGAGTAGAAGTCTATTTTTACGCGCCCCCCTCCTCCCCCTTAAATATCCTTCAATGAAGAGCATGACGATTCGATATCGATATCAGAACAAGAACAGAACGAGTGATCATCCTGACGTCATTCGACCCCTGTGTTTGGAAAGGTGTCGGTACACGCGTTGTTCGGACGGACGTCGCTTTTTCGAGTTTTCGAAATCCCTCGCCTCGCCATGTCTACAATTCACAATAGTCCCGCCAATCCTACTATCCCACGTCCACCATCTCGGCCTGGGAGGGTGAGCCTATCCTGTGGTCCCCCTCTAGGCCGAAACGCCGCCGAAACTCATACAGCACGTGCTACAACAGATACTTTTAGGCGGTGCAACCATCATCGGAGGAATCTTCGCAGGGACATGGTTCTTCATGAGCACAAAGCAAGCCCGCAAAGCGAGCCGTGAACCTGGCGAAAAGGGGGCGCTTCCAAGCTGTGAGCACTGCTGTATACTCCTAAAATTTCTGGTCCCCATTGTAACCGACTCCAAACGTACGGCTCCTTTCCTTTCTTTTGCGTAGGGAAATACCGAATGAGGCAGACTGTAGAGACCCCACGCGGGGGCGCGCTCTCTGATTCCCGCTCTGGCTTTGCTGCGCCGCAGCAGACGCTCGAGCCGCGCACGCGCACTCTACCGCTCGATGCGCCCAATCGTGACCCGGCCAGTGATCCCTCGCAGCATCGCACGCTATCACCAGGCGAAGAGGCGCTCCACTCGGAGAGCGGTGCCAAGATGCAACCTGTGCCACAACGCGACCAGGGCGACGGGCTACCGTATACAAAGCGGGTCAGTCGACAGTCTTGTCTTGTCTCATACTTCAGTTCCTTTTAGGTACTTATGATTCGCGCATAGGATCCGACTGGATCTCAGTACCAGGAGCAAAAGTCAAGCTGCGATTTAGAATATCATCGGTAGTGTCGAGAACATGTTAAAAAGAGTCGAAGAGTAATGGGGATTTGTGATTACAGTAAGTGACCACAATGATATAGTATGGTGCACGCCGAATCGTGAGAGGAGAATAGCGTGACAGAATTAGTGACTAATGTAATGACGTGCTCGTCCAAGTGAGCCGAAATGAGCATGATGCACAACAAGTGATGGTGATATTGGTAGACTACAGTGATAGAGCATCAGGTGCTAGATATACAAAGCTCGTCCGCCATCGTCCATACAACCCGATTATCGGGAATAACAGCTGAATGGAGCCACTCCCGAATGTTCTTCCCATCTAGGAGTCAGGTGTTTGAGGATTTCCACGTAGGTGGGGGCCCTATGCGGCAATTACAACAGTTCTACGTATTTTCCACGTTATAATGATGTTCCGTGATACCGGTTAAATATACTGGGGAAGGGGAAAGAAATGCAAAACGTATAAAGTCGCAAACCACACAACAGTCTGCGTGAAGATTATACAGTTGTTTGAGCACGAGCGCGGCGCCGCCGACGTCTAAAACGAGGTCAAAATTAATGAGCGGGCGATTAGAGCAAGTAAGAGGTGACCCACCGTGGAAACAGGGGACCCTTCGGCATGGGCCGTTCATCTAAATCTTGTGCTATATTCGCAGCAGCCTGGAAACCCTGCATACAGTACGAATGATGCCGCACAAAGATAGATAATCGATCAGCAAAGCCCAACATCGCTTCGGCTATCCTCGCCCAGCATGGCGACGGGACCTACCTCGATCCAATCAACGACTCTGGCGACGTCGCGGGCTTGCAGCAGAAACTGCTGTCCCTCCATGCGGATGCGGATCACGTTTTGCCGCTTCACGTAGTCAGTACCCAACCCGCTCTCTGCGTTATGCAGCGCGTACGCGTGCAGCAGGTCTTGCTCCTGAGGGAGCGGGACGTCAGGATCGTCGACCCAAAGATGCCGCCTCTTGACACGTGGCGGGCGAGGTGTGTGCGATGAGCCCCGTATGGTCGTGGCCGGGTTAGAAGGTGTTCTCGAATTCCGAGAGCTCACAGACATCGGCGGGGATGCACCCTGGCTCGAATTTGAGTCTGGACTGTTTTGTTGCAGAGCGGAGAACGAGTGGCCCGGTTGAAAC
>WNFO01003886.1_pt1 | contig 15492 bp, 17 predicted proteins | sample 5400251 | NCBI WGS metagenome assembly WNFO01 (sample SAMN13153354, study PRJNA577476) | soil metagenome | isolation source: 100 cm saprolite under Madrone tree | place: USA:California | collected 2016-06-14 | reverse complement strand
AGGAAGTGGATCGTATCGGACTCGACCGGGAATCTTATGAAATCCTCGGGCTCCAAGTGCCGCATGTCACCATTCCGGTGAAGCCGGGTCGCGACATCGCGCGTTTGATCGAAGTTGCAGCGATGGATCAAAAGCTGAAGGGCCTGGGCCAGAACAGCGCCGTGGAGTTCAACACCAAGCTGCTCAATTTGATGGAGCCAAGATCGACCTAATGGGATTGTTGAGCCGCAGGGCCAGCGCCACAGCGCGCAGCCAGAAGATCGTGAAGGAAATCTCGATTGTGAATCGACTCGGCCTCCATGCGCGCCCGGCGGCGATGTTCGTGCGCATCGCCAGCCGGTACCGCTCGGAAATTTGGGTGGCGAAGGAAGGCGAAGAAGTGAATGGGAAAAGCATCATGGGCTTGATGATGCTGGCGGCCGGGCAGGGATCGAAGCTGCGCATCCGCTGCGAAGGACCGGATGCCGATAAGGCCATCGAGGAACTCGAAGAATTAATCAACGCGCGCTTCAACGAAGATTGACATCCCCGTTATTCTCGCAGGTGCATGAGCGGCGATAAGGCACGGGAGGAAATTCGGTTCCACGGAGCAGGCGTTTCCCCGGGAATTGCCCAAGGCGCGATTCACGTGGTGCGGGATGATCTCGACGACGTGGCGCGCTATCGCATCGAGCCCGCGCAAATCGCGAACGAGATTGGGCGCTTCGAAGCCGCGCTCATTCAGACGCGTACGCAGATTCTCGAGATGCAGCAAAAGATCGCTGAATCCATCGGCGCGAAAGATGCAGGCATTTTCGATGCCCACCTCCTCGTCGTCGAGGATCGCACTTTGATCGACGAAGTGCTGCGCAAGCTCGAGGCTGATCTTTGCAATGTGGAGTGGGTATTTCAGGAAGTCGCCACCAATTACGCGGAGACGCTAAGCAAGATCGACGATCCCTATTTGCGCGAACGCGCCCTCGACATTGAGGACGTGACGCGGCGCGTTATCCGCAATCTTCAAGGCAAAGCGCCAAAAGCGTTTCTCGCCCTGACGGAACCGCACATTCTGGTCGCGCACAATCTCACTCCATCGGACACGGCGACTATGAACAGGGAGCGTGTCCTCGGCATTGCCACCGATCTCGGGAGCCGCACCTCGCACACGGCCATCATGGCGCGCTCGCTCAACATTCCCGCCATCGTCGGGTTGCACAACGCGACCGAAAAACTCGAAACCGGGCAGCACGTGTTGCTCGACGGAACGGACGGTTTGCTGGTTGTCGATCCAACGCCGGAGACGTTTGCTCGTTACGGCGAACTCGAATCGAAACGCGTCCAGATCACGCAAAAACTCGCCGAATTACGCGAAACAAAATCGACTACGCGTGACGGACGCCACATTGTTCTCTCCGCGAACATTGAGCTACCCGGCGATGTCGATGCAGTCGCAGCCAATGGCGCGGAGGGGATCGGGCTTTACCGAACGGAATTCCTTTATTTGAATCGCACCACTCTTCCCACCGAAGACGAGCAATACGAGACGTATCGGAAAGTGGCGGAGCGCGTTTCGCCCGATCCGCTCATTATCCGAACGTTCGATCTCGGCGGCGACAAGCTCGCGCCCGGTGCGGCCGATGTTGGCGATGAGTTAAACCCTTTCCTGGGCTGGCGCGCGATCCGTTTTTGTCTTGAAAACATCGACATCTTCAAAACCCAATTGCGCGCTATCCTTCGGGCCAGCGCCGTCGGCAATGTGAAAATCATGTTCCCGATGATTTCCGGTGTGGGTGAATTGCGACGCGCGCTCTCCGTCCTGGCCGAATGCAAAGAAGAGCTGCGTCGCACTGGATCGACATTCAGTGATACCACTGAAGTTGGCGCGATGATCGAAATTCCCAGCGCCGCCATCTCCGCCGACATTCTCGCGCGCGAAGTCGATTTCTTCAGCATCGGCACGAACGATTTGATTCAATATGCCATCGCGGTCGATCGCGTAAACGAGCGAATCGCGCATCTCTATGAGCCGACCCATCCCGCGGTGCTCCGTTTGCTCAAGATGATCGCCGACGCCGCCCGCGCGAACGACATTTGGGTCGGTGTTTGTGGCGAGATGGCGGGTGATATTGCGCTCATTCCGCTTCTTCTCGGCCTCGGGATGGATGAATTGAGCGCGGGCGCGACCCTCGTTCCGCGCATCAAGCGCGCGGTGCAAAGTCTGACGATCCCAGAATGCCGGCAGCTTGTCGATGAAGCGCTCGAGCTCCAGACGCCCTCGGAAATTTTGGCGCGTTGTTTGGAGCTGGCGGGAAAACGCTACGGCGATTTGCTCGGCTGAGCGACGTAATTCGTTAAATCGTTGAATCGTGAACCGTTGATCGAACCGCGAAATCACGAATTTCGCGTTCTGGCCTCTGACCTCTGGAGCTACTCCTCTTCGCTCAATCCCGTTTCCGGATCGGGTTTGAGTCCCTCTTCCTCCATTTTGCGCAGGACATCCTTCATGTCGTCCACTTCGTCCCATACTTCCTGGCTCACGTAGATGGGCGCTTTCTGTTGGGTGGCCATCGCGATGCAATCGCTTGGCCGCGCATCCAGCTCGATGATTTTCTTCTGCTGCAATTCGTTTTCCGCCCGGATGATGGCGCGCGCATAATAAGTCGCGTTCTTCAGGTCATTAATAATAACCCGCTCAACTTTTGCGCCGAGAGCTGTCATCAAATGTCCGATGAGATCATGGGTGAGCGGACGCTCCTTGGAAATCTCGCGCATGAACATCGTGATCGCGCTGCCAACGGTTTGATCGACATAAATAATGAATACCTTGTCGTTGTTTCCAAGAAACACTGCGCACCCGCCACTGGTCGGCAAAACCGCGCGCACTTGCACTTCGATCACCGATTTGTTCATCGGGCAAACGGTACCCGGCCAATCGCGAAAAACAAGCGGCGGGGGCTGGTGGATCGCACGCTCCGTCGCGCGATGTTAAATGTGTGCCCCCGAAGGCGCATTATTTTTTGGCATTGAGCTCGCCACAGGACGAGTCCGTCCGACTGGCGGACAAGAGACTGCTCGATCCACCCTGGCGGATGAAAAGTGTCCGCTCGTTGTGAATAAGTTGGCACGAAAATTTCTTTGAAGCGGGCTTGCATGTTCGTTGCGCTGATTCAATATGCGTTTGCGACTTGCTAGTGCGCGACGAATCGAGATGAAAACCGAGTGGGACGTTGAGTCTGCCATCGCCACTTACAACGTCGATCGATGGGGCGGCGGTTATTTCACGATCAACAGCTCGGGCAACGTCGAGGCGCGGCCGCTCCAGGAAAACGGCGGTTCCATCGACATCCTCGAAGTCGTTAACGAGGCACGCTCCCGCAGTCTTGGTTTTCCGCTCGTCATCCGGTTTCAAGATCTGCTGCGTCATCGGGTCGAATCGGTCAATCGCGCGTTTCAAACCGCGATGAGCGAATTCGGCTATCGCAATGAGTATCGCGGAGTTTTTCCGATCAAAGTCAATCAGTTGCGAGAAGTGATCGAAGAGATTGTCGATGCCGGCCAGCAATTTCATTTCGGTCTCGAAGCCGGCAGCAAACCCGAACTGGTTGCCGCGCTGGCGATGCACAAAGACCTAGAGAGCCTCATCATTTGCAACGGCTACAAAGATCCGGCCTTTATTCGCATTGCGTTGCTCGGCCGCAAGCTCGGCAAGTCGGTCGTCATCGTCGTGGAAAAACTCGAGGAGCTCGAGCAGACCATTCGCACTTCGAAAGAAGTCGGCGTCGAACCGCACATCGGCATTCGCGTCCGGCTGCACAGCAAAGGCTCCGGCAAATGGTCGCCCAGCGGCGGTGAGAACGCGAAATTCGGTCTCGACACTACGAATCTGGTCGCCGCGAGCCAGATATTAAAAGACGCGGGATTCGCGCACTGTCTCAAACTCGTTCATTTCCACGTCGGCTCGCAGGTGCCGGACATTTCGACGATCAGACGAGCGGTGCGCGAAGCAGCTCGGTACTACGCAAAGTTCGCCAAACTTGGACACGAACTTGGTTATCTCGACGTGGGCGGCGGTCTCGGCGTTGATTACGACGGGTCACGCAGCGACTTCGACAGTTCGACGAATTATTCGCTCCAGGAATACGCCAACGATGTCGTTTGGAACATCATGGACGTGTGCGATTCCGAAGGCGTCCCGCATCCGGCCATCGTCAGCGAAGGCGGGCGCGCGATTGTGGCGCATCATTCCGTGCTCGTCATGGAGGCGTTCAGTTCCATCGAGCGGACCGCGCCGAAGCTCAAGGTCGAGGCGGCCGAGAAAGACAACAAACTCGTGCGCGACATCCTTGATGTGAAACAGCGGCTCAAACGCGGCAACCGCATCGAGAGCCTGCACGACATCCAGCAGATCAAAGAAGAATCGCAGCAGATGTTCGACCTTGGTCTGCTCGATCTCGAATCGAAAGCAAAAATCGAGACTGTTTACTGGCAGCTCGCGCAGCAAATCGTCCATATGCACCGCGGCCTGCGCTATGTGCCGGAGGAAGTGAAGCAGCTCGAAACTTCATTGGGCGATCAATACATCTGTAACTTCTCCGTTTTCCAATCGCTGCTCGATCATTGGGCGCTCGGCCAATTGTTCCCCATCATGCCAATCCATCGCCTCACGACTCCGCCTGATCGCAACGGCATGATCGTGGACATCACCTGCGATTCCGACGGCAAGATATCGAAGTTTACTGATTTACAGGACGTGCGCGAAACGCTCCCGCTTCATCGCATTGCGCCCGGTGAAATCTATTACCTCGGCGTCTTCATGGTGGGCGCTTACCAGGACATCATGGGCGACCTGCACAATTTGTTCGGACGCGTGACCGAGGCGCACGTTTTTCTCGATCCGGACGAAGAAGCCGGTTGGTACATCGAAGAAGTAATCGAGGGCAGTACCATTGGCGAAGTCCTTTCCATGACACAGTGGGACAAAGTCGAATTGATGCGACTCTTGAAATCACAAGTCGACGCCGCCATCAAAACCGATCGCCTCAAACCTAACGACGCGATGAAGCTCCTCTCCGACTACGAGCGCCTCCTTCAGGAATACACTTACCTCTCGCTCAACGGCACCAAACCTCCGCCACAACCGGGCAATTGGTTGCCGTTAAGTTGATCAATTGTCGATTTTGCAGATGGCGATCTGACTGTAGGGGAAGCTGCCAGCTTCCCCCATTCCGGGAAGCTAACAACGTCCCATACGAGATCTCCTATTTCCGGTCTTCCTGCTTTCCTTGGTTACGCTTGCTTTTCGTGGTTTCTTAGCTTCCAGATTGAAACCCATATTCATCCCTGAAAGCTTTCGGGGTTAAATTAATGTGTGAGCGACGAACCGAATATTTCCTTATCGCAGATCGGCCAGATCTCAGTAAACGTGCACGATCTGGCGCGGGCCGCGGTCTTTTATAAAGAGACGCTCGGCCTGAAACATCTGTTCACTGCCCCGCCGAAGATGGCGTTCTTCGATTGCGGTGGCATCCGATTGATGCTCGCGATTCCGGAAAGGCCGGACCTCGATCATCCCAGTTCGATTCTTTATTTCAAAGTCGCGGACATCGAGCACGCGCACAAATTTTTGACATCGCGCGGAGTCCACTTCGAAACCAAGCCAATGCTGGTCGCGCCGATGGCGACGCACGATCTTTGGCTCGCCGAATTTCGTGATTCGGAAAACAATGTTCTCGCGCTCATGTGCGAAAAACCCAAAGCGGCGAAAAGTTGAACGCTAGATTCGATGATTAAGAAGAATTTCCAAATAGATCCTGACATATCTCGGGCAGAAACATTGCCCGGCGATGTTTATTGCGATCCGGTTTGGTACGAGCGCACGAAGACAAAAATTTTCGTGCGGTCATGGCAGTTTGTCGGCGACCCGGTGCGCATGAAAGCGCCCGGTCACGTGCGTCCGTTTACGTTGCTCGAGGGTTGTCTCGATGAGCCGTTGCTGCTCACTGTCGATGCCCGGGGACGGACGCACTGTTTGTCGAATGTGTGCACCCATCGCGGTGCACTCGTGGTTGAGGGAGAAGGACACGTCAAAAATATGCGGTGCCGTTATCATGGAAGAAAATTCGCTCTCGACGGTTCATTTTTGTCCATGCCGGAGTTCAAAGGCGTTGCCGGATTCCCGAGCGAGAAAGATAATCTGCCGCGCGTTGCACTCGAGCGCTGGGGGTCATTCTTATTTTGCAGCCTCGATCCGGCCTTCTCCTTCGAGGAACTCGTTAGGCCGATGAACGAGCGCGTAAATTTTCTCCCACTCGATCGCGCCGTTTTCGATGCCTCGACATCGCGCGATTACTTCCTCAAGGCGAACTGGGCGCTCTACTGCGATAATTACGTGGAAGAATTTCACCTCCCGTACGTGCACGGAGCGAGCCTCGCCGGACTCGATTACGGCGACTATCGCACGGAACTTTATCCGCATGCCACTTTGCAGATCGGCGTCGGCAAATCGAAAGCGGATTCATTCGCGCTGCCGGAAGGTCATCCCGATCATGGAAGCAACATCGCGGCGTTCTACTACTGGCTCTTTCCAAACTTGATGATGAACTTTTATTTGTGGGGTGTTTCGGTGAACGTCGTTTATCCGCTCGGTCCGGAGCGCACAAAGGTTTCGTTCCTCAGTTACGTTTGGGACAAAAATCGACAATCAAGCGGTGTAGGCGCCGATCTTCATCGCGTGGAGATGGAAGATGAAGAAGTAGTCGAATCCGTCCAGCGCGGGGTGCGTTCACGTCTTTACAATCGCGGCCGCTACTCGCCGCGGCGTGAAGTTGGCACGCACCATTTCCACAAACTTCTCGCGCGTTTTCTAAACACGTAATCACGGCAATGCGAGAGCGGCGACACCTACTGCTGTTGATTTCGATCCTCGTGCTTTTCATGCTGAGTCCTTTTGTCGTCACATTTCGACACGGCGTGTTGTTTTTGAATGTGTTCGGGGCGGCCATTCTCGTGGCCGGCTCCTACGCTCTTAGCGAACGAAAGCAATTATTCAGGACTGCGGTTGTGCTGTCGGCGATTTCGATTGTCGCGACATGCCTGCTTCTCACTTTTCCGCAGCATTGGGCCGTGCTTGTGTCGCACGGCTCGATCATCCTACTGGTCGCTTTTTTTTGTGTCTCGATCCTCGCTTATGTGCTGCGCAGTGGTCGAGTGACCTCGGACAAGATCTTTGCCGCCATCTCCGTGTATCTCTTGCTCGGATTTGCGTGGACTTACGCTTACGCGCTTCTTGACGATATGCAGCCCGGATCATTCGCCGATTCGACCGAAACCGGCCGAACCGATTACGTCGCGCATGTCATGCAACTCAGATATTTTAGCTTCGTTACGTTGACGACTTTGGGGTACGGCGACGTGCTTCCGCGCTCATCGGCTGCACGAACAATGGCCACGCTTGAAGCGGTGATGGGCCAGATTTATCTCGCGGTGCTCGTCGCGCGGCTGGTCGGATTGCACATTGTCCATGCGAGCAAGCCGTGGACGCGGGACGACAACTGAGCCAATTTCCGCAATCTTCGCTACCCGACCGAATCAATCATCAACGTGCTAACGCGCGAGCAGGTAAATCGCAATTAACGCGAGCAGAAAATAAGGAACAAGCACCGCCGCTCCGGCGTAATCCTTCGCCATTCGCTGGCCGAAGAAGAGTGCGATGATCGAGATGGCGGATACGATCGCGCCGTAGAATGCGAGCGTGGAATTGCGAGAAAAAATTATCAGCGCACATCCAATCGCGCTCAATGCTCCGGCCACAATCTCGAGGATGGTGATCGCGGTCACCATCAGCGGCACAATTCCCGCCAGCGGACTCTTAGCGAAATGTCCTTTCAACCACTCGAGGTTGCCACGCCGATCCACGATCTTGTCGATCCCCGACTGAAGAAAGAGAATCGCGAGAAAAGCCGACACGAGCACCTGCAGAAAGTATGTCGCTCCATCGGAGGAATGCAGATTTGGCATCGGACTATTGTAGCGTGATTAAGTGGTTCAGGCAGTCGTTGCGGGCTCGGCGGAGTAGCGGGTGGGATCCTGGCGAAAAAACCGCGCGAGTTCGGCGTACAGTTCTGAATGTTTGGCGCGGAGAGCGCGGGGACGCTCAAAGAACGCCTCCGTAACTACGGCAAAGAACTCCGCGGGATCTTTCGCGCCGTAAGTATCCAACACGGTGGCCATACCGGCTTCATTAGCAGCCCGCAATGCCTCGAAGTCCTTGCTCATGACTCGCGACCAGGCCAGGTACTCTGCTCGCGTCGCGAGAGCGGGCGCGCCATTGGTCTGAAAATCCTCGAAGTCAAGCTGGTGGGCGAACTCGTGTAGCACCAGGTTTCTGGCATCCGAAGGATCCGCCGCTCCGCGTTTCGCCGAATCCCAGGCCAGCACCATCGCTCCAAGCCGGCGCGCGGTGTGGCCGAGGCGTTCTTGCCCGCCCTCCTCCCAAATGTTGCCTCCAAGGTGCCGCGCCTCATACGCTGTGTAGCCGGAAGGATAAACCAGAATCGTAATCAGCTGAGGGTAATAGTCGGTCTCGCGGTGCAGGAGGAGGAGGCACGCCTGTGCTGCGATTGTGACACGGATTTCGTCGGTAAGTTCAAGGCCGCCGCAACCTTCGAGGTGCTTTTCGGCCAGAAAGACTTGAACATGACCTAAGAGCTCGGTCTGATCTTCGGGCGGAAGCCGCCGGAAGATTGGGAGGTTGCGCGTAACGATAGACTGCCATGCCGGCGGAAAAGATTGAGCGCGCAATCGCTGACGCCGGCGCTGCTTCAAAAATCCGAAGATCACAAACTCTTCGCCGTGTCAGGGCGTGACAAACTCGGTTTCAGTCGAAATGGTTGACTCGCCCGCGCTTTGTTGCAACGCTTGTTCCACCGCCCGCCAGGCAAGCATTGCGCACTTGACCCGCTGCGGAAATTTCCGCACCCCCTGCAACAGTCGAAGATCGCCCAACATTTTAGGCGCTTCGGCCGTTTCGTCGGTCACAAGATCGTGAAATGCGCGAAGCATCTCCGTCGCTTCCGCGCGACTTTTCCCTTTCAATTTCGCCGTCATCAATGAAGCCGATGCCTGACTGATCGCGCAGCCGTGTCCGGTGAACTTGATATCTTGCAAGCCGCCATCGGTGCCAAATTTCACGCCGAGATGAATCTCATCGCCGCAGGCGGGATTGTCGCCATGCACCCGCACCGCAGCATCGGCCAGATCTCCAAAATTACGTGGCCGCCGCGAATGATCGAGAATGACCTCCTGATATAGCTCTTCGAGTTCCGAAATCATGAAAAGAAACGAACGGCGTCGCGCAGGATTTCAATCATTCGATCGATTTCCTCTTTCGTATTGTAAAAGTAGAAGCTCGCGCGAGTCGTTCCGGGCAAGCCGAACCTCCGCATCAGCGGCTGGTTGCAATGATGCCCCCCGCGCATGGCCAGCCCATACTGATCGGCGAACGTGGTGAGATCGTGTGGGTGCGCTGCCTCCATCACGAAACCAACCAGGGCGCCCCGCTCCGTGGATGGCCCGAGGACGCGCATCCCGGGCAATTCCGCGAGACGTTCCATCGCATAGCCGGCAAGTTGTGCATCGTGTTCGAAAATTGCCGCGCGTCCGATTGACTCAATATAATCGATGGCCGCGGCGAGCCCGATCGCGCCGGCGATGTTGGGCGTGCCCGCTTCAAATCGGTGCGGTGCTTTTTTGAACGCGCTTTTTTCCAAAGTGACGCTGACGATCATCTCGCCGCCGCCATGCCATGGCGGGATCGAATCGAGAACCTCAGCGCGTCCGTAGAGCGCACCGATGCCAGTCGGTCCGCACATTTTGTGTCCGGAGAAAGCCAGGAAATCGCAGCCCAGCTCCCGCACATTGATTGGCATATGTCCCGCGCTCTGGGCCGCGTCCACCAGCGTGAGTGCGCCGACCGCCCGCGCTTTCTCACACAGTTCGCGAACCGGATTGATTGTTCCCAGCGAGTTTGAAACGTGCGTGAAAGCGAAGATCTTCACTTCGGGCGTGAGCCACGAGGAGAGCCGATCCAGCGCGAGAGTGCCGTCGTCGCAGACCGGCACGAAGCGCAGCTGAGCGCCCGTTCGTTCGGCCAACAACTGCCAGGGGACGAGGTTGCTGTGGTGCTCCATTTCTGTGAGGAGGGCCACATCTCCGTCGCGAAGAAATTTCCCGCCCCACGCTTGCGCGACAAGATTTATGCTTTCGGTGGTCCCGCGTGTGAAAACGATTTCGTCAGCACTCGCCGCGCCCAGGTAATTTGCCACCTGCTGCCGCGATTTTTCGTAAGCTTCCGTCGCGCGCGAGCTCAGCTCGTGCAGACCACGATGCACGTTGGCATTTTCGTGCTCGTAGTAATTTCGAAGCGCATCGAGTACCGCCCGTGGTTTCTGCGAGGTTGCGGCGCTATCAAAGTAGATCAGGGGATGGCCATGCGCCCGCTCACGGAGAATCGGAAAATCCTCACGGATAGCCTTCCAATCAATACCGCCACTGGCAACCTGGTGCACATCCTAATCTGCTCCGCCTGCCGCTGCGCGCCAGTTTATTCAAAACCGAGCTTCGTTTACGGCAAGATCGACAAGTTCCTCGAGATTTTTTTTCTTGCCTAGATTAGTCGCAAATCTTTACGCTTGGTGGTCAGGAAAACTCACAAATGAGGAACAGCTTATGAGAACTTTGAATCTTTTTATCGCATCGCTTTTCATCACAGCAATAGCTGCCGTCGCGCAATCGCCGGCGGAAGCACCGGCTGCGCCGAAAAGCTCCGAGCCCAATCCCGATCTCGCACCGATTAGCGCGATTGGGGCGCACGTTTGCGGCATTCATTTCTACAGCGGCAATATGAAACGCCAGCTCATCGCGCAACACTATTGCGCGCATCTGAGCGACGAAGTCCTGCAATGCGTCCTGTATGACTCGGAAAAGAAAGATGCGCGATTGATCGGTGTGGAATACATCGTCAGCGCGAAGATCTTCGAATCGCTGCCGGCCGACGAGAAAAAGTTCTGGCACAGCCACAACTACGAAGTGAAATCTGGTGCGCTGACGGCGCCGGGCGGGCCCGAAGCAGCGGAAAAAGATTTGATGAAAGTCTTGATCGGCACTTACGGAAAAACCTGGCACACGTGGCAGGTGGATCGCGGCGACAAGCTGCCTTTGGGCATTCCCCAACTCATGATGGCCTTCACGAAAGATGGCCAGCTGGATCCAAAGATCGCAGCCGAACGCGATAGACTGTATTCAATATCGGTTGCCGCTAAAAAGGCCGCCCGCGCCGACATTCCGGACGCAAAGATCGATCCTGGCGCCGACGCGTGGCAGAAGGGGTCCGCGGTCCAGCTCGATCTTAAAACTGTTTCGATGACGAAATAACGATCGTTATCTCTTTCGCAGCCGTAAAAGGAAACAACATCGAGACCTGTTCTCGATACTTTCTGTAGCTTTCGCCGTAGGCGCGCACCAGATCGCGCTCCTCGAATTGGATGGCCCCGAGAATGTAAGCTGCCGTCATCACCGCGAAGAACAGATGGCCTGCCGTCATGCGCGGTGCGTTCCAGAAGGCGATGATGAATCTGAGGTAAAGCGGATCCCGCACGATCTTGTAGCAAACTCGGCATTTGGAAAGTGGCGGCTCGTCCGGCCGACCTCTCAAGTGATTGTAGATACCTGCTTCATACCGAAGAGACCGAAATGATTAACAAGATAGGTCGCGACAAGAATCCGAAGATGCTCAAAGCAAGCCTAGGTGCGCACGTGACTAAAGAAACGACGCCACAGCTCGAACGCGCCCTGACCTTGCGCGATTTGGTGCTTTTCAATCTTGTCGCGGTCATCGGCATTGGCTGGGTGGCGACAGCCGCCAAGGCCGGGCCGAGTGCGTTGACGTTGTGGCTGCTTGCGGCCATCCTCTTTTTTGTCCCGCAGGGCCTCGCTGTCATTCAACTTTCTTCGAGCTTTCCCGCCGAGGGCGGCATCTACGCCTGGACAAAAAAAGAGTTTGGAGAAGGACACGGCTTTGTCTGCGGCTGGTGCTATTGGATTAACAACGTCCTCTTCTATCCGACCCTCCTTCTCGCCGGCGCCGTCAGCGCCACTTACATTATCGGTCAAGGCGAGAGCGGGCTGGCGAATAATTGGACCTACGTGCTTCCTTTCACGCTTATCGCTTTGACTCTGGCGGTGATGCTCAACGTCGTCGGCGTGGACACGGGCAAGTGGTTACAGAACATTGGCGGCGTCAGCGTTTATCTCCCCGGCATCTTTCTCATTTTGCTCGGCCTCTACGCCGCTCTAACAAAGGCCCCGGCCAATACTCTGACTCTCGTGCAGCTGAAGCCAGACCTAACGAATCTGCCGCTGCTTAATCTGTGGGCCACGATTGCCTTCGCCTTCGCTGGACTCGAACTCTCTTCGACGATGGGCCACGAGATTCACAACCCGCGTCGCAATCTGCCGCGCTCCATCTACATCGCCGCGCCGTTGATCGCGCTCATCTACGTCTGCGGCACAGGCTCAATGCTCTGGCTCGTTCCGAAACAGGAAATCAACATCGTCGCCGGTCCGCTTCAGGCCATCGCGAACGGCATGCGCGATCATACTCTGTCTTACTCTGGCGAGAATCGGCGGACTCGGCGCCTGGCTGACAGGGTCAGCGCGCGTCGCCTTCGTGGTCGGACTCGATCGCTATTTCCCGGCTGCTTTCGCGCGCGTTCATCCGCGTTGGCGCACGCCTTACATCGCGATCCTTATTCAAGCGCCGATCGCCGCACTCTTTCTCGTGCTCTCCGTCCTGGGCAAAGGAACGACCGTGGAAAGGGCTTTTCTCATGCTGCTCGACATGTCGTTGCTCATCTACTTCATCCCGTACATCTACCTCTTCATTTGTTTCATAGTCCATTGCTGGAAGCGAGAAACAGCTGACGAGAAACTGCTCGTCCCCGGCGGTGCGGTCGGCGCGGTGATCAGCGGTCTGTGTGGACTCTCTATCACGCTCTTCGCCATGATTGTTGCCATGATTCCACCGCCCGGCACTTCCCACTTTTGGATTCACGAAGCGAAACTCGGTGGCGGCTCGCTTCTTTTGGTCCTCCTCGGTCTGCTTATCTACAGTTGGCTTAATCATCCGACTTTATCTTATCCTTGTAAACGCAAGCTTGGAACCGTTGGGCTCTCTCAAAATCATGTGGTCGCCCGACAATTCCATCTGATAAACGAAAGTAGCGAACGGCGTCTCGATTTTAACTCGGTTACGGTCTCCGAAACTATACCGGCCTCGCATCTGCCCGATTAGGACAGACCTATCTTTAGAGAATTCCCAAACCATCGCATTTGCGTCCCCCGATGTGCGCCATTTACCGACGATGTCGTGGGAGGGACCGCCGCAGCCGAACATAGCAGACAAAAAAACTGCGAAAGCGATGATCACTAGCCGAGGTTTATGTCGCGTGAAAATAAGGTGCATGACAGCAGAGATTCTCTACCACGCGGACGTAATCAGCAGAAGTAAGCTAACCACTCGCTTCGATACCCTGAAGTCTTTCTTTTGCGTTTGCGGCGAAACCGGAAAAGAAGTGAAGGAATGCTGCTGCGATATCAAGGACGGCAAATTCGTCTGCAAGTTCACGCACAAGACATTCGATAAATGTTGCTGCGCCCCGGAGTGAGGCGACGGCATCACCGCCGATAATCGCTTGTCGGATCGAGATCATCCGCCAACTTCATGGGATGCTCTCGCCGACTTCGGTAAAGGACGCGCTGCAAAGCGCCGCGCCGGTCGCGCCGATTCAGGTGCAAGGCTGGGTGCGGACACGACGCGATTCAAAAGATTTTTCGTTCATCGAACTGAACGATGGCTCTTGTCTGCGCAATCTTCAGATCATCGCGAAAAATTCGCTACCGAACTATGCGGACGTTCAGCATTTGACCACGGGCGCTTCTATTATCGTGCGCGGCGAGCTGGTCGCGTCGCAGGGGAAAGGACAAAATTGGGAAGTTGTCGCGGACAAGATCGACATCGTGGGCGGGGCGGATGACACCTATCCGCTGCAAAAAAAGGGACACACGCCGGAATTCCTGCGCGAGATCGCGCATCTGCGGCCGCGCTCGAATCTTTTCGGCTGCGTCTTTCGTGTGCGCAGCCGGCTTGCATTCGCCATCCACAAATTCTTTCAGGAACGCGGGTTCATTTACGTACACACGCCCATTATCACCGGCAGCGATTGCGAAGGCGCCGGGGAATTGTTTCGCGTCACGACGATCGACGCCAAGAATCCACCGCGAACACAGAGCGGCGAGATCGATTATGCGAAAGATTTTTTCGCGCGACCGACTTATCTGACGGTAAGCGGGCAGCTTGAAGCGGAAGCGTTTGCCTCTGCTTTATCCAAGGTCTACACGTTTGGTCCGACTTTTCGGGCGGAGAATTCGAACACCTCACGGCATTCTAACGAATTTTGGATGATTGAGCCGGAAATGGCATTCTGCGATTTGAACGGCAACATGGATCTGGCCGAGGAAATTGTGAAATATCTCATTGTCGATCTACGCGAAAACTGCGCGGAGGAATTGGGATTGTTCGCGAAGTTCGTCGACAAGGAATTACTGGCGCGACTTGACTTCGTGTTTGAGAGAAAATTTCAACGCCTTACTTACACCGACGCGATCGAGCTTCTCAAAAAGAGCGGCGAAAAATTCGAGTTTCCTGTCGAATACGGATTGAATCTGCAATCGGAACACGAGCGTTGGCTGACCGAGAAACAAAAGTGTCCGGTCACGGTCTTCAATTATCCGAAGGAGATCAAACCGTTCTACATGCGATTGAACGATGACGGCAAAACGGTGACGGCGATGGATCTGCTCGTGCCGGGGATTGGCGAAATCGTCGGCGGCAGCCAGCGCGAAGAGCGGCTCGAGGTGTTGGAGGCGAACATGCGCCGCCACAAAATGGATCCAGCCGATTATAAATGGTATCTCGATCTTCGCCGTTACGGGACGGTTCCGCACTCTGGCTTCGGCCTTGGATTCGAGAGGATGCTCATGTTCGTTACCGGCATGTCGAACATCCGCGACGTCATTCCATTCGCGCGCACGCCGGGCAGCGCCGAGTTCTGATTTTTAACTGCGGATTACGCGAATAAAGCGGATGCCTTCTGGAACCGGAATCCAGGAATCAGACCAACATCTTATCGTCGGCCCCTTGCGATGCGATCCTGCGGTGAGCTTCTAGTCGCCTTGCGCGACAGCATCAGCGAAAGCGATATCGCCGGATTTTAGATCCAGCTCGGCCTCTTGCGACGTTCCGAAGACTTGGGCACGGTTGTCGTCGAATTCTTTTTCCCAACGCGCGACCACAATCGTGGCGAGACAATTGCCGATTACGTTCACGCACGTGCGTCCCATGTCCATCAATTCGTCGATCCCGAAGATGACAGCGATCCCGATCGGTCCGAGTCCCGC
>WNFO01002378.1_pt1 | contig 15499 bp, 14 predicted proteins | sample 5400251 | NCBI WGS metagenome assembly WNFO01 (sample SAMN13153354, study PRJNA577476) | soil metagenome | isolation source: 100 cm saprolite under Madrone tree | place: USA:California | collected 2016-06-14 | reverse complement strand
CGCGCAATCCGAGAATGACTTCGAGATGGAGCAGGTCGTCCGGCTTACCGTGCTCGAGGCTCTTTATACTCAGCGCCGTTTGGAGCCGACGAACCCGGGAATTTTTTGGAGAGAATTTGAACGACTAACCAGTAGGCCGCGGGAGCACCTCGAGTTCACCATATGGTTTCTGATGCAGAAGAACTTTGTGACGCGCGATGACAATTCACGCCTGTCTCTGACGGTCGAAGGTGCTGAATACCTGGAGCAGAGTTACCGCAGCAACCTTCAGCTGAAGCGGCTGCAAGCCTCAAACGAGAATAAGTGAGCCGCATCCTTGAATTGATTTTGTTGTTAAGATTTATCTCACAATCTTCAATCGTTGATCGTAAGGAGTTAGCCAATGCCGGATGAGCAAAGAACCGCCAACAATTCTCAGACGTACGTAGTCAGCGCTGATGACTTTCCGTTTGAAGTGGTGAGACAAGAGAATGGCCAGGCGACCGTCATTCGCTTTCGACTCGAAGACCCTCAATATCATGCGGGAGATGTAGTGGTTGTACTAAGCGGTAGTGAAATACATTTTCACGGAATGATAGGACAACTTTCTGAGGGCTGGGCTGTCGCGAGCGACCAACGCGGCTCATTACTTCCCGCTACTGTTCAGTAGCAGATTCCTCGATTCCACAACTAGCGCGTGTAACCTGAGGGAAAAGCTATTCGCACTCCGGGAGTCAAAGAGCGTACTTCCAAGCGATGAAAGCCTTTCTTTAGATGAGTCGACAAGAAGGTCAGCGCCACTTGTTTCTCCAGGGTTTGATCTAATTCTCTGATAAATGGGTCGAAGCTCACCGGCGCTCCCGTGCCTTGAAAGAAAGCATGTCCTCCAGTCTCAGTCGACAATCTCAGCAGCGAACTCTGCGCGTTCCCAACCAGTATCGGATTACTCTCGGCGCTGAGAGTGGGAGCGTAAAACCCGTAAACCGCGATGCTGCGGCGCTGCGCCTCATTGATCGCGCGTTGCAGATCTAAACTCTGTGTCGGAGAGGATGAGTCGACTCCGTGGGAGATGTCCAGCCCATCAGACACTAACAGGATGGCCCGCCGTCCTGCGGGCTGCGACTCGAACCTTCGGATCGCTTCTATAACCTCGACATAGGGATTGTAAGGTCCCGCGCTGGCAAAGCCGATAGGAGGACGAAGAGCCTTCGCGGCCTTCTCGAGATCAGTCGTGAACTTTTGCCTAACCTGCATGCTGCCGGCTCTCAAATAACCTACCATTACTCGAGAACCGCGCGGCAACTTCCTTAGGAACTCTGCCAAAGGCTTAATCTCATTGCTAACCGACGGTACAAGATCCTCCTGAATCAGCAATGCAAGCGTTATTGGTGCATTTGTAACCATGGCGCGAATGGAGATCAAAGTCTGAGGGTCGCCATCTTCGCGGATCGTTAGGTCTATGTTCTGCAGCTCGGATTCGGATTGTGTTTTTTCCTTCAAACGAATGGTCACAGGAATCGTCACAGGCTTACCGGGACTGCCCGCGGAGCTGGCGCCTGAGATCGTTTGTGATTGGGCCGGAGTTATCTCACTAATGAAAGTGAAACCAACAATAAGGGCCAAGCTCAACAGCCCAACGAGAAATCGCTGCAATCTCTTCATCGCACCTTCTCTTCCATGTATCAAGCTCATGGCATTATACAGTGATGCTGCCAAAATAGGTGCTGGTCCGGCATCTACTGCCAAGTGGCGGCAGCAGCCGGCACAGGCTAAGATCTTTCTCAGAACAGCGAAGACGTGATAACCGTAAACGTTTGGTGGAACTTATGAGTCAGTCTATCGGTAAACTTACCAGTAAGGATGCAGCGGTCGCAAAAGCACTCAAAGTCGCTCCTTTCCTGGCCCTGCTGCTTTCATCGTTACCCGCTCCGGTCTTCTTTCTCATTCTTTTCCTCACGGCAAACGCCACCGATTCCGCCGCAGTGTATCTGCTCTTATCAGCCCTCTCATTGGCTTTCGGATTCGGGGCCGGCTTACTTCTCGCCATTATCCTCATCATCTATAAAAGAAAGTGGCTATCTCGACTTCGCGACAGGCTGGCAGCTGATGGGATTACAGCAAACGAGGTCGTTTGGTTTAGGTCCGAATTGACCTCAGCTGAGCGGGCTTCGCTTGCAGAAATTGAGCGCAACAACCCATTGCTAGCTGACGCTTACCTGGAAACACTAGCGGCTCGTCTTACCGCGTCGAGGATAGTTGCAAAGTCTCGGCGAGAACTGTTGAAAGTCGAAAGACGAGCTAATCGCGTTCGCGCCCTGAATGCGCCTGATACGACTTCCCTGCTGGAGGAGTTGGCTTCAGACCGTCAAGACCTTGAGCGCATCAGCCAAAATGCTGGTGACCACCTCGTTAGGGCCAAGTCGCGACTGCAAATGATTGAGGCAACAGTCAGTCGTAATCTGGATCAAGCGGAAACGGATCTGATGATGCGACGCTTGAACGCAACGCAAGATCAACTGCCGCTCGTGCTCGAGATGGCTCAGTTGGAAAAGCAGGCCCTCAAGGAAGCCGAACATCAGATCGACGATACCGAATTTCATCCCCAGCGGGATCGCGAGAGCTCATAAGAAAACTAAGAACTCAGTTGCCGCAGCGCGTACACACCCGGCCCTAATCGTTCTGCGAAGCTCTCGTCAACAAGCGCCCAATTACCAAGCCCCGCATCCGGAGCGCCTAAACCAGTCACGCGCGCTAGTTCGCCACGCAGAGTCATACCAGCCCCTAGCAGATAAGCACGTGCTATCTCCTTCAGTGCCATTTCCCTTCCGATCTTCACCTTCATCTCGTCCTGAAACCGGGCCTCGGGAATTGACCAGAGATAAGTGAACGACGGTTCATACAGGACGTCTATCGGGATTACTTTTAAGACTCTCTGAAGCTGGTCGATTGCCTTGTTGAACCGGGCGCGTTCGGAGATACCGCTTGCCAGACGCAGGTCTCGCGTAGCCATCTCCCATTCCGATCGCAGAATCTTGAGTATTAGCTGGGCGTCTTCCGAGAGGATTTTCCGCTCCATCTTTTCGGGGATACCCCACAGGGCATTGAAAAAAGGCAGCAGCCGGGGAGCAATCATTGTTGCATGACCTCTTAGCAGTTTTCCATAGAAAATCCTGCCACGCCGCATAACTTCATCTTTAATGGTCCAGGTCAGCCTGCTTTCTGGATCTTTCTGCACGTTGCGCGGCATATGAACGTCACGACGTCCGCAAACCGCTACATACAGCGAGGGTCCTGGTCGCCTCGAGTCAGTGAGCACCGCACAAAACCCAATCTCCACAATGAATCGCTCAGCTGAGTAAATGTCCTCGATCTTACGCTCAGGATCGCGCCGCCACGTGCGATCACGGTGCGCTTCTGCTTCTTCAGGTAGGGACATAATTCCAATTCTATCAAAGTGATTGCGCCAGTCCGTCAATATGGCTGAATCGGTCAACGATTAGCTAGTCTCAACAACCCGAGAATGCACTTAACTCATTCTGGTTGAACAACCTAGACCTTCATAAGCCGTTTGGCACGGCCTCTGCAAAAGAGACCGCAACCAACTCTGGTTGGCCACCCGACCTCAAGCTAACGGAGACTGACGTGATATTGATGAAAAGGACAAAACGATCCCTGGCGATTGCCTCGCTAACGAGTTTCTCGTTACTACTGACCATGGTAAGCGGCATCCTGCTGGATGACTTGACATACGCAGCGCCGAAGACCTCCCACAAGAACGAAAAGAGTAGCTTTCGAGGAGACAAGGTAGCAGGCGATTTACGCCAGCAGATGCGCGCCAGCAAGAGCGGCCAGGACACCGTCAAAGTCATTCTTCAACTCGATGACACGCTAAGTGCGCCACTTCATGCGCTGTTGATGAGTAATGGCATAAAGATCAAAAAACATTTTGACAACTTCAACTCCTTCGCGATTGAGCTGCCCGCCAATGTTGTCGACTCGCTAGCGCTTTTTCCCGAAGTTGGGTTTGTCTCAATTGACAGTGAAGTCAGAACTCTTGGCGGACATATCGCACATACCACCGGCGCTGATAATACGCGCTCGATGGGTGCTGATGGTTGCCTCGACGGCAGCGGAATTGGGATTGCGATAGTCGACTCCGGCATCTATTCCGCACACACCGCATTCACTGACACTCAGACCGGGAAATCAAGGATTGTTGTTAGCCGGGACTTTACGGGGGAGGGACGAACAGACGATCTATATGGTCATGGCACCCATGTGGCCGCGGCCGCAGCTGGAAACGGCGTGGTGGCAAACGGGATGTACATTGGCATCGCGCCCAGAGCTAATCTCATAAATCTTCGGGTCCTGAACTCGCAGGGTATTGGCAGCGTCTCGAATCTATTAGCCGCCCTCAATTGGCTAATGGACAATGGCGCCGCTTACAACGTCCGGGTAGTCAATATGAGTCTCGGTCTGCCCGCCGTTAACTCTTTCAGGAACGATCCCCTATGCGCCGCCGTTCGCAAACTTGTAGACAAGGGAATAGTGGTAGTCGCGGCAGCTGGAAACAATGGAAAGAACAGCCTGGGCCAAAAGGTCTATGGCCAGGTACATTCACCGGGCAACGAGCCTTCGGCAATCACTGTGGGTGCAGTTGATACTCACGGCACCGATAATCGAGCGGATGACTCTATCGCTACCTACAGCTCACGCGGACCGACGCGCAGCTACTGGACGGACGTTGCCGGTGTGAAGCATTACGACAATATCATCAAGCCTGAACTCTCTGCCCCCGGCAATAAGACAATATTCGCCGAAGCCCCAAAAAACCTCCTACTTAGAGAGAATCCTTCTTTGGATGCAGGCGTAAGCCCTAAAGGGGACCGGGCGGAAATGATGCTCAGCGGCACCTCGATGGCTTCCCCCCTAGTTGCCGGTGCGGCGGCCTTGCTACTGGAAGCCAACCCATCTCTTACCCCCAACTTGATTAAAGCTCTGCTGATGTACACGGCACAGCAATTACCAAACTACAACATGCTGGAACAGGGCGCCGGCGAATTGAACATCGATGGAGCGGTTCGCCTTGCCAAGCTGGTCCGCACTGACCTGGCAGCGACAACTCCTCTGGGATCATCCTTACTAACCGGGACTGCACCGTCTCCTGAGTCGAGCATTACATACCTCTCCGGCACATTCACCTTCGTTTGGTCCAAAGGCATTATCTTAGCTAACACTTACGCTACCGGAACAGATTTGATTACACAATATCAAAAGGTTTATGCCAAAGGTGTCCTGCTCGGTGACGGCGTCTTGCTAGGCGACGGCGTTCTCCTGGGCGATACGACGATGTTTTCATCAGGCGTTCTACTAGGTGACAGCGTCCTGGTCAGCAATGGCACAACAATGGGTGCAGGAGACTTCTTCTGCGCCACCGGCGTGTTGCTCGGAGACGGTGTCCTCCTGGGAGACGGAGTGCTTCTGGGAGATGGTGTATTGCTAGGCGACGGTGTGTTGCTTGGAGATGGTGTTCTCCTGGGCGATAGCGCGCTACAAGCCTACCGTGCGATGTTGGGTGGCGACCCCACTAACTCCATGCCAATCGCTATAGATAATGGTGTTGATTACGTTGGTTACTAATCGACAAGGCTACAGCACAGGGAACCCTCAACGAAGAACAAAAGGGCAAACATTATGTTGCAAGTAAGCACATTACCAAAAACCACTGAACAGAGTCAGCGAATCGCGCCGACCTTAGGCTCGGTCAATGTCGAACGCATGGAAGCAGGACAAGGGTCCGAAGTATTTGAATTTCTGAAACAGCGGCCCATACATACAGTGGCAATGGTAAGTTTAATTCGCGACAACGGTCTTGTCAGTCACCTTAATCGGGGAACGTTCTTCGCCTGTCGCGATATGAATGGACACCTGGAAGGAGTCGCGCTGGTCGGACACGCTACCCTCCTGGAAACTGTATCCGATCGCGCGCTTCAAGCTTCGGCCCAAGTAGCCCAGGATTGCCCAGACACACACATGATCATGGGCGAACAGGATCGAATTGAAGAGTTTTGGGCATACTGCTCAAAGGCCGGCCGGAAACTACGCCTCGCCTGCCGTGAATCGTTGCTTGAGCTTCGTTGGCCAATTCCAGTCTATGGAGCCGTACCGAATCTCCATTTGGCCACCCTAAAAGAGCTGGATATGGTAATGCCAATTCAAGCCCGAATGGCCTTCGAGGAAAGCGGCGTCAATCCACTGGAAGTGGATCCTGAGGGTTTTCGCAAACGTTGTATCCGACGGATAGAACTAGGTCGAACATGGGTCCTGGTAGAAAACGACGAACTCGTCTTCAAGGCCGACGTTATTTCGGAAAGCCCGGAAGTAATCTATCTGGAAGGCGTCTGGCTAAGCGAAGACAAACGAGGCAACGACTTTGGCGTAAGTTGTATTTCCGGACTCTCGCGAAAGCTATTAAGTCGCTCACGCTCGATTTGTTTACTGGTAAACGAAAACAATAAGCGCGCGCAGACATTCTACCGAAAATGCGGCTACTTGTTCCGGGCCACTTACGAAACCATTTTCCTTCCTCAGAAGGACAAAGCGCTCACAAGCGTCAACTAGAACAGCCCCAATCTGTCTTGACGAAAGGTACACACTGACCCTCACTTTTACTTACAAGACAAACAAATGTTAGACAACGTCGGCACCGCGAGAAATAGATTCTTTGGTCCATTTCTCTGGGCTATCACCGGATTGGGTGGCCTGGCGTTGCTTTATTCCTCCTATCACCTCAACGTACAAAAACTCGATACACAATTTGCCATCCTACTCGGACTTACCTTGCTGGTGAGTTCGCGAATCATTGTACCCATTCCTCAGTTCAGTTCTCAGATCTCCGTCTCTGATACGCTTGTTTTTCTCATGCTTCTTCTTTACGGAGGCGAGGCCGCGATCATAGTCGCGTCAACGGAAGCGGCACTTTCGTCTCTGAAATTCAGTCGGAAGCCGAGAACGATCTTATTCAATTGGGGCTGCGCTGCCCTTTCTGTTTTTGTCACTAGTAGTCTGTTAGAGCTTTTCTTTGGAGACATTATTTCGCTCCCCACCAAGCCGGTGTCAGCAGGTTTCGGTGCGGCGATATGTACGATGGCGCTCGCACACTATGCGTGCAACTCCGGTATAGTCGCCATCTGCGCCGCCCTGAAAACAAATCAACCCATCTGGCAAACATGGCGCAATCATTATCTTTGGACCTCCATCACCTATTTTGCCGGGGCTTCTGCAGCAGGGGTAATAGCAACGCTGATCCACCATCTCGGTCTCTATGCGCTGATCATTACCCTCCCGATAATAGCGATCGTTTTTCTTACTTATCGCACCTATCTAAAGAACATCGAGACATCTGCCGCTCAGGCAGATCAGGCCGAGCGACATGTAAAAGAACTTTCTCACTACATTGCGGAACAGGAGCGAATTCGCGAACAGTTTTCACAGATGGAAAAGTTGTCAGCACTTGGCGAGCTGGCATCCGGTGTCGCTCATGATTTCAATAACACGCTCGCCGGCATACTGGGACGAGCCCAACTGCTCCTCAGGACGACAAGCGATCCGGAAAAGATGAAGCGCGGGCTCGACATAATCATTAAGACCGCTGAGGACGGCGCCAACACCGTAAAGCGCATCCAGGATTTTGCTCGCCAACGGCGTGATCACGATTTTGAATTGGTATCAGTCGATCAGATCCTGACCGACGCCGGTGAAATCACCAGGCCTCGCTGGAAAAACTGGGCAGAAGCCTCGAACATTCATATCAACCTTGATCTCCAAACTGGATCCAATGTGAAAGTCATGGGCGACGATTCTGAATTGCGCGAAGTGCTCGTGAACATGGTCTTTAATGCCATCGACGCAATGCCTGCCGGAGGGACATTGTCGCTTTCAACTAAGAGTGTTGGAGAATCCGTAGTTATTTCGATCGCAGACACCGGCGTCGGGATGGATCATGACGTCCGCTCGAGGATTTTCGATCCCTTCTTTACAACCAAAGGCAAGGCAGGCTTAGGTCTTGGTCTCGCTGTCAGCTTTGGGATTATCAGGCGTCACGGCGGCACCATAGAGGTTGATTCTGAACTAGGATATGGTACGGAGTTTCGCATCGTTCTTCCAGTGGCCGCGGTTTCCGCCGATTTAATCACACCCGAGATCGCCAGACCGTCGCCAGGACCACAACCCTGCATCTCACTCGTTCACGATCAAGTTCAAACAAGAATTCTCGTAGTTGATGACGAAGACTTTGTGCGTGAGCTACTTAAGGAGATTCTTGAGAGCGAAGGTTGTAAGGTCTCCCTCGCGGAGAACGGAAGCGAGGCCCTCGAACTTTTCTCATCGTCCCAATTCGATGGAGTTTTCACCGATGTCGGCATGCCGGGAATGAGTGGCTGGGAACTTGCCAATGCAATCCGAGAACAGAGTGAGATGATTCCTATCGCGGTCATCACAGGCTGGGGAGAGGCCGTCGGATCAAACGAACAAAAGGCGGCCGGGGTGGATTGGGTAGTTGCTAAACCGTTTACCGCCGACCGTATCAGTGAGCTCGTCAAGGACATTAACCGACAGCGCGGGGTGGCGGCCAAGCAAGAGTCGCTCGTTATCGCTGCCGCTTGACTAGCGCCCACCCCTCTCCAAAACTAGTCACCTAATAGTTGCCAATCAGTGTTGTCATTGTCGTCGTCTTGCATACCTGACGCGTTCTCGTTGCGTTTAGGCACGCCGTCTGAATTCAGCAAGACCTGTCTGCGATAGTCGATGGCCCGCTTCACGCTCGCTTCCACTGTTTCGAGGCGGAAGGGCTTTAACAAGTAGTCGAAGGCGCCAAGCTTGATGAGCCCCTCGGCGTGCTCCTGATCGGAGATGCCGGAAACGATGATCACCGGCGTCTTAGGATAGTTTTGCAAAACGCGACCAAGCAGTTCCAGTCCACTCAGCCCGGGCATGGAAATGTCCGTCAACACGACGTCGAAGGTTTCCGCTTCTAATCTGGCCAGAGCCTTTTCAGCAGTCTCAGCTGTCCGGCACAGATATTCTGGTGAAAGCAGTTCGTAGAGTGTATCGCGGATTAAGTCGTCGTCATCCACTATAAGGATCTCAGCCATGATGGTCCTCCCACTTTACTCACCAAAGGCGCCTCCTGGGACCCGAGACGGGACGAGACGTCGCCCTTGCTAATCTCTCTATAATGATGAGGATAATCTTGCTGAGGTGTGAGCAGAGCATAGCACAATCTTATGCGCTCACTTCATAAATGTTACTGATTAAATCAAGTGCTTCACCTTATGTTACTCTTAGATCTTGGAGGATCACGCAACATGGGAGCGGAAAGCAAGAAGGCCACGATTAAGTTCGCTGGGGATGATCTCTTTATTGGTCTCACACCTTCCGGACATGCGCTCACCTTCGACACCGATCCCGATCGTGCATCAGCACCAACACCGATTGAACTGCTCCTGGTAGCACTCGGCTCATGCACGGCAGTCGACGTAATTAATATTCTTTCCAAGAAGCGTCAGAAGGTCACCAGCTATAAAGTGGAAGTTTCAGGCGAACGTCGTGACGATCATCCGCGCAGTTTCAAATCGATGAAGGTCCATCACATCTTGAAAGGTTTCAGCCTTTCGGCCACGGCTGTCGCGCAAGCCATTGAGTTATCCGAGACAAAATACTGCAGTGTGGCTGCGACCTTGAGACCAACCGTGGAAATCCATTCGACTTTCGAAACCATCGAAGATACTGATTAATTTTAGGACTGGAGAGCAGTGTTTTGGGAAAGCAGAACTTCGCAATTTTATTGGCACTCTTCTTCGGAACCGCCGCAATTACCACAGGACATCCGGACGCCACTTCGCCTACTGTTCGCACACTGAACGCGCGTGTGCAACAGTCCGCCAGTGAGAACGCGCTTGCGTCCGTGCGACGTAGCGATGCGTCAGCGCGGGATGCCAAAGGCAATCTCCTCAGGCTCACGCCCACGGAACACATGCGTCGCGCTTCGATCTACATGGGCAATCGCGCGTTTGAAGAGGCGCGTCAACATTGGCAGGCACTTATCGATTACTACCCTCAAGATCCGCGCGTTCCGGAAGCACTGCTGGGAATGGGCAAGTCCTTTTTCCAATCGAGATACTATGCGGAAGCATATGCGACATTTGATCGGCTCGCGCGCGGTTACAGTTCCACCAAAGACGGGCGTGAAGGTCTGAATTTCAGCGCAGCAGCACTTCTTCGACTGGGGAAGTTTTCCGAAGCTGCTGACAGATATATCGAATACATTGATCGTTATCCAACTGGCGAGCGAATCGACACTGCTCACCTCAATGTGATCGACACGCTGCGCGAAGCGAATAAATCACAGGAAGCTATCGCCTGGATCGCCAGGACCAGGCAAAAGTTTGCCGGCACGGCGACTGACACGAACGCACTCTTCGCATTTCTTCGCCTTTCGCTTGCTGAAGGTAATTGGCGCGAAGCGAGTTCCACCGCCGACCAGTTAGCTAAGAGATCCTTTGCGAAAGGAGTGCAAACATCTCCAGCCGAAGTTACTTATCTGAAGGCTTTCAGCCTCGAACAGGCAGGGAAAAAGGAAGAAGCTTTTGCTGCATACCTAACCGTAAGTGACGGAGTTGATTCTTACTACGGCTGGCTCGCTACCGAGCGACTGCTCACCCTTGGGGACAGCAACAGGAATGGTTTGGTCGCTGAAAGAGTTAAGCGAGTTCACTCGGAAATAGCTTCGGTCTCTCAGCAGTATCCCGCACCCTATCGACAGGCAATTGTGCGAGCAGCGAAAGACAAAAAGCTCGATCCACGTTTTATTCTGGCGCTGATTCGGCAGGAGAGCGTCTTCCGTCCCCTGGCAAAATCACCTTCCGGGGCCCGTGGTCTTTTGCAGTTGACGATCGATGCGGCACAGAAATACGCGGCCGGGGCAGGGTTAAACGACGTTCGCGAAACTCAACTCTATCAGCCGGAGACTTCAATCATGCTGGGAGCTGAGTATTTAAGTGAGCTGGCAAAAATGTTTCCGCAGATGCTCGAGGCGGTGGCCGCCTCATACAACGGCGGAGAGGACAATGTGGCCCGTTGGGTCAAGCGTGCAAAACGGAATGATCCAGGCGTCTTTACTTCTGAAATAGGGTTCGACGAAACGAAGGCATACGTCCAAAAGGTGATGGCTAATTACCGGGTCTATCGTGAACTCTATTCAGCAGACCTCACGAGGCATTGAGCCCCGGTCTCAACAACTAACGTTGAGGCTCTGGACTAAAGCGACGGTCTTCAAAGCCCTTGGACTGCTCGCGTCTCCGCAGAGGATCGGTCCCGCGATAACGATCCTGAATGACTCCGAGTCGCAATAGTGCGGAGTAGTATTCGTATCTGATTGTCACCTCAGCCGTCGGCTGTGACTCCAGATCCATATTGACCCAGCGAACGTCGTTCTCAACCGAACGCCCGATCCCCGTCGCCGCATAATCACCATTTGGCTCGGCTGACGCTTCACTTCTCTGCTGCTTTGCGGTCCCTGCAGCTCGGCTGTCGTTGGCTGCTGATTCTGGGCTCCGCTCACGATCGCTGTCCTTCCTGTAGATCGGGCGCGGTGGGGTGATCGGCACGGGCACGCGTCTCCGTTCTCTAAAAAATACTGCCGCAATGACTCCAAGATTTGCGGTCTGTCCGAGCTTGGCGCCGTACGAGGATCGCTCGTTCGTGAAATAGAACCGTCTGGCGCGCTCTGAACTCATCTGCCAACCACCAATCGTGATCGTCTCGTAGGGCCCGATAACCCATTTGCTCGCGTTCCATGCCGAAGTATGGCGAGCATCGACGGTATTCAAGCCGTCAACTGACAGAGATACTGCTACACACTCAGGAAGCGGATTTCTAATTCTCAACTCATATTCAGCACCTTCAAGAGCTTCGATATAGGTTCTTCCGCGGGCGTAGTACTCAGCCAACGGAACCCCGTTCACAATTACATCGACTTGAAAACTTTGAGCCGGCACCGGCCTTCGCTCTGGCGTGAACTCATCCGGAGCCTGACCAGCAACTGCACTCGTATGGGAATTGAGAACTCCCGCTCCGCCACTCAGCGCCAAAAGAAACGCCGCGCAACTCACTGCCATCGGAACTTTACTCACCATTGTTTTCCTCCTCGGCCAAGAAATACAGCTGGTTGAAGAACGGGGCACAGCGAGGCTTCTTGCGCTGCAGCCCAACTAACGACGGTCTTTTCCAAATTTGCGGGATTTTCGGTTGAGTAAAACCCGGCAGAAAGCTACAATTGCGCGCCAATTCCTGATGAATAACCATATCAATTCGATGTCATACGTAAGTGAGGTCTAATAGAGCTCATGGAGTACGCGCTAACTGCAACCAAAACTGAAGCTCGCGCTGGATCCTATTACGACCGAATTGCCCGGCTCTATGACCTGACCTTCAAGCTCAACGGCTACGGTCGGTCGCTGGATCAATACTTTGCCAATTGTCCGCTGCCGGTTTCGCGTGGGGCCCGGATTCTCGATGCCGGATGCGGCACAGGGTTATTGACGCTGTCACTATTGCGGGCGGTTCGGTTTCCAGTGAGTATCACGGCGCTTGATCTGTCTTCAACCTCGATTGAGGCCGCCAGGAAGGCCCTGGCTGATAGTTCTGGAAGAAAGCGTGATGTTACGTTTGCTCAAGGCAATCTATTATCACTTCCCTTCAACGATGATTCTCTCGATCTGGTGATAACGAGTGGAGCGCTTGAATACGTGCCACTTTCCGATGGACTAGTTGAGATTGCCCGGGTGATTGCTCCTGGTGGCCACCTGCTTCATCTTCCCTGTCGCCCATCGGTGGCCAGCACCGTTCTTGAGATCCTGTTTCGCTTCAAGAGTCACCCTCCTCACGAGGTGCTACAAAATACTGAGCAACACTTCCGCATAGTCCATCATTATCGCTTTCCGCCCCCACAAATCATTGGTTGGAGCAAGAGCGCAATTCTGGCCCAGAAAATCTAGTTGAATCCTCTCACGCCGGCTTGAGATCATTGCTTCGCGGGAACCAGGCGGATGATGCGGTCATCGTCCTTTGCCGGCGAGCCGCGTCCGTCGCGGTTCGATGTCGAAAAGTATAGGTAGCCCTCAGGGCCTTCGGCGACGTCGCGGATGCGTCCGTATTTGCCCGCCAGCAGGTTTTCCTGACTTACAACTCTGCGGCCATCGAGCATGACACGAATGATTCGTTCACCGCGCAAACATCCAAAGAAAAAATTTCCGGTGAATTGAGAGAACGCGGAACCCCTGTAAAACATGCCACTGGCAGGGGCGCATGCAGGGGTGTATTCCAGCAGTGGAGATTCAAGACCTTCGCGCGTCTCCTTGTGATGGATCAAAGGCCAACCGTAATTCTTTCCCTTCTCGATGATGTTTACCTCATCGCCGCCCTCTGGACCATCGAAGCCACTTGGTCCGTGTTCAGTTTCAAACAGAAGATTTGTTACGGGTTGCCAGTCAATTCCCTGGGGATTTCTGTGGCCATATGACCAGATTTCCGGCCGGGCGTTTTGTTGTCCAACGAACGGATTGTCAGCAGGGACAGAGCCATCATCATTGACGCGTAGAATCTTCCCTGCGAGTGAATCAAGGCGTTGTGCGAGATCGCGCTGGGTGGCATCGCCGGTAGTAATGTAGAGTTTTCCATCAGGCCCGAAACGCAGACGGCAACCGGCGTGGAATTGTGCCGCCGGGATGTCTTCAATAATCAACTTCTGATCAGCAAAGCCATTCGGTGTTTCGCGATACCGCACTACCCGAACGCGCTTACCATCACCCGCATAAGCGTAAGAAAGGTATAAGAAGTGATTGCTGGCAAACTGAGGATGAAGTGCGATGCTCATCAAGCCGCTTTCACCAGAAGGCTCAACATCCGGAACCGTGAATAGAGGCTCTGGTCTCAGCTTACCGTTTTCAAAAACACGCACGCGGCCTACGCGCTCTGTAAAGATCATCCGTCCATCCGGCGCCCACACTATTGACCACGGAACTTGCAAACCACCAACAACCGTCTCGACCTTGAAACTGCTTTGCGATTGGGCTGAGGCCTCAATTTCACCGGCGCCTCGCCCCGGAGGTGGATGACTACATGCAAGCGCCAGCGGGATTAATAGTGCGGACAAAACAAGGGGGGTTGTTTTCATTTCAAGAAGGAACCAACATCCGCAGATTACTCAGATTACGCAGACCAAAGAAAGACTGGGGGCAGGAGCAGGAAGCAGGAGCAGGAGACAGGGCTTCCGATCTCTTTGTTCTGTTCCTGCCTTCTACTCCTGCCTCCGGCTCCTGCCAGCTGCTCCTGCCAGCTGCTCCTGCCTCCTGTATCCAGAGTCTGTGTAATCTGCGTAATCGGCGGATGTCTTTCGGCGTCGTCAACGTCTCAATGTTGGATATATTCGTGAAGCAGCTTGAGTTCATCACCCTGTTCACCGAGTTCCACTCGCAGCAGATCGCGAATAGAAAGCATGCCTACCCACCGCTCCCCATCCATTACCGGGAGATGTCGAGTTCCAATCAACTCCATTCGCTCAAGGGCCTGCTGTGGGGTTTCGTCGCACCGAATCACAGCTCGCAGATCACTCGTGACCTCGCCGACTTGGACAGTATGTGGGTCGCGGCCCGCAACCACGATTCGGTTTAGAACGTCGCGTTCAGAAAACACGCCAAGCAATTTGCCGGCATCATCGAGCACACAGACAGCGCCGATGTTTCGTGCAGCCATGAATTCAGCTGCCTCTTGCACCGTTGCAGATGCGTTCGTGGAGTAAGGCTCACGGTTGCGAATCACGTCCCGGATCAGCATCACATTTGCCTCCTGATTTTTAGGGTCGTTGATTGTTTGTATTATAAATAAAGCAAACGGTTATGTCTCTAGCAATCTGGGAAGCAGACAACTAAAGGCGCCTCAGTCATGACAACGGTGCGACTTTCTTCGGTCCCTATCGGGCTGACAAAAGAGACTAAATGTTTATAGCACCTGGATTCACATCGACTGGGCTTAGCCGAACAGCATTTGTTGAGGGGAGGGCCGCCTGAAGGTCGTTTGTGACGCGGCTGCATGAGCAGGCTTTTTGTTGAATCCCAAACGCTCGCAGTGAATGCGAAAGAGCCTCTCCGTTGCCTCCCAGTACTGTCCCTTCCCTCGCATTCTCTCACCAAAGACACTGGAGTTTAGTCTTCCGTCTCTGGCCTCGCGAATCCTATTCAGCACGCGGTCGGCTTTGGTGGGAAGTTTCTCACGGAGTCGTTCTTCAAAATAGGGGGCAACACTACCAGGCAAGCGAAGCATGTTTATAAAAGCATGACGCGCGCCAGCTTCCCTGGCTCGTTTCAAGAGCACGGGGATGTCGCTCGAGAGACCCGGAATTACCGGGGCAATCCCAATGCCTACAGTTATCCCCGCCGCAGCAAGATAGGCCATCGCATGAAAC
>WNFO01002705.1_pt1 | contig 15511 bp, 14 predicted proteins | sample 5400251 | NCBI WGS metagenome assembly WNFO01 (sample SAMN13153354, study PRJNA577476) | soil metagenome | isolation source: 100 cm saprolite under Madrone tree | place: USA:California | collected 2016-06-14 | reverse complement strand
CAGGGATGTCGTAGTCGTCTTCCCGTTCGTCCCGGTCACCGCAGCAAGCCGCAGAGCCTCCGCCGGATGCCCCAGGAAATTCGCCGCCGTTACCGCCAGGGCCTTGCGCGTTTCGCGCAGCTGAATCCATGCCACGCTCTCCGGAATCGCCGGAGGCGCGGCATCTTCGCTGGCGATGGCCACTGCGCCTCGCCCGACGGCGTCTCGAATGAAGGCATTGCCGTCCGCCTTCGCGCCGTGCAGCGCAAAGAAAAGCGCCCGCGGCTTCACCTTCCGGGAGTCGCAGGCAACTTGTCGAATCTCCATCTCGGCCGCCCCGGCAGGCACCCGTGCTTCGGTCCCTTTCAGGAGATCTCCCAGTTTCATTCGTCGATTTGAAACGCGGGGGGGCGAAGAATCCGTCTGGCGGGCTTCGGTGTGGTTCGTTGCAGTGATCTTTGTTTCTTCTTCCGTCTGGTTCAATCCAGTTTTCATCCTAATTCCTGTTTACCCGCCGCGCCTTCGATTTCTTTGGCGGCGTTGTCCCGAATTGCACCGTGACCTTGGCGCCGCGTCTGACGCGGGCTTTCGCAGCTGGAGTCTGAATCGTAGCAAGACCGCTGCCAACCAGCACGGGGTCGAGTCCCAACCGCACGGAGAGTTCAGTCACATCGCGCATCGTCTTGCCGCTGAAATCGGGCACCCAGATGTCGCCGCCTTCATCGACGGCCACGGTCACGGCCTGCATCTTTGCGGCCGGTTGGGAGGGTATATCGGTCTTCACGGGTTGAGATGCGGCGGGCAACTGGTCGGGCTGTCCAGAGACCTCGGCCCCGTTCTGTCTCTTGTACGAAGCCTGCATCAGTTTCGGGTTCAGCGGAACGTCCCGAGGAACATCGAGATACGCCAGGACTTGCTCGGCAATCCGCTTGAATACCGGCGCAGCTACTTGTCCGCCCTCATGCAAGCCAACCGGCGAATCGAGCGACACCAGGATGGTCACCGCTGGATTGCTGATCGGCGCAAACCCGGTGAACGATGCAATCAACTGTGTCGGCGAATAGCGCCCCGTCGCCGGATCGATCTTTTGTGCCGACCCGGTTTTCCCAGCCGCGGTCCACCCGTCCAAATGCGCCAGCTTTCCTGTGCCCGTTAGGACCACCCCTTCCATCAGCCGCCGCATCGTGGCAGCTGTCTCCGGACGGATGGCGCGCCTGGGTTCCGCCGGCAACAGTGGCCCCTGAGCGGGCAACGCGTGCTCGCCGCGCCGTAGCTCCGCCACGACATGCGGTTTGTAAAGCAATCCACCATTCGCAATCGCCGAGACCGCAGTGATGAGCTGGATCGGCGTTACGCCAACTTCCTGCCCCATCGAGATCGAGCCGATGGATATGGGCGTCCAGTGCTCGATCCGGCGAAGCAATCCTCGGCTCTCTCCGGGCATGTCCACCCCAGTGGGCACGCCAAAACCGAACGCGCGGATGTAGTCGTAGAATTTTGGCGCGCCCAGCCGCAGAGCGATCTTGATGGCGCCAACGTCGCTAGATTGCGCCAGTATGTCCGCTACGTCTAGCAATCCAAACGGCTTATGGTCGCGAATGCGGTGTCCCGCCACGTACACGGCGCCGTTCTCGCAATCAAATACCTCGCCGGGCCGCGTGATTCCCTGGTCGAAGGCCGCCGCCAGCGTGATCAGCTTGAACGTTGATCCCGGTTCGTAGAGCGCGGTGACGGCGCGGTTCATGCGCGCTTCTCCGGGCACACCATTCGCCGTATTGGGGTTGAACTTCGGCCAATTCGCCAGCGCCAGAATCTCCCCCGTGTTGGGATTCATCACAATCGCGCTTCCGGCAAGAGCATGGGTCTTGGTCATCGCCGCCGCCAGTTCGCGCTCGGCGATGTACTGAATTTTTTCGTCCAGCGTAAGGACCACGCTGGCGCCGCGCTCTCGCTGCGCCTCTCCGCCGTCAAACCAGCGCTGCCGCGCATCCGCCATCACCACGATCTTTTCGCTCTTGCCCCGGATCTGGCTGTCCAGCTCGTACTCAATGCCACCAAGCCCCTTCTCGTCGACATCGACAAAGCCAAGTACGTGCGCCGCAAGGTCGCGCTTCGGATAAAAACGCTGGTTTTCTTTCTGGAAATAGATGCCCTTCAGGTTCAGCGCCGCAATCGCTTCCGCTTTTTCCGGCGGCAGCTTTCGCATCACCCAAACGAACGAACGTGAGGATTCGAAGCGCGCTTCGAGCGCCTCCGGCGGAATATTCAGTACGCTGGAAAGCAGCCGCGCGGCAAGGTGCTCATCCGCGAGCTCCGCAGGCACGGCAAAAGCGGAGTCCACTGGAATGCTCATCGCCAGCGGGCGCATGTTCCGGTCATAGATGGCGCCGCGCTCCGGCGTGATCTCGATGGTGCGCTGCTGCTGGCGCTGCGCGCGCGCCAGATACTCGCTGTGCCGATAGAGTTGCAGATAGCCCAGGCGAGCAAATACCGCGGCCATCCACAAGAGCGCCACGCCGGCAATGATCAGCAAGCGGACGTGGGCGCGGTCTTGTTGCATGGCAAGTTCAGGTCGGCAAACGCTCCGGTCGAGATTTCAAAGAATTGCGTGAATCTTCTGGGATGGAAGCCGGTGGCATGAACACACGGAATCAGGGCGCGCGGTTCGAGCGGACGTAACGCGCGGCGGCCACTTGGGCACCGTCCGGAGCGTCGTATTCGTGCACCTGTGCCGGCAGGGGTTCGGTCAAACCGAGCTGGCGCCGCGCAATCACGTCGATGCGCATCGGGTTGCGAAGTCCGGCGATCTCCAGCTTGAGCTCGGAATTCAGCGATGTCGCTTGCATCTGCTTGGCCTTCAGGTCTTCAAGTTGGAAGCTCAAGTCGATGCAACGGAAGTGCTGGTAGATGTACAGCATGAAAAACGCCGCCACCACGCCGCCGAGCGCCACCGTCCGGTACAGCTTGCGCATCTTTGCGGGCTCGACGTTTCTCACCAGCCGCGAATTATCGATCCTCTTTACGGTGTGAAACTCCCTCGTCACCGCCTTTTTCTTTTGCCGCTTCATGACCGCACTCTTTCTGCGCACCGCAATTTCGCGCTTCGCGAACGCGGGTTCGCCGCCTTCTCTTCCTCCGTCGGCTGGATAACGTGTCGGGTGAGCACCTTGAGCGACCCTTGCCGCTCTCCCTCCTGGAACGCGCGCTTCACCATGCGGTCTTCGCGGGAATGGTAGCTCAGCACCACCCAGCGACCGCCTGAATTCAAAGTAGCAGGGGTCCGTGAAAGAAACTGCCCGAGTTCCTCCATCTCTCGATTCACCGCTATCCGCAGCGCCAGAAACGTTTTTGTCGCGGGATGCAGTCTCTGCCTTCCCCATTGCTTACGGGCCCCTGCCACAACCGTTGCCAGGTGCGCGGTGTCCCTCAGCGGCCGCGCTCTCACGATTGCCCTGGCGATCCTTCTGGAATCGTGCTCATCCGCCTCGCGGTAGAGCAAGTCGGCCAGCTCTCTCTCCGGCCATCGATTCACAATCTCTTCGGCGGTCAGCTCGCCGCCTTCCTCATCCATGCGCATATCCAGCGGCCCGGCCTCGCGGAACGAAAAGCCGCGCTCCCGCTGGTCTAGCTGCATGCTAGAGACCCCCAAGTCGGCCAAGACCCCGTCCACCGGCGGAATCCCCAACTCTTGTACGACCTCCGGAATCCTTGAGAACGCCGACTGAGCCAGTGTCACTTTCGCCCCAAAGGTCTTCAGCCTCTCCCGCGCGAGCTCCAGTGCCTGTGCGTCCCGGTCCACGCTGATCAGCCGACCAGAGGTCAATCTCTCGGCGATCCCTGCTGAGTGCCCGCCCGCTCCGAGGGTGGCGTCGATGTACGTTCCTTCCGGCCTTACGCGCAGCCATTCGAGCACCTCATCCAAAAGCACAGGCGTGTGCGGCGCACTCAATCTCTTGAACCCTTCGCCCGGCCTGACCTTGTCCCCGCCCTCTCAACCTCGTAACCAGTTCTTAGTATTTAGTTGTCAGTGGGAGAGAGTTGGAAAACAATGTCTCTCGCCTAGCCAGTGCCGGCGTCTTCCCCCTCCGACTAAGAACTAATCACTGAAAACTACCAACTGACTCTAGATTCCTAGATCTTCAAGCGCCTTGTCGTCGTCTTCCGTGTACGGCGCGTTCTTCAAGTCGTCGAGCACGCGCGTGTGGTTCATGACCTCGAGATAATCGAGGTTTCCGAACACGTCCACTTCACCCTTCATCTGTGCCGACTCGCGCAGCACCGCGGGAACAAGCACTCTGCCTTGCCCGTCCAACTCCACGGTCTGCCCAAAGTAGCTCGTCCGCATCAGGAACTTCCTCTTGGCCCGGTTCTGCGAAGACACTCTTGCGAGCTTGTCTTCAATCTCGGACCACACCTTCATGGGATAAATTCGCGCTGACTCGCCCGTGGTGCTGGTTATGTAGAATTGGCTCCCATACTCCTTCAGCGCGTCTAGAAACACAGCCGGTATCTTCAGACGGCCCTTCTCGTCGACCTTCGCCGGACAGTTTCCCCGTAGCTTCATGAACCCTGCTGAGTGAGTGGTTTTGGAAGCCCCAAATGCGTACGTTCACGATTGCCCTCGAGAACGCGCTACTCTGCCCTACTGCGACCTACTTCTTTCTACTATTGCCCACTTCATCCCACTTTGGGCCACATCATAGGCTGGATTTTGCAGTTGTCAAGGGGAATCATGCAGTTTTCCAAAAATAGTTGTGGAATTTATGAAGGCTGTGAACTGGCCGATTTCACTACGACAGGTTGTACATGAAATTGCCCGGACCGTCAATACATTGTGCTGCGGTTCTTACCATTTTCGCAACTGCGCTCGCCTTGAGTGGAACACTCTGAAATGTTGCCGGAATCGGCTTTTCCCGCCTCAGCGATCCTGGAACCAATGAAAACGCACCCCCCCGGAAAACAAAATCGGCGTGCCGATTTGGGGCACCGGCGTGGTCTGCACCGTGTACTGCCGGTTGAATGCGTTTTCCAGGTTTAGCAACGCTCTCCAGCGCTTACCCATCGCGCGGGACATCTCCATGCTGAGCACAAAATAGCTGCCCAGCTTGAACTGGTTCAGGCTGTCATCAAACCGGTGGCTTTCATAGCGCCCTTCCAGCCCCGCATCCACCCATTTCGGGTGCGAATAGGAGATCAAGATGCTCGTTCGATGCTTCGGCACCTGCAGCAGGAGATTCCCTACAATCGCCGGATTCGCAGCAAAGCTTCCCACCACCGCCTGGTCGAACAAATAGCGCGCCTGCAGAATCCATCGGGTCTCCAGCCGGTAATCGACTTCCGCATCTACTCCTTTTATGTTGGCGTACCCGAGATTTTGCCGCTGCTGCGTAATCAGTGCAGGCGTGGTGCTTATGGTCACATTGGAGATGGCGCTGTCCAGCCTGTCGGCGAACACCGTCGCGCGCCAAAAAAGTTTTGGCGTGGCTTGCTGGTTCACGCCGAATTCATATCCGTTCACGTGCTCCGGGCCCAACCCAGAGTTGGCGTTGGTGACCACATTACCCACGCGGAAAGAGCGGTACAGCTCATCGAGCGTCGGCGCGCGAAACCCTTGATAAAACGCGGCGCGCAAGCTGAGAGTGGACGTCGCGCGAAAGACCAGTCCAGCGCGTGCCGTCACGGTGGTCTTTGAGGTCTCCGGGAACTGTGTCACTGTGGTCGTGCTGATTGCCAGCGCGGTCTGGCTCTGCGATGCATCGTAATTCTTCCAGTAATCCACGCGCGCTCCGAAAATCAGGTTGAGCCGACGGAGCGGCGTCCAGAAATCCTGGAAAAACGCCCCCGCAAGCGCTTGCTCGCCGGGAATCCGCCGGAATGTTGTGTTCACGCCCGCCGCAGAGAACACGCTCTCCTGATCCCTCGCGTACGTCCACCGGCCGTCTCCGCCAATGGCAAGCAATTGCGAACCCGGCAGCAGCCGCGACCATTGCGCATTGCCTCCATAGCCGTACGACGGCTCAAACTGCAACAGCGAGAGCGTCTCCGACTGCCGGTTCTGGGCGATCGCGCTGAAGCTGCTGCGAAATCTCTGGTCGAACGAAAAAAAGTTAACCTGCCAGTTGTTGCCATCATCGCTATGCGAGCGCAGCCAAGCTTGCATTAGCCCCTCGCGCGTTGCGTTCTCTTGCACGCGCGTGCCATTGCCCCGGACTTCGTTGAAGAAGCGCCCGCCGAAAAATATCACCGTGTTCGACGACACTTGGCCGTCCACGCGGCCGTTGAGCGTCTCGTGTTGCGAGGTGGCATTTATGTCCACCGGACCTCGGAAAGGCTCTGGAACCAGCGTGTAACCATCCGTGCGAAACGCGCTTCCGCCAAAGCTGTAGGAGATAGGACCGCGCCGGTCTCCCGTAAAAAAATCCAGGTCTCCTGTCCCCCGCATGCCCCACAGGCCCTCGACATCAAACGTGGGGCCAACGGGCCTCCGCGTCATGATGTCAATGACCCCCGCCATCGCCGAGCTCCCATAAAGCGACGATACGCCGCCTTCATCCACTTCAATCCTTTCAATCTGAAGTTTCGGGAGCTTTGACCAGTACACCCAGCTGCCCACCGGATCGTTGAATGGAGCGCCGTCGAGCAGCACTAGCGTCCGGCTCACACCGCTGGCTCCGATCCCCCGCAGCGACACTCCCTGTGTTGTTGGTTGTGAGACTAGACTGCTGCTGCGCCGGAACAGGCTGAAGCTCGGCACCTGTTTCAGAACGTCATCGACCGTCAGCGCGGCCGATCGCGCCAGCTCTTCTCTCGAGAGTACGGTGATCTTCGCCGGCAAATCGCCGAGTCGTTCCGGCGAGCGCGTCTCTGACACGACAACTCTCTCGTTCACCGGGAGAATTTCCAGGATTATGGTGACTGAGACCCCTACACTGTCCGGCGCAAGAACTGCTTCCTTGCTCGCAGTTCTAAACCCGGGCGCTTCTACCGTCAGCGTGTAATGCCCGGCGGGGAGCCCAGCGAATAGGAACTTCCCTTCTCGAACCGTTTCTGCCCTCTGCTCTCGCTGGAGTGCTCCGTCCTGGACTTCGCTGGCCTGGAGTGTGACCTTGGCTCCCGCAACACTCTGCCCGTCAGGCGACTGCACCGTGCCTTCGATTCGCCCCGGCTTTTCGCTCCCGGCGGGCGGGCTCGGCTGCTGGTCGACAAGCACCATCGCAACCAAATCCCATTTCGAGCTTTCATGCCCCTGGTGCGGTCGTGAGGATTCCGCCGCATCCAGGCCAATGCTCATCAACGCGGCTATGCACACCGCGCACAAAACAGTCTGCGAAATTCTCCCGCACCCCACCGCGAATCCACCCCGAGGCAGTATAGCCGAAACGCGTCAAGCCGCCGCGTCCGCAAGCCCTCTGAAAATGCGATGGTCAACGATTCCAACTCGAAGATTCCTTCTAAATCGTAGCGCAAATCCAGTAGAAACATCCGCGAACGCCGTTTGCCTCTATCGCCCCAACCCTGCCTGAGGCTCCTCCGCCGGCGCCTGCTGGCGCAGCCGCATTACGACCCGGAACAAAAATACGAGGCTCCCCAACAAAACGAGAATGCCAAACACGGTCAGTGTCTTCGGTGCTCCGACATGTTTCGCCACGCCGCCCGCAATCAGCGATCCCACCGGCTGGATGCCCATGAACATCGTGGCGTACACCGCCATGACTCGCCCGCGCAATTCATCCGGCACGCGGTTCTGGATAAGCGTATTCGTCGCCGCCATCTGCGAAGTCGCCGCGAAGCCCACGATCAGCAGCACCGTCGACGATAGCCAGAACACGCGCGATTGCGAGAACACCACCAGGCATACGGCGCACGTTGTGGAAGTCACCGCAATCCATCGCGCAAGTCCTTTGTAATTCGTCCGCGCCGCAAAGTGCAGCGCTCCCAGCACGGCGCCCACGCCCGCCGAACTCATCAGCAGTCCAAATCCCCGCGCCCCGCTGTTCAATATGTCTTTCGCAAAAACCGGCAGGAACACCGAGTACTGCAACCCGAACAAGCTCAGCACGCTCAGGAGAAGAAGCGCCGAGCGAATCGGCGCGTCGCTCATCGAAAAACGAAATCCCTCGATGAAGTTCTCGAAGGGCGAGCCCTGGGGCGCTTTCGTTTCTGTCTTTGGGATGCGCATCGCCAGCAGCGCACCAATGACCGCAAGGAAGCTCACCCCGTTCAAGAAAAAGCACCATCCTTCGTGAATCCAGGCAATCGCGAACCCCGCGAGCGCCGGCCCGACCACCCGCGCTCCGTTGAAAATCGACGAATTCAGCGCAATTGCGTTCGGCAAATCTTCCTTGCCGACCATCTGCACGAGAAACGCCTGACGGATGGGGACGTCGAAGGCATTCACGATCCCCACCAGAAACGCGATTAGGATGAGTTCCCAAACCGTGATGATTTTTGCCAGGGTAAGCGCGGCCAGGGTGAAGGCCAGGATCATCGACGCCGTCTGCGTCCAGATCACTCCGCGATGGCGGTTGTAGCGGTCCCCCACATACCCGCCGAGCGAAGCGAGAAAGAGAATCGGAATTTGGTTGGCGAACCCGAAAACCCCGAGCAGCGCTGCTGAACCCGTCAGCTTGTACACCAGCCAGAGCTGTGCGGTTGATTGCATCCACGTGCCGATGAGGGAAACAAGTTGCCCCGCGAAAAACAGCTGAAAATTTCGATGTTGCAGGGCGCGAAAGCGCGTGGACCAGACCGGAATGGCTTCCTCCCCTCTTTGGATGCGGGAAGCGTGAACCAGTCACGATGCCGCGAGAGCAGACGTGTTGTCAACGAGACTTGAGCGAGGGACCAACCAACGATTAGGCCAAATTTGCTCTTGCAGGGACGAATCTACTTTAGGCGAGTGCGGTTTCTGAGTTTTTGCTACGAACTGAAAACGAATCACTAACAACTGCCTCACTCGTTCGGCGGATCCGGCGCGCCGCCCACGTGCAGGTGGCTCAAATCGTGCAACATCGCTTTGTCTTCTTCTCTCATGCCGCGTGTAAAATTCGGGTCGTTCAGCCGTCGAATGCGTGCCGACTCCGGCATGTTCTGCAGCACTCGCAATCTTTGCTGAATGGCCTGCCTTCGATCGGGCGGCATCTGTTGCCATCTCGGCAGCACGTCGTTGCGGACATGTTGCCGCTGGTCCGGCGTCATCTTCTGCCAGACTTGCGCGCGTTCCCGCATCTCCTGTTGCTGCTGCGGCGGTAGCTGCCGGAATCGTCTGTCGTTCTGCAGGATTCGCTGGCGCTCCTCAGGAGTGAACTGCGGCGGCCGATTCGCGGCCTGCGCAGGTTGCCTGGTGCCGTTTTGCGGCGCGTTCCCCGCCCCGGGGCCGCGCTGGGGATTTGGATCCACTCTTGCAGCCGATTGCTCCGGCGGTCTCTGTTGTCGCCGCCCGTCGCGGCGCTCTTGGCGCCGTTCCTGTGAACGCTGCTGCTGCCTTTGCTGGGCTTTCGGTGGTCTGTCGTCCTCATGCGGCCGCTGCGCCGCGCAAGGAATCGCAAGCCCCGCAAAAAACAGCGGAATTAGCAGCCATCTTTCGATTTGGACCGGGCGCTTCATTTGCTTACATGCTCTGATCTGTATCTTCTGGTTGCACTTGCGACGGCAAATCCGTCAGCGGCTCGAAGCTCGAGATGACGTCGTAATTCTCCAGCACCGGAAGATCCTGTTGAATCTGCGGATCGTCGGTATCGGCAGTGTTCATCATCGCGGGGCGCGACGCAATCCACACCGTCGCCGCAATCAGCATCGACGCCGCCAATGCCACGCGCGGCGATACCTCCAGCCACGCCCACCAGCTCTGCTTCACCGGCTCCGCCGCCACCCGCGCGCGCACCCGCGCGTCAAACGCCGCCGACGGCTCGATCTGCGGCAGCTCATCCAGCAATCCCGTCACCGCGCGAAACTCGTTCACGCGCAGCCGGCACGCCGGGCACGCCGCCAGGTGCTTCTCCACCTGCGCGCGCTCGCTCTCTTTCAAGCGTCCGTCCACGTACGGGACAATTCGATTTTCCATTCGCGTACAGCTCATGACTGCCTTCCTTCTCTACCCACGGTCTACTGCTTCGACTGCTCCGCCACGAGGGGGGCGAGTTCCACTCGCAGCGTTTCGTATGCCCGGAACAGCAGCGATTTCAAAGCGCTGTCCGAACATTCCAGAATCTTGGCAATCTCGTTGTAGTCCAGCTCCTGATACTTGTGCAGCAGCACCGCTGCCCGCTGTTTCTCCGGAAGCTTGTCCACCGCGTGCCGGATCATCTTGCGTCGCACTTCCTCAACCAGGTGCTGCTCGATGTTCGCGTGTTTCTCGGCTACATCCACGGCCCGTTCATCGCCGTCTTCGGCATCCGTCGTCACCGGCGCATCCAGTGAGATTTCCATCCTCTGGTAACGGTTGTCCCGGACCGAGTTCAATGCCAAATTCGTCGCAATCCGAAACAGCCAGGTCGTGAACTTTGCGCTCGGCACATAATCTTTTCGCGCGCGATACACCCGCAAAAACACCTCTTGCGCCAGGTCTTCCGCCTGTTCCCGGTTCCGCACCATCCGGTACAAGAAGTTAACCAAAGGTGTCCTGTAGCGCTGGAGGAGAAGCGCGAACGACTGCTCATCGCCCGCCTTCACGTCCAGCATCAGTTGGACGTCGGACCTGGCCATAGCCGACACACTGTATCAAACACCTGCAAACTCAGAAAGTTGCAAATGACGGGGGTTGCTGGGGCGAATCTAAGGCGAAACTAAACGTGGAATATCCTCTGCATTATCAACAAACTCGCTACACCGGCAAACACCAGCAGCGCCAGCCGCCAGTTCGGCTCCCGGTTCACTTCCGGCAGCAAATCCGTCGCAGCCACGTACAACGTGACGCCTCCCGAAAGCGGCAGCGCGTATCTCAATTGCCCTTGCAACAAACTCGTCAGCAGTACGCCAGCGAGCGTCGCTACTCCTAATAACCCAGCCGCCCCAATTGCGTTGCGTCTTCCCTGGCCGCTCGCCAGCACCACAGTAGCTACCGTGAATCCTTCCGGCAACTTGTGCAGGAATACCGCGACGAACATCACCACCCCTAGCCAGGTCGAGACCAGGAACCCCGCCGCAATCGCCACGCCGTCGAAAAATGTGTGAATCGTCAGCCCCAGCAGCACGCTCGTTCGCGCGCGGTGATGACTCATTTCCTCGTGGTGCGTCTCCTCCCCGAAATGAAAGTGCGGCGCCAGCGTGTGCTCAAAAAGGTGAACCAGGAAAAATCCGATCAGCACGAAGAGCAGCGCGCCTTCCCCACCCAGGTGCACCGACTCAGGAATCATTTCCAGAAACGCCACTGCCAGCATGTAGCCCGCGCCCAGCGCCAGGAAATACTGCAGGTATTGCCGCGGCCAGTCTCGCCGCACCACGAAGTACCCGCCTATCAGATTCCCCGCCGCCGCAACGAGCCCAAGCCCCGCCGCCAACGCCACTCGAGTTGCCAGGTCATGCGTCATAGCCGGTAGCACACGCCTCTTCCTTACTTACTTCGTCACTTCCTTACTTCTTCTTTTCATCCCGAATGCCTAAACAAAATCACATCCCCTTCCTGCACGATGTACTCTTTCCCTTCCAGCCTCACTTGCGCCTTCTCTCTCGCCGCCGCCAAGCTCCCCGCCGCCAGCAGATCGTTCCACTTCACAACTTCCGCCCGAATGAATCCTTTCTCGATGTCGCTATGAATCGCCCCCGCCGCCTTCACTGCCGTCTCCCCCTTTCGAATCGTCCACGCCCGCACTTCCGGCTCACCCGCGGTAAAAAACTGAATCAGCCCCATCAAGTCATACGTCGCGCGAATCAACCGGTTCAGTCCCGGCTCTTTCAATCCATAAGAGGCCAACAGTTCCACCGCTTCCTTCTCCTCCATCTCCGCCAGCTCCGCTTCCAGCCGCCCGCAAACCGCAATCACTCCCGTGTTCGGCCTTCCTCGCAGAGCGCCCAGTTTGTGCCTTTCGACCGCCGTCGCCAGCTCCGCCGCCTCATTGTCGCCGAGATTCAACACATAGAGCATCGGCCGTTGCGACAAAAACAAAAATCCACCGATCGATTTCCTTTCTTCCGTCGTCAGTTCCAGCTCTCTCAGCGGCTTCTCCGCCTCCAGGTGGGCTTTGCACTTCTCCAAAACGTTTTTCTCGTGCTCCAGCGCCGGCTCTTTCTTTTTCTTCAAGTCCTTCTCGAGCCGCTCCAGCCTTCGGATGATCTGGTCGTGGTCCGCCAGGATCAATTCCAGCTCCAGGTTCGTCGCATCGCGCAGCGGATCGATGTTCCCCGCCGCATGCGGCACCGACGGGTCGTCAAACACTCGAATCACGTGCGCGATCGTATCCACTTCGCGCAGCGGCGACAGTGCGTCGCGGTTGCGTTCCTTCTGCATCCCGCCAACGTCCACGTACTGCACCGTCGCGTAAGTTATTTTCTTGGGGTTATAGAGCTTGGCCAGTTCCACTAGCCGTGGCTCCGGCACTTTCGCCACGCCGACGTGCGTCCCTTGGCCGCCTTTCGACGCGTCAACATGCGCTTTCGTCAAAATTCGGAACAGCGTCGTCTTTCCAACCTGTGGTAGTCCAATAATTCCCGTCTGCATGAACGCGTAATATTAGCACACGCGCACAGACGCCTCGGTCGTCGCGCCCGCCTCTTGGTTTGAATGGTGATTCGATTGTGTGATTCGTAAGGTTCTTGCTACCGGCCGCCGGCGAGCAGTTTCTTCCACCGCTCCCACGCTTCGCTGCGCGCCTTTTTGTTGGCATCATTCGCGTCCGGCGCTTCTCCCGCCCGCATGAATCCGTGAGCCGCGCCGTCGTAGCTCACCGGATCGTAAGTCTTCCCGGCAGCCTTCATGGCCGTGATGGTATCGGGAATCGTGGCGCCGATGCGCGCGTCGTTGCCGCCGTAAAACCCGTAAACCGGCGCTCTGATCCGCGCCATCGCGTCCTTGTCCGGCGGTGGCCCATAGAAAACAAATGCCGCCGCCAAATCGCCGCGGTTCGTCGCGAACCGGAACGTCTGTCCGCCGCCCCAGCAGAATCCTCCCACGAACAGCTTGCCGTTCGACGCCGGCAGCTTCAGCGCATAGTCCGCCGCCGCATTCAGGTCCGCGGTCACTTGGTCCGGATTCAGATGGCTCACCGCCTCATTGGTCTTGCCGGTCTCAAAACTCGAGCTGCGTCCCCCGTTCGGCCCCATCCCCGATAGCAGATCGGGCGCAATCGCGATGTAGCCCGCCTCCGCCACTTGGTCGGCCAGGTCTTGCACCCAGTCCGTCATCCCAAAAATCTCGTGGATAACCAGCACCACCGGCCTCTTCTCCTTCGCCTCCGGATAAACCACGAAGCTTTCCACGGATCGTCCGTCGTGCTTCACCGTCACCCACTCGCTGTGCCGTGGCGACTTCGCCAGCCTTTCTTTCGCCCAGTCCTGAGCTGCTGCCGCTTGCGCGCACAGAAAAATCAACAATCCAAGAGCTATTCGTTTCATGTCAGTTCCCCCAGAATCGCCGGCAGTCGCCTGCGTCCCGCCTGTGTCCGCCCCCGCCGCGAATCGGCCCGATGATATAAGCCCTGTGCCCACCGGGCAAGGCCCCTTCACGATCCGGCGGCGCCGCCTTCCAAGCGGATTCTTCGACTTTCTCTGAATACTTCCCGCAACTGTTCCGTCCAAACACCTGCTAATCTCTCTTGCCAGCCCAGTTCAGGAGCACCGGCGTGTCCACGGAATACCGTTTGCCGCCCTTCGACCTGCAAGCCGCAATGAAACACCTCGCCGCAAAGGATGAGCAGCTCGTCCCACTCATCAAGGAGACTCTGCCCTTCCGCATCGAAAACGACCCAATCCAGAACCCTTACGAAACCCTTCTTGAAGCCATCGCCTACCAATCCATCTCCGGAAAAGCTGCCGCCACAATCTTTGGCCGCGTCAAGGCACTCAGCTCCACCGGCCGTGCCCCCTCCCCCCAGGAAATACTCAAGCTACGCAAGCCCGTCCTTCGCAAAGCCGGTCTGTCCGGAGCCAAGATCCTCGCTATGAAAGACCTCGCCAAGAAAACTCTAGAAGGTGTCGTTCCCTCGCTCGAAGAAGCCCACGAACTGTCTGACGACGAGCTCGTCGAACGGCTTGTCTCCGTTCGCGGCATTGGCGCCTGGACCGTTGAAATGTTCTTGATCTTCCGGCTTGGCCGACCCGACGTTCTTCCCATCCACGACCTCGGCGTAAGAAAAGGCTGGTCCATCACCTACGGCAAGAAGCACATGCCCAAGCCGAAGGAACTCCTCGCCTTTGGCGAACGCTGGCGCCCCTATCGCACCGTCGCGAGTTGGTACATGTGGCGCGCCTGCCAGCGGGCCGGCTCCGCCACCGCTCGCAAAATTCGCCCCGCCCGCGTCGCCAAACGCCGCAAACCCCACAAGCGCAAGCCGCTATAGCCCAGCCTTAGCTCGGTGACAAACGACTCCCTGTATCGTCAATAGAACAGCACCACGCGGAATTGTGCTGCGGGCGCGTTCACAGATTTGCTGGATTTGGGAACCCGCGGCGGCTGCGCTACGTAACCTACGGAGAGGTGTCCATGCAAATCCTGCCCGGCAGTCTCCGGTACGCTCTGCGACAGTTCCGGTTGTCGCCTGTTTTTACTGCTGCGGCAATACTGACCTTGGCGTTGGGAATTGGCGGGACCACGGCAATTTTTACTTTGATCCACGCGGTGATGCTCCGGTCATTGCCGGTTTCTGATCCCGGCAGGCTCTACAGGGTCGGGGACGGCGACGATTGCTGCGTAGGAGGAGGTCCTCAGGACCGCTGGGGAATGTTTTCTTTCCCTTTGTACGAGCGCCTGAAGGCGCAAACTCCGGAATTTGAGGAGGTGGCTGCTTTCCAGGCCGGGCGCGGCCGGATGAGTGTGCGGCGTCAGGGCGTTGAGTCGGTTTCCAGACCCCTGCGCTCGGAGTACGTCACCGGCGCCTATTTCTCGACGCTTGGCGTGCGTGCCTTCGGCGGGCGGCTGTTTACGCCGGATGACGACAAACCCTCGGCGCCGCCCGTTGCCGTGCTCAGCCACCGTGCTTGGCAAACCACCTACGCTTCAGATCCCTCGGTAGTCGGTTCCACTTTCATCGTGGAAGGCCATCCTCTCACCGTGGTTGGCGTTGCGCCTCCGGGATTCTTTGGTGAAACTCTGGAAAGCGACCCGCCCGATATTTGGATTCCCGTTCAGCAAGAGCCCACGATCAGTGGCGAAGCTAATTTGTTGCGCCAGCCGGTTGCCGCGTGGCTGCGCATGATCGGCCGCTTGCGCCCGGGAGCTTCGACCAACGGTATGGCTCCGCGCCTCACCGGAGTGCTGCGGCAATGGATGCAGAACGACTCCGGATATCCTTCCAACTGGATGCCGGACGTGATCCGCATGCTCCCCAAGCAGGTGGTCGACGTGGTTCCCGCGGGAGCGGGTGTGGGGGTGATGAAAGAG
>WNFO01004347.1_pt1 | contig 15514 bp, 17 predicted proteins | sample 5400251 | NCBI WGS metagenome assembly WNFO01 (sample SAMN13153354, study PRJNA577476) | soil metagenome | isolation source: 100 cm saprolite under Madrone tree | place: USA:California | collected 2016-06-14 | reverse complement strand
GTGGCCTCGTCGGACGAACTAAAGATGCGGATTGAACTCTATATGAAAGAGGTCAATGAGACGCCCGTGGTGTTCCGCTGGAAGTACAAACTTGAGACGCTCTCCGTCGTCTGACGATTGATATGTTATTTTGGAATCACACTACTAGATACTCGCAGTTCGTCCAACGGGCTCGAAAACACCGCGCTTACTTGTATATTTATTTGGCTCCTTTTCTAATCAAAGTGTGCCCTGAGTCGCGGAGAAGGCTGTGTATTTGCGTAAATGTTTCCAATTGAATTTTGGTTCTCACACTCTCCCGCTTGGGCAGCGCACGCTGGTGATGGGTGTGCTGAATGTGACTCCGGACAGCTTTTCCGACAGCGGCAAATTTCTCGATGTGAAGCACGCGGTGCAACACGCGCTGGCGATGCAGCGCGACGGCGCGGACATCATTGATATTGGCGCAGAGTCCACGCGGCCGGGGTCACTAGGAATTTCCCCGGCGGAGGAACTGCGACGGCTCCTGCCTGTGCTGCAAGCGCTACGCGGCAAATTGAAGATTCCCATTTCCGTTGACACGCAGAAGTCCGCAGTGGCGGAACTCGCGCTGCGGGCTGGCGCGGAAATCCTGAACGACATTTCGGGTTTGCGCACTGATCCGCAATTGGCGCGAGTGGCGGCGAGGCATGGCGCACTGCTGATTCTGATGCACATGCGCGGAACGCCGAACACGATGCAGAAGGGACCGTTCGCGCGCCATGTAATGCGTGATGTTATCAGCGGGCTGCGGGAATCCGTCGCGACTGCCAAGAAATATGGCGTGAAAAGCTCGCAGATCATAATCGATCCAGGCATCGGTTTCGGAAAGAGTTATTCGCAAAATTATGAGTTGCTAGCTAAGCTGCCAGAACTTGCAACACTCGGTTACCCGTTAATGGTCGGCACCTCGCGGAAAGGCTTTCTCGGCGCGACGTTGGCAAAAAATGGAAAATCCGCACCATCAGAGGAACGCATCTTTGCGACCGCCGCAACTGTCGCAGCAAGCATTTTGAACGGCGCACAGATTGTTCGCGTCCACGACGTCGCGGAAATGGCCCAGGTCGCGCGCGTTGCTGACGCCGTGCTCAACCGCGGTGCGTCCTGAAAGGCGCCAGCATGGTGTTCGCTGCTGCCAATTCTTTCTCTGCGAACTCTGCGCACTCTGCGTTAAAACAAACATCGTCATCACTCGGACCGCGTATTCTGATTCGCCTCACGCCAATCATGAATGTGTTCTAAACGCAGAGGCCACAGGGATCACAGAGAAGAACTTCCACCAATGCAAACCGAGCGCCCAAAAGGGCTATAATTCCGCCGCTTTCCATTCGGGTTCGGAGGCCTAATGCTTTTTCGTGCCATTGCGCTGTCTCTGTTCGTCGTTTGCCTTGACCCATCGCACTCCCTCGCGCAGCTGACTCCATCGCAAAACGATGCGCTCGGCAAATTGCAAGCCTCACAAAACGCCGCGGCATGTTCCGCCACCGACGCTTCCTCCTGTCAGCAGGCTGCCGCCAAGTTGATGCCGCTGATCCTCGGCGATTCGCCGATGGTCGAAAATTTGCGCCGGCTTACTGACGAGGTGGGCGGCCGGGTGACTGGCACGCCCGAGATGGCGAAGGCTGTGCAATGGGGCGTCGCGGGATTTCGCGCGGCGGGTGTGGATGTGCACACGGAAAAATACGCGCTGCCGGTGACGTGGAAAGAGGGCGCGACGCGTCTCGCGATTATTGCGCCCGCCACCAGCGGCGCCGTCCTGCGCGCTGTTTCTGAAGCCTGGGGACCAGCGACCCCGCGCGATGGAATAGAAGCCAGCGTGGTAGACATCGGCAGCGGTTCGGATTCTGCTTTTTCGCGTGCGGAAAACCTAAATGGGGCGATTCTGCTCGCGCACAGCGAGATCGGCTCAACCTGGCCAGATCTTTTCAATGAATACATGCGCCCGCCCGTAATCATTGCTCGCGCTGTAAAGCAAGGGGCAGCAGCAATTCTGTGGACCAGTGCGCGCGAGCGACTGTTGCTCTATCGCCATACCAACGCGCTCGATGGCGAGATCGACAAAATTCCGCAAGCTGTCGTTGCGCGCGAAGCGGCGGTCCGGTGGACCAGGAAAATGTGGTCGGCGAAATTCGCGGTTACGAAAAACCTGACGAGGTGGTGATTCTCGGCGCGCATCTGGATTCCTGGGAACTTGGCACCGGCGCTCTCGATAACGGCTGCAACGCGGCACTGGTGATCGAAGCCGCGCGCGCAATCAAGGCGATGGGACTGGTGCCGAAGCGCACCATCCGTTTTATTTTGTTCAGTGGCGAAGAGCAAGGCACCGTCGGCTCATTCGCTTATGTGAAGTCGCACGCTGCAGAACTCAACAAAATCCGCGGCGTGATTATTTTCGACTCCGGCAGCGGACGCGTTTCCGGCTATTCGCTGGGCGGGCGGCGGGACACGGACGCGGGCCTTCACCAAATCCTGAAACCGCTGGACGCCTGGGGCGCAACTCAACACACGAGTGACGCATCGTTCGGCACGGATAATTTTGACTTTCTGCTGGAGGGCGTGCCAACCTTCGTCGCTAATCAGGAAATTGCCAATTATCTGGCGAACTATCACGCGGCATCCGACACGTTCGACAAAGTAGATCAGCGCGAATTGAAACTGAACACCGTCATCGCAGCGCTCACCGCCTGGGGCATCGCTGATCGAACCGAACCGATTGGCAAGCGTTTGTCGCGCGCCGAACTCGACAGCCTGGTCAAAGAGACGGGCTTGGACGAACAAATGAAGACATTGGGTTATTGGGAGCAATGGCAAACCGGCGCGAGAGGCCGCAAGCCTTAGGCGATATAATAGAGGTGTGAATCCCGCGCCACCATTGACCGGCTCTGCCGCGCCTGCCGTGCCTGCGACTGGAAAGATCCTGGCTGTGGACTACGGCCGCGCCCGCATCGGCTTGGCCATCGCCGAGTCGTTGCAAGGTATCGCTCAACCTCTCGGCACTCTCAAACGCATCAATCGCAACGAAGATATGCGCCGCCTGCGCGAACTGGTGCGCGACCACGCGGTGAAACTGGTGCTGGTCGGACTTCCGTTGCGCCTCGACGGCGCGCGCGGCGAAATGGCCGAGGAGACGCAAGGCTTCGCGCAACGCATTCGCAAACAAATTGCCGTTCCCGTCGAAATGGCGGACGAACGTTTGACAAGCTGGGAAGCCGAACGCCTGCTCGAAGAGGAGTTCGGACGCAAATCGAAACAGATTGACGGCGCATCTAAGAAAAAGGACGCGGCGAAGTTCACGGTGGACTCCGTAGCTGCAACGATCATTCTTCGGGAATATCTGGAACGCCATAACCCGGAACACCATAACAATGCCGCACTGGAGGAGGGCTAAATGAAATTTCTGGCGAAGCTCTTCTTGCTGGTCTTGTTGATTGCCGCGGCGGCCGCCACATATGCGTGGTACGCCATCGAAAAGCCGTACGGAAAGTATTTCGGCGAAGGCGTTTTTTTGGATGTGCCGCATGGGGCCTCAAGCCGCAGTGTCGCGCGGCTGCTGGAAAAGAATGGAGTGATTCGTAACGCCGTGGCCTTCGAAGTTTATGCGCGCAAGCATCCGCGGCGCACCTTACAGGCCGGTGAATATCATTTCGACCACGCGGTCAGTGGCAAGGACGTTTTCTGGACGCTAGCAAACGGAAACGTGTACGAGCGGCCGTTCACCGTACGCGAAGGCGAGACCATGTTCGACATCGCGCGCGAACTGCAGGACGGAAAATTTATGCCGGAGGAGGAATTTCTGGCTGCCGCGAAAAATCCGGAGATTATTCATGACCTCGCTCCGCAGGCCAGGACACTGGAAGGCTTTCTCTTCCCCGCTACTTATCATTTGCCGCGCCATCCGGCCGCGAACGAACTCGCCGCGGAAATGACGCAAAAATTTCGTGAGGAATGGTCGCACATTGCGCCGCCGGGCTCCGACAAAACCGGCCAGTCGACGGGCCGTCCTTTGCTCTCGACCATTACGCTGGCATCATTGGTCGAAGGTGAAACACCAAAACCAGAGGAACGTCCGATCGTTGCGGGCGTGTTTGAAAACCGCCTGAAAAAAGGCATGTTGTTGCAGTGCGATCCGACCGTAATCTACGCGCTGCAGCAGCAAGGCCGCTACCATGGCTCACTGAGCGGCAAGGATCTGCACGAGGACTCGCCGTACAATACCTATATGCATGGCAGGCTGCCTCCCGGACCGATCGGTAATCCTGGCGAGATTTCTTTGCGCGCGGCGCTCGCGCCGGCGAACACGCCGTTCCTTTATTTCGTCGCAAATACCCAGGGTGGCCATTTTTTCAGCGCTACCTTGGAGCAGCACAACCAGAACGTGAACCGTTATCGCCGGATGCTGGCGGGATTGCCGCCTGATCCTCCGCCCGCGCAAGCCGCGCATAACAAATCACAAGGAAAGAAGCGCAGAGGTTCAGGACGATGACGGAAACCCTCGAAACAAAAAGAGCCATGATCCTGCGCGCTGCCGCGGCCATTGGCGCGGAGAAATGGACCGCCGCGGAAATCGATCAGCTGCGCAGGAAACTTTTGGCGGATCATGGCGCGGAAGGAAAAACGGGTTCCGATTACATTGCGGACGTTCTGCAATCGGCTGGATGGAAGGTGGTCTTGACGGCGCAGGAGGAAGCCGAAGACCAGTTCGAGGAAGAATTCGAAGACCTGCTGCACTTCAAAACGCTGGGCGATGCCGAAGTCAGTTTGATGCGCCTGGACGAATTACTGCGCCGCTTCAAGGCGCACGGAGAAAAGGCGGCAGCGGAACGCGTGATGGAAATTGCCCGCCTGGGCAAGCGCCGCGCGGAAATGATTGCCCGCAATCACAAAGTGGAAGCGCACAAACGCGCGGAGAAGGAAGAGATCGCCAGTTGGTTCCGTATCTGGCTAGAGAATCCCGATGCGTTCTTCGACTGGCTGGATGTGCGCAAGCAGACTCCCGACTTTCGCCAGAAATTTCCTAAGCTGGAAGAAGAGGAATGAGCGGCGGTCCAGGGAACGGTGCGGCGGCGAAGGGCGCGCTCGATCTCCCGGCGTTTTCGCTGGATGTGCAGGCGCTGGATCTCGGCGCGGATGTAAAAGCGGTCAGTCTGGAAATTTTGGAAACAGAAAGCCGCGAGCCAGTTCGCGGAAAACAGGCTACGGATTTCTGGTCGGCGGTCTTCCCGTTGCTTTCCGCAGGCGAACCTTTTGTGCTTGATTTCTTCGGCCACCTGGACCGTGTCCGCAATTTTTGCGCGACGAGAAAAATCTCCTTTCGCGAAGCGGGTCCGCGCTGCATTGTCGTTCCGCAACTGGCGCAGGAGCAGCTACGGCAGTTCTTCGAGCGGTTCGAAGCGGAAACTTTCGGATTTCGCGCGGGCGACCGCGTGAACGCGGATGACCTTGAACTTACCGGCGAGCTTTCGCAACATGGCCTGGATGCTTATCAAGCGGCCTACCAGCGGTACTCTTTTTGCGCTGTGTGCGAATTCGAGGATGGCTGGGTCACGCTACTGAGCGAAACGATCTGGTCCAGCGAAGTGATCCGCCGCGTGCGTCCTGCCACGCAGTCTTTTGATGTGTATATTTCGCGGCCCCAATAAGCTGCTGCAAATTCCTGCTCGATTGACGCGTCGAAGTGGTTGCCGGATTGCTATAATCTTAAGTTAAGTGTGCACAATTTGCGGATGAAACGATCATATTCATGGATGGCAGTGGCGACACTGGCGGCCATTTCCGGCGGGTGCGCGGCCAACAGCGGCGTTAGCAAGAAACAAAATATTCCAGCCCAGGCACGGCCGGTGGCAAGAGTCGCGACGCGAGAGGAGCTGCTGGAAAAGTACAACTCGTTTGCCTCGAGCGTTAAAACCTTGAACGCGACCGTGGAATTAAAGACCACCGCGGGCTCGCAATATTCCGGCCTTATTCAGGAATACCATGAAGTGAAGGCATTTCTGCTTGCCGCGCGGCCCGCGAATGTTCGCATGGTCGGCCAGGCGCCGGTAATCGGCAAAACAATTTTTGACATGGCCAGCGACAGCCAAGAGTTTCACGTCTGGCTGCCGACAAAAAATAAATTTCTGATCGGCGACGTTCGACTGGAACGGAATAGCGAAAAACCGCTGGAAAATTTGCGCCCGCAACATTTGCTGGACGCGCTGCTCTGGCCGGAGATCCGCAAAGAGGAAACCGTGCTGATCGAGGAGTTCAATGACGAGAATGCGCGTTATTACGTGCTGACCGTGCTGCGCGGCGGATATACCACGGAGATTTTTCGCAAAATCTGGTTCGATCGTGCGGACCTGAATGTCGTTCGTCTGCAATCCTACGGACCGAAAGGCGCGCTGCTCTCCGACGTGCATGTATCGGACTGGCAGCCGTTAACCGCCACGCCAGCGGGTGCATCCGCTGCCGCGAACGGCTCACAAAGTTTCCCTCGCGCGATTCGCATTGACCGTCCGCGCGATGATTACCGCCTCGATCTGCAAATTACAAAAATCGATCTCAATGTTGACTTGGCGGCTAATCGCTTTCAGCTTTTGCAGCCGCCGAATTCGGAACTTGTACGGGTCGATCCGAATGGCAATTCAAAACAACCGGCCACGGATTCGCATCCATGATGGGCGAACTGATATTCCGTAACCTGCTGCACCGGCCGGCGCGCACGTTTATCGGTATTCTGGCCATCTCGGTAGAAGTTGCGCTGGTGGTTCTGATCGTTGGCCTGACTTCCGGACTGCTCACGGAAACCGCGAAACGCATCGAAGGCGTCGGCGCGGACATCATGCTGCAGCCTCCGGCGGCGTCCATCTTTCTTGGGTTCAGTGGATCACCGATGCCCATTAAGATTCAGGACAAACTACGGCAGCTGAAGTACGTTCAAGCCGTCGCGCCCGTGCTACTGCAATTTAATTCCACCGGCGGCGTCGAAGTGGTTTACGGCATCGACCCCGAATCCTTCCGCGAAGTAACCGGTGGTTTTGTTTTTCTTTCCGGCCATGACATGCAGGCGCCAGACGACGTCCTTGTGGATGATTGGGCCGCGCGTGCGAAGCATTTGAAAGCCGGCGACACCTACAATCTCTTCAACAATGATTGGCACGTCGCGGGCATCGTCGAGCATGGTAAGGGCTCGCGAGTTTTTGTCCCCATCACCACGCTGCAAGACCTTATTGGCGCGCACGACAAAGCCTCCATTTTCTTTATCAAATGCACGCGCCCCGAGCACGCTGAAGACGTAATGGAAGACATGCGCACGCCGGAAAATTTTCCAGGCTACACGGTCCGCCCATTAAAGGATCTGCTTTCCCTGATGACTTCGACAAATATTCCAGGGCTGCAGGCGTTCATTGACGCCATGATCGCGCTGGCGGTTTCCATCGGCCTGCTGGTAATTTTTCTGACTATGTACACCACGGTGATCGAACGCACCCGCGATATCGGCGTACTCAAATCGCTTGGCGCAAATCCGCCGTTCATCATTCGCGTGCTACTGATGGAATCCGCGCTGCTTTGCTTCGGCGGAATCGCCGGTGGCATCGCGCTCAGCTACGCAGTGCGTGCGGCATTCATCGCGGGATTTCCGACACTTTCGATCCTCATCACACCGGGATGGGTGGTACGCGCCGGTCTAATCGCTTTACTCGGCACCATTGTCGGTGCCAGTTATCCCGCGTGGGTAGCCAGCCGAAAAGATGCAGTCGAGGCTCTGAGCTTTGATTGAGAATATACCTCCAGGCTTTTCTTGCGGCGCTATCGCGCGGATTTTCACCACCGGAGCTCGCTAGGCTCTGGTGGGAATCGCGGCTACAATACCAGCGCCGCATTCTGCTTTGCAGAGCGCCGCGGTTCACAAAGGGAGCAGGGGTTAGAAAAACGCAGCGTGGAACCGATACTCAAAACGGAAAATCTTTGGAAGTTCTACCACGCCGGCAAAGTGGAAGTTCCGGCGCTGCGTGGCGTCAATTTCGAAGTGCTGCCCGGCGAATCCGTCGCGGTGATGGGCCCTTCCGGTTGCGGAAAGTCTTCACTTCTTTACGTGATCGGCGGATTGGCGCAGGCTTCGCGCGGCAAAGTGCTGGTCGACGGCAATGATTTGACTGAACTGCACGACTCGGCGCGCACCAAGCTTCGCCGCAGCAAGATCGGCTTCGTCTTCCAGCGTTTCAATTTGCTTCCAACACTGACCGCGCGAGGCAACATCGCCATCGCCCAGTACATTCACGGCGACGGCTTCGACCCGCATCGCTTCGACGTAGTGACAAAAATGCTCGGCCTCGATGGCCGCTTGAGTCACAAGCCTTCTGAAATGTCGGGCGGCGAACAGCAACGCGTCGCCATCGCGCGCGCCATTATCAACGAGCCGAAGATTCTGCTCGCCGACGAACCCACCGGCAATCTCGACACAAAAAATTCCGAAATTGTCCTGGAAATGCTGCGCCGCCTGAACAAGGATCTCGGCCAGACGGTCGTAATGATCACTCACAATCCCGAGGCCACCACGTATTTCGATCGTGTCGTGCACATGCGCGACGGTGTTATCGTGGATGGGGTTCCGGCGGACTGACATGGCATCTCCCGGCCAATTTTTCTCCAGGGTTTTTTTCTGGTCTTACGAGCGCGGCTCGTGGCAGTACGACCTTGCCGTCATCGCCATCGTTGTTTTCGTACTGCTTACGCCCGGCCGCTGGTTTCATGACCAGCCAGCTCGCGCCGTGCCAATTCCCGCCGCGCAGATCGAACTACTGAACGAAACCGGCAATCGGCAAATTTACAGAGTGGATGCCGCCATCCTGACGCCACCTGAACAGATGCCGCAACTGCAAAACGAACTCCACCGCAAACTACAGAAAGCCCAGTCGTCGCTGCAAACCGGGCGCTTCGAAATTACCAACGTCGAAGCCGTTCGCGATGCGCAAGGCGCGGTCATCGCCTATCAGGTGACTCTCCACAAAAAATAGATCGTTTTTACTTGAAAAACCCCTAAAGAAAGCCCGCCGGGAAACTCCGTCCGCCGGCAATACGTCTTATTAAGTGTGTTACGATTAATTCTGCATGTATTTCCATTGCATTTCCGGGGGATGGCGCTGACTCTGAACGCCAAGACTGGCTTTTGGGGGGGATTAATTTTCGCCGCGTTGCTTTCTCTGGCGACGGCCGGTCACGCGCAATCAGCTCAAAAGTGGACTGCCGACTCTGTCCTCAACATGATGGACGCGGGCGCCCGCGATTTCCGCACCCTCACCGCAAATATTGACAACGTCAAGTACACCGAAGTCGTGAAGGACACCTCGACCGAGTCCGGCCAGATGTGGTTCCGCAAAAAAGATGAAAGGATGCGCATCGAATTCTCCAAACCCGATCCGCGCACCATTCTCCGCTCTGGTGACTCCCTTTCCATTTACACGCCGAAAATCAATCGAGTCGAGGAATATAATCTCGGCAAGAATCGCGCCATGGTTGACCAGTATGTCTTGCTGGGCTTCGGTTCGCGCAGTGAGGGCATTAAAAAAAACTACACCGTCACCTTCGCCGGAGAACAGGAACTCGACGGCAAAAAAACTTTGCTGCTCGAACTGGTCCCCAAATCCGACGAAATTCGCGCGCAGATAACCAAAATCCAGATGTGGATTGACGAATCAGCCTGGCTGCCCTTACAGCAAAAATTCTTTGAAGCCGGCTCGGGCGACTACTTCATTTTTCATTACAGCGACATCAAGAAAAATCTGAAAATCGACGACTCCAAGTTCAAAGCCGACTGGCCCAAAAACGCGACCAAAAGCAAACCCCGCGGCTAGCCAGGCTCCGAAAACAATTTCGAAAATAATGAAATAATATTGTTGTCAGCCGAGCAGTCTTTCTCCTCTTCGATTGTGGCAGCCGAAATTCGCCGTTGGCTCTTACACGCGCTCCCGTTCCAATAATTTTTCTTTCCGCGAAATCCCCCACCGGTATCCAGCAAGGTCTCCATCCGCGCGCACCACTCTGTGGCACGGCACCACAATCGAAACGGGATTCGTAGCGCACGCCCGCGCCACCGCCCGCACCGCTCGCGGCTTTCCCATCGCTCGCGCAATCTGGGTATAGGTCCTCGTCGTCCCGCGCGGAATCTTTTGCAGCTCCTGCCACACCCGCCGCTGAAACGCCGTGGCCTGCAAATCCAGCGGAAGCTCGCGCCGGGGCGCGCTGCCCTCCGTGCGCGCGACAATTTCCTCGACCCATTGTGTAAACGCGCCATTCGCCGCCGTAATTTCGGCGCGAGGATATTCGTCGCGCAGCTCACTCACCAGCTTCGACGCTGCGTCGCCCAGATATACCGCTGACACTCCCCGCTCCGTCGCCGCCACCAGCACTTCTCCCAACGATGATTTCGCCGTCGTGTATCGTATCTTCATACCTTTTCCTCCCTTTTGATAAGTTGCGGGCGTCATGCCCAATTGTGCGTCGCTGCGTTCGTAAACTCGGCTCGACGATCCATACCCCGTCGCATAGAGCGCGTCGGTGATGCCGCTGCCGTTCCGCAACAGCTTCTTAAACTTTTTCAAACGTAACGCCGCGGCCAACTCTTTTGGCGTCAATCCCGTCTGCTGCCGGAATGCCCGGCGCAATGCGTCCGTCTTCACTCCGATCTTCTGCGCCAGGGCCGCAATATTCACTGCTTCATCGAGATCGCTCCCCAACACCTGCGCCGCGCGCTGCACGATTCGAACCGATGCCGGAATTTCATTCGGTTTGCAACGCCGGCAAGGACGAAATCCTTGCAGCTCCGCTTCGCGCCTCGTTGGAAAAAATAACGTGTTCTTGCGCAACGGGCGCCGCGCCGGGCAACTCGGCCGGCAATAAATCCGCGTGGACTTCACGCCAAAAAAGAAAGCCCCATCCGCTCGCGTATCGCGCGCCAGCGTTGCCTGCCAGTACCGCGCTTCCGCCTGCGGCGAAACGCCTCGCATTGAAGCAACCCGTCCGGTCGAATGTGTCTCTGCTCTCGGCATACTCATCATGCTCATGATGACCAAAGTTACCGCAGCGCTCGGAGCGGCGCTATCCGGAATCTGCGTTCAAATAGATAAAATTTTTCGACGAACGATTCGAACGAGAAAGCCTACGCTTCGCCTGGAGCCGGCAACGCATCCGCTGCTTCGCTGGGATTGCGATGCGGCGCCGTAATCACCAGCACTACCGCCGTTAAAATCACCGCTGCGGCCAGCAGCGTCCGTGGCGACAACGCTTCCCCGCCCAACACCCAACCGATGACCAGCGCCACAATCGGATTCACGAAAGCGTACGTTCCCACTCGTGCCGCCGTGCTTTTCTTCAATATATAAAGATATGCCGTGAATCCGATGCACGACCCAAAGACCATCAGGTAGCCGACCGCTATCCAAGCGCGCAGCGGCGCTGCCGCAGGATGAAATCGCGCAACCTCGCCGCTGAAGAGCGACATAATCCACAGCGTAGCCCCGCCGCACAGTCCCTGCATCGCAACGCCCAGCATAGGCGAACTGGGAAGTGCCCCGTGCTTTGAATAAAGCGACCCGCAGGCCCACGCCAGCGACGCCGCTATCAGCACTGCTGCACCTGTCGGATCTACTCGGCCGGACAATCCCAATCTCGCTGGCCCAATCAGGATCACCATTCCCACGAAACCCATCACAATTCCGAACAGAATGCGCGCCGAAGGCCTGTGCCCTCCGGGTCTAAGCCAGTCCACAATCACCATCCAGAGCGTTACCGTGGCTACCAGCAGGGCCGCGATCCCCGACGGCACTGTCTGCTCGGCCCAGCACACTCCGCCGTTTCCGACCGAGAGCAGCAGCACACCGGTGATTGCCGCAGTCCTCCATTGTTCCGCCGTTGGACGGATGCGCGTGCGCCAGCGCAAAAGCGGGTACAGCACCAATCCCACCGAGAAGTGCCGCATACCTGCCAGAATCAGCGGTGGGAATGACTCCACGCCAATTCTCATGGCGAAAAACGTCGCGCCCCACAAAACATACACTAGGGCAAAACTCAGGACGAGAATGCCAGTGAGTGATGAGTGTTCGGTTGGTCGCTGCTGGGGACTGTTATTTGAAATAGGCACGGAAATAGGACACTAAATCTTCAGCAAACCGAGGTCGAGCGCCAATTTGATTCCCCATTTTTGCGATTCGTGGCTCCAAGCGAACGAATCAAGCGCTCCTCTGGTACTACTAAAACCAAGTGTTTGAAGATAGGACACTTCTGGCGATTTCCACAGGTTGACTCTTGCCCCTCCAAAGTGGCATCCTCGCACTCCGTTTCAGTACACAGTTTTCCGCAGTTTGGAAAATTGGCACGCGTTTTTGTATCGCGCACGTTCTGTACAGCTTTGGGCCATCTATTAGCACGGCAACGCATCTTGAAGAGTCTCTGAGGGCGAGATGAGCGCACACAATCACGCTTTACGGCAAGAACCTGAGCAGTTCGCTGCGAAACCTGTCACTGCGCGGGGGCCAGTGCCCTTGCCTGCAATCCAGGTACCTGCATTGCCGATAGCCGTGGACGCACCCGGAGGGCTGGCAGCACTCCCACCCGCGATAGGTAATCCGCGCGTTCCTTCGCTGCGCGTCATGCCGCTGCAGCCGGTGAATCCGATGCGCCGGTTTGCCCGCGTGCCGACTCACGCCGTCGGCGTTTTTCCCGAGCAGCGCGAATACCCCAGAGCCTCTCTCCGCCTCCCTCTCCGGCTCCGCGGAGTCGCTGGCCGCGCCGAAGATTTTCCCATCACCCTCGTGACGCGCGACATCAGCTCCACCGGCGTCTTTTTTCTTTGCCCTCGCAAACTGGCTCTCGATACGCAAATCGAATTGGAAGTCGTCCTGGTCAGTCGTCCCATGGGCCGCGGCAACGTAGTCATCGTCAGCAAAGCCCGCGTCACACGCCTCGAACCCGCCGCCATGCCGGGCTGGTTCGGCATCGCCGCATCCTTCGACGATCTGGAATTCGATCGCGACGACAACGTCCCAATCCACCAGCTCGAGTCCTAGCCGCGAACGCAGACCTACCTCGCGAACGCACTTCTATCTTATGTAGCAGCGGCTTTATGCCGCTGCTCTGTCTCTCCTTGTTTCGTGGCACAGCCATTCCTGTGCTCTTCTCTCTTCCGGCCGTCCATTCCAGTGCCAAGCTAGCGGCACGCTCGCACGCACATCCCTGCCACGCTGAATTCTCCGCGCAACTCTGCGTCCTCGGCGTCTCTGCGTTATCTTTTTCTGCAGTCTTCCGTCCCGCATTTTGAATTTGTAGGGTCGGCCTTCAGGGCGGCTCCGCCGATCACGCCCGTTGCAGTAAACTTATGCCTTCAATGAAAAACCCCATTAAACCACGCCTCCGCGGCGTCCTCTTCGACTGGGACGGCACCCTCCTCAATTCCTACGCCGCCGACACCGCCGCCTACCTCGCCATGTTTGCCAAAATGCAAATCCCCTGGGGCCTAACCGAACTCGAGCAAAACTATTCACCCAACTGGTATCACGTCTATCACGCAGCGAATCTGCCTCGCGCCCAATGGGACGCTGCCGATCAAGTCTGGCGCGAACACTACGCCAAACATCGCCCCAAACTCCTGCCCGGCGCCCGCCGCGTCCTCGCTCAACTGACGCGGAGCCACGTTCTCGGCCTGGTCACCAGCGGAGATCGCGACCGTGTTCACCGCCAACTCCGCGAATTCGACCTCTGGGAACATTTCGCCGCCCGCGTTTGCAGCGGCGATACCCGGCTTCGCAAACCTCATCCCGCTCCGCTGCGCCTTGCCTTACGCCACATGGGCTTGCGTCCCGCCGAAACCGTTTACGTAGGCGACTCTGCCGAAGACCTGCAAATGGCCCGCAGCGCCGGCGTCCGCGCCGCCATCGCCGTCCTCGGCCCCTTCCCCACAGAAAAACGCCTCCGCGCCGCCAAACCCGACCTACTCCTCGAATCCATCACAGAACTCCCCACCGCCCTTCTGCATTTCAACGATTGAATCAAAGCTGCTAACCTTTCAAGACTAAGTTGCTTACCAACGCCAATCCCCAAACATGAGGACGTCCCGTCTGTCCCCCGTGGTTCTGTTCAACAGTGGTGTGCTTTTTCTATGGCATCCGTGCCGTTCCGCCTCCCCGCAAACTGTGAACTTGGTTTTGGTCTCCACGAACGAGCGGAGCAGAAGGCGGATACTGCTATCGTTAGCGATGAGGATTCCCGGCATGGCAATACCAAACTTATGTAAACATCGATCAATGTAGAACCTGCTGCTTAAGCGTCGAAATAAACTTCCCGCCCGACTGATGTTTCACCGCTTGCCCTGAGATCGATTCGTTTGTCATCACCGGCGCGCTGCTGTATCCTGCCTCTAGAAGCCTGCAATTGGAGGCTGCCAATGACCCAATCCCTCACTGCCCTCGACTCGCTGTTCTTCAACATCGTTCTCGCCACACTGGCCATCGGCCTGCCTATAATCGTGGTGTTGTCCATCCGCTTTCTGTGGGACCGCAACTTGAACCTTGGCCGTTCGAAGGAACTCGAAAAGCTCATCTGGCAGCTGCACCGCATCGCCAGCGCAATGGAGCACCAAATGAATCTGTCGTTTCCCGCCGTTCAACCGGGCACAGAAGAGCCTCGCGACATCGCCTATCTCCAGCAGCTTGCTGCCCAACCAACCACTGCTACTCCGAGCGTTGCAACTCCCGGTGCTGCGGCTTTGCCCGCCTCGGATCAGCCCACCGTGCAACAGCCTGTGACTCTGTCGCCAGCCGCCCAGCAGGCGCCCCTTCCTACGCTTGAGCGTCGAGCGCCTTCTTCCGAGGCTCCGCGCGCAGGGGTCAACTCCATGTTCGGCCTATAAATAAAATTTAGGTTCCCTCACTAAGTCCTTCCGTGTCGAACGACAGATCGATTGACCGACTGTTAGTTAAGGAGTACTTCCTCCTTTCACTGGCGGAACGGCCCATAGTCGGAAGCAACGGTTGGTTTCGGTGGCTGGAGGAGTTTCAACAGCGTCACCCAGACGAAGTGTCACGATTGACTCAGCCGCTCGCCGAACGAGCACGCCAAGTGCTCTGGAATCGAGGAGGTAACAGGAATTGAACCTGCCCCAATTTCCGACACGCGACACGATTCATGCCGTAGCGTTCGGCCCACCTCGGCTGCCCATTAAGACGGACTTCTTTCCTGCCCATTCGAACAGAACATCCGTACTATTCCGCCCGAAAGACACCCCGACTACCCTTTTGAGGTGCGCCGCTTCTTCGAAATCACGGTCTCCGCAGTTGCCGTCGCGATAATTCTTCTCGGCGCTCGCTACGCTTACTCTCGTGAAGCCGTCCACACCGTGAACCTATACGAGCGGTATCAGCAAATCAACCGTGAGAGCTTCGATGCAAAACTGCCATATGTCTCGGTCAGTTGGGCCGACTTGTCCGCTCAGAACACTGACGGAATCACTTCGTTTGATGACAAC
>WNFO01002375.1_pt1 | contig 15514 bp, 11 predicted proteins | sample 5400251 | NCBI WGS metagenome assembly WNFO01 (sample SAMN13153354, study PRJNA577476) | soil metagenome | isolation source: 100 cm saprolite under Madrone tree | place: USA:California | collected 2016-06-14 | reverse complement strand
CCTCGAGAACCTCGCCGCCGACGCGAAGCGGCTCGAGCGCCTCGTGCGCCGCCTCCTCGAGCTGGCCCGTGCCGACGTTGCCGGGGGCGGCGACGAGCGCGCCGACCTGGCCGCGGTGCTGGCGGCCAGCGCGGAGCGCCACCGCCGGCTCGGGATCGACGTCCGCCTGGAGCTCGGGCCGCGGCTCGGCACGGTCACGATGGGCGAGGAGGCGCTCGACACGATCCTCTCGAACCTCCTCGAGAACGCCCGCCAGCATGGCGGCCTGGGCGTCGCCGTCACGATCCGCGCGGCCCGGGACGGCGTGCGGGCCTCGCTCCGGGTGGAGGACGACGGTCCCGGCGTCTCGCCCGCCAACGCGGCGCGCGTCTTCGATCCCTTCTTCACCACCGCGCGCGACCGGGGAGGCACCGGCCTGGGCCTCGCCATCGTGCGCGCGTTGATCGCGGCCCACGGGGGCACGATCGCGCTCGTGCCGTCGACGCGCGGGGCGGCGTTTCAGATCGAGCTGCCGCTCCGGCGCGAGGGCTAGCGGAGCTGAAGCGTGCTGCCGGCGCCCGAGCGGCGGAAGACCACCAAGGCGAGCAGGCGGCTCGCCGTCACTGGTTGGTGCTCTCCCCCACCTGAACCACCTGCTGGAAGGTGGGTCGGTTCTGCCACGGGATGTTGGGCGCGCCCACGAGCCCACTGAGCGCGAAGTGAATGTCGTCCGCCCGCGCATCGGCGTGCCATCCCGCGGGTGACGCGGACTCAAAGCGCGCCGTGAGCTCGTCGACCGCGGCGTGGAGGCTCTGGCCGAGCGCCGCCGCGCAGCCGCGCCGTGTCCCGTCCGCGCAGCGGAGCACGCGGTAGCGCCCTCGAACGCGCCGGCCGCGCGCCTGCCGGAAGGCCTTGCTCAGGTAGCCGTAGTAGCCGTCCTGGTAGGCCGAGCCCAGGTTGCCGTCGCTCGGCGCGTTGTCGAAGCCCATCGGGATCAGGCCGTAGACCGGCGAGAGCTGGCCGTCGAAGGCGGCGTGGACCAGGCGCGGGTACCACGCGTCCATGAGTGCGACCGCCGCGTCGTCATCGTAGCGGCCGTCGCCGTTGCGGTCGCGCCGGTGGGCCCCGGTGCTCACCCAGCTGCGCAGCAGCCGGACCGGGGCCCGGAGGCCCGGCTCGCCATGCACGAGGAATAGTTGGCGCTATTCCGAGGAGGAGCAACGCAGCCAGCGTCGTCGAGCCGCCCCCGAATTTGGTGACGGACTTCGGGTTCGGGACACTAGATGCCGACGTTCTGCAGCAACAGGTCGAGGATCCGCTCGGCCGCGAAGCACTCGCGTGCGACCTCGGCGGCGTGGGCGCTCGCGCGCGGGTAGTCGGCCTCGATGGCGCGCACCGCCGCGGCGGCCTCCTCGACGGTGCGGAAGGCGTGCAGGCCGGGGCCGAGCGGCAGCACGTCACCGAAGCCGGTGTCCTGCTCCACGACCGGCCGCCCGGCGGCCAGGTAGCAGGCGGCGCGGTCGCTGAACCAGCCGCTGCGCAGGCGGATGTTCAGGTCCTTCGCCACCGTGAACTCGCCGCGCGAGCCGCGGACGTAGTCGCGGTAGCGCCAGGGATCGGCCGAGACGGCGAGCGGATCGACGACGCGCCAGCCGTGGGCCATCAGGCGCTCCGCATCGCCGGGCACGCTGCCCACGTCCATCGCCACCTCGAAGGCGGCGCCCGTCCGGGCCGGGAGGTCGAGGCAGCGCATCCACTCCGTCCGCTTCCGCCACGCGAAGGTCTCGCCGCGGAAGACGAGGTCGCGCCCGCGCGCGTCCCACTTGCCGACCGTCGTGTAGGCAGCGCCGGGCGGACCCGCGTCGGCCCACTGGGCGAGCGCGACCGGCTGGCGCGTCGGGTGCCAGGTGTAGCCACCGGTCGGCACCGGCGACCGATGGGTCCCGATGTTCTCGCCCGTCGTGAAGAGGCGCGTGTGCTCGTCGAGGATCGCGCGCAGGAGCGCGTCGCCCTCCGCGACCTTGATCTGGGTGAAGGCGGGATCGACGTCGACGTAGACGGCCGGGCGGCCGGCGCGCCGCTCGGGCGGGATGCGGTTCACGCCCGCCAGGTTGATCAGCAGGTCCGCCTCGCGGACGAGCGCCGCGGCCCGCCCCGCACCTGGCCCATGCTCCTCGCCGTGGACGGTGTCGACGAAGACCCAGCGCTCGCCGAAGCCGAGGCGGCCGAGAAAATCCGCCGTCGCAGCGATGCCGTACGCGTACACCTCGCCGAACTCGTTCGTCCGCGGGTTGTACGCCGGCGCATAGTGGCCCGTGTCCTCGTAGAACCACACGTCATGGCCGAGCGCGCGGAGGCCCAGGAGATAGTGCGCCGCCTGCCAGGCGTAGCCGCCGAGCGGGTTGCGCACGAGGTAGCCGGCGAGGACGATGCGGGCCATCAGAGCCGCGCGTCGGCGAGGAGGCGCGCGCACACGTCCTCGGCGCGGAAGTGCGCCTCGGCGACCTCGCGCGCGTGCCGGCAGGCGCGGGCGTAGTCGGCGCGGATGGCCGCGAGCGCGGCAACCGCCTCCTCGGCGGTGGTGAAGGCGTGGAGTCCCGGCCCGGGCGGCGCGTGGGCGGACCAGCCGGTCTCCTGCACCACCGCCGGCTTCCCGCACGCGAGGTAGGCCGCCGTGCGGGTCGAGAACCAACCGCTGCGAAGTGCCACGTACGCGTTCTTCGCGATCGAGTACTCGCCGCGCGAGGCGAGGAGGTAGTCGCGGTAGGCGGTCATGGTGGCCGACACGCCGCGCGCGTCGCGCAGGCGCCAGCCCCCGGCGACGATGCGCTCGCGCGGCACCGCGCCGGAGAGCGCCACCTCGAGCGTCTCGGGGGTGCGCGACGGCAGGTCCATGAAGCGCTCGAACTCGACGTCCTTGCCGCCGTACACGCGGCCGCCGAGCGAGGGCGGCGTGGGCTCGATCTTCCACGACATGACCGTGGTGAACGGGCCGTCGGGCGCGGATCGCACCGGCCAGTTGGCGAGCACGATCGGCTGGCGCGTCGGGTGCCAGGTGAGGCCGCCGGTCGGGATCGGGCAGCCCGGGCGCCCGATCCCCTCGCCGAGCGTGAAGAAGACGTCGTGCTGGCGGATCAGGTTCACGGAGAACCGGACCGAGTCGTCCGCGACGCCCGCCTCGACGGCCGCGATCTTCGCCTGGCTGTAGCCCGGGTCGGTGTCGACGTACGCCTTGACGCGCGCCGCGCGATACGCGTCGCGCAGCCAGCACGAGCCCGAGAGGTTCAAGAAGAGGTCCGCGGCCGCGCACGCGCGCGCCACGGCGGCCTCGTCGAGGCCGTGGTAGGTTCCGTCGGGGGCGCGGAGCGACCAGCAGCGGGCGAGGGCGGGATCCAGGCTCGCGAGCGCGTCGTTCAGATAGCGTGCGTTGGCTCGCACGTCGTCGGTGAAGGTCTGGGCCGCGGGGTCGTAGAGCCACTGTCCGGTGTCTTCGAGGTACGTGACCTCGCAGCCGAGCGCCCGGAACCCCTGCACGTACTGGAGGTAGTCCCATGCCACCCCGCCGACCGGATAGGTGGCGACCAGGCCGGTCACGACCACGCGCATCTACCCGAGCCCCGCGTCGGCCAGCAGCCGCCGCAGCACCGGCTCGGCCCCGAAGTGCTCCGCCGCCACCCGCCGCGCCGCCGCCCCGTGCGCCGCGTAGTCGCGGTTCACGCGCGCGAGCGCGTCCACCGCCTCCTCCATGGTCGAGTAGGCGAGCAGACCCTGCCCGGTCGGCACGAACTTCCCGAAGCCGGTGTCCTGGGTCACGACCGGCTTGCCGGCGGCCAGGTAGCAGACGCTGCGGTCGCTGAACCAGCCGCTGCGCGGCCGGACGTAGATGTCCTTGGCCACCGTGAACTCGCCGCGCGAGCCGTAGATGAAGTCGCGGTAGGCGTCGATGTCGGCCGAGATGGGGCGCGGGTCCGTGAGCTCCCAGCCCGCGCCGCGCACGCGCGCTTCGACCGCCGCGTCGGCCGGATCCATGGCGAGGCAGAAGCGCTGCGGTGTGTGGCGCGGCAGGTCGAGGAAGCGGAGGAAGTTGACGTGCTTCGACCACTGGTAGGTCTCGCCGCGGAAGGTGATGTCCTTGCCCTTGTTCTCCCACGAGGCGATCGAGGTGAAGAAGACGGCGCCGGGATCGGTGCGCGCCGCCCAGCAGTCGAGCACGACGGGCGGGCGTGTCGTCCGCCACGCGAAGCGCTCGAGCGGCACGGGGCAGTCGGGCGCGCCCAGGTTCTCGCCGTACGTGAAGAGGACGTCGTGGCTGGTGAGGAAGGCGAGCGAGGACTCCTCGCCGGCGGCGATGCGGAGCTGCTCGTAGACCGGGTCGGTCTCGATGTAGAGGAGCTTCGGCCCCCGGCGGTGCTCCTCGCGCGGCGCCGTGGCGCCGCACAGGTTCACGATCGCGGCGGCGTCGCGGTAGAGGGCGTCGAGGCGCGCGCGCGAGAGGCCGTGCGTCTCGCCGTGCATCAGGTCGACGTACGCCCAGCGGTCCGCGAGCCCGATCCGGCGCATCGCGTCGGCTACGTAGCGGACGGCGTGCGCACAGTCCTCCGTCGTCGTGCCGAGCCGCGGGTCGTAGGGCGGCGCGCCCGAGTCCTCGACGTACCAGACGTCCCACCCGAGCTGGTCGAAGCCGCGCAGGTAGTGGATCGCCTGCCACGACACGCCCGCCATCGGGTACTGCCCGAGGATACCGAGGACGAGGAGCGGCTCAGGACGACGCGGCACGGCCCGGCTCCTCCCCGAATTGGGTGCGATGGAGATGCGCGAATCGCCCGCCGCGCGCGATCAGCTCCGGGAACGTGCCCTGCTCGACGATGCGGCCGTCGTCGAGGACCAGGATCGTGTCCGCCCGCCGGACCGTCGAGAGCCGGTGCGCGATGACGAAGGTCGTGCGCCCGGCGAGGAGCCGCTCCAGCCCCTGCATGACGAGCGCCTCGGTGGTGGCGTCGAGCGCCGCGGTGGGCTCGTCGAGGATCACGAGCGGCGCGTCGCGCAGGATGGCGCGCGCGATCGTGATGCGCAGCTGCTCGCCGGCGGAGAGCGTGGCGCCCGCCTCGCCCACCACCGTCTCGAGGCCCTCGGGGAGCCGCGCGAGGAAGTCGTCGAGCTGCGCCAGGTGGGCTGCCGCGCGGATCTGCTCCGGGACCGCGTCGGGACGGCCGTAGGCGATGTTCTCGCGCACCGTGGTCGGGAAGACGAGCGCGGGCTGCAGGACCATCGCCACCCGCTGGCGCAGCGCCTTCAGCTGGAACTCGCGCACGTCGATGCCGTCGAGCAGCACGCGCCCGGCGGTGGGGTCGTAGAAGCGCGGCACCAGGCTGACGAGCGTCGTCTTGCCCGCGCCGGTCGCGCCGACGAGCGCTACCGTCTCGCCGGCGCGGGCGTGGAAGCCGACGCCCTTGAGCACGAGGCGCGAGGGGTCGTAGCCGAAGCGTACCTCCTCGAAGGTGACGGCGCCGTGGACCTCTCCGCGCGCGAGCGGGCGCGGCCCGTCGCGCAGGTCGGGCGCCGTCTCGAGGATCTCGAAGACGCGCTCGGCGCCCACCCGCGCGCCCTGGATGAGCCCCCAGGTCTGCGTCAGGCTGTTGATGGGCGCGTAGAGCGAGGCCAGGTAGGAGGTGAACACGAGCACCTCGCCGACGCTGAGGCGCCCGGCGAGCACGTGCGTCGCCCCGAACCACAGGACGGCCGCCGTCCCGGCTGCGATGAGCACGCTCGTGAACGCGGAGTACGACGTCTGGAAGGTGTAGAGGCGGAGCGTCGCCGCCAGGCTCTCCGTGCTCGTGCGCACGAAGCGGCGGTGCTCGGCCTCCTCGGTGGTGAACGCCTGGATCACGCGGATCGCCCCCATCGTCCGCTGCGCGACCGCCCACAGCGCGCTCTCCTTGACGCGCGAGTCGCTGGCGAGCGCGTTCATGCGGCGGCTCATGCCGACGATGGAGAGGAAGAGCACCGGCACGATCCCGAGCGCGATCAACGTGAGCACCCAGTCGAGCCGCAGCATCACCACCAGCATGCCGACCAGCATCACGAGCGAGCTCACGATCGGGAAGAAGCCGTTCATGGTGAGCGTCTGGATGGCGAAGGTGTCGGCCGTGAGGCGGTAGAGGAGATCGCCGACCTGGCGCCGGCTGTGAAAGGCGAGCGAGAGGCGCTGGAGGTGGGCGTAGAGCTCGCTCCGGAAGTCGTTGACCATGCGCTGGCCGACGCTGATGGTGGCGTAGTTGCTGCTCACGCCGAGCACGCCCAAGAGCGCGTAGACGCCGACCAGCGCCCCGCAGGCGGCCGCCAGGAGCCCGCGCGCGCCGAGCGCGCTCACCCACGGCCAGGCGAGCGGGCGGCCGCCGATGACGTTGTCGACGATCACCTTGAGCGGCCACGGCTTCGCCAGCTCGAGGAAGCCGATCGCCAGCACCTGCGCGATGGCCGCCACGAACAGCCCGCCGTAGGGGGCGAGCCGCCCGAGGACCTTGCGCGCGAGGCCGAGCGTGCCGCGCATCGGGCGCGCGCCGTCAGGCCGCCTGGGCCTTCGCCGGCGCCGCCCCGCTCCCCAGCGGGCGGAGCGCGATGCGGCCCGCGACGATGTCGAGCGTGTCGTTGAGGGTGCGCCCCAGGCGGAGGTTCTCGGCCACGATGACCCCCAGGTTGACGATGCCGAGCGCGGCCCCGACCCCGGTGATCTCGGGGAGGTAGAAGACGAGCCCGCACACCACCGCGACCAGGTAGCCCGTCAGCGCAAGCTCGGAGACGCGCGTGAGCCGCACCTCGCAGCGCACGTTGAGGAGCCGCTTCGAGCCGCCGTGGTTCTCCGCCGCCACCGTGAGCCGCAACTTCGACCAGATGCCGCGGTAGATCTCGAGGTCCCAGCGGTTCCAGCCCGGGTCGACGGCGATCAGGTACTTGCGCGGGATCAGGAACTCCATCACGCCGGCGAGCAGCGCCTCCTTCTCGTGTCCCTGCTCGCTCCAGTAGCCGAGCGTGAAGGCGCGGGCGAGCCAGTCGACGCGCGCCGGCTGCTGCTGCCCCTCGAACTCGACCGGCTCGACGTCGCCGTGGGCACGGAGCCGCCAGAGGTAGCGCTGGAGGCCGCGCACGAGCGGGCCCAGGTAGGTGAGGACGGCGATCAGGGCGCGCGAGCGCAGTCCGCCGAAGCGCGGATCGACGCGCGCCCGCATTGCGGTCGCGATCGACCACACGAGCGAGACGGCGAGCGGCAGTGCGGCGATCGGGAGCGCGCTCGGCGAGACCAGCGTGGCGAGCACGAGCAGCAGCCCGATCGCGTTCCACTCGAGCGTGAACGGCAGGTAGGAGAGCAGCGACGAGGGCGGCTCGTACATCGACTGGAAGAGCCCGCGCCCGAAGGCGCCGAAGTAGATGATCGGGCGGCGCGAGAGCACGGCGCTGGTGAGCTCGCCGTAGATGCGCCCGAGCCAGCGCGACTGCCCGAGCAGGTTGAAGCGGTAGGGGTGCTTGAAGTAGAGCAGCGCCTCCGCCTTGCCGTAGCCCATCTGCTGCTTCAAGTACGCCTTCACCGTGTTGCGCCGGTAGTGCCAGACGGTGGCCGCCGGGCTGAAGCCGATCGGGTAGCCGCGGTTCTGGAGCCGCCAGCAGAGGTCCACGTCGTCGCCCGCGGCGGCGAAGACCGGCTCGAAGCCGCCGATCTCCTCGAGCGCCTTCTTGGTGAACGCCATGTTGCAGCCCGGGATGTGCTCGGCCACCTCGTCGTTCAGCAGCACGTGCGTCGGGCCGCCGGGCGAGACGGCCACCGCCGCCGGCACGAGGTGCGGCTCGGGCGGCGGGAAGTTCGGCCCGCCCACCGCCACGAAGCCGCTGCGCACGAACTTGAAGACCAGGAAGGCGAGCCAGTCGGGGTCGGGCACGCAGTCCGAGTCGGTGTAGGCGACGATCTCGCCGCTCGCCGCGTGCGCGCCCACGTTGCGCGCGACGCTGAGGCCCTTGTTCTCCTGGCTGATGATGACCATGCGCGGTCCGCCGGGGTCCGCGTCGTAGACCGCCTTGTGCCGCTCGCTGATCGCGAGGGTCGCGTCCGTCGAGCCGTCGTTGACGACGATCACCTCGTAGTCGGGGTAGTTGAGCGTGCGCAGCGACTCGAGGCAGGCGTCCATGGTGCGCCCGGCGTTGTAGGCGCAGACCACGACCGAGACGCGCGGCGTGCGCTCGAGGCGGGGCGGCAGCGGCCCCGCGTACTGCGCCTGGACCGCGTGGTAGGCCGGCTTCGGCCGCCGCTCCGCGTCCACCAGGCCGAAGGCCCAGTCGGCGATCTGCGCGCCGCCGGTGAACCAGTCGTCGGTCCACGAGAAGACGAAGGTGCCGGCCGCGCCCGACTCGAAGCCGGCACGGATCATCCAGGAGAGCAGCTCGGCCTGCGCGTCGGCGCCCTCGCGCTGCGAGTCGACGCCGAACTCGGTCAGCACGAGCGGCTTGTCCTCGGCGATGTTCTGGAGCCGCGAGAGATAGCGGCGGAAATCGACCTCGCGGTGGAGGTAGATGTTGAAGGAGACGAAATCGACGAAATCCGTCACGTCGAGGTACTCGGTGGACGGGAAGTTGGCGTAGCTCACCAGGGCGGCGGGCGCGCGCTCCTTCACCTCGTCGCGCAGCGTGCGCAGGAAGTCGCGCACGCGATCCGGTCCGTACCAGCGCACGATGTCGGGCGGCACCTCGTTGCCGACCAGGAAGCCGAAGAGCGCGGGATGGTTGCCGCAGGTCTCGCCCGCCGCGCGCACGGTGCCGCGGATCTCCGCCACCAGGGCCTTGTCGTCGAGGAAGCAGACGTGCTCCGCCCACGGAATGGTGATCAGCACGCGCAGCCCGTGCTCGGCGGCGCGGTCGAGGACCCAGCGCGGCGGCACGGTGAAGGTGCGGAGACAGTTCACGCCGAGCTCCGCCATGAGGCGGAAGTCGGTCTCCAGGGTCGGCGGGTCGGGAAAGGGAAAGCCGTGCCCGCTGACCGCGAAGGGCCCGTAGGAGACCCCGCGCAGGTAGAGCTTGTGGTCACCCACGAAGAAGAACTTGCCCCCGATGGCGGGAGGCGCGTCGTCGAGCGCCGGAGTGGAGGCGCGCTCCGGCAGCGGGCGCAACATGGCCTGCGTCATAGGGGGCGCGTAGACCGGCCACGATAGACGACGGCGGCGGGACCCACAACCGCCGCAGGCGGTCTACGCGCGACGCTGCGGGAGGGCGCGCTCCTCGGCCGGCGCCGGGACCGCCGCCCGCGAGCTCCGCATGAGACGTGCCAGCGCAGTGAGCCAAGTGGTCACGAGGCCGAGGAGCGCAAGGCGGAGCATGGGGTCGTAGGGAGCAACGAACGTGCCGGGCCCCGGCGTGCGCGGGCGCGGGCCTGGCAGGCTGGCGACCGTCAGCGGGACGTCGGCAACGGCACGGCGTCGTCGGCCGCCCGCGGCCCGTCCGCTCAGCGCCGGTCGCCGCGCAGAGCGGCGATGCGCTCCTGGAGCGCGGCGGCCGTTACGAGCGCCGCCGGAACGGGCTCGCCGCACACGCACTCGATGCGCGACCAGAAGCGCCGGAAGGGCCGGCTCATGGCGCGCCCGTCCTTGCGGCTGAAGAAGCTGCCCCAGAGGCCGCGCAGCGCCATGGGGACGACGGGCACCGGCGTGCGCGCGACGACCCGCTCGATGCCGGGACGGAAGGGGCCGAGATCGCCGTTCGGCGTCAGCCGGCCCTCGGGGAAGATACAGACCAGGCTCCCCTCCTCGAGCGCGTGCGCCACCGCATCGAACGCCTGCTCGACGACCTTCGGGTCCTCCTTGCGCGATGCGATCGGGATGGCGCGCACGGTGCGGCAGAAGAAATTGAGGACCGGCAGGTGGAAGTAGTTGTGGTCCATCACGAAGCGGATCGGGCGCCGGCAGGCGGCCGCGATCACCAGCGCGTCGACGAAGCTCACGTGATTCGAGACCAGGACGGCCGCGCCCTCCTCGGGCAGGTTCTCCATGCCGCGCGTCCGCATCCGGTAGACGGTGTGCACCAGCAGCCAGACGAGGAAGCGCATCAGGAACTCGGGGATGAGCGTGTAGATGTAGACCGCCACCGCCGCGTTCACGACCGCGGTCACGAGGACGAGCTCGGGGATGGTGAGGCCCGCGTCGCGCAGGACGATGCCGAGCACGGCGGCCAGCACCATGAAGGCCGCGTTCAGGATGTTGTTGGCCGCGATGATGCGCGAGCGCCGGCTCGGCTCGCTGCGCTGCTGCACGAGCGCCTGGAGCGGCACGATGAAGAAGCCGCCGAAGGCGCCGATCAGGACCAGGTCGGCGAGCACGCGCCAGTGGTGGAGGCTGTGGAGGAAGGCGAGCGGGCCGACCGGCGCCCCGGCGGGCGCCATGCCGCGCGTCGCGAAGAAGAGGTCGAGGGCGAAGAGTGAGAGGCCGATCGAGCCGAAGGGCACGAGACCGAGCTCGACCGTCCGGCTGGAGAGGCGCTCGCAGAGCATGCAGCCGAGCGCCACGCCGACCGAGAAGACGACCAGGAGGAGGGTTGCGACCCACTCGTCTCCGCCCAGGACGTGGCGCGTCAGGCCTGGGAACTGCGCCAGGAAGAGCGCTCCGTAGAACCAGAACCACGAGATGCCGAGGATGGAGAGGAAGACGGTGCGGTTCTCGCGCGCGAAGCCGACGATGCGCAGGGTCTCGCGCACGGGGTGCCAGTCGAGGCGCAGGTCCGCGGCCGGCGCGGGCGCGGGCGGCACCCCGCGGCTCGCGAGCCAGCCGGCTCCCGCCAGGGCGAGCACGGTGGCCGAGACGGCCGTCTCGCCGCCGAGCTTCACCAGCGCACCGCCGAGGATGGTGCCGAGCAGGATGGCGGCGAACGTCCCCATCTGCACGAGCGCGTTGCCGCCGACCAGCTCGTCGGCGTGGAGGTGCTGCGGCAGGATGCTGTACTTGACCGGCCCGAAGACCGCCGAGTGCGTACCCATCAGGAAGACGACGGCGAGCAGGAGCGGAACGCTGTGCAGACGGAGGCCTGCGGCGCCGAGCAGCATGATCCCGATCTCGAACAGCTTCACGAGCCGGATGATCCGCGCCTTGTCGAACTTGTCGGCGATCTGTCCCGCGCTCGCCGAGAAGAGGAAGAAGGGCAGCGTGAGCAGCCCGGTGCTCAGGTTGACGAGCGTGTTCTCGGAGAACGCCACGCCGCTCATCCGGAACGCGAACAGGATGACGAGCGCGTTCTTGAACAGGTTGTCGTTCAGCGCCCCCAGGAACTGGGTCCAGAAGAAGGGCCCGAACCGCCTGGCCCTCAGCAGCCCGAACTGCCCCATCCGCTCCCTCGCCTCATCTCTCTTGATCGTCCCATTCTGCCCGGAAGTGGAGGCAGGCGGCATGCCAGGGTCCGGGGTGCCGCGCAATCAAGGACTTAGCCGCCCCGCCCGGTCGCTCGCGCATCGTTTGTTTGACACCAGCTGACCATCCGGTGTCCAGTCGCTGTACATGGGCTTCATGAGCGCGGAGGAGCGGGCGCTGGCGGCCGCGCTCTCCCGCCTGGGGTACGCGAACCCCTTCCTCCCCGAGCGCATCGAGGCCGAGGGTGCGGCGCTCGGACCGGCGTTCGTCCACGCCGACCGCGTGTGGAGCGTGCGCACCGACCGCACGGTGCAGAACCCGAACGTCGCCCGGCTGGCCGAGCGGGCGACGACGCTCGCCGCGCTTCTTCGCGAGCGCCTCGCCGCCGGCGCCGAGCCGGCCGAATCGGATCGCGTGCTGTACGAGGACGTCGTCCTCTACCTCCTCTACACCCGCTACGAGGACGATCTGCTGGACCTCGTGGTGAAGGCCGCCGACGCGGGCGACACCGGCCGGCGCGTCCACTTCTACGAGAAGTTCCGCGCCGACTGCCAGCACTTCCTCGATCTGTCCGGCGCGGCGCTGCCCGGCCACCACGAGCCCGCCCATCTGTTCGCCTGCCTCTTCCAGGTCCGCCGCGCCTTCCATCACATCTTCTGGCACATCATCGGCGGCTCGATGTCGATGGCGCGCCTGCGTGCCGCCGTCTGGCAATCGATCTTCACGCACGACATGAGGCGCTACCGGCGGGCGCTCTACGAGCGCATGGACGACGTCACCACGCTCATCGGCGGCCCGTCGGGCACGGGCAAGGAGGTGGTGGCGCGTGCGATCGGCCTCTCGCGCTACATCCCCTTCGACGCACGCGCGCAGCGCTTCGCCGCGCACTTCGGCGACCTCTTCCACCCGCTCAACCTCTCCGCTCTCTCGCCCACCCTCATCGAGTCGGAGCTGTTCGGCCACCGCCGCGGCGCCTTCACCGGCGCCCTCCAGGACCGCGCCGGCTGGCTCGAGACCTGCGAGCCGTTCGGGACGGTTTTCCTGGACGAGATCGGCGACGTCGACCCGGCGATCCAGGTGAAGCTCCTGCGCGTCCTCCAGGCGCGCACCTTCCAGCGCCTCGGCGACACGAAACCGCTCCTCTTCCGCGGGAAGATCATGGCCGCCACCAACCGCGATCTGGCGCGCGAGATCCAGGCGGGCCGCTTCCGCGAGGACTTCTACTATCGCCTCTGCTCGGACATCATCGCCACGCCGTCACTCGCCGAGCAACTCCGCGAGTCGCCCGACGAGCTCCCGAACCTGATCCTCTTCCTCGCGCGCCGCCTGGTGGGCGACGAGGAGGCCGAGGCGCTCGCCGACGAGGTGCAGGCGTGGATCGAGGAACACCTCGGGCCGAGCTACCCCTGGCCGGGCAACGTGCGCGAGCTCGAGCAGTGCGTGCGCAACGTCCTCATCCGCGGCGAGTACCGCCCGCCGACGGCGCGCGACGGGCATCCCGAGGGGCAGCTGGCCGCCGCGCTGCGCGCCGGCGAGCTCACCGCGGACCAGCTGCTCGCGCGCTACTGCGCGCTCGTCTACGCCGAGACGCGCAGCTACCAGGAGACAGCGCGCCGCCTCGGTCTCGACCGCCGTACGGTGAAGAGCAAGGTCGATCAGTACAAGACCGAGGGCAGATAGGCGCCCGTCGGGTCGTTGTAGAGGCCGATGGTCATGAGCGTCATCTGCATGGCCAGGCGAAGCCCCTGGTCGAGGCACCAGCGGAAGATCTCGTAGTTGCGCGTCGGCACCAGGAAGCCGGGTCCTTGAAAATCTGGCGACGCCATGACGAGAGCCTTCAAGTCGTCGGTCGTCTCGGCGATGGCGTGGCCGAAGAAGGCAACCTGGGTGGTGTAGCCGGTGATCCGGCCGTGGCGCTCGACCACCCGCGCCGTCCCCTGTCGGATGGCGTCCGCGAGCTCGCCGGCGCGGTCGTGACCGTGCACCTGCCGGCAGAGCCGGTTGCACGGCGCGCCGTCGGCCGCGCTGGCCGCCCGCACCGTGTATCCCAGCAGCGCGCCGCCGATCGGCGTGCCCTGCATGACCGAGAGCGGCTCCCGCGTCTGGAAGCCGAGCGTCGTGTAGAGACAGAGCGAGCGGTTGTGATAGGCGGACTGAACGAGGCGCACCCCGGGAAAGCGCTTCTCCGCGGCGCGCTCGAGCACCGCCTGCATGAGGTGCCGTCCGATGCTCCCGTTCTGGACACGCGGCGAGACCGAGATCGGCCCGATGCCAGCGATGGCCGAACGCTCGTCGAGAAAGTTGCTGCCCACGATCTGCCCGTCGAGCTCCGCGACCACCCCGTAGATGCCGGGGTGGGCGAGCAGCATCGCGCAGACGCCCGTCGCAATCTCCGGCGATGGGAAGTCGGGCGGGAACCCGTGCTGCTCCGCGAGCGTCTTGAAGGCCTCGTAGTCGACCACGCCGCAGGCAGCGGCATCGGCCGGTATGGCGCGGCGAAGCGTGAGTGCCATGGGTTCCTCCTCGTGCTGGGCGGGGCAGTTGTGTCCCGGCGCGTCCGAATGTTCAATCGGCGCGAACGCCGGCCCGCGGGGGAGGCTCCGCGCTGGGAGGTCCCCGGTCAGCGTGCTACCGTCGCGCCGTGCCGCACCTCCCGCGAGATATCGTCCTCGAGGCGGTCCGCCGGCGGCTGGCTCACGTAGAGCGCGATGCTCGTCCGTCGCGTCGGCGGCCGGTCGCTCTCGGCCGGCCCGCGCGGTGGTCCTTCGCGGGATCCTTACCGAGTAGATGATGATGAATATGCCGGGATGGCGGAACTGGCAGACGCGACGGACTTAAAAGTCCGCGGCGGCTTGGGCTTTTCCGAAAATGGCTCGCGCCACCATCTCAACAATGGCGCCGGGCCGCCCGCCCCGCCACGAACGCGCTCACAAGAAAGGGGGGGCCGATGCCGGCGTCCCTATCGATCCCTTCCCCCGCTCTCGAAGGGGCCCCCCTGCCCCATTTTTGCAAAGGAGCCCCGCCCCCCGTATGCTCCGCAAGCTTAACCGTCGTCGCTCAGCGGGCGTGGCGGAATGGCAGACGCAGCGGACTTGAGGAAAACTTGAGTGCTCGCCCGGAAACGGGCGATGCAGAACTGCCCAAATTCGGGGAACCCTCTCACATGGCGATCCCGAGCCAAGCCCGGTCGCAACCCAACCGGGAAGGTGTAGAGACTAGACGGGCAGCACCTAACCCCGGGTTTCACCCCGGGCATGGTGAAGGGATAGTCCAGACCGCAAACCTGGCGTCTCTGCTCCCGAGTGCAGTGCGCCAGGGCGGCGAAAGCCGTAGACGGTAAGAAAATCCGCGGAGCTTAACCGCTCGTGGGGGTTCAAATCCCTCCGCCCGCATACCCTCTTTCCCACCGGGAAAGAGCGGGCCACCATGTACCTGCCCGGCGCCAGGGATGGAACCATTCCCAAACTCCTCACGACAGCGAAACGCCTGCCGCTTCGATTGCAGGGCCACGTCCGCGCAAGTGGTGTACGGGCGCCTCGCGGCACCCTCCGAGTTTTGATCGCCTACGCGGCGCGCTTCCTCCTCGGCTCGGGTGATGGATCGGGCGCCGGCAGCGACGTCGGCGCAGCCTTGAGCAAGCCGTCGATGGTCAGATAGCGCCGGACGACGGCCCACTCGTCGTGCTGCTCGGCGAGCACCGCCCCGACGAGCCGCACGACGGCGTCGCGGTTCGGAAAGATCCCGACCACGTCCGTGCGCCGGCGGAGCTCCCGGTTCAGGCGCGCCTGCGGGTTGTTCGACCAGATCTGCCGCCAGTGCTCCTTCGGGAAGGCGGTGAAGGCCAAGAGGTCCTCGACGGCATCGGCGAGCAGGCGCGCGGCGTCGGGCCAGCGCGGCGCGAGCTGCTCGACGACGCGGGCGTGCTGGGCCCGCGTGAGCTCCGCGTCGGGTTGCGCGAAGATCGTCCGGACGAGCGTCGCACGAGGCGCTGCGCGCTCTTCGGGACCTTCGTGAGAGGTTGCGCATGAAATGCGTCCGGCAGCGCTGCCAGCCCGCGCCCGCGAGCGTGGCCGCCAGCGCCGCGCGCAGCCCCGGGAGCGCATCCGAGATCGCGAGCTGCACGCCGGCGAGGCCGCGGGCGACCAGGCCGCGCAGGAAGG
>WNFO01007337.1_pt1 | contig 15518 bp, 8 predicted proteins | sample 5400251 | NCBI WGS metagenome assembly WNFO01 (sample SAMN13153354, study PRJNA577476) | soil metagenome | isolation source: 100 cm saprolite under Madrone tree | place: USA:California | collected 2016-06-14 | reverse complement strand
ACGCTCTACCAGACGATCCGCCAGCTCCACGAGCGCCGCTTCCGCGACCTCGCCCTCTACCCCTTGTCCGGCGAGAGCACGCTCGAGCTGGTCGACCTGTTCCCGAACACGCTCGTGGGCATGATGGCGGCGAAGTACCGGCCGCACGTGCACGCCTGGGCGCTGCCCGTGCAGCACCTTCTCTCGCTCTCCGAGATCGAGCGCGAGCGACGGCGACTCCTCCGCGATCCGGCCATCCGACGCATCTACGCGGCCGCGCAAGACGTCGACATCGCGCTGGTGGGGATCGGCCTCATCGGTGAGGAGACGCCGGGCTTCTGCTCGCTGGCCGAGTCCTACGGCATCAGCGTCAAGCGCCTGCGCCAGCTCGGGGTCGTCGGCGAGATCAACTATCAGCCGTTCGACGCGGAAGGCCGAATCGTGGACCGCGCGGAGCTTCGGGCGCTCATGCGCCGCGTGCTCTCGGTGCCGGGCGACCGGCTCCAGGCGCTGTCGCGGCGCGACGACCGCTACGTGGTGGCGATCGCCGGCGGTCGGGCCAAGCTCGAAGCGGTGCGCGGTGCCGTGGCCGGGCGATTCATGAACGTGCTGGTCACCGATGAAGACGTCGCCGCGGCCCTTCTGCGGCGGGCGAGCTGAGCCCCCGCGTTACACGCCGCGGGCGGGTACCGACGACTCCTCGAACGCACCGATCCGCCTGAACTTCTCGTAGCGGCCGGCGACCAGATCTTCCCCCGAGAGCCCAGCCAGGTCGCGCAGGTTGCCGCGGAGCGCCTCGCGCAGGTGGGCCGCCGCGCCTTCCCAGTCGCGATGCGCGCCGCCGACGGGCTCGGGCACGATCGCCTCGATCACCCCGAGGCGCAGGAGGTCGGGGGCGGTGATCCGCATCGACTCGGCGGCCTCGGCCGCCTTGCCGGCGTCGCCCCACAGAATGGCGGCGCATCCCTCGGGCGAGATCACCGAGTAGATCGCGTACTCGAGCATCAGCACCCGGTTGCCCATGCCGATCGCGAGCGCGCCGCCGCTGCCGCCCTCGCCGGTCACGACCGCGAGGATGGGCGTCCGGAGGCCTGCCATCTCCCGCAGGTTCCGGGCGATCGCCTCGGCCTGGCCACGCTCTTCGGCGCCGAGACCCGGATAGGCGCCGGGAGTGTCGATGAACGTGACGACGGGCTTGGCGAACTTCTGGGCCATGTGCATCAGACGCAGCGCCTTGCGGTAGCCCTCGGGGTGCGGCATCCCGAAGTTCCGCGCGATCTTCTCGCGCGTGTCGCGCCCCTTCTGATGGCCGATCACGACGATCCCGTGCTCCTCGAATCGGGCGAGGCCGCCGACCACGGCGGCGTCGTCGCCGTAGAGACGGTCGCCGCGGAGCTCGACGAAATCGTCGAACAAGAGCTTGATGAAGTCGCGCGTGTGGGGACGCTTGGGGTGGCGCGCCAGCTGCGTGCGCTGCCAGGCCGTCAGGCTCGCGTAGGTTCGCTGGCGCAGGCGGGCCAGCCGCTCCTCGAGCTTTGCGATCTCGTCGCGAGCCTTCGCGACGTTCTCCTCGGCCTGGAGCGCGGCGATCCGGTTCTCGAGATCGAGCAGCGGCTGCTCGAAGTCAAGCGCGTCCGGCATAGTCCACGCTGATGGCGCCGGGACCGAGGAGCGTTTCGCCCTCGGTCACGAGCTCCTTGCTGCCATCCACCGACAGACCGCGTGTGCGGACGACCACTTCCTGGGCGCCGAGCACGAGGTGGAGGAACACGGGGACGCGCCCGGGATGCTCGCCGCAGAGTTGCCGCACGGCGGCGAGGGCGGCGCTCGGGTCTTCGCCCGGCGTCAGGCGAATCCGGCAGGCGTTCGGCTCGCTCACGCCGCCGTTCCTGGGACGGCCGCCGGACTCCGCCAGCGCCTGCTCGAGCAACCGCACATCCTCGGCGAGCACCACCCGCCCCTTGTCGCCGTCGTCCACCCGGCCGCGGACCAGTACGGCCTCGCCCGAGCGGAGGCAGGCGGCGGCCGTCTTGAACGGCTCCGGGAACACCGTGACCTCGACGGTGCCTTCCATGTCCTCGAGCGTGAAGAACGCCATCCGATTACCGCCCTTCGTCGAGGTCTCCTTGAGCCCGTTGGCGTGGCCGAAGAGGATGACGCGTGCGCCGTGACCCTTGGCGGCCAGATCGGCCGACGTCGTGATGCCCAGCGGCTCGACAACGGAGCGATATCGCGCCAGCGGATGGCCGGAGATGTAGAAGCCGAGCACTTCTTTCTCGAACGCGAGGCGCTGGTCGGTTTCCCATTCGGGCGTGATCTCAGCCGGCGCGCTCGCCCGGACGGGCGCCGACGGCAAGATCTCGAAGAAGGATCCCTGCCCCTCGGCCCGGTCGCGCTGCTGACGCTGGCCGCCCTCGAGCGCTACGTCGGTGGTCGCGAGCAGATGGGCGCGCGTGAGCCCGAGCGAGTCGAAGGCCCCCGCCTTGATGAGGCTTTCCACGACTCGCCGGTTGACGAGCCTGAGATCGACGCGCGCGCAGAAGTCGTCCAGCGTCTGGAAGGCCCCCTCGCCGCTCCGCGCCTTCAAGATCGACTGCATCGCGGCCTCGCCGACGTTCTTGATCGCGGCCAGGCCGAAGCGGACCGTGTCACCGGCGACGCTGAACTGCACGGCCGACACGTTCACGTCGGGCGGCTCGACGCGGATCCCCATCGCCCGACACTCTTCGATGTACTTCACGATCTTGTCGGTGTCCCCCATCTCGGAGGTCAGCAGCGCGGCCATGAACTCGACGGGATAGTTCGCCTTGAAGTACGCGGTCTGGTAGGCGACGAGCCCGTACGCCGCGGCGTGCGACTTGTTGAAGCCGTAGCCCGCGAACTTCTCCATCAGCTCCCAGACGCGCTCGGCCTTCGCGGCGGAGGTGTTGCGCTCGCGGCAGCCGGTGATGAACTTCTCGCGCTGCTTCGCCATGAGCTCGCGGTCCTTCTTGCCCATGGCGCGGCGCAGGATATCGGCCTCGCCCATGGTGAAGCCCCCCATCTCCGAGGCGATCTGCATGATCTGCTCCTGGTACACCATGATCCCGTACGTCTCCCGCGTGAACTTCTCCATAGCGGGGTGCTCGTACGTGATCTTGGACCGCCCGTGCTTGCGCTGGATGAAGTCGGGGATGAGCTCCATCGGGCCGGGGCGGTAGAGCGAGACCATGGCGATGAGGTCTTCGAGCTGCTCGGGCTTGAGACCGCGGAGCGCGTCGCGCATCCCGGATGACTCGAGCTGGAACACACCGAACGTCTTCGCCTCGGAGAGCATCTCGTACGTTTTCTTGTCGTCGAGCGGCAGGCGATCGAGGTCGAGGTCGAGCCCGCGGGACTCCTTGATCAGCGCCACCGTGTTGGCGAGCACGGTGAGCGTGCGGAGTCCGAGGAAGTCCATCTTCAGGAGCCCGAGCTTCTCGATCGGTCCCATCGCGTAGCCGGTGATCAGCTCCGGCCGCTTGGGGTCCTTGTAGAGCGGGATGTACTCCTCGAGCGGCTCGTCGGAGATGACGACGGCCGAGGCGTGCACCGAGGCGTGGCGGGTGCACCCCTCGAGCGTGCGGGCGATCTCCCACAGCTCGCGCACGTTGGCCTGGCTACGCACGATCTCGGCCAGCGGCAAGGACTTCTGGTGCGCGTCGTCGAGCGTGATGTTGAGCGGGAAGTTCGGCACCAGCTTCGCGATGCGATCCACATCCGCGTACGGCATGCCGAGGACGCGCCCGACGTCGCGGATCGCCGCCTTCGCGCCGAGTGTCCCGAATGTGATGATGTGGGCGACCCGGTCGCGGCCGTAGCGCTCCGCCACGTAGCGGATGACCTCGTCGCGGCGGTCGTCCGAGAAATCGATGTCCATATCGGGCATCGAGATCCGGTCCGGGTTCAAGAATCGCTCGAACAGGAGCCCGTACTTGATCGGGTCGATGTTGGTGATCCCGAGACAGTAGGCGGTCAGCGACCCGGCCGACGAGCCGCGTCCGGGTCCGACCGCGATCCCCTGCTCGCGCGCGTAGCGGATGAAGTCCCACACGACCAGGAAGTAGCCCGCGAACCCCATCTTCTCGATGACGGCGAGCTCGTGGGCCAGGCGCGCCTCGATGGCGTCGCCGGGGCCTGGTCCGTACCGGCGCTTGAGCCCCTCGTGGGCCAGCTCGTGCAGGTAGCTGTCGAGCGTGTGCTCACTGGGGACGACATAGCGCGGCAGGTGGAACTGGTTGAAGTCGAGTGTGAGGTTGCAGCGCTCGGCCACCGCCAGGGTGTTCCGGCAGGCCTCCGGCAGATCGGCGAAGACCCGCGCCATCTCCTCGGCGGACTTGATGTAGAACTCCCGCGTCGAGAACCGGAAGCGTCCGGTGTCCTGGAGGTTCGTGCCGGTCTGGATGCAGAGGAGCGCCTCATGGGCGCGGGCGTGGCCGCTCTCGAGATAGTGCGAGTCGTTGGTGCCCACGACCGGGGCGCCGATCGACTTGGCGATCCGCAGGGTCTCGGCCATGACCCGTTCCTGCTCCTCGAGCCCGTGCGCCTGGACCTCCATGAAGTAGTGGTCCTTGCCGAAGACCTCCTGGTACCACCCCGCGGTCTCCCGCGCCCTCACGGCATCGCCGGCGCTGAGCATGCGCGACACCTCGGAGTTCAGGCAACCGGAGAGGACGAGCAGACCGTCGGCGTGCTGGGCGAGCAGCTCGCGATCGACGCGCGGCTTGTAGTAGAACCCTTCGAGGAACGCCCGGGACACGAGCTTGACGAGATTCTTGTATCCCGTGCGATTGCGTACGAGGACCGTGAGGTGGTTGGCGCCCTCGTACCCGCCGTCCTGCGAGCCGCGGTCCTTCCGGCCGCCGGGTGCCACGTAGAGCTCGCAGCCGAGAATCGGCTTGACGCCGGCCTTCTGGGCCGCGTTGTAAAAGTCGATGGCGCCGAAGAGGTTGCCGTGGTCCGTCAGCGCGATCGCCGGGAACTTGAGCTCCTGGGCCTTGTCGACCAGCTTCTCGAGCTGGGCGGCGCCGTCGAGCAGGCTGTACTCGGAATGGACGTGCAGGTGGACGAATTCGCTGTGCTGCATCGAGCTCTCGGTCACTCCCACTCGATCGTGGAAGGCGGCTTGGACGAGATGTCGAAGACGACCCGATTGACGCCCTTCACCTCGTTGATGATCCGGTTGCTGATCGCGCCAAGAAGATCATAGGGCAGCCGCGCCCAGTCCGCGGTCATCGCGTCCTGGCTCATGACCGCGCGCAGCGCGATGACGTGCGCGTAGGTTCGGAAGTCGCCCATGACCCCGACGGTCCGGATCGGCAGCAGCACGGCGAAGGCCTGCCACACTGTCCGCTCGAATCCAGCTCGGCGCACCTCTTCCTGGACGACGGCGTCGGCCTCGCGGAGTAGATCGAGCCGATCCGTGGTCACCTCACCGAGCACCCTGATGGCGAGCCCGGGCCCCGGGAACGGCTGGCGCCAGACGATCTCCGGAGGCAGCCCCAGGAGCTCGCCGAGCTTTCGGACTTCGTCCTTGAAGAGCTCGCGGAGCGGTTCCACGAGCTTGAACTGCATCTGCAACGGGAGTCCACCGACGTTGTGATGGGTCTTGATGGTCGCTGACGGCCCGCGAAAGGACACCGACTCGATCACGTCGGGATAGAGCGTGCCCTGGGCGAGCCACGGGATGTCGCCGAGCTTTTTCGCCTCGTCCTCGAAGACGGCGATGAACTCGGCGCCGATACGCTTGCGCTTGATCTCCGGATCCGTCACGCCGCGGATCTCATCGAGAAATCGCAGTGATGCATCCACATGGATCAGGTTCATCTTGAACGCGTCGCGGAAGGTGTGGACGACCGACTCCGCCTCCCCTTTTCGCAGGAGCCCATTGTCCACGAAGACGCACGTGAGCTGGTCGCCGATGGCGCGGTGGACGAGGACGGCCACGACCGAGGAGTCGACGCCCCCCGAGAGCGCGCACAGCACACGGTGTCCGCCGACCTGGGCGCGGATGGCGTCGATGGTGGTGTCGATGAAGCCGGCCATCGACCACGTCCGGCTCACGCCGCACACGGTCAGGAAATTGTCGAGGATCGTCCTGCCCTGCGGGGTATGGAGAACCTCCGGGTGGAACTGGACGGCGTAAAGTCGGCGGTCCTCGTCCGCCATCGCCGCGACCGGGCAGTTCGGGGTCTTCGCGAGGGCCGTGAAGCCCGTCGGCGGGCGCAGCACGGTGTCGCCATGGCTCATCCAGACCGTGACGCGGCCCGATTCCTCGGGCTCGACGTTTCGCAGGAGCGGGCTCGATCCCTGCAGCGTGATCTCGGCCTTGCCGTACTCGCGCCGCTCGGCCGGAATGACGTGACCGCCCAGGAGATAGCCCATCGCCTGCATGCCGTAGCAGATCCCGAGGATCGGAACGCCCGCGTCGAAGATCTCCTTCGCCGGAAGCGGCGCGCCATCCTCGTAGACGCTCGAAGGGCCTCCCGAGAGGATGATGCCCTGGAAGCCTGCCGACAGGATCTCTTCCAGCGGATGGGTACAGGAGAAGATCTCCGAGTACACGGACATCTCGCGGACCCGCCGCGCGATCAGCTGGGTGTACTGACCGCCGAAATCGAGGACCGCGATTTTGCCGGCGCCGGCCGACATCGGCGCCCCGCTACCGCGGGCGCCCCAACTTCTGAGCTTGCTGGAAGACCTTTCCTTCGGTCTTGATCGTCGGCGCGATGATCAGCTCGGTCTGCTGCAGCTCGCGGATCGTGCGCGCGCCGACCGAGCCCATGCAGGTGCGGATCGCACCGACGAGGTTGAGGGTGCCGTCTTCCGTGAACGCCGGCCCGAAGAGGATCTGCTCGAGCGAGCCCGCGATGCCGACGCGGATCCGGGTGCCGCGCGGCAGGTTGGCGTGCGGAGTCGCCATGCCCCAGTGGTAGCCGCGCCCGGGCGCTTCGATCGCGCGCGCGAAGGCCGATCCGATCATGACCGCGTCGGCACCCGAGGCGAACGCCTTGCACACGTCGCCGCCCGTCGTCATGCCGCCGTCGGTGATGATCGGCACGTAACGCCCGGACTGCTTCCAGTAGAAGTCGCGCGCGGCCGCCCCGTCGGCGGTGGCGGTCACCTGCGGCACGCCCAGCCCGAGCACCTCGCGGCTGGTGCAGGCCGCGCCGGGACCCACGCCGATCAGCAAGGCGTCGGCGCCGACGTCCATCAGCTCGAGGCATGCCTCGTAGGTGACGACGTTACCGATGACCAGCGGGATGGCGAGCTGCTTCTTCAGCTTGCGGAGATCGACGGGTGTGTACTCGGTGGCGATGTGGCGAGCGGTGGTGACCGTGGACTGCACGACGAAGATGTCCGCGCCGGCCTCCTGTGCGATCTGAGCGAACCGTTCGGCCCGCTGCGGGATCGAGGAGACGACGGCCGGGCCCCCGCCCTTCTTGATCTCGCCGATCCGTTGATGGATCAGCTCTTCCTTGATCGGCTCTCCGTAGATCGACTGGATGATCTTGGTCGCTTCTTCCTGACTGGCCGAGACGATCCGTTCGAGCACGTCGGCGGGGTTCGCGTAGCGGGAGAAGATGCCTTCGAGGTTCAGGACCGCGAGGCCGCCATGCCGCCCCATCTCGGTCGCGAGCCGGGGGCCGACGACGCCGTCCATGGCCGCGGCGATGATCGGGAGCTCGAAGCGGTGGCCGCAGAGCTCCCAGGAGATGTCGACTTCGTTCGGGTTGACCGTGACCGCCCCGGGCACAAGCGCGATGTCATCGAATCCGTAAGCGACCCTGGCCTTGCGCCCTCGCCCGACCCACATCCCCATCGGCTAGCCTCCCTTGGAGCCGTCCGCCGGTTTCGCCTGGAAGTCCCGTATATAGGGATAGTCCCTGACGGGACCCACTAGATTTCGTAGAGTATAACCACGAGCCCGGGTGGTGTCAACGCCGGGGCGAGGTCGGGTGGGCCTCTTCGTAGAGCATCCTCAGACCATCGAGCCTGAGGTTTTCGTCGACCCGCTCGATGCACCGGGCCACGTCCGTGAGGAGCCCCGCGTTGCCGCCGGTTGCGATCACCTTCGCCCCCCCGCCGAGCTCGGCTTGCATGCGTTCGACCAGTCCCTCCACCAGGCCGGCGTAACCGTAGATCGCGCCTGACTGAAGGTTGGATGTCGTGTTGCGGCCGATCGCCTCCTTGGGCCTGACGAGCTCGACCCGCGACAGGCGCGCCGCCCGGTTGACGAGCGCCTCGACCGACGTGACGATCCCCGGGGCGATCGCGCCGCCGATGAACTCCCCTCTCGTGTTGACGCAGTTGAACGTCGTCGCGGTGCCGAAGTCGATCACGATGAGCGGCGCCCCATACTTCGCGGCCGCGGCGAAGGCGTCGACATACCGATCGGCTCCCACCTCGCGGGGGGCGTCGACCGCGAGGGGCATCCGCGTATTGAGCCCCGGCTCGACGAAGAACGGGGGTCGGCTGAAGTACTTCTCGCACATCCACTCGAGGGTCTGCTGGACCGGAGGCACCACGTTGGAGATCGCCACGCCCTCGATGGAGGCGGCGCGGATCCCGCGCGACTGCAGGAGCGTCTCGATGAAGAGCCCATACTCGTCGGCCGTCTGCTCGCGTCGGCTCGTGAGGCGCCACGAGACGAGCAAGCGCTCCCCTTCGAACACGCCGATCTTCGTGTTGGTGTTGCCGACGTCGGCGACGAGCAGCATCGGCCGTCTCCTCCCTGGATTTAGGAGCGCCTCGGCCGGCGGGGAGCCCCGACGGCCGAGGCGCGCACCGCCGCTAGTCCGGAACCGGCGAGCCGACCCCGGCGTCGCCCGAGATCACCGCCCCCGCGAGCACCCGCTTGAGCGAGCCGCCCACGTCGATGAGCAGCGCCCCGTCCGCATCGAGGTCAGCCGCGATGCCGGTGACGGCGTCGACCGTGACTCGCCGGCCGAGGGTCTCGCTGAGCCGCCGCCATCCTTCGCGGATGGGTCCGAAGCCCTCGCCCTCGAGGCGTGCGCGCCAGGCATCGAACTCTTCCAGCAAGGCCGTGAGCATCGACTCGCGGCTCGCCGCGCGGCCCGTCTCGAGTGCAACCGAGGTGGCGCTGTCCGCCAGGTCGGGCGGGAACTCGCGCTGGCCGAGATTGATGCCGATGCCGATGATCGTGACGAGCGCCGGGATCCCGGCCGTCACCGAGCTGCCCGTTTCGGCGCGCCCTCCCGGACGCGCCTCGAGGAGGATTCCGGCGATCTTCCTGCCCCCGACGAGCACGTCGTTCGGCCACTTGAGCTTGGTCTCGACGCGAGCGACACGCCGCAGCGCTTCGGCGGTGGCGACGGCGGTCGCGAGGGACAACGTGGCCAGGAGCGCTTGAGGAAGCCGCGGCCGGACGATGATCGAGGCCAGCAGGCTGGTCCCGGCCGGCGCCCGCCAGGTTCGGCCTCGCCGGCCTCGTCCCTCCAGCTGCTGGTCGGCGACGACCACCGTGCGGTCGGCGGCGCCGCGCTCGGCGAGCCCGAACGCCACCGACTGGGTCGAGTCGACGGTGGCGAGGCGGACGATCACGCCCGGGGTGCTACCGCCCACCATCATCGACCCACCCCAAGCTCGCGACGAGCTTGGCGTGCAACGCTTCTTGCTCGACGAGCCGCTCCCGCTCCTTGGCGACGATCTCGGCGGGCGCGCGCTCCCCCCGTCAGGTCGACATAGAGCTCCGAGCCGCCGGCGAGGACGGCCATCGCCGAGCTCCGGGGCCGTGTCGCGGCCTGATCGATGGTGAGCTGGACGCGGGCGAGCGCATCGATCAGCGGGCGGTTCGCGGTGAAGAGATCTCCCGCGTTCGGCGCCGGCCGCAGCGTCGTCGCGAGCGCGGCACCGGGCGCAATCCGCATCTCGCCGCGGATGTTGCGCACGGCGGTGACGAGCTCCATGACCGCCGCCATCTGGCGCTCCGCGTCTGGCTTGCGGTCTTTCTTCGACGGACGCGGGTATGGCGCGAGCATGATCGACTCGCCCTTGTGCGGCAGCCGCTGCCAGATCTCTTCGGTGATGAACGGCATGAACGGATGCAGGAGCCGCAGGGTCGTCTCGAGTACGCGCACGAGCGTCGCCTGGGTGCGCGCACGCTGGCCCGGATTTTCGGCGTGGTAGAGGGACAGCTTCGCGATCTCGAGATACCAGTCGCAGAACTCGTGCCAGAGGAACTGGTAGAGGGCCGAGGCCGCGTCGCTGAACCGGTACCGCTTGAGCGCCGTGCGAGCCTCCGCGACGGTCGCCGCCAGCCGACTCTCGATCCAGGTTTCCGCGAGCGCCGGCGGCGTCTTCTTGGCCAGCGCCGGGTCGAAGCCGCTCAGGTTCGAGAGGACCAGCCGCGAGGCGTTCCAGATCTTGTTGGCGAAGTTCCGGTAGCCCTCGATGCGCTCCTCGGAGATCCGGATGTCGCGCCCCTGCGCGAGCGCCGCCAGGGTGAAGCGGAAGGCGTCGGTCCCGTACTTCTCCATGACCACGAGCGGGTCGGCGACGTTGCCCTTCGACTTCGACATCTTCTGGCCTTCGGCGTCGCGCACGATCACGTGCAGGTACACGTCGCGGAACGGTACGTCCTTCATGAAGTGGATTCCGAGCATCGCCATCCGCGCAACCCAGAAGAACAGGATGTCCGGTCCCGTCACGAGCACCGAGGTCGGATAGTAGGTCCGTAGATCCGCGGTGTCGTCGGGCCAGCCGAGGGTCGAGAACGGCCAGAGGCCGGACGAGAACCACGTGTCGAGCGTGTCCGGATCCTGGCGCAATGGCCCTTTACATTTCGGACACGTGTGCAGGTCGTCCTTCGACACGTGCACCGAGCCGTCGGCGTCGCAGTACCACGCCGGGATGCGGTGACCCCACCACAGCTGACGCGAGATGCACCAGGGCCGGATGTTCTCCATCCAGTGGTAGTAGGTCTTCGTCCAGTTGCGCGGGAAGATCGTGATCCGCCGCTCGCGCACCGCCTTGATCGCCGGCTCGGCCAGGGGCTTCACCTGCACGTACCACTGCTTGGAGACGAGTGGCTCGACGACGGTCTTGCTGCGATAGCAGATGCCGACCGCGTGCCGGTAGGGCTCGATCTTCTCGATCAAGCCGAGCGCCTTCATGTCCTCGACGATCCGGCGGCGGCACTCGAAGCGATCCATGCCGGCGTAGCGGCCAGCCTCGGCGGTCATCCGCCCGTCGAAGCCGATGACGGTCTTGATCGGCAGGTTGTGTCGGCGCCCGATCTCGAAGTCGACGGGGTCGTGTCCCGGGGTCACCTTGATCACGCCGGTCCCGAACTTGGGATCGACCGCCTCGTCGGCGACCACCTTCACCGTGATCGTGCCGTCCACCGACGGCACCTCGAGCGTCTTGCCCACGAGGTGCTTGTAGCGCCTATCTTTGGGATGCACCGCCAGGCCGGTGTCGCCGAGCTTCGTCTCCGGTCTCACCGTTCCCAGAGTGACCGGACCGTACTTGATGTAGACGAACTCGTCGTCGCGCTCTTCGCGCTCCACCTCGATGTCGGAGAGGACCGTCTGACAAACCGGGCACCAGTTGACGATGTAGTCGTCGCGGTAGATCAGCCCTTCTTCCCAGAGCCGGACGAACGACTCCCGCACCGCGCGCGAGAGTCCGGCGTCCATCGTGAAGCGCTCGCGCGACCAGTCGCACGAGGCGCCGAGGCGCCTGAGCTGGCGGACGATCGCGCCGCCCGACTCTTCTTTCCACTGCCAGGCACGCGCGAGGAAGCCGTCGCGGCCGAGGTCTTCCTTCGTTTTCCTCTCGGCGGCGAGCATGCGGTCGAGGATGACGTGCACGGCGATCGACGCGTGGTCGGTTCCGGGGAGCCAGAGCGTGTTGAAGCCGTCCATCCGCTTCATCCGCGTCAGCGTGTCCTGCAAGGTCATGGTCAGCGCGTGGCCCCAGTGGAGCGACCCGGTGACGTTGGGCGGCGGCATCGAGATCGAGTACGGCTTGCCCTTGGCGGCGGGGTCGGCGCGGAAGTAGCCGCGTTCCTCCCAGAGCGGATACCAGCGCTGCTCGACCGCCGCCGGATCGTACCGGTCCGAGATGTCGGCGGTCGGCGTGTCCGGCGGGGTGACGCTCACGGGAGCACCGGTCCGGCGGCGATCAGGCGCCATCGCGCGCCGCCGCTGCGCTGGAAGGTCAGCGCCCAGGGCGTGTGCTCGGTCGTCGCCGCCACGGATACCGACTGCGGATTGGCGCTGCCGTCGGTCGCGTCGCACGCGGTGTCGGGCCGCAACGTGGACGGAAGCCGACGACGGACGTGCGCGTCGGCCACGAGCTTCACCAGGCGCGTCTCGTCCCCGGCCGCCAGCGCGTCGAAGAGCTGGGCCACCGTCGCGCGAAGCTCGCGGTGCCAGCCGTTGAGCTCGCGCCCCGACCGACGGACGAGCGTGCCGCTCTCCGCCGAGGTGCGGAACACCTCCTCGGCTTCGGTTTGCCCCTCGCACCCGGGAGCGCGGCCGGGATAGTCGGGCTCGTAGCGCACGCGGATCTCGTCGCCGCGCACCGAGTAGGTGCGCGCCCGCAATCCCTCGGGAAACAGGTCAGTCGAGGACCAGACGACGCGGAGATCGTCACCGTGCTGGCGGACGAGGTCGGTGCGGATGCCGCGGCCCGTGGCCGGGCCCTCCCAGGCGGCGACGAACTGCGCGGCGCCGCCCGGCGCCGGAGCCCATGGATAGACGGTCGGGCGACCGTCGCGCGAGAGCGTCGTCAGCAGCGCGGCTTCACCGCCGAGTCGCCCGTACACGCGCACCGAGTTGACGCCCGGCGCGTCGCTCATCTGGAACGCGCCAACCATGAGGCGACCGACGCGGACGACGTCGACCGCGGCGGCACCCCACGCCTCGCCGAACGCGTCGAGTCGATCCTGAAGGAATCCGGTCGAGGCGTAGAGACCACCGGTGCCGAGACTCTCGACGATCTCCTCGTCGAGAAGCGCGTAGATCTCGCGATAGGCGTCGGGCGAGGTGTCGGCGTTGCCGTTCGCCAAGGACCGCGCGCGCGCGAGCGTCCGGAACTGGTCGAGGCGGTCGACCGGGCCGGCCGCGTCCAGCCGGTCGGCCAGGAGGGCTGCGGTGCCGAGCATCGCGAGGCCGGCGAGCAATTTCCGCGTCATGCCACCCGTTAGCCGGCTCACGCGCCTATGGTACAACAGACTCGTGCGGTTACCCGTTCTGGATCGGTACATCGCGCGCGAGCTCGTCTCGCCGTTCGCGTTTGCCTGCGCGCTGTTGACGTTCTTCCTCGTCATCGACCGCATCTATCACCTGACGGACCTCGTCATCACGAAGGGCGTGCCGTTTTATCTGGTGATGCAGCTGCTCGCGTTCATGATGCCGTCGTTTCTGGCTCACACCCTGCCGATGGCGCTGCTGGTGGCGGTGCTGCTGGCCGGCGGGCGGCTGGCGAGCGACCTGGAGATCGTGGCGTTCAAGGCGGCGGGCGTGAGCGCCTTGCGGTTGTTCCGGCCGGTCCTGGTGGCGTCGCTGCTGATCGCGGGCACGACCGCGGTGCTGACGCTGGTCGTGAACCCGGCGGCGAACGGAGAGTTCCAGCGGCAGCTGTTCCGGATTCTCCAGGCGCGCGCGGTGAGTGGCCTGCAGGAGCGGGTGTTCAACTCGACCTTCGGAGACCTGACGATCTACGTGGAGGACGTGAGCACCTCGCAGGTGGCGCTGCGGGGGCTTCTGGTCTCGGACGAGCGCGATCCGACGCTCTCGCGGATCATCTCGGCCCGCGAGGGCCGGCTGCTCACCGACGAAGCCAACCGGCGCATCACGCTCCGCATGATGAACGGCGCCGTCAACGAGGCCGACATCGTGCCGGTGGACGTGCCGAAGACGACGGTGGACACTCCCTCGCCGACCGGCGGCGCGGCGGGGGCCTCGCGATACCGGTACACGCGCTTCGACATCTACGACATGAGCCTGTCGGTCGATTCTCCGCTGAGAGGGGCGCCGCGGCTCGAGAAACCCGAGAAGGACCTCTCGCTCGGCGATCTCGGGGCGAAGATCGCGGAGTACCGGGACGACCCACACAGCCGGGCGCCGTTCGAGATCGAGCGGCACAAGCGCTACGCGCTGCCGATGGCGGCGCTGGTCTTCGGGCTTGTGGGGTTCCCGCTGGCGATCCGCTCGCACCGCGGCGGCCGGAGCATCGCGCTGGTGGGCAGTCTGGTGATCCTCGTCACGTACTACCTGATGATGACGTCGCTCGAAGGCGCGGCGCTTCGCGCGCGCGTCCCCGCGGTCCTGGCGATCTGGGCGCCGAACGCGCTGTTCGGACTGGTGGGGCTCGGGCTCCTGATCGCGACGGCGCGCGAATGGCGCTGGCCGGCGATGCCGGCCGTCTGGCGCGTGATCGAGGCAGTGCGGCGCGCCCTGCCGGGGCGCCCCGTCTGGCGCCCGCGACAGGGCACGGGCGGGGCGCGGGATTCGACGCACATCGTCGATCGCTATCTGGTCCGGGAATACGTCGCGTTCATGGGGATCGGGCTGGCGGTCGCGGCGGCGCTGTTCATCGTGATCGATCTGCTGAAGACTCTCGACAAGTACCTGCGCGTCAAGCCTCCGCTGATGTACATCCTGGAGCACTTCGCCTACCGGCTGCCGGCGGCGCTGCACGACGGGCTGCCGGTGGTGATGCTGGTGGCGACGATCTTCCTGTTCCTGACGTTGAGCCGGTACCACGAGCTGACCGCGCTGAAGGCGGCGGGGGTGAGTCTGTATCGGGTGGCGGCGCCGGTGCTGGGAATGGGCCTGGTGGTGGCCATCGGCGCGGGGCTGTTCCAGGAGCTGGCGTTGCCGGTGCTGAACGAGCGCGGCGACGAGGTGGACCGGGTGAAGATCCGAGGGCAGGCGCCGCGGCACCTGCAGACGCGGCAGCGGCTGTGGGTGCGCAGCGCCGACACGCGGTTCTACCGGGTCGAGCTCCTGAATCCCGGGACGAACGATCTCTACGGGGTGACGATCCTGGAGCTCGACCGGGAGTTTCGGCTGACCGGGCGATTGGACGCTCGGCGGGCACACTGGACGGCGGGAGGCTGGGAGCTCAGCGAGGGGGCGTACCGGGAGATCGGGCCGGAGGGCAAGGTGCAGACCGTGCCGTTTGGATGGACGGCGCTGGATCTGAAGGAGGAGCTGGAGGACTTCTTACGAATCCAGAAGCCGGTGAGCGCGATGAGCTTCTGGGAGCTGCGAGACTACATCGTGCAGCTGGAGGCGGCGGGCTTTCAGATCCGGAAGTACCTGGTGGAGCTCTATTCGAAGCTGTCGTTTCCGCTGGTGAATCTGGTGATGGTGCTGGTGGCGATCCCGTTCGCGCTGCAGTCGCCGCGCGGGGGCCGGCTGTTCGGGATCGGGCTGGCCATCGTGATCATGGCCGGCTATCTGGTGGTGCACTACGTGGCGCTGGCGTTCGCGCGGGCGGACCTGCTGCCGCCGCTGATCGCGGCGTGGACGGCGAACGTGATCTTC
>WNFO01006745.1_pt1 | contig 15518 bp, 15 predicted proteins | sample 5400251 | NCBI WGS metagenome assembly WNFO01 (sample SAMN13153354, study PRJNA577476) | soil metagenome | isolation source: 100 cm saprolite under Madrone tree | place: USA:California | collected 2016-06-14 | reverse complement strand
ATCCCCTGCAATCACATGCCGCCCAACAAACCCGCGCAGCAGACGAGCGTTTCGGCGTTGCCGCCGATCAGTTGGCTGTGCGTGTTACCCCGAGCGGATAGCCGACATGGTTACTCAGAATGGTTAAGAAGCAGCTAAGACATCTTCGTTTGGCGGGACGCATACGGCTGCCGTGCGCTCGGTGTGTTCCCTCCCCCGTTTACGGGGGAGGGCTAGGGAGGGGGCATGCACAAAGATTCGCGCGGTTCACCCCCTTCCCAACCCTCCCCCGTAAACGGGGGAGGGCGCAGACCGAGTTTGCCGCTCGCACTTCAGGCGAACACACATCACCCCGTGTGATCGAACTGATGAAAGATCGCGGAGAAGGCGTAGGGCTGCTGGGCGATGCCGCTGCTGTCGGGCGAGGCGTAGGACGCGCCGGCGCTGTTGCCGTTGTCGCGCGCCACCGACCACATCGCCAGCCGCGCGACGTTGGCGTCCATCTGCGCGTAATTCACGAGCGCCTGCGCGTCGCCGAGCGTGAACACCTCGGAGGCGATATCGTTGACGCCGATCATCGGCGTAATGCCGATCTTGGACGACAGGCCCAAGCTCCCGAGCTGCTTCTCGGTGGCGATCGTCGCGTTGATGGCGTCGACGCCCATCGCTCCGCCGTTGTCGACGGAGGAGCCGTAATCCATCGTCATGATGTTGACGAGGTCGACGTTGAGCCCGTCGTGCTTGGCGCTCGCCAGCGCGTTGAGACCGTCGGCGGTCAAGCCGGTCGGCAGGACCGGCAGCGTGAAGGAAATATTCAGCCCCGGATTGGCGGCTTTGAGCCCCACCAGCGCCTGATCGCGTAGCGTGAGCGAACGCTGGTCCGCGACCGCCGCTCCCTCGATGTCGAAATCGAGCGAGTGCACATGGTAGCGGTCGATCACCGACTGATACTCGGCCTGCAGGTTCGCGGCCGTCATCGCGGTCAGCGCTGCCTCCTGTCCCGCGGCGCCGCCGAACGAGATCGTCACGTCGCCGCCGGCGGCCTGCATCGCCTGCACCTGCGAGAGGATGGTCGTGCCGTTGGCGAGGGTATCGTCGCTGATCGTGCCGGCGCCTTGCCAGCCGATGCCGCTTGGCGAGGCCAGCACGAAGGCCAGCGTGAAATTGTGGATGCCTGAGGCGGCGGAAATGGCGGCGAGGTTCGCGTCCTGCGGCATCGCCATGTCGATATACGGGGCGAACTCGCGGGTCTGGTTGCCGCCGCCGGTGGGCGGGGCCGGCGGTGCTGCGGGCGCGGTGTGCACCGAGATCGGCGCCGACTCGGCGGAGGAACCGGCGGCATCGAGCGCCGCCACCGCGAACGCATAGAGGTCGCGTCGGCGGCGAGATTGACGACGGTGTAGCTCGGCCCCGTGGTGGTCGCGATCTGGCGGTCGTTCTCGAAAATCGCGTATCCGGTGACGGCGCCACCGCCGGGCACGCTCGATGCATTCCAGCTCAGCGTCGTCGCCACGCTCGATGTGGCCGCGGCCGCAAGTCCAGTGGGCACCGTCGGAATGGCGCCCGGTGCGTTGACCGTGGCGACGATCGTCCAGGGCTCCCCGGTGCCGGTGCCGCCGTTGTTGTGGGCGGGGTCGGCGTTTTGCGTCCACCAATTGGCTTTGTAGGTGACGCCGTTCTCCGTCGCGGTCATGCCGGCGGTGTAGATGCTGCTCGCCGCCCATGTCGTGCTGTTGTTCGGCGAAGCGATGGGAGCTGCGGTGTGCACCGAGATCGGGCTCGACGCGGCGGACGATCCGGCCGTATCGAGCGCCGCCACCGCGAAGGCGTAGCTCGTATCGGCGGCGAGATTGGACGCGGTATAGGTGGTCGCCGTCGTGGTCGCGATCTGCTGGTTGTTTTCGAAGATCGCGTAGCTGGTGACGATGGCGCCGCCGCCGGGCACGCTCGATGCGGTCCAGCTCAAGGTGGTGCCGGTGCTGGATGTGGCTGCCGCCGCGAGCCCGCTCGGCACGCTCGGGACCGCGGGCGACGGGTTGGCCGTCGCGACAATGGTCCAGGGCTGGCCGGTGCCGGTGCCGCCGTTGTTGTGCGCGGGGTCGGCGCCTTGCGTCCACCAATTGGCTTTATAGGTGACGCCGTTCTCCGTCGCGGTCATGCCGGCGGTGTAAATGCTGCTCGCCGACCAAGTCGTCGCCCCGCTCGTCGGTGGAGCGGCGGGCGGCGGTGGCGGCGGGGCAATCGGCGCGCTCGCGAGCGCGCTCTGCCAGGCGGCGATCGCGGACCTATCCTTGGCGACGATGTTGGAGAGATGGAGCTCGCTCAGCGTCGTGTGCGCCAGCGTGTAAGTCTGATGATTGGACGGAATCGCGATGACGACCGTCCCATTGACCTCGCTGATGGTGAACTGGTCGGCTGCAAACCAGCCGAAATCGAGAATGTCGGTTGCGGGATTGAAGTCGATATTGGAATTGGTGCCCCAATTCCAAACGATATTGATCGCGGCCACGGGACGCCTCCGTGCTCGACTCGAAGTGCGCCCCACTGAAGTCGCCCCCGAGCTTGATTTATCTGTGCCGGCGAGTCAACGGGCCGGCGATTTGCCCACGCTGCGGCTGATTCCATTTGACCTGAATACGCGCTAATCCGTGTCCGTTCTTAGGGATGGGTTCGATGATCGGTCATCTCGATTTCACGGCTGGGCCGGCCGTCGTGGTGGCGCTGATCGCGGCGGCGCTGTTTCCCGCGGTGCTGGCCGCGCTGTCACGGCTGCCGCGCCTGCGCGCGCGCAACGCGCTGCAGTTTCTCGCCAGCAGCGTCATCGTCGTCGCCCTGTGGGCGATCGCACTGTGCTTTCCCGCCATGCGTGCATCGAGCGTAGCGGAGCTCGCGACATCGTTCATGATTCTCGCCAGTGCGCTCATCGTCTATCTCGAAATTTGGGCGCTGCTGTCGCGCGGCTATACGCTGGGGCTGTTGCTCACGCTCTTTCGCGGCGAGCACCCGATGAGCGATGCGCAGCTCGCCGCAAGCTACCGGCAAGGGGAGGGCGTGGGATGGATCATGCGGCACCGGCTCGGCGGGCTCCTCTCCGCGGGCCTCGTGCGCCGGCAGGGCGATGGCATCGTTCTCACGGGTACCGGCGCGATCATCGGCATTCTCTATCGCGCCGCGGTCGCGGCGCTCGCCTTGAAGATCACGGGATGAGCGAGGCATTCCTCCTCGGCGCAGCCGCTGCGCTCCTTTGGCTTGCGGTGGTGCTCGTTCTGCTGCGGCTGTCGAAACGGTCGCCGGCGCTGATTGTCGTTCTTTCGGCGGCGCTGGTTTACCTCGCCGCTCTCCTCGCCTCGCTCGCGCTGGCTCAGCGCGTAGCGTTCTGGCCGTTCTCTGCGGCTTACGGCTTTTTGACCTTGTGCGTGCTGATGCTGTTCGGCGCGCTCTACAAGTCGGTGTCGCTGCGCATGCTCGGCGACTTGTCCCTGGCCGTGGGCCACGCGCTGCCGGAGCAAGAGCTCTTGGCGCGCTACATCGAAGAGGACAGCTTTGGGCGCCGCGTTGCGATATTGCTCAAAGAGGGACATGCCCTACGCACCGCGGAAGGGCTGAAACTCTCGCCCAAGGGCCGGCGCATCGCCGCCGGCATCTATCGGCTGCAGCAGGCGTTTGCCATCCGCGCGAGCGGGTGAATACCCTTGTGCGAGGGCGGCGAGGCCGCGTACCTTGCCGCGCAATTGCGCAAACGACCGCAGCCCGATCGTTCGCGCGTGCCAAGAAGAACCGGAGAGAAGCGCCATGAGGCCCAGCGTCAATTTTGTCGGTCTTTTCGCCGTCTGCCTCGCCGCGCTCACGCTGGGCGGGATCGGCAGCGCCGCGGCGCTCGACTATCCGACCCGGCCGGTGCGCTGGGTCGTTCCCTACACCCCCGGCGGCGGCACCGACATCACGGCGCGCATCATCGCGCAGTGGCTTTCGGAGCGGCTGGGCCAGCAGTTCGTCATCGAGAACAAGCCGGGCGCGGGCAATAATATCGGCACCGAGACGGCAATTCATTCAGCGCCGGACGGCTACACGCTGCTCCTGGTCAATCCGGCGAATGCGATCAACGCGACGCTCTATACGAAACTGTCCTTCAACTTCCTGCGCGATATCGCGCCGGTTGGCGGCATCATGCGGGTGCCGAACGTGATGGAGGTCAATCCCGAAGTGCCGGCGAAGACGGTGGCCGAGTTCATCGCCTACGCCAAAGCTAACCCGGGCAAAATCAACTGGGCGACCTCGGGCAACGGCACCTCGGTCCATCTCTCGGGCGAGCTGTTCAAGCTCATGACCGGGGTCGAGATGGCCAATATCCCCTACAAGGGCTCGGCGCCCGCGCTCACCGATCTGATCGCCGGCACGGTGCAGGTGATCTTCGACAATATGCCGCCCTCGCTGCCGCATATCCGCGCCGGCACGCTGCGTGCGCTCGCGGTGACGACGGCGACGCGCTCCGATGCGCTGCCCGACGTTCCGACCGTGGCCGAGACCGTGCCGGGCTACGAGGCGAGCGCGTTCTACGGGATGGGCGTGCCGAAAGGGACGCCGCCCGAAATCGTCGACAAGCTCAACAAGGAAATCAATGCCGGTCTCGCCGATCCCAACATCAAGGCGCGCTTGGCGGAGCTCGGCGGCATACTGATCCCGGGAAGCCCCGCGGATTTCGGCAAGCTGGTTTCCGGAGAAACGGATAAGTGGGCCAAGGTCATCAACGACGGCCACGTGGCGCTCGAGTAGCCCACGCGCGTTCCGGGTCACCGCAATGAATCGCAAGCGTCCCGAAGATCTGCGCAGCCATCGCTGGCTCGGCGTAAACGATCTGCGCGCGTTCGGCCACCGCTCGCGGCTGCGTCAATTCGGCTACGATGCCGACGATTGGGCCGGCAGACCGGTCATCGGCATCATCAATACCTGGAGCGAGATCAACGCCTGCCACGCGCACCTGCGCGCGCGGGCGGGGGACGTCAAGCGCGGCGTGTTGCAAGCCGGCGGTTTTCCGATCGAGCTGCCGGCCATGTCGCTGGCGGAGCCGTTCGTAAAACCCTCGACCATGCTCTACCGCAATTTTCTCGCCATGGAGGCGGAAGAGCTGCTGCGCAGCCATCCGCTCGATGGCGCGGTACTGCTCGGCGGCTGCGACAAGACCACGCCGGGGCTGATCATGGGCGCGATCAGCATGGGCATACCCGCGATCTACGTGCCGGCCGGCCCGATGCTGCGCGGCAATTGGCGTGGCCAGTATCTCGGCTCGGGCTCCGATGTTTGGAAATACTGGACCGAGAAGCGCGCGGGCACCATCAGCGAGGAGCAATGGAACGAGATGGAAAGCGGCATCGCCCGCTCGTTCGGCACCTGCATCCTCACCGCTGCCGCCTTCGACAATGCCATCAAGGTGCACATGGCGATGGGCGGCTCGACCAATGCCATCATTCATGTCATCGCGATGGCTCGCCGCGCCGGCGTTGCGCTCGACATCGAGCGCTTCGACCGGCTCTCGCGCGAAGTTCCAGTGCTAGCCAATGTCCGCCCTTCGGGAAAATATCTGATGGAGGACTTCTTCTACGCCGGCGGCTTGCGCGCGCTGATGCTGGAGCTCAAGGACCGGCTCGATCTCTCCTGCGTGACGGTGACCGGAAAGACCGTCGGCGAAAATATCGCCGGCGCGGAGGTCTACTTGCGCGATGTCATCCATTCGCTCGCCGACCCGGTTTACGCGGAAGGCGCAACAGCGGTGCTTACCGGTAACCTCGCGCCGCGCGGCTGCGTGATGAAGCCGGCGGCGGCGGATCAGCGCTTCCTGAAGCATCGCGGGCCCGCGCTCGCCTTCGAGGACTACAACCACATGGCGCGCGAGATCGAGCGTGACGATCTCGCCGCCACGCCCGACCACGTGATCGTGCTCAAGAATGCCGGCCCCAAGGGCGGGCCCGGCATGCCGGAATGGGGCATGCTGCCGATTCCGAAGAAACTGGTGCAAGCGGGGGTGCGCGACATGGTGCGCATCTCGGACGGACGCATGAGCGGGACGAGCTACGGCGCCTGCATCCTGCATGTCTCGCCCGAAAGCTTCGTCGGCGGGCCGCTGGCTTTCGTCAAGACGGGCGACGCGATCGAGGTGGACGTGCCGGCGCGGCGCATCCATCTCGACGTCGCCGAGGAAGAACTCAATCGCCGCCGCGCGGCCTGGAAACAGCCCGCGCCGCGCTACGCGCGCGGCTACGGTGCCATGTTCTCCGCCCATATCGGGCAGGCCGATGAAGGCTGCGATTTCGATTTCCTCGCCGGCAAGGGGCAGATTCCCGAGCCGGAAATCCACTGACCGCCCGCATCCGCGCCGAGGCCTCGATGAAGATTGGAATTTTCGACCACGTCGAGCATGGCCAGCGCCCGCTCGCGACCTTGTTCGACGAGCGCCTCGCCTTCGCCAAGGCCGCCGACGAGGCGGGCATCTACTGCCTGCACGTGGCCGAGCATCACGCCACGCCGCTCAACATGGTGCCGGTGCCCGGCGTCTATCTCGGCGCGGTGGCGCGCGAAACCAAGCGCATGCGGCTCGGCCCGCTCGTCTATCTCCTGCCGCTCTATTCGCCCCTGCGGCTGATCGAGGAAATCTCGATTCTCGACCATCTCAGTCACGGGCGGCTCGAAGTGGGCATCGGACGCGGCGTGTCGCCGTTCGAGCTCAAGTATCACAAGATCGATCACGACGAGTCGCGCGCGATCTTCATCGACGCATTCGAGTGCATCAGCGCGGGCTTGACGACCGACACGCTGAATTATTCCGGTAAATATTACCAATTCGAAGACGTGCCGATCGCGTTGCGGCCGCTGCAACAGCCGCATCCCGCCTTCTGGTACGGCTCCTCCAACACCACTGGCGCCGCCTGGGCGGGCGAACACGGAATGCATTTCGTGAGCTTGGGACCGACGCCGTTCGCCAAAACCAACATCGATGCCTTCAAGCAGGCGCTCGCCAAGCGCGGCGGGCCGGCGCAGCCGAAAGCGGAGTTTCCCGGGGGGACGGCGATCGGCGTGCTGCGCCACATCTTCGTTGCCGATACCGAGGCGGAGGCGAAGCGCTTCGGCAAGCCGGCGATGGAGCTTCATCTCGCGCATTTGAATTGGCTGCGCGACAAGCACGGTGTCACCGGCCCGGCCGCGCGGATCAACGTGCCGCGCGGCGCGACTTTCGAGGACTGCGTGGCGGACGGGTCGGTGATTTCCGGGACGCCCGCGCGCGTGCGCGAGGAGATCGAGCGCCAGGTGCGCGAGCTCGGCGTGAATTACCTGCTCACCTACCTGTTCATGGCCACGATGACGCTCGATGAGGCGCTGCGCTCGTTGGCGCTGTTCGCGCGCGAAGTCATGCCCGCGCTCGCGCGGCTCTGATCGGCATACTCGGTCTGCTCCCTCTGAAACGGCCCTAGCCCTTTGAGTTGGACTGTGCGAAATTTGCGGGCCAAGCGATGGCAAGAGGTCATTACCCATGACAAACAGCAGAGTTACAGGGGTTCGCAGCGTCGAGCTCGGTGTTCGCGATCTCCATCAATCGGCGGAGTTCTACACCAAGGTGTGGGCGCTCGAAGAGGTTTGCGCCGAGGCCGACTGCATGTATTTCCGCGCCACCGGCGGCGAACACCACGTGCTGACCATCCGGGAGCGGCCGAAGCCGGCCCTCCTCGGCGTGCATTTCGCCGCCAATGACCGCGCCGCGGTCGATGCGCTTTGCGCCAAGGCGAAGAGTTATGGCGTTGACATCGAGCGCGAGCCGGCCCCGCTCGATCGCGGCGCCGGCGGCGGCTACGGCTTTCGCTTTCGCACGCCCGACGGGCTGCCCATGAGCATATCGTCCGATCTGGTGCAGCATCCGAGCGCCGTTCTGGACCGGTCACGGCCGACCAAGATCAGTCACGTCGTCCTCAACAGCGCACGCACCGACGATCAGGTTCCGTTTTTCATGGACGTGCTCGGCTTCAAGCTCTCCGACAGCACGCACATGATGGAGTTCTTGCGCTGCAGTGCGGATCATCACAGCGTCGCGATCTTCCGCAACAACGGCCCCTCGCTCAATCACGTCGCTTACGAGGTGCCGAACATCGACGGCTTGATGCGCGGCACCGGCCGGGTCAAGCAGAACGGGTTTGACATCGAATGGGGCGTCGGCCGGCATGGGCCCGGCAGCAATGTGTTCACCTATTTCATCGAGCCCAATGGCTTCGTCGCGGAATACACGACCGAGCTCGATCAGCTCGATGACGCAACCCACGTTCCGCAGGGTCCGGACTATTGGCAGAAGATGATGCCCCTGCCGGACCGTTGGGGAACGGCGGGAGCGCCGTCGAACCGGATGCGTGCCGCCATGTCCGGTGCGCTCTATCTGGGCGAGGAGGCCGGCGACGTGCGCTGCGAAGACATCATCGGGCGCAAGCTCGGCTAAGGACGCGGCCGAGCCGTAGCGTGCGGCTGCGGCTCGCGCCGGCCAGTGTCGGCGCCGGGCGGCACTTGCGGCTCCTGCGCATGAGCGCCGACATTCCGTTCGACAAAAAGTTCGACCTCGCGCCGGAAACGGTGGAAGAGGTGATGCCCGGTGTGCGGCGCATCCTTGCGAACAATCCCGGGCCATTCACGTTCAAGGGGACCGTCTCCTATATCGTCGGCCGCGGAAAGGTCGCCGTCATCGATCCCGGGCCGCTCGATGCCACGCATGTCGCCGCGCTTCTCGAGGCCGTTCGCGGGGAAACCGTCACCCACATTTTCGTCACCCACACCCATCGCGATCATTCCCCCGCGGTGCCGCGGCTCAAGGCCGCGACCGGCGCCGTCGTTCTCGCCGAAGGAGCCCATCGCCCCGCGCGTCCGCTCAATATCGGCGAGGCGCCGCGGCTCGACGCCAGCAACGACACGGAATTCCGCCCCGACCGCACGCTCGCCGACGGTGAGGTCATTGCTGGCGCGGGCTGGACGATCGAGGCGGTGGCCACCCCCGGCCATACCGCCAACCACATGGCCTTCGCCTTCAAGGAGGCCGATCTCTTGTTCTCGGGCGATCACGTCATGGCCTGGTCGACGCCGGTGGTGGCGCCGCCGGACGGGGCGATGAGCGATTACATGGCCTCGCTGCAAAAGCTCGCGCGGCGGTCGGAGCCCCTCTACCTGCCGGGCCACGGCGGCGCCGTGCGCGAGGCGCCGCAATTCGTGCAACACTACATTCGTCACCGCGAACGCCGTGAGACCGCGGTCCTGCGCCGGCTCACCGAGGGCGAAGCCGATATCCCCACCCTCGTGCGTGCCATCTATGTCGGACTCGACCCGCGGCTCGTGAAGGCGGCGGGGCTGTCGGTTTTCGCGCATCTCGAGGATTTGGTCGCGCGCGGACGCGTTGCGACCGACGGAGAGCCCTCGATCGAGGGTCGCTACCGCTTGCGCTGACTATCGGCTTTGCTGCGGTCTTTCTTGACGATTGGGGTCTTCTTTTTTCCGAACGTGGGCGGTGCAGATGGCCGCTCCGGCTTTTGCGCCCGAAGCGTGTCTTCGATGTCGTTCATCAGACCGCGGACACGCGCGGCGTTGGTGCCGAAATCGAACGCGCCGTAACGCGAGGAGGAGCGCGCGTCGATGCGCGTGCCGTCGGCCTCGGCGCGCACGCGGATCACGACGTCGTCGCGAAATCCCATGATGGGCGTGCGCGCGACGGCTTCGATGCGCCCCTCGCGACGTCCGGCTTGAGGGGCGCGCGCATCGACGATGCGCCATCTACGCCTGTTGACCACCGCGAGCGCGGCATCGTAGGCGACCTGCGGAGTCACATTGGTCCCGAGGGGACCGACGTCGGGATAGGCGGCCCGCTGCTGGTCGGCGGCATAGAGTCCGGGATAGGTGGTTGGATTGGCCTCGCGCACGCGCAGCCGCGCCAGCGCCTCGTAGCGTGGCGGATCGATCGGATCGGTGGTGATGTCGTAGAGCCAGGGCAGCCGATAGGCCTTGAGCGCGAAATAAGCCGGATAGGCCAGCAGCACGAGCGAGACCGCGACCGCCGCCAACGCAGCGCCTATGCCGGCCAAACCTTCCCTCCAGATGACGACAAGCGCGGCAAAGGCGAGGAACAGCGCAACCGCCGCCATGCCGAGGGCGCCGCCGAAGGTCGCAAGCGCAGGCCGGATCTCGAGCAGGTCGGAGCGCACAATGATGACCGCAAGGCAGGTGGCGATAAAGGCGAACGCCGCCACGCGCCGCGCCCAAATGGCGAGCCGGGAGGTAGCCTCCGGCTGGAGATGCAGCCGCGTCATCGCTCTCATGAGGGCGCTCAGATGATGCCGGTTTGCACCGCGCGGACGGTCGCATCGAAGATGGTCATGCGCTCGCTTCCTAGAGGAGAGGGCGATGATGAGAGGCCAACCTTACCCCATGGGCGCGAGAGAACGCGAGACTTTCGCTACAAATAGGGTCTGTGCAGCGAGACGTCGCTTTCACTGTGCGGCAACTGCGGTCGGCAGCACGAAGTCCTTGAAGCGCTCGCGCAGCACTGTCTTCTGGATCTTGCCGGTCGCGGTATGCGGAATCTCCTCGACGAAAACGACCTCGTCGGGCATCCACCATTTGGCGATCTTGCCGCGCATGAACTTTAGGATTTCGTCCTTGGTCGCCGACTGATCCTTCTTGAGAACAATCACCAGCAGGGGCCGCTCGTCCCATTTGGGGTGCTTGACGCCGATGACCGCCGCTTCCGCTACTTTCGGATGGCCGATAGCGAGGTTCTCGAGGTCGATGGAGGAAATCCACTCGCCACCCGATTTGATGACGTCCTTGGCGCGGTCGGTGACCTGCATGTAGCCGTAACGGTCGACGGTGGAGACGTCGCCGGTGTCGAAGAAGCCCTCCGCGTCGAGGACGTCCCCCTCCTCTTTATAGTAGGCGCGCGCCACGCATGGTCCCCGCACCTTGAGTCGTCCGAAGGTCTTGCCGTCCCAAGGGAGCCGCCTGCCGGCATCGTCGGTGATCTTCATCTCGACCATGAACGGGCTCTGTCCCTGCTTCTGCTGAATGTCGAGCCGCGCGTCCCCGCCGAGCGACGCATATTCCGGCTTGAACGTGCAGGCGGTGCCGAGCGGACTCATTTCGGTCATGCCCCAGGCATGGATCACCTCGACGCCGTAGACATCCTGAAAGGTTTTCGCCATTGCGCGCGGGCAGGCCGAGCCCCCGATCACGACCTTCTTGAGATGGGGCAGCTTGTGCTCTGTCGCCTCCAGGTGCTCAAGCAGCATGAGCCAGACCGTCGGCACCGCGGCGGTGCAGGTGACCTTGTACCGGTCGAGCAACTCGAAAACCGAGGCGCCGTCGAGTTTGGCGCCCGGCAGGATCAAAGAGGCGCCCGCCATCGGCGTCGCGAACATCATCGCCCAGCAATTGGCGTGGAACATGGGCACGACCGGCATGACGACGTCGCGGGACGAATAGCCCTTCATGTCGGCCATGTTGGCCATCAGCCCGTGCAGAACGTTGGAGCGGTGCGAGTAGACGACGCCCTTCGGATTTCCGGTTGTTCCGGAGGTGTAACACATGCCTGCCGCGGTGTTCTCATCGAACACTTGCCAGGAAAAATCGCCGTCGACTTCGCCGATCCACTCCTCGTAGGGCACCGCATTCTTGAGCGAGGTCTGCGGCATGTGCGCCTCCTCGCACAGCAACACGTAGCGTTCGATGCTAGGCAACTTGTCGGCGAGCCTTTCCAACAGCGGAACGAATGTGACATCCGCTAGCAGCAGGCGATCCTCGGCGTGATTGATGATCCAGGCGATCTGATCGGAAAAGAGCCGCGGATTGACCGTGTGATAGATCGCACCGATGCCCATGATGCCGTACCACGCCTCGAAATGGCGCCACGTGTTCCAAGCGAGCGTGCCGACGCGATCGCCGAGCCGAACGCCGTCCTTCTCGAGGCGCTGCGCCAAGCGCAAGGCACGCGCGCGGATCTCCGCGTAAGTGGTGGTGTGAATCGGGCCTTCGATCGAGCGTGTGACGATCGGCCGCTCGGCGTGGTTGGTTGCCGCATGGTCGAGGATGCGATGGCAAAGGAGCGACCAGTCCTGCATCAGCCCAAGCATGGCGTTTTCCTGTGGTCCTTATCGTCTGCAATCACAGTCCCGGCGGAGCGACGATCCATAGACGCGCGGTCGGGCGCTGCCAAGGTTACCGGCATGTCGCGGCCACGCAACCGGAGAATCCGCGGCGCACCGCCCGCGTCTTTAGCCAAGCCGACCGAGCGAAAACCGGGCAATGTCGTGGGTGGTTGCACCTATCGTCGCGAGGTCCGCCAGGATCTTGCCGATCACGGGCGCGAATTTGAACCCATGGCCGGAGCAGGGCGAAGCGACGATGATGTTGGGAGCGCCGGGCAGACGATCGACGACGAAATCACCGTCCGGCGTCGTCGTATAGAGGCAGGTCTTGGCAGCGATGAGGCGGCCATTGGCCGCCGGGATATGCTCCGCCAGCGCGGCGCGGATCAATGCCTCATCGTCCGCACGCACGGTTTGATCGTAAGCGTCAGGATCGACCGTTTCATCGCGGTGATGATGCTTGGCCACTTTGATGCCGGGTTGGAGGCTGCCATCGGCTGGAATGCCGTAGTGCAAGCCGTGCCGGCTCTCGATCATGAACACAGGCATGCGCCCGGGAAGAAAGAACTGCGCGTCGGTCGGCTCGAACCAAGCCATTACCTCTCGCGTGACCCGCAGCGCAGTGGCGAGTGCCGGCAGCAGTGCTTCCATCCATGGACCCGCCGCAATGATCGCAGCGCCCGCCTCGATGCTCCCGCGATCGGTCATGATACGTACGCAGCCCGCGCGCGGCTCGACCGCCCGGACCGCCTCGCCGCTGCGAATTTCTGCCCCTGCCGCCGCCGCGAGCGCGAGCTGAGCGAAGACCGACGCCTCCGCTTGTAGGATCCCGCCATCCTGTTGGACGACACCGACAAAATCGTGCGGCACCCTGAATGCGGGGAAGCGGCGCATCAGGTCAGCCGCGGGCAGCACCTCGTGACGTAAACCGTGGGTCTTGGCGCAGCGCAGCGTGCCCGCGACCAACGCGCTGTCGGGCGGCCCGATCTCGGCAATGCCGGTGATGTGGAGAAGTTTTTGCCCGCTCGCCTGTTCGAGCTCGCGCCAGAGCCTGTAAGCGTGCCGCAACAAGGGGACATAGGAAGGATGCTCGAAATAGCCGAGCCGAATGATGCGTGTGCGCCCATGGGAGGAGCCGCGGTCGTGGCCAGGTCGATAGCGCTCGATGCCCAGCACCCGCTTGCCTCTGCGCGCCAGGTGCTCCACCGCGGCGCTGCCCATCGCGCCCAGGCCGCACACGACGACGTCGAAATGGCTCATCGTGGTGTGCCTGCCGCGAAGCTCTTCCTAGTAGCGTTGCGCATTGGCCGTGGAGAAGAGAACGCCATTTGAGAGCGTTGGGCCAGTCCCGGCGCCGATTGGCCCCTATAACGTCGCAATTCTTGCCGATATCGGGACAGTGAAACTTCTCTCAGTGGTGCTCGCCCTTATCGCTCTTTTCGGTTTCGCGACCTGCGGTTTTGCGGCCGCCAAGGTTATCCCCTTGCCACGGCCGCGGCCGGCGGACATTGCACGACCCGAGCCTCCCGCAGAGGCGAGTGCCGAGGAGCCGGCGCCCCCCTCGGCATGCCGGCTGCGGCTCACGGCGGAATTGGCGGTCGCGCCGTCGCTGCCGGCGCTGGTCGGACCGGGCGAATGCAGCGTAGAGGATGTGGTGCGGCTCGAGGCGGTGTGGCTCGCCGATAAGACGCGGGTGGCGGTGACGCCGCCCGCGATCCTTCGCTGCAACTTTGCCGAAGCCATCGTGCACTGGGTGCGCGAGGATCTGGCACCGACCGCGCGCGCTTTCGGGGGGCCGCTCAAGAGCGTCGACAACTACGCGGCCTATGACTGCCGCGGCCGCAATCGCATCATCGGCGCAAAACTCTCCGAGCACGGCAAAGCCAACGCGCTCGACGTCCGCTCGGTCAAGCTCGCCAGCGGTAGCGTCATCGAGCTGACTGATCCGACGGTGGACAAAGATTTTCGCGAGCGCGTGCGGAAAAGCACTTGCGCGCGTTTCACGACCGTGCTCGGCCCCGGCTCCGACGGCTATCACGAGAACCACATTCACGTGGACTTGGCCGAGCGCGCCGGAGGCCATCGCATGTGCCAGTGGGACGTGCGCGAACCCGGCGAAGAGGCCGTGCCATTGCCGCAGCCCCGGCCCGCTGCTGCGCCATGACGAGGAGTCCCATGCCCCCGCTCAGCAATCTCGGCGTCCGCGACGTGGAAACCCTCGTTCACCCCTACACCAATCTTGCGGCGCTGCGCGAAACCGGTCCGCTGATCATCGAGCGCGGCAAGGGCGTGTTCGTCTACGACACGCAAGGCAAGGCCTATATCGAAGGGATGGCGGGGCTGTGGTGCACGGCGTTGGGGTACGGCAACGAAGAGCTGGTCGAGGCCGCTGCGACGCAGATGCGTAAGCTCTCGTTTAGCCATCTGTTCACGGCCAAGAGCCACGATCCTGCAATCGAGCTCGCCGAACGGCTCAAGGAGATCGCACCGGTCCCGACCTCGAAAGTGTTCTTCTGCTCATCGGGCTCGGAAGCGAACGACAGCCAAGTCAAGCTCGTCTGGTACATGAACAACGCGCTCGGCCGGCCGCGGAAGAAGAAGATCATCAGCCGCCACAAGGCCTATCACGGTGTGACCGTCGCATCGGCCTCGCTTACGGGATTGCCGAACAATCACCTGGATTTCGATCTGCCGATCGCGGGAATTTTGCACACGGCCTGTCCGCACCATTACCGCTTCGCGCATGCGGGGGAGACCGAAGCGGAATTCGCGCGGCGACTGGCGGACGAACTCGACGATCTCATTTGCAAAGAGGACCCGGATACGGTTGCCGCCTTCATCGCCGAGCCGGTGATGGGCGCCGGCGGCGTGATCGTGCCCCCGGAGGGCTACTTTCGAGAGATCATGAAGGTCTGCCGGAAATACGACGTCTACATGATCTCGGACGAGGTGATCTGCGGCTTCGGCCGGCTCGGAACCATGTTCGGCTGTAGCGCGCTCGCCTTCGAGCCGCACTCGATCAGCGTCGCCAAGGCGCTGACGTCAGCCTATGTGCCTATGGCCGCGGTGACCGTGCCGGAGGCGACCTACCAGGCGATGCTCGATGAAAGCCGCAAGATCGGCACCTTCGGCCACGGCTTCACCTATTCCGGTCATCCGGTGGCAGCGGCGGTGGCGCTCAAGACGCTGGACATTTATGCGCGCGAGCGCATCGCCGAGCAGGTCGCGCGCAAGGCGCCGCATTTCCAGGCCCGCCTCGCCGCGCTCGGCAAACATCCGCTGGTCGGCGAGGCGCGCGGTCTCGGGCTTGTCGGCGGGCTCGAGCTGGTCGCGGACAAGAACAGCAAGCGTTCGTTCGAAGCGAAGGCCGGCATCGGCCCGCGA
>WNFO01008267.1_pt1 | contig 15525 bp, 18 predicted proteins | sample 5400251 | NCBI WGS metagenome assembly WNFO01 (sample SAMN13153354, study PRJNA577476) | soil metagenome | isolation source: 100 cm saprolite under Madrone tree | place: USA:California | collected 2016-06-14 | reverse complement strand
AAGGTCTTCAAGAATCCGTGGTACGAGCGAAGATCAACCAGAGTCTCTTTGTCGGCGGAGACCAGCTTGGGCGAGTTAGACGCCCATACGAATCGAACGTACCCGCCCTCCTCAACAACACGGCGGATATCAGGCAATCGGGCAGTTTCGGCACTCAACTGACTTCCCATGATGCCATGATATCGCATATCGAGGCCGTTGACAACAAATGACCATCAGTGGTAATGTTGAACTGTGAACAGACAGGTGACATTTCTGACGGACAAGCAACTAGCGGCGTTAAGAACCAAACAGAAACAAACTGGCGTTCCTGTTTCGACTCAGATCAGGATGGCCGTCGAGGAAAGCCTGAAGAGGAAAACCAAGAAGGTGAAGTGATGCCACGCAAACAAATCATTCACGACCGCGACATTGATATCGAAAATGATTGTGTCCTAGCGAAGATGCTCTCCGCAGGAGCACCGTTGACACTGGAGAAATATCTCGAATTTGCGTTCCTCGGAAATCCACCAGAAGGCATCGAGGAAGACGGCGAATTCTTAGCGTCAGTCCCGGACGTAATCCTGGCTAATTCGAAGCGTGTGCAATGACCGCGTCACCAAAAATCGGCTCGACGGTGACGGTCCAGCTTTTCAATGGCCGGAAAATTCAAGGTGTCGTGAAAGCGATTGAGAACACGACCACGGGACAGAAATTCCGGGTAGTGTCTGGAGACATCGCAGTCAAAGTAGAGTTAGATCAGATTTTGAAGTAGAGAGGGTTGCATACGCATGAAGCAAGCGTGTGGTACATGCCAAGGAATTGGCGACGTGCTTCGACTTTTTACTGAGCACGTCGAGAAGATGTCGCCAAGAGAAAAGGCGTTGTTACGGATTCAACTTCGAAAGGATTTCAAACTTCCGCCACAGCCGGAGCCAGATGCCTGGAGGCAATAAGCTGTGGAAATTCAGCGAATGAAGGGACTTATTCCGTGATACTCTCTTGCGAATGTCTCCGACAAAACTTCGCAAGTATACGATCTGGATGGAGCCAAAATTGATTGAGGCTCTTCGAAAGGTCAGCAAGAAAACACGTATTCCGGCGAGCGTTTTAGCGAGAGAAGGAATCGAAGCGGTAGTAAAGAAGTATCAAAAGAAATAGTTTGACAATGCCCGACACGTCGGGCATGATGCAGCCACAGTAAAAAGCGGGACGCCCGGTGTTACAAGCACCGAACGCCCCTAGCAAGAAACCACGAGGGTTAATCTCATGGCTCAGGCTCAGGGAAGTTTATCATCTGCTGTCCATGCAGTTGAAGGCGTTCCGCTTCCTTCCAATCATGGTCCCAATTCGGTAATTGAAAATCTTTGGCGCAATCAGGTCGCCTCGCGTGGCGGCTTTGTTCGCCGTCCGATACTCCACACCTGCGGTCTTTTTACCACTTGCCTTCAAATTCCGCCCCCACCCGGTCCTGAATATCCACCGTCCACGCTGGAGCGATTCGGCGTGCTGCTCCTGGCGCTCATCCTCATTTTCGCGCTGGCATTGCTGGTGCTCCCGGAGAAGTGGAGCCGCACGGTTATAAAAATAGCCTTCTGCATTGGTCCGAAGGGGCGACCATGACAAAGAAAAAACCGAAAGTCGTATGGGTTGGAGATACTCCGATCACGCCCGTTACCGCCGAGGAAAGCAAAAAGATTCGCCAGCGGATAGGCAAGCGGTATGCACGGCTCCGCAAGCGATGCAAGGAAATTAGAGGCAAGAAGGTCGATTGGATTGAGCACACGTACGAGGAAGGCTATTTATATGTGGGCGTTCGTTTCATGGACGGGACTTATTTCTCCCTGGACTTTAGTCCTCAGATCGTTACGAACGAAATCCTTTTCTCGGATATGTCAACGGGCGACGGAAAAATTCTCAAGGTGTACTACCGCAGGCGGGACGACTGATGGGCGAATGGAAAGCACAACTCAGCCTGCGGGTCCGGCAAGAACTGCGCCGCGAGCTAGAAGAATTTGCGGCCAAGGAACGCCGCACCTTAAGCAACCTGGGAGAGATTCTCCTTGAATGGGCCTTCGACCAATTGAAGTCTGCTGGCAGCACAGAACAATTGTTCCATAGCAAGAAGCCTATTCCGCGCAATCCGCGTGGCAACTACCGAAGAAAACAAGAAAGACAGGCGTGAAACATTGCCTACGCAGCGACGGCACGGAACGCGCTTGGTTTTCATCGCAGGGGGAGGCGGAAGCCTTCGGGAAGATCACGCCCGGTTACGAGGACGACATCGTCGTCTTTTGTGGGCGCTGCGGCTGGTTTCATCTCTCCCAAGAAAGCTGGTTGCCGTTGCACCCGTGGGTGACGCCGGTCGAGAAATTGAGAATGAACTAATGAACTGCCCGAACTGCTCTTCGCCCGCCGACGCACTATTCATCGACTGCCGCTTGCCCCTAGGCTCACGTGAACGCGACACGATCAGATATTGTGCAAAATGCAGACCAGAAGCGGTTCACGAATTGTCCGGTTATACGCCGCAGATGTTGCACAGCAAGAATCTACCGGAACACGTGCTGCGCGCAGCACTAACGGCGCGTCGGTACGTGATCGACCGACGTACGAGCTACCCAATGGAAGAGCGTCTGTTTGACTTAGGTTTACCACCAGGGATAGCGCCAAAGGTGATTTGAGGGGGAACGACCGACCATCCTTTTAGCGGATAATACCGGCAATGGCCTACAACCCCGATGAAATGCTCTGCGATTTCCGGCCCCGTCGAAACAAGAGAAGCGTGGGCCACGGTCATGTTGAACGGCCCGCATTCATGAAAAACAGGGATTAAACAAGATGGACCAGAACGAAAATCCACCGTCGAGATGGACGACCGACCCCGGAGCAATCCCGGGCGAGCCTTACGACTATCTTGACATTCCTATAGGGGAAGACGGCGAGATAGGTGAGGCGAAGGCGGTTATAATCGAGATCGATACGCTCGGAGGTTCTCGTTGGGAAGCGAGGGCATTCGGCGGGAGGTTTCTCGGAATGTTTGAAACCGCAGAGCAGGCTAGGACTGCTGCTCAGAAACATATTGATGAGGTAGAATGGAAGAAACTGTAATCCTCTAACTTTAGAGACCATTCCCGGTAAATCACCTTCGCCATCTCTTCCAGAATCTTGATCCGGCGAGAATCATTATGCGAAGACATCATTCCTCCAGTTAAGAGAAGATGCCCTCGAAATGTTGGGAAGGACTAAGGTGGTTTTGCCCCTACAGGCCGTATCCCTTCTTTCGAAGGCTAGCACCGTGGCCTTTTCTCTGGCTCGGTTGCTGGAGCGCTGATTGCACGCTCACTCTTGATACGATTATTAGCATACCACATTTGGTGAAAATGCGGTCACGAATTGTTCGATGTGGACTGGGGCGACGAGATCGCTGATTGACAAAACCGATGCAGCGGCAAAGGTAGCTATCACAAGTGATCTATGGAATCTGCTGGATTAATGCCTTCATCCGGCAAGTGATTCAGCGGGCCGCAACGCGAAATTGAACTTATTCCATGGCAAGAGAAGGGCCCTTTAAGAAATCACGGCGTAGCTCCCGCTCGGCACGGTCTATGTCCTCCCTGGTGTTGTTTATGAAATCGGACCACAAACGAGGACGGTCGTTCTTGTTGCTTTCAGTGATCCGCGCTATCTGCGAGAAAATTGATCTACGAACTTCTTGCCACTCGGGTCCTGGCTGGTTAACGATGGACAGAATCCAACTTCCTAATTTAAAGCACCTTCCTTTGACATGTGGGCGGTCAAGAATTACGCGCTGACTAACGATTTTCCCTACCTTCTGATCCAAAGCCAATATGGAATTGATCGAATCGAGGCGATCAGATACAAACAGTACATTGTCTGCCCTGTATTTTCGTAGTTGCTCTAAATACTGAACATGATTTGCAAACCCAATATTGAACTCCGCCACGTGAAACTCCAGCGACATCGAGTCTCCACGGATTAGGTGTGCCCATTTGTCATCCGTGTCCCATCCTATGCTTTGCAGAAAGATCATCGTACTTGGTTCGAATATGACTTCGGAAGTCAACAGTAGGAATCCCAAAAAACATTGAAGCAAATATGCGAGATGTTCGGGATCGCTGAGATTGTCGAATGTTCTGACTTTCTTTTGCAGCGGACCAAAGAACTTATCTTTCATGAATGTCGGTTTCGGTCCATCTGACATAAAGTCACACCACGTACCAGAAGAGAGTGCATTCGCTTCAATAAGAACGCTCCAAGCAGCGCTCAATCCATCCCCCATTGAGGGAAGAAGATCGTCAGCGACGCTCTCTTCATCGAAGAAGCCTATTTCAATTCCGAGCCTTAACCAAAGTGTAGCTTCTACCAAACCCATTGAACGGAGAATACGAGTCGAATCCAACAAAGACGATTTCGAGCTGGAGGGCGCGGATAAACTTCCTGAATCAGATATCATGTTAAGGAAAAATGTAATGTTGTCTAGCCGATGTTTGCGGTTATCTTTGGTCATGAGACAAACTCCAGCGGCCTCAAATACCAGAAGTCTGGTTTACAGATGCTGAAGTGATCTTGTCCATTCTCGTAATCTATCTCATCGCATTTGTAAGATGCCGTATAAACGACTTGATCGTGGTCCCCGAACAATACTTTCGCGGGGAAACACGGAATTTGTTGGAACTTGGAATGGGCATTTTCGGTTTCCGATTCTATGGGCCGAAGAACTGGCGAGTTGGGCAAGAGTTCGTTCCGTACCAGAAAAGAAGAGGCAATCGCAGAGACTAAGTGAGACAAAGATGTGGCGAAACCCAAGAAAGAAGAGAAATTGGTTCCCATACAGGCAGGAGCAAACAATCGCAACTGAGAACTCAAAATGATGTCGGCCTTAGCTGCCTTTAAAATGAGGTTTCGCTTGTGACTGTTTGCCTTCTCGATTTTATTAAGTCGATCGAGAACCAATCTCCTAATCACAACTGCCCCTTCAGAGTGTCCGACAAAAATCAACCGCGCATGTGATTTACCTGAAGAAGCCGGGAAGCGCAATGAGCCAGTCGCATCTTTTGATAGGATGTAATCGACAAACTTCCCAAGCCTTTGAGCATTGACTCCGATTGGAGTTCTAAGACTCTCGTATGAGTAGAAGAAGAGATCACACTTCTCCCACCAGGGATAATTGACTGAGCAAATCTTGATCAATCTATGAAAATCCAACCAAGTACTGGTTGGCTTTCCTCCGAGACCGTGTACAAAGACAACCATCGTGTCAGCGCTTTGATCCGCACGTACAAGAGCATATGACTTTCGAAATTCTGGGATTGCCTTTGGAATACGGTATTGACCCATAGCGTAGGCCCTTGAGCGATGCCTTTAAAATCCTGGTTCTAATTTAGCCGGATAGTATCACAAGGTGCAGCTACTGTGATCGTCCACAGGGCGTGCCTTGCTTACGGATGGGATTCGAGATGGAGAACGTATCAGGCTTAGTTGACGGAATAGACGCCGCTGCTATGCCCGGCGTATGAGTCAAAAACATGCTGATAGACCTGCTCACACTTTTGCTCATAAACCTGCGGTGTGTAGACCCTCGGCAGATGATCAAGGACCGTCTCAACTGTGTAGCGGACGGACGCTCTCGTCGTCTGACGCTTCTTCCAATCCAAGACGAGCTTTTCCTTTTTCAGGGTTTCAAGTAGCTCCCTCGCTACTTTTTTAACGTCGAGTTCTTCCGCCTTCGAAAGCTTCATATCAGGTTTAGTCAGCAGGTCGAAGATCACTAGCTCTTCCTCGCTCAACTGTTCGGCAATCCCTCGCTTCTCCTCAACGGAAAGCCTCTTCGTGAAAGCCATGAGGCGGTCGAAAAGTGTTTCGAGATTTGACGCACCGGAATTGTATTCGTCTATCATCTTTTGAAACTCTTCCAAAAAGTTCATTCGGGTACGGTTCAACCGGACCATTCGAACGAGCTTTTGGGCAATCTGGCCTCTGAGCTTCTGCACCTCGATAGGCTTTCTGCCTTTTTCAAACTTCTGTCGCAACGCCTCGAAATCAATCTTGCTTAGATCGATGTAGTTCTGCGCTGTTGCTGAGGGCCGGATCACGTATCCCTCTGTCGAAACCGATTTGTCGAGAAGCTCCTCGACCTGCTCCATTACATCCGATATATCCGCCGGAGGCATTTCCGAGCGAATTTTCTCTGCAATGACCGAGATCACCTTTCGGATCGCTCCGAATCTGGAAACCGCTGGAATCTCTGATTGCTTCGACATCCACACCGCGATCTCGGCAGAATTCAATCGTTTCCTGAATCGCTTGTCGAAGAAGTTTGACGAGTTCGAGCTTGTCTTTGATCGGCAATTCGCCCTGTTTGGCTCCACCTTTGGTCGTTCCGTAGATCGCCAGGGCCTTCTGAAGGTTGCGAAAAATTCCGACGTAATCAACAATCAGGCCGTTCTGCTTCTCTCTCCAAACGCGATTCGCCCGAGCGATGGTTTGCATCAGCGTATGATTCTTCATCGGTTTGTCGAGATAGATCGTGGAACAAGAAGGCACGTCGAAACCTGTAATCCACATAGCGCACACGAACACAATTCGGAGCGGATCGTCTGACTTCTTAAACTTCTTCTCAAGGTCTTCCTTAACCATCCTCTTGCGGTGCGTTCCGATGTCTAAGCCCTTCTTCTTGAACTCCTCAATCTCGTTTTGGGACTGAGAGACCACCACGGCCATGTCGGTCTCTTGGAAGAACCGCAGCCGTCTCTCTAGGTCCGGCCTGTCTGCGAGGTCGGCGGCATTCAACTCCTTTTGCAAACGTTCTATTGCAGCCTTCCAGTACTTCTGGACTTTGTCGTACATTCGCACGGCAGTGGCTTTGTCAATCGAAATGACCATCGCCTTGGCCAGTTCGCCCCGGCCCATGAAGTGCGCGACGATGTCTCCCGCAATCCGTTCTAAACGATCCTCTCTTGTGATCAATTGATATTCGCGCGCAAATTCGCGTTCAATCTTCTGTTCCTGGTCTTCGTCCAATTCCGCCGAGTCGATGATCTCGGCCATATCATCAGTCAGGTTAGGATTCGTAAGCTGAAGCTCGGGAATCCGGTTCTCGTAATAGAGGGGAACGGTGTTTCCATCGTCGATGGACTGCTTGAAATTGTAGATCGAGACATAATCGCCAAACACCTGCTTCGTCCGCTCTTCTCCGGCCATAAGCGGCGTCCCGGTGAAGCCAATGAATGCCGCATTCGGCAGTGCGTTCCGCATGTTCAGGGCAAACTGGTCATATTGGCTGCGGTGCGCCTCGTCCGTTATGACGATGATGTTCGATCTGTCTGATAGCTTCGGATAAGTCTCTCCCTCTTCGGTACGGAACTTTTGGATCAGCGTGAACAGATAGCGGTGGTCTTCCGCGTTCAAGAGAGTTTTGAGATGCTCCGCAGTCTGTGCCCGGACGCTCTTCTCGTCTTCGAGGACGGCACCTGTTGACGCAAAGTTTCGATAGATTTGTCCGTCAAGGTCTTCGCGATCCGTAACGATGACAAAGGTCCAGTTGCCGGGCAGCTTCCTTAGCACCTTCTGCGAGAAGAAGACCATCGAAAAGCTCTTACCGGAGCCCTGGGTATGCCAGAACACTCCGAGCTTGCCCTGGTTGTCCTTGATCTTTACCGTCGCCTCAATCGCCCGGTTCACGCCTAGGTATTGATGGTTCTTCGCGATCAACTTCGCGGTCTCACCTTCAGCCTCGCTATAGAGAGTGAAGTTCTCGACCAAATCAAGCAGGTGCAAAGGCTCGCATACTCCTCGGATCATCGTGTCGAGGCTCACGATCCCTTCTTCGCCCTCATCGTTGATCTTCTTCCATTCCGCAAAGTGCTCCCAACCAGCCGTAATGCTGCCAATTCGACTCTTGGAACCGTTCGAGAGAATGATCACCGCGTTGTGCCAGAAGATTTGTGGGATCGTGGTGCGATAATCAGAAAGATTGTATTTGTATGCGTTCTCAAGAGATTTGTGCGATGCCTTGAGTTCAATGAAGACAAGCGGTAACCCATTCACGAATCCAATTAGGTCTGCCCGTTTCCTGCCGTAGTCACCAGAAATCCAAAACTGCGAGGCGAGAAAGTAGTCGTTGTTCTTGGGTTCGTTCCAGTCCACGACGCGGACGATCTCGAAGGTTTCTTGACCGTCGTCTTTGCGAACGGGAACTTTCAGGCCGTCCCGCAGCAGCTTGAAAAGTTCTTGATTAGCACGGGCAGGGCTCAGAACACTTCGATCTTTGCTGAGTTCCTCGACCCCCTGATCCACGGCAAGAGGAGTGATGTCGGGATTGAGTTTCAACAGTGCAGCCCGGAGTCGCCGTTCTAGAACAACCTGTTCAGATGTGTCGCGCCCCAACATTGAGTTGGGGCCAAAGCCTTCGCGGTAGCAGTCGGCAACTTCCCATCCGAGTTCTTCGAACAGCCCGATAGTGTTCGCTTCGAGCGTGCCTTCGGAATCGGGATGGGGGTAGGTCATGCGATTTGGCTGGCAGCTTCGGCTTCGAGATGTTCGACGCTAACCTCACCTGAGATCAGCTTCGGAAGGAGAAGATCACGAGTCTTGCGAAGTGCGGAGTTTTTTGCGAAAAGATTGACGATCTCCATGACAATCGGATCGACAATCTCGTGGAAATGGTCTCTCTGAGAAGATGAAGGCATTACTACGCTTTCGTCCATAGCCTGGACCGGACTGAGGTTTTGCTGAGCAACACCAGTTGAGATTTGCACTAGTCTCTTTCGTGTCTCTGGCATTCTGAGAAAAAAGTAAACAAACCACAAATCGTTAGCACGCTTGGCAATGACTTTGGCGACTCGCTGATTTAGCAAAAGATTCTTGCCGTACACAAGGCATGCTCTTCCAATGTTCCCAGTGAGTGACATCAGAACATCGCAAGAATTGAGCACACAGAAACTCGGGAGATTGTTAGGTAGTTCGGTAATCTTGCTCTGACAGTCAGGAGAAAAAAGGCCGTCGTGTACGTTCCGAATTGTCACAATGCCGTATGATCCATGTGCTGAAAATGATGAACTCTTGAATGCAAATCCTGACTTCAACTCCGCAAGCTCACCCAAAAGTCCTATTGAAAAGCGTTCAGGAATAGGTCCCAATTCCGATTCCACCATTTTTTCCTTTTCATGTCCCGGAAAACAGAAGTTCACGAACCACTCCCGGAAAATCATCTGCGCCATTTCTTCAAGAGTCTTGATTCGGCGAGTGTTGTTCTCGATCAGGTCGTCGTAGGCAGAAAGTATCTCCACAATTCGATCTTGTTCTGGCCGACTCGGGAGATTGACTTCAAAGGTCGGAAACTCTGTAAGCGGAATGCGGTCAACAGTAGCACCTGAAAGTGTGTTCTTGTTGATGATCTGACGCCATTCCTCACCAAAGAAATAGAAGAACAGAAAACGCGGATTAACTTTACAAGTACTAGGGCGGATTAGGGCAAGCCTTCTGCCCAGGCACCCCCGGAACCCTTCCGGGATAATTGCATATCGATTAAGAGTCGCCTCATAGGTGAAAACAATGTCGCCTGCTTGTGGCACAACACGCTTTGTCCAATCTCCAAAATCGTCCTCAGCGATATGACGAATATCGGTAAGGTCGAGTTTGCCGTCTTCTGTCAAATTACCGATACCTAGAAAGACTGGGCCATCAGCAGATGGTTTCGGCGTGGCATGCGGGCCATCGTACAGACCTAAGTACAAGGATTCGATTGGAACCCGGAATTTCTTCACGCGGATTCCTCCAAGAGACGGGCAATGTTTTGACTAATGCGCTCCTCCAGGTCCCTAGCTTTAGCGTTGAGTTTCTCTAATTCCTCGTTGAGTTCTTCCAGTCTCTCAGCGAACTCAAAGCCGTCTGGCGAACCTGCGGACATACCTACATAGCGTCCTGGATTCAGGCTCCACCCCTGGGCTTCGATCTCGGAAATAGTCGTAACCCTACAGAGCCCCGGTACATCGAGATACCTCCCCTTTGGGAAGTTCTGCTTCATCAGTTGTTCACTACCCTCTTCAGTCTCAACGTCTTCTTCGCGGTAGAGTCTTGCAATATTCGAAATGAACTCGATCTGCCCAGGTGTGAAATCCCGATGCGCTCGGTCGATTTGGCGAAAAATGTGTCGAGCATCGATGAAGAGAACTTTGTCTTTTCGGTTCGTCTTTGATTTGCCCCGGTCCAAAAACCACAGTGTGCAGGGCAAAGTCACCGTATAGAAGAAGTTTGGCCCTATCGAGACAATGACATCGACCACGTTTGCCTGGAGAAGCTGACGCCTAATCTCCAGTTCCGACCCTCGGGCATCTCCCGCTGAGTTCGCCATCACAAATCCCGCTCTTCCAGTCGCACTTAGCGTGCTATAGAAAATCTGTATCCACAGGTAATTGGCGTTATCGGCTTTGGGCAGCCCAAATGGATACCGGGGATCATTCTTGATCCGTTCTTTGTCCACCTTGTCCACGTTGAACGGCGGATTCGCCATCACAAAGTCAAATTTCCCGACGCTCTTGTGTGGGTCCTCGTAATAGGTGACAGCTTGACGGATGTCGCCGGAGAGTCCATGAACTGCAAGGTTCATTTTGCAAAGCCGGATTGTCTCGGCAACCTTTTCCTGACCATAAACCGCTATTTCGTTGACGCTCTTCTTGTGGTGTTCGACAAACGCGGCTGACTGGACAAACATGCCGCCAGAGCCGCACGCCGGATCGAAGATGCGCCCGTGGTAGGGTTCGATGATCTCAACGATCAATCGAACAATGCTCGTCGGCGTAAAGAACTCGCCGCCCTTCTGCCCCTCGGCCATCGCAAACTTCCCGAGGAAGTACTCGTAAATCTTTCCGAAAGCATCTCCCTCAATCGTCATCGGAATCGATGAGAAGTTCTTGAGAAGCGAGATCAACAGGCTCTTATCCAGAGCGTTGTAAGTTTTGGGAAGCACATCCTTCAGGTCTTCGTTCTCGGACTCGATTGCCTTCATCCCGTCGTTTATGGCCTTACCGATGTCCGCTCCCTCGGGCAGGTTCAGCAGAGTCGCAAACCGCGCCTTTTCAGGTATGTAGACCACCCCTTGCGCTTGATAGTCGATCTTTCCGATCTTCCTGCGTCCACTGCCCGTTGCGGCGAGCTTCTTCTCGGCATCCGAGAACTTCTGATCCGCATATCGAAGGAAGATCAACCCCAGGACGGGAACTGAATACTCAGACGATTTGAGTTTCGAGTTTGCCCGGAGTTCGTCGGCGGCTTCCCAAAGGCGCTTCTCAACTTCTGTGTGGTTAGCAGGCATAGCCTATTTTTACTAGAAGTAACGTGTTGAGTCGGAATAGTTTATTCTGCTAGCGGCGAATTCCGCAAGGATTCTGGGAATAGGCTTGCTCAATCGTTATCGCCCCCCGCAATAAAAAGACGAACTCTATTGCGCGTCGAATCTTTTGCGTTCGCGCAATACTTTTTGAAGTTATTTTTGCAGGCTGCTGCGAAATCGTACAGGCAATGGATGTGGCCCCGAAAGGCATAGTATATCCCCGACATGACCGAATCATGTGTGAGCATGTCGCAATCCGTCCAGACGGCCCTGGAATGACTCTACTTTTTAACTCAAGACACGGGTGAACATATGCATTCAAAATCCTGGATGATAACTGGAATCTCCGCGTGGGTCCTCTTTGGCGTTTTTATCCTAGTAGACAAAGCTCTGCACGCCTGGTTCGGCTACCCAAGAGAATATCCCACTGAGAATAAGAAAATTGTCGAAATAAGAGATGCGGGTTTGAAGTATTGGAAGATCGGGAGCGGACTTTTCGCCGTTGTCTGGCTGCTCAGCTCTGCTGTCATAGTTGTCATGCCGTACGTACGGGAGGGATTTCTCCGGTTACTGCAAATTTTCGGTGTGCAGGTTACTCAGCTTCTTATCAGTCTCATAGTTATCGCGCTTGGCAGTTTCGCGTTTCTATTCAAGCAAAAACGATTGCATAGCTATGGGCTTGTAGAAGTCATCTTTGCTGCGGTTGCGGCAGTCATAGCATCTCGTCAAATCAAGCCGAATACTGAATGGGCCGGACCGATTGCCAGTCTTATTGGGTGCGTTTATATCGTGAGCCGAGGATTGAGCAATATGCGGGACGGGATGAAAGCAAGAGAGAAAAAACCAGATATACGCAAGGATTTCCGGGCTGCCTCGTGAACCGCCTTCTCGCAAGAATTGATCTCGAAACCGTTTGTCGATTTTTGTTTGTTATTTATTTTCTTATTAATATTCGGTTGTTGGGGTCCAGATCGATGAGCCTCCTCGCAGCCAGAATGGTTGCAGCGAACAGGATGGCGAACCTCCGCTCCTCGGTCATTTCGTCGGTCTATACGTCAGTCTGTATCTCGCCTCCCGGCATGGCCAGACCTTTTGCCAATAGTGGCTACGAGCGTTAGGGTCGGGGTTGCGGTCACGGGGAGAAATAGACAAAACTTCGATTGAAGTTATGCAGGGTTCAGGAGCCTGCAAGATTCTGTCGATGAGATAGGCGTAAAGTTCAGTGACTTCGCCGCAGTCGGGGCACTTCATTTTTATCTTGCTGCAAGGGTCGTGGTAGCTCGGCAATGGGTCGGGCCAGACACACGGAAATGGCCTTCGCAATTGGGGCACATAAAGGAATCGTAGCTTGGCATTGGAACTCCTGCATTTGATTTTTGGCAGGTAGAAGAAGAGGGAAATGCAGTCTACTTTCCCTGGTCCCGCAAGTCCACGAAGAGTTTGACCGTCGCCGCGCTAGGATTCGCCACTTATTTTGTTTGCGTGTTACATGTCAAGAGTGGCATCGTGTTCTAGAGGCTTGAAGCTACGACAGTGTTCACCTTTACGATCTTTTCGCCACTTTTGTGAAAATGTCCTTCGAGTTCCCCAACCGTGAGCGCCGCAGAAAGCTTGCAGGACACGGATTTCTTCTTATCGTCATCTACCGTGACGTGGTGCCAAGTTGTGACTTTTCCTGTAGCCGGGTCAGCTTCCAGGGCCATCGGTTCCAAATCATGCCACACGCAAAAGGGGCCCCTTAGAATCGGCTCTAGCTCTGACACACTTGGACTGTACTCTGCTATTCCGTAGACCCCTGGCGCCCCTTCCACATCAAACCGTTGTCTGCGGCTCGCACTCGCTGGCTGAACGATCAGCTCGGCATCAGATAGTCCAATTTCCCTTTGAAGGTAATCCTTCAACCCTGTCAAAATGAACGCGGACGCTGCACACCCAAAAGTGAAAAGAAAAGAGAGACCCATCCAGTTCTGGTACGGCACCGAGGGTGACGGTGTAGCCTTCAGAACGGCTTGAACGGTCTTCTCATTAGGGAACTGAACGTTGTAGTCCACAGCCGCAAGTTTTGTTTTATCATCCGGCGCCATCTTCCTACACGTCACAACGATTCCGATTCCGTTCGTAAGGTCGCCAAAGGCTGGCAATTGGGCATCCAGCGCAAGTGGCGGGTCCCCGTCTTTGAGTTTGTCGCACCTGTCGCTCAGCATTCCACCTGCTGTTGTCGTTGAGAAGTACGAATAGGCGATATTCCGCTCGGCCATATGAACTAACGAAAAGTACGCAACTAGCGAGCCGAGTGCCAAGATCCCGAGCGTTGCTGGTAACCAACTAAAGAACTTCGCCAAGCGCAGTTCGCGTGCGTGAGCAATCCTCCTCTTCCCTGCCCGAAGGCCCGGAAAGAACAGCCTGGCAGCGGCATGACGCTGAGCGAAGATGATGCCAACTAGAAGAAATGAACTTCCGCTCGCAATAGCGGTCAGAAACGGTTTCACAGCCTCGAATTGAGGGAGAAGATTGAATCGGCCCGTCGCCAAAGGCAAAGCTGAAATGATCAGAGAGATTCCGACGCCGTAGCTCCTGAAGAAGCGCCCGAACGATCTAATTGGTTGATCGATAGGTTTGACATCGTGCGGATTGCTCATACGCGCCTCTCCCCGCTAGTGCTTGGGTAACTGGCGTAGCTTGGACAGCAGGAAGATTCCATTCTCCAAAAGATGGATCGTCGGAAAGTACCTAAACGACATACAGCCTTGTAGGGACCTTTCGGGTGGCAAAGGGAAATTACATATTTATACCTATTCTTAATTTGGAGTACAAGGACAAAATGTTGCACAAATGGGCAGATTCGCATTCACCTGCGGGATTCGTTGCGCACGGAAACACGATTCATTGATTTATGTTCCACAAATCCATAAAGAGTTTCGCTGTTGCGGGACCGTGCCCGGCATAGTGATTGTTGCTGAACGCAAAAATTTTCAAGGCTTTCGTGTTGCTCACCAGCGATTTGAATACCTCGACCCAATTCTTCAAATCACTAGTGCGGTCGATGACGGTCTTGTCCCAGGTCGTGGTCTGCTTCTCAATCCCCTTGCGGTCTCCAAGCCAGCGAACATAGGCGAAGTCCGCCGTAATCAGGTCAAACTTTTCTTTCATTTCCCAAGGCCGGGGAACAAACGATGTGTCGGTCAATGCCAGAGCAACGTTGTGCTCACGAAGCAAATCCGTTAGCCGGGCGTCGAGCCAAGTCTTATTTCGAATTTCGATCACAAATTGGTGGTCGGCAGGCATCTTCTTCAAGAAAGGTGCCAGCACTGCTAGAAAGCCAGAATCCTCGACTCTGCCCTATCTTGCTTCGGGAATTTCCAGCGGTCGAACGACGGAAACTGAAAGACCATCGGACCTAGTTTTGGCCCAAGCATGTCCATCGTTTTCACGAACTCCTCAAATTCTGAATCGCAGTCCACCAGTGCTTTGTCGTGCGTAACGACCTGGGGAACTTTGACGCAGAATAAGAAGCCCTCTGGAGTCCGGGCGGACCAGTTCCTCGCATATTCAGTTTGGGCGTAACAAGCTGAACGCAGAACTTTGGGAACTTGGAGGTCGAGCGGTGAGGCGGAGAATCCAAAAAAAAAAACGATGAGAGAAGAAGGAAAATTCAAAAACCACGGGTGGAGAGCCGCTCCCACCAAGGGCATGCCGCCGAACGAAATCCGCCTAAGTTAGATTGCGATTCGCCAGCCGTCGTCATACTTCCTAAATGGTATGCGTAAAGTCTTGGCACGTGACAATGCACCTGAGTCCAGAAGGCGAGACACTGAGAATTGAGAGTTGCCAACTTTTGATCTCGTCCTATCCTGCGCTTCAGCCAACAGCTTATATGTCTCCGTAGGAGTATTCAGAATCTCGACCTCAACTTGTGCCGTGTTACCTTGCTGCGTTACGCCCGTAACGCTCCCAAATCTTGCTGTGCTAATTCCGAACTTTACGGTCGGCGGATTAAAAGCGTTGCCAAAATCGACTTCGGCATCTGAGCGCCTGACGGAAAAAGCATACGCGTGATTCTTAAAATGTTGAGTGAGGCCCCATTCGCTTTCCTTATCCATTGCTGGCTCTCGCCTCAATACGCCTTCATCCACCAAGATATTCATGAATACTAGATTCTGGACACTCGGGTCGTCGCTCTTGGGCGGGGGATC
>WNFO01002374.1_pt1 | contig 15526 bp, 12 predicted proteins | sample 5400251 | NCBI WGS metagenome assembly WNFO01 (sample SAMN13153354, study PRJNA577476) | soil metagenome | isolation source: 100 cm saprolite under Madrone tree | place: USA:California | collected 2016-06-14 | reverse complement strand
AGGGAGTCTATCGTGGCCGTGACGAAATCGACCGCATCGCGGGCGCGATCAAAGCTACTCACCCTGAATTCCGATATCAGCCAATTACCGAGCCCGCGGAATCGGGCAATGGCGGGCTGGTCCGCTGGGTATCAGGCCGTCCGGGTGAGGCGCCAGCTTACGCTGGGACCGATTTCATCATTGCGCAAGACGGCCGGATCGCCGCCGTTTATCTCTTTTTCGACAAACTACCCTGATCTGGACTCTGCCGTGCGACGTCCTATGCTTAGGATTGGCAAACGGCGGGAGGAATATTTCGCGGTCGCTCAAGCTGCTTTGCTTGAAGAGAAGCATCGGCAATCCAGGAGAAAAGCGGCTATCTGCTTAGGTGACGGGGAAACGACACGCTTTTCGAGGAGCTGCTTAAAACGGCGATCGAGCCGGTCGGCTGAGTGGAGATCACTCGGATAGCGATTCGTCAAAGTCCGTCTGTGCTTCGTTTCTTTCACCATGTGTGCTACGATAAATCTCGTGATGGGCGCACTGATTTTTACAGGCGGTTTACAGGCGGTTTTGCCGGGAAAGCTTGCAGTCAGGGGCGAACCAGGCGAACAGTGCGCTGTATGCGAATCTTGCAAAGGCTTTATTTGCAAGGTTTTAGGCTAAGTTGTTGATTCCACGGCTGGGGACGTAGTTCAGTTGGTTAGAACGCTGCCCTCTCGTTGGTTAGAATCCCACGCTGTCACGGCCAAGCCGCAGAATCCCTCCCCTCACCGCATGAAGTTTTTTTGTATCCTTTCGTTGACGCGGGCGTCCAACGTACATAGAGTCGATTGAGGGTTATGAGGAAGAGTCTACTCATCGTAGTGGCGATCGCTGCCGTGTTAGGCGTCCAATTTGGGGACTGTCTGTCCGCCATAACTCAAGACCAGCAGAGCATGCGGTGCTGTGGGTCCATGCCCTGCGACCCGTCGAACCACAGTCACGATTGCTGCAAAGGAATGGTTTCGGCGCAATCACCGAGTGTGCTGCCGGTCGCCCACGTTACTCTGCATCCACCGATGATGGTCGTCGCAGATGTTCTGGCATCGCCCGAGGCGACGCTCCACTCCGAAATTTCTCGCTTGGATTTCGAGGCTCCTCAGCATTCACCTCCGGAGCTGTACACGCTTCATTCTTCCCTCCTGATCTGATCCCCTTCTGAAGTTCACTCCTGAGCTGTCTCTCTTGGTGTCTCTCTGGGCTTTTCGATTTGGAGGCATGGATGCATGCACTACTTTGGAATTTGTTTAGCACGCAGGGCTGCGTTTTGCGCTGCGCGGGACGCCACGCATGATCGACCGGCTCATTGAGCTTTCGCTGCGCAACCGTTTCCTTGTGGTCGCGCTCTGGATCGGTGTCGCGGGCTGGGGTTTCTGGGCCATGCTGCGCGCGCCCATCGATGCGATTCCCGACCTGAGCGATAACCAGGTGATCGTCTTCACCGACTGGTCCGGCCGAAGTCCTCAGGAAGTCGAAGACCAGGTCACCTATCCGCTGACCGTCAACCTGCAAGGGCTGCCGGGTGTCAAAGTCGTCCGCTCTTCCTCGGCGTTCGGGTTCTCCATGATCTTCGTCATCTTCGAAGATAACGTGGACCTCTACTTCGCGCGCACCCGCGTTCTCGAAAGATTGAATCTCGTCACCAAGCAACTTCCGGCAGGTGTCGTTCCCACGCTCGGACCGGACGCAACCGGTGTTGGGCATGTTTTCTGGTACACGGTCGAAGGCGGTGGACTCAGCTTAAGAGATCTTCGTTCGCTGCAAGACTGGTACGTTCGCTATCAACTGAATTCCGTTCCAGGCGTCGCGGAAGTCGCCAGCGTGGGTGGCACCGTCCAGCAGTACCAGATCGATATCGATCCCAATCGTCTACGCAGCTACGGACTCCCGCTCAGCACCGTCGTTCGCGCCGTCATTGCCAGCAATTCGAACGTTGGAGGAAACGTCGTCTCCCAAAACGGTTCCTGGTCCATCGTACGTGGTCTCGGCCTTATCGGGAGTCTCGACGACATTCGCAACATCGTCGTAGCTTCCCACAACGGAACACCCGTGTATGTGAAAGACCTCGGCACGGTGCGGATCGGCGATGCGTTCCGTACCGCATCTCTCGTGAAGAACAGCTCAGAGGCTGTAGGCGGCGTCATCGTGGCGCGAACCGGAGAGAACACAAAGGAAGTGATCGATCGCGTGAAGGAAAAGATTCGCGAGATTGAACCCGGCCTTCCGGCAGGAGTGCACGTCGTTCCCTTTTACGACCGCTCCGAATTAATTGAAGCCACCGTTGGAACGTTACGCCATGCCCTGATCGAGGAAATCCTGCTCGTCACTCTCGCGCACATCATTTTTCTGATGCACTTTCGCAGCATCCTGATCGTGACGCTCCCTTTGCCGCTCGCGGTGGTCTGCTCCTTTCTCCTGATGCACTACACGCATGTGACTTCGAACGTGATGTCGCTTGCGGGAATTGCGATAGCCATCGGCGTCCTCGTCGATGCCGGCATCGTCGTAACGGAAAACGCGTTTCGGCACCTTGAAGGAATCGACACGCACGACCGCCAAAAGGTCATGGATGTTGTTTTGCGGGCGACAGAACTCGTAGGCCGTCCGACCTTTTTCTCGATGGCCATCATTGTTCTTGCCTTCGTGCCGGTCTTCGCGCTGACGGGGCAGGAAGGCAAACTCTTCCATCCGCTGGCGTTCGCGAAAACCTTTGCGATGACGAGCGCCACAGCGATCGCGCTCACCCTGACGCCGATTCTCTGCACCTTGCTCTTGCGCGGGAAGTTCCATTCCGAAGATCAGAATCCGGTCATGCGTTTTCTGCAACGCCTCTATCGTCCAGCCCTGTCCTGGGCGCTCGACCACCGGCGAATCACCATGGGTCTCGCGCTGGCGTTCTTTGGGGGAGCGGTCGTACTCGCCGCAGGCATCGGCAGCGAGTTCATGCCGCCTCTCAACGAAGGCGACATCATGTTCATGCCCATCGCCGATGCCAGCATTTCGCTCGCGCAAAACACCGACTACGCGAAGAGGCAAGACGAAGTCCTAAACCGTTTTCCCGAAGTTGCCTACGTTGTGGCCAAGGTCGCACGCGCGGAAACCTCGACCGATCCTGCAGGACTCAACATGACGGAAACCATCGTGCACTTGAAGCCGCGCGACCAGTGGCGTCCCGGCATGACTCTTCCAAAGCTCAAGAGCGAAATGGACCGCGCGGTCTCGCTCCCCGGCGTCGCGAATATCTGGACACAGCCCATTATTAATCGCATCGATATGCTGACAACCGGCATCCGATCGGAGATTGGCGTCAAGGTTTTCGGCTCCGATTTGACGGTGCTGGAAACGAAGGCGCGCGAAATCGCCGAAGTGGTACGAACGGTGAAAGGCGCGAGTGATGTTTACCCCGAACAGGTCACAGGCGCACTGTATCTCGACATCCGCGTAAATCGCGAGGCAGCCGCCCGTTACGGCATCGATGTCGGTGCCGTCCAGGACGTGATCGAAACCGCCATCGGTGAAAACAACATCACGACGGCGATCGAAGGTCGAAGGCGTTTTCCCGTCCGTGTGCGATACGCGCCGGAATTCCGCCGCGATCCGAACGAAATCGCCAATGTTCTCGTGACTGGCTCCAACGGAGCGCAGATCCCGCTTGGGCACGTGGCGGATATCCGGCAGGTTTCCGGGCCAGCCATGATCAACAGCGAGAACGGCTTGCTCGAAGTTTCCGTGCTCCTCAACGCACGCGGACGCGACCCCGGCAGCGTCATCGCGGACGCGGAAAAGGCCATCCGCGCCAAGATCAAGATGCCACCCGGCTACTACTACAGCTGGAGCGGGCAATTTGAAAATGAAGTGCGCGCGAAAAAGCGTTTGCAGATCGTATTGCCCGTCGCCATCGGTGTCATCTACATCCTCTTGTTCTTGACCTATCGCTCATTCAGCGAAGCGGCGCACGTGTTGCTGGCCGTGCCGTTCGCGCTCACCGGTGGTCTCTACCTCTTGTGGCTCCTCAATTACAACTTTTCCGTCGCGGTGTGGGTCGGCTTCATCGCTCTCTTCGGCACGGCCGTGCAGACCACGGTCGTGATGGTGATCTACCTCGAAGAAGCGGTCGCACGGAAGAAAAGAGAGCGAGGCACGCTCACCATCGCCGATCTGCGGGAGGCCGTGATGGAAGGAGCGCTCCTGCGCCTGCGTCCCAAACTGATGACGGTTTCCACGGTCGTCGCAGGTCTCTTGCCGATTTTCTGGAGCGCCCGCGTCGGCTCGGAAGTAATTCGCCCGCTTGCCACTCCCGTTCTCGGAGGCATGCTCAGTTCGCTCGCGCATGTCCTCATCGTGACGCCGATTCTTTTTCTCTGGCTGCGGGAGCGAGAGCTTCGGGGCAGCCACCAACTCGCTGTGCAATCAGTTTCGACGGAAACAGTTTCGTGACTTTGGAACTCAACTCAAGGAGATAGAACCATGAAGAAGTTGTCGGTTGTTTTGGCGATGTCGGTTTTCCTACTCGGTTTCGCTGGTTGTGGCGCGAGCAAAGTGGACACCGCAAACCTGAAGGAGGTCGCGACACATGTGGTTGGCAGCGTCACCGTCGTTCTCCTCAACAGCACTGGAGAACTCAAACAGGGACAGAACGAATTCGTCGTCCAGTTCCGCGACCCGAAGGGACAGCCCATCGCTGTGGGTAACGTACAGCTTGGATCCAGCATGTCCATGCCGAGCATGGCGCCGATGTCCGGCGATTCCGAAATCACGCCTTCCGGCCAGATTGGAACCTATCGCGTGAAGTCGAACTTTGCCATGAGCGGCGCGTGGCACTTCACGGTCTCGTGGAACGGTCCATCCGGCCAAGGCAGCACCGCGTTTAACAGTAATGTGAGGTAGCGCAGATGCGGAACAACATCCATTTCACTCGATTGCTTATCGCGCTACTGGCGTGCTCCGGAACTCTGCGAGCGCAAGCTACGAGTTCACCTCCAGCCAATCCTTTCCTCGATCCACAAACCGGACTGACCGAATCCGAGTTGGTCGCGCGTGCTCTCGTGAACAATCCCGCCCTCGCCGCGGAGCGCCAGGCGATCGACTCCGCGAAAGGCTCAGTCGCACAAGCGCGACTCCGCGCGAATCCTTCGCTTGCCGTGGGCGGACTCAAGGAAGTGAACGGAGACGACAACCGTTTCACCATCGGTACGGAGATTCCGCTCGAACTCTTTGGCCGGCGCGCGCACCGCACCGAGGTAGCGGAACTAAGACTCACTGGCATCCGCGCTACCGTCACCGACAAGGAGCGATTGCTGGCCGGTGAAGTCCGCATGCGTTTTGCCGAGACTCTCGCGGCCGCGCGCAACGTGGAGTTTGTCGAACAACTCCTTCGAGCGAACCAGGAGTTTCTCAAACTCATGGAAGACCGTGTCCGCGAGGGAGCCATTCCTTCGCTGGATGCAGAGGAAGTGCGCGTCGAAACGAACCGCATCGAGAGCCTTCGGATCGACTACCAGGCGAAAGCGGAGATCTCCATGCTCGCACTCAAGGAAGCAGTGGGAATGCAGCCCGAAGAAAACCTGCGCCTGATAGGGAATTTAGAACAGCCTGCGCTTTCTCTGGACAAGATTCAGTTGCTGCCGCTGGCAAGGGATCACAGACCCGACCTGGCTGCGCAACGGGCGAACGAGGCTATGGCCACCGCTGCCATGCGCCAGCAAGAAACGGAAGCAAAAACGGACGCGACATTTTCAGCCAGTTACGAGCGCCCGAACAGCGGATTCGCGCTGTCCGCATTCGACGCAGCCGGAAACCTGCAACCCATCCGCCAGACTTTCAACTACGCCGTATTCGGAATGCGGTGGACGCTTCCCCTTTTCAATCGCAATCAGGGTGCGATTGCCGCCGCAAAAGCAGACGTCACCGCAGCGCGCGATCAAGTCACGGCCTCCAACCTCGCGCTTCGGCACGAAGTCACTCAAAACCTTGTTCGGTACGAAGCGGCCCAGGAAAGAGTGACCGTCTATCGAAAAGGAGTTCGCGATCAGGCCGCGCGGAATCTCGAAGTCGTTCGGCAGACCTATGGCTACGGACGCATTCCCTTGCTGGACGTGATAGCCGAGCAGCGTCGCTTCATCGACATCGAGACGGGCTATACCGATGTTTTGCTCGATGCCTACGTTTCGCGGGTCGCGCTTGAACGGGCCGTGGGCACAAGCCTTCCCTGAAAGAGAGAAAGTATGCAGACCATAGATACACACGATATCGGCTCTCAGAGAAACCCCTGGTTCAAGTGGATTGCGCTCGCGGGCCTCGTGCTCGGCATCCTTGTCACTGGATTTTGGATTATCACGCGGCGTTCCCCCAAGCCGGCACGCGCTCCGCACGATTCGATGGCGGCGATGGGCGGGATGGCTTCGCCGGCAAATTCGTCCCCGGATGATGTTTCCGCCGCTTCAGCCGAACTGCAAATCGATCTCGCACTAGAAGATCTCAAGAAAGCGAAGATTCGTACTGCGCGCGTCACGAACGGTGTGACGGCTGCCACGCTTCGCGTTCCGGGAATTGTGAAGGCCAACGAATACCGCGAGGTCCATGTGACACCTCTGGTGGGCGGGATTGTGAAAGAAGTTCCCGTAGTGCTTGGCGATCACGTAAAACGCGGGCAACCGTTGGCCGTCATCTTCAGCAGCGAGCTTGCCGAAGCTGAAACACAGTACGTTTCCTATGTCGCGGAACTGGACACAGAGCACAAGAAGCTGGAACGGACGCAAAACTTGCTCAGGCTGGGAGCCGCCAGCCAGCAGGAAGTCGAGGAAGTCGCGGCGACGCATGCCGCGCATGAATCGCACGTGCGAGCTGCTCTCGAGAAACTCAAACTACTCGGGGCCAGTGACCATCAGATTGCCGCGCTCAAACAGGCCGAACAGATCGACCCAAACTTTGTCGTCCCGGCGCCGATCAACGGCGTTGTCCTCACGCGCAATGCGAATCTTGGTTTGGTTGCAACTACCGCCCAAGAACTCTTTACGGTTGCCGATCTGTCGACAGTTTGGGTTATGGCAAGCGTCAACGAGAAAGACTTTGCATCCGTGCGAGTGGGTTCACAAGGGAGCATTACGGCGCAGGCTTATCCGGCGCGTTTCTGGGAAGGACGCGTCACCTACATTCAACCGCAGGTGGACCCCACGACGCGGACGGCGCAAGCGCGCATCGAGGTTGCCAATCCCGGCGAGACTCTACGGATCGAAATGTATGTCGATGTGGAATTCACCACTCCCGGCGCGTCCGGTCCCGTCGTGCCCGAAGCGGCTGTTCAGTCCATCGGCGAACGCCACGTTGTATTTCTCCCTATCAAAGACAATGAGGGAAGTTTTGTGTTGCGTCAGGTGCGACTGGGCCCTGCAGCTGACGGCCACTATTCCGTGCTTGAAGGATTGCGTCTGCAGGAGGAAGTTGTAACGGACGGAAGTTTCATCCTGAAAGCCGAATCGGTCCGGCAACATCCGGAATTGCATTGACGTCAGCCGCCACAGGCCCTTCCTTGAACTAGCGCGGCCAACAGATCGAAGGAACGCTAAGAATTTCTTGGGAGTCGCCTAAGATTGACCAAAGGAGTAGATTCCGATGAGAAGTACAGATTTCGAGAACCACCACGCTGAACACAGAATGCATATGTCACATGAAATGCCTCCGACGACTGCGGCCGCACATATGGGCCATGACCGGCATGCCGGACACTCGGTGGCCATGTTCCGGGACAAATTCTGGCTGACTCTGATCCTCACACTCCCCGTCGTCGCGTGGTCGAGGGAGGTTCAACACTGGCTTGGCTACACCGCTCCCACTTTTCCTGCCTCCCAATATATCCCGGCCTTTCTTGGCACGATTGTTTTCCTGTATGGCGGAAGCGTGTTTATTCGCGGCGCTTGGGGAGAACTCGCTGGCCGCCAACCGGGGATGATGACGCTGATCAGCCTCGGCATCGTGGTTGCCTTTGCCGCTTCGCTTGCCGCGACATTCGGATTTTTCCAGATCGATGTCTGGTGGGAGGTCGCGACGCTCATCACCATCATGCTCCTTGGCCACTGGCTGGAGATGAAGGCGATTGCACAAGCTAGGGGCGCTCTCGACGCGTTGGCCGCGTTGCTGCCGGACAGTGCAGAGCGCATAACAGAGTCAGGCGTCGAAAAAGTTCCTCTAGCGGAATTGCGAGTAGGCGATGTCGTCCTGGTTCGGCCCGGAGCTCGAGTGCCTGCGGACGGGAAGGTGATTGAGGGCACCGCCGACGTGGATGAGTCGCTGATCACAGGCGAGTCGCGAGCAATTTCGAAAGGGCCGGGTACGACCGTTGTCACAGGCACGGTTGCCGCTGGAGGAAGTCTGCGCGTCCGAGTAAGTGCCGTTGGAGAACAGACGGCCCTCTCAGGAATCATGCGCCTGGTCGCTGCTGCTCAGGCTTCCGGCTCGCGGGCGCAGGCTCTTGCCGACCGTGCCGCCGCGCTCTTGTTCTATGTTGCAGTGGCTTCAGGTGTGCTGACGTTCGGATATTGGTGGTTCGCCGGTGACAGACAACATGCAGTCACAAGAACCGCCACCGTGCTCATCATTGCGTGTCCACATGCGCTCGGTTTGGCAATTCCCCTGGTGATTGCAATTTCAACTTCTTTGGGCGCGAAAAATGGTTTGCTCGTGAAAGACCGGCTCGCGCTCGAACGGTCGCGCGATCTGGACGTTGTAATCTTTGACAAGACAGGAACACTCACGCGAGGTGCGCCGACGCTTTCAGGGGTTGCCGCTGTCTCTGGTGCCAGCGAGGAAGAAGTGCTCAAACTGGCAGCGTCGGTAGAGGCCGACTCCGAGCACCCGCTCGCCAAAGCCATCGTCAGCGGGGCGAATCGCCGCGGCGCGAATCCCCTGCAGGGCAGGAATTTTGAGGCGATACCGGGAAGCGGCGCACGCGCGACCGTAAACGAGAAGAGTGTTTCCGTGGGAGGCCCACATCTCCTTTCTGAATTGAAGGTCGTCGTTCCGCCCGAACTGGAGAAGGCAGCAGCGGCCTGGGCATCCGAGGGGCAAACTGTGCTCTATGTCGTTGTGGACGGCGGCGTGGTCGGCACTCTGGCAGTGGAAGATGAAATTCGTCCGGAATCCGCCGAAGCGGTGAAAGAGCTGCATGATTTGGGCGTGCGCGTGGCGATGATCACGGGCGATTCACAGGCGGTCGCGGATTCTGTTGCCAAGCGGATAGGAATTGACGAGGTCGCAGCCCAAGTGCTGCCCGCCGACAAGGCGTCGGCGGTTGCGCGCTTTCAGGCCGGGGGCAAGAAAGTGGCGATGGTGGGCGATGGTGTGAACGATGCGCCGGCGCTAGCAACCGCGGACGTCGGTATTGCGATCGGAGCCGGTACTGACGTCGCCGTCGAATCCGCAGGAATCGTGCTCGTGCGTAGCGATCCGCGTGACGTTGTGGGAGCGATCGAATTGTCACGCGCTGCGCACAGGAAAATGGTTCAAAATCTGGTTTGGGCGACGGCCTATAATCTGATTGCCATCCCCGTTGCCGCAGGACTCTTGGTCCGCTGGCGAATAGATCTTCCCATGAGCGTCGGCGCGATTGCCATGAGCACGTCAACAATCATCGTCGCGCTGAACGCTCAACTCCTGCGTCGTTTGAGAATCGTGCGCCATGAGACGAAGGTATCGCATTGAGAGGGCGTTGTCCCGCACCACGGTGCTGAGCAATGGCACGCAGCCATGACCCGCTTGTACCAACCCGTTCGCCTCACATGCTTGCCGTACGTGCGCGCTCTTCCAGCGCTTTCATCGCCGTGAGATAAGGGCTGGGGCCATAGCTCACTCTCGCAACGCCATGGTCCGCTAGCACTTGCAGCGGCGAAGTGTCATCCCCGACCATGATGTTGACGGGAAGCGGAGACGATTGCGCGAAGCGCGCGACCAGTTTGGTGTCGACGAGACCGGGGACGAAGATTCCGTCCGCACCCGCTTCTGCGTACGCGTGGGCTCTTTCGATGGCGCCTTCGAGCATAGCGTTGCCGTGTTCGGCGGGCGGTCGCTGGAAGAATACGTCAGTTCGGGCGTTGATGAAGAAACGAATACCTGCTCCCTCGGCCGCCCGCCGAGCGCTTCGAACGCGCTCGCACTGATTGACCGTCTCCCGGAGTTTTCCGTTCCTCGGAAAGCTGTCTTCGAGGTTACAGCCTACGGCGCCTGCTTCGATCGCCAGAGCAATCGTTTCGGCGACAACGCCCGGCGCATCGCCGTAACCGCTTTCCAGATCGATGGTCACCGGCAGGTGTGTTGCGGCAACGATCCGGCGGAGATTTTCGATCACCAGGCTTCGGGGTATCTGTTCGCCGTCGGAGAAGCCGTTGGCATTGGCGACCGACCAACTGCTTGTGGCGATCGCCTTGGCACCAGCGGCCGTGACCGCCTTGGCACCGCCCGCATCCCAGATGTTGAAGAGTAGGAGCGGCTTTCCGGAAACGTGCAGCGACCGGAAGTGTTCCGCCTTATGCGTCTGATCGGTCATTTTCATCGTGGCCAGTGTCATGGCGCCACCTGTCTGGCTGCCTTTTGAGCCACTTCCCAGTGAGCGCGTAGTTCTTTGTTGAACTCCTGCCAGCGTTCCTCGGGGAAGAAAATTCTCCCGCCTTGCAACTCGACGCGGCGCCGTGTGCCGGGAATGTTTTCGGCCAGCCAGTGCGACCATTTCACGTCGAAGTACACATCATCGGTACCCCAGACGATGAGCGTCGGCGCTTGCAGTGTTTTGAGTTTCGCTTCGATGGCCAGCGTGTGTTTGTTGTCAAAGGCGGAGAGGAAGCGTTGCAAGTCGCGGGTGCGTTGCTCGGTTTTGACAAGCGGACGCAAATACCTTTCGATGCTGTCGTCACTCAACTGTTCCGGATGTTGATACGCCGGTCCGAGAGCTTGCGACGAGCGATAGACGCCCTTATCGGACAACATTGTTTCCAGCGTCCCGCGTAAGCCGCCAGCGGCCGCCATAGCGAGGAAAGGTTTGAAAGCTTCGGGCGGCCAGTTGTCGTGCGTGTCGCAATCGGTGAGCGTGAGGCTGCGAACGCGCTCCGGATATAACGCGGCGAAAATCTGCGCGATGCCGCCGCCGCTGTCATTGCCGACGAGATCGACTTGATCGATGTGCAAGGCATCGAGAAATTCCTTAAGCATCTTCGAGTTGGCAGTAACGGAAACGTCCTGGTCCGGAGCAATTTCGGTGTCGCCATGCGCGAGCAAGTCCACGGCTATGCAGCGACGGATATTTGATAAATCCTCTAACTGGTGGCGCCAGAGATAGCCGTTTAACAAAACCCCATGCACGAATAACGCGACCGGTCCGCTTCCTTGTTCGGTGTAGCTGATACGTCCAGATGGGGTCTGGACGCTGCGGTGAACCGGCGATGATTTCTTTTCGTTCATGACTGATGCCTCCGAGATTTTTGTGGATGTTGCTACAGGCGCATCCGAATATGCGCCGGCCAGAACGGTCCGGCACGGAACAGATCCAATGACTATCGTTCCGAGCAATACAACGGCGACATGGCGCTTCATGATTTACCTCTTCCTCGAAGCTGCTGCGGAGCCGTGCGCTTCCTTCAACTTCCGCGCGCAGTCGTTACAACAGACCTCGACGGTCTTGCCGCCGATTTTGACTTTGAAGGAATTTCCATCCAGCTTGCAGTCGCAAGCTGCACAAGTCGTTTCAACCATGACGTTACTCTCCCCTGCCCGAAGTCCGGACACGAGAGCAGTAGGCCATGAGCGGAGAGAATGCCGCTGTCAGAATCTTTAGCGATTTGCAGGAAGAGAACTAGCGACGAATAGCCGACCGGCGGAATTCCGAGGGCGAACGGCCGTAAGCTTCGCGGAAAGCGGCACTGAAATGGCTGTGACTGGAGAATCCGAGGTCGAGGCTCAGAGTAGTCAGGTCGTCATAGTGCGCGAGAAGATCCAGCGCCCGCGCCAATCGTAGCCGCAACTGGTAGCGATACAAGGGCAAGCCTTCGACTTGTTGGAAAACCTGCGTGAGATAAACCGGAGAGCAGCGCACTTCCGTGGCGATCGCGGCCAGCGTCCAGCGCCGCGCCAGATCGCTAGTCAGCACGAGCTTTGCCCGATCCACGAGCAGCTGGCGTCCGACGCTAGCGCCAGCCGCGTGCGTGGTCCGTGGGCCGAGCGCCCGCTGCACTAGGGTCAAGGCCAGGCTTTCGGCCTCCAGAGGTTCCGCGATGTGGTGACGTAGGCTATGACCAAGAAGCGCTACAAGCACTTGGGCCCGCGCATCAATTCGCAGCCGCTGCTGCTGAAATGCGAGCGTCGCGCTGTCGCGCAAGAACGTATGTGGCGCCAGTTCCCGCAGCAGCGGTTCACTGATTACAAGTGTCAGACAGGCATCGCCGCCCTCCACCGGATGGCTGATTCGATAGCCTTCGGTGGCATTGAAAAACAGCACTTGGTTGGCTTCGGCTACTGCCTGGTCTTGCCCAACATGCCGAACATATACACCGCGATACGGAAACACCAACTGGGTGGTGGCCGTAGACTCTTCCGTGCTCTTATGCCGGCAAGTACCCTGGCAATATGTGTCCCGAATCGTAACTGTAGGAGATTTCAGTAAAGAGCGAACGGTAATTTCAGGCACGCGATCACTTTCATGTCGTTTTTCTTCGATCGCGTATGCGGCTGAGAGGCCGGAGATTCCGCCTCCAATGATGGCAATGCGTTTCATGGGAATCAGCTCTGGTTTCCAGCTTTAGTTTTTCGAACCAGTCTCGTGCATAACTTCTCTTTACACCGAACGGCTAGTAGCCTCCACTGCCGCTTTCATCGCATTTAGCGTAGCCTGAGTCTCGCGTGCAATCTTTCTCTTTGCTATCAGGTTCAACAGTTTCGCTTTCAAGCTGCTCGTAGAGTAATAGTGGCTGATTGCCACTTTTGTCGAGAGGTCTCCGATTTTGTGTAAGTTCGTTTCTACCATGTAATCTCTGAAAATCTTGCTTATGCCGAAGGTGTCCTCGGGCAATAAGGTGACGAGCTTCTCCATCGGAATGATTTCCACGTTCTTTTCAATGCACGTGTGCTTACCGCCAGTAAGATGACAGTGATATGAGGCACCCGCTTCGCGAAAAGCCTTTCCCGAGATCAGATCCACCTTAAAGACACGCGGATGAAACTCCGGGATTTTCCTAAGATCCATGTTGAATGCCCAAACCGCTTCCAATGGCGCGTTAATAATTACTTCCTGCTTGGAGCGAAACGGCGGCCTCAGCTTGTTATCCTTTGCATCGCTTTCATTTTTTGGCGCCATATTTTTAGTGCCAAAGTCAAAGATACCACGTTCCACGTCGACCATTCCGCGCGGAAGCATCATCACAGCATCTCGAAGGAGAGGTGGGACGGACTGAGTGATATCAGAAAGTCTTGCGCGGCGAAAACTTCGCCAGCCGCGACAACGCCAGTCTTTTTGGCAAGCCTATTGACTACACGATGGGTCGCCTCTACCACAATCGGTGCAGTGATTGCATAAATATCTCTTCCACGCACCATCGCCCGGCGCTCCGCGCTCCCCCTTCGTGCAATTGCCTCCATAACGAAAATCTGGGATGAGCGACCGCTCTCGTCGGCGGCTGTAGGCGCAGGCGTATTGGGATCGCGAATATCCGTAATCGGCGCCAGATTGATGTACACGCGAACCTCGGGGGTTTGCAGATGCCGTGGGATGGTAATGGTTTCAGCCAGGGAGAGACCCACCATATCTTGCTCTCCGAATGGCGGCGGAAAATTCCATTTGCGCGGTGGATGAGGATCAGCGCGCTTCAACGTACTATTGGAAAAGATGAAATGCCGGCCAGGATTGCGTTGGCCTGTCAGCCGAGTTCCGCGCGTCGGCTTCCAACTATCGAGCGCGATCGCCATACAGATTTCTTCCGCCGCATCCCACTCCCCCATCGCGGCCGTGGCCAGGAGGTCGCCCAATCCCCCGTAGAACGCCATTGCGGGAATGACTACGACGCCAGCTTTTCGCGCGGGACTCGCAAACCGCTCGAAGACGGCCAGAACGGCCGCCTGTTCCGCTGCCACATCCAGATAGTGAATAGACGCGCGGAGCGCTGCGTCAATGACCGGCCCCGCTGTGTCGATGAACGGCCCCGCACAATTGATGACGGCCACTGCGCCGGACAGCGCACGGTCAAGCGAGGCAGGATCGTCCACCGAAGCCACACGCACTTCCGATCCCGGGTGAGCGTTCCCCGCCTCTTTAAGCTTGGCGGCGTCTCGACCCGAAAGAATGGGCGTAAATCCGCGTTTGCGTAACTCTAAGACGACAAAGCGTCCGGTGTGTCCGTACGCCCCGAAGACCGTAACGATTCGATTTCGAATCATTGAAGAATTCACCGTGAATTACACTTTCTATCTTTGAAATCGCGGCGATTACTTGGATGCCGGTAAACACCCGATCATCTGACCTTCCAAAGTTCACAGCGTTCAAGTCGACCTCCGTTAAAAATCGAAGCTTTTTCCTCTGTATAGCGCTGAACGCTCACAGCCGCGCGACCGATTTTGACCTCGATGAAATTCGGCTCGGAGGATTAGTAGGCCACGTAAGAAGAGAGGATCGCTGTCAGAATGTTTAGCAATTTAGCGGACAATCTGCGCTAGCAGTAATCGGCCTGCGAAAAGTTCGGCCCCTTGTTGTTGTTTGAATTCGCGACAGTTGGAACTACGCGGCGATATTCCAGCGAGTCACATGGGATCGCGGTCCACAACTCCCTTGCTGCGTAATCCGACGGAAGTGCGCCATTGCTCATAGCACGCGGGAGCGAATGTCGATTTCGGAGACGAGGGTGCGGTGGACTGGGCATTTCTCGGCAATCTCAAGCAGCTTCGAGCGTTGCTCTTGGGTTAGCCGCCCCGCGAATTCGAGGTCGCTCTCGATGCGGTCAAGTATTCCTTCTTTGCTTTCGCAATCGGCGTAGTCGGCTGCATGAATCTTGCTGTGGCGCAGCCTAACGGTGACTGCTTCGAGCGGCCAGCTCTTGCATCGCGCATACAGCGCAACCGTCATCGAAGTTCAAGCGCCCAAGGCAGCAAGTAGTAAGTCGTAGGGAGTTGGGCCCGTGTCGGCTCCGCCGGCTGCCACGGGCTCGTCTGCCGTCAAAGGGTGTCGGCCCGCGAGAATCTCCGACAGTAACTCGGTAACTTCCGCAGCAATGCCGGGGCGCAGGTTATCGCCCTGTGGCACGCGGACACCGAGAGCATGCTGGTTGACGCGGAGCTCCATCTTCCGCGAGTGATCACCATACTTTATGGAGATTCCTAAGCCCTTGGAGGTAGTCATCCTTTTCTAGCCTGCTCTCTACTCCAAATTCTGTCAGGATCGTGATCATCTGCCCCAGAGGAAGCCCGGCAAGCTCCGCAGCCCTGCCGAGGGAAGCCTCTCCTTTCTTGTATCTCTCAACAGCGAGCAAGATTCTTCCCC
>WNFO01014601.1_pt1 | contig 15527 bp, 18 predicted proteins | sample 5400251 | NCBI WGS metagenome assembly WNFO01 (sample SAMN13153354, study PRJNA577476) | soil metagenome | isolation source: 100 cm saprolite under Madrone tree | place: USA:California | collected 2016-06-14 | reverse complement strand
TGAGCTGCTCCATCTCGGTGTACGCGCCCTCGCCAATGTGTGTGAAGCGGACAATACCCTTCTTGTCCACGATGACGGCCGCCGGCCACGCCCGATTCGAGAATCGGCGCCAGATCACGAAGTCATTGTCCTGGACGACGGGATACGCCACTCCCAGTTCCTTCGTGGCCGCGACAACCTTGTCATAGGGTTTCTCCCACCAGAACTCCGGAGCATGGACGCCGACAATGGTCAGGCCCTTCGCATGGTACCGAGCATGCCAGTCCCGCAACTGCGGGATCACATTCTTGCAGTTGTATCAGCCGAACGTCCAGAACTCCACGACGACCACCTGCCCGCGGAGCGAAGCAAGCGACAGGGGCTCACTGTTGATCCATCGATCTCCGGTGATCTCCGGCGCGGGCATGCCGATCCGCAGGGCGCTCATCGCGCCCGTTTCTAACTGCCCAACCACCACCCCTCCGGCCACAAGGATCACCGCGAGGCCGAGCTTCCACCACGCGTTCATGTGCATCGTCGTGCCTCCCGCTCATACGGCAAGCATCACCGTCGGCCCAGGTAAGGCGGCCGTACCACTTCGCAATCGGCCGCCCTCGCTCACGAAACCTGTTCTGCGAGTGCCACGGAACTATGACGTCTCGCGGAACTACGGTCGATATGTGGCAGCCCCGCGCGAGCGTCGGGTCCCTCCCGACGCTCGCCGCCCATCAACGTGAGCAGGTCGTGGGTGTTGGGAGCGCCTGGAACACGGCCTATTGCTTCTTCTCCATCATCTTGTCGTCCTTCTTCTCCATCATCTTGTCTTTGTCCATCTTGCCGCCCATCTTGTCGTCCTTCTTGTCCATCATCTTGCCCTTGTCCATCTTGTCACCCATCTTGTCGTCCTTCTTGTCCATCATCTTGTCCTTGTCCATCTTGTCGCCGCTTCCGCTTGGCGCCTGCGCGTATGCGCTTGAGCCGACCGCGATCGCCATCACGAGAGCAACCACCGGAATCATCCACTGCCGCATAGACGGCCTCCTTGAGAAGAGATGAACTGCCGCACGTCAGGGATCATCGTCCGCCCTGATCGCTCGGCAGTTGTCACAACGATGTCAAATTGTCCCGACCGGCCGGAGACCGGGTTAGGCAAGTCACGTGACGGACGGGAGCGCCTCGATGTGGCCTCGCCTCGGCCCGAGACGCCGCACTTCCTGCCCGCCCAAGCCCCGGTCTCCGGCAAGCGCCTTCGCTGGGGGCTGGGTTGGGCTGCGCCGACCAGTTAGATACAGCCAGCCCTCCGAGAGATGCGCGGCCAGGAAGATGAACCGCTACCTCAGCTCGGTGAATCAAAACCCCCGATGGACCAGACCATCACCGCAGATCGGACTTGGCGAGTCCCAACGGACGACCTTGCCGCGCTCACCCGCACCTTGAGGTGCGGCTGTGGCCTGGACCTACCCCTCGAACGGGACGGGGAGCCAAGAGAATGACGACAACAAGATCGAATTCATAAACTCGCCTTGTTTCTGAGGGAGTGACGGCAGGACTGATCGGCGCGGCCGTCGTGGCTGGGTGGTTTTTGATGCTGGATGCAGCGCAAGGGCACATCTTCCGCACGCGGCCCTCCTAGGCGCCGTCTTGCTTCACGGTTTGCGGGATGTCCAGGCGCTTGTCCTGACGCGAGGTCTCGTCTTCGACTACACGGCGATCCACGTAGCCGCTTTCGGGACCTTTGGACTGGTCGCTGCAGGACTCCTGGCCCTGGCCGACCGGGAACCAGTCATGCTCGTGGCTCTGTTCATGTTCTTTTGCTGTTTCGAGGTCTTCGCCTTCGCCTTGATTGCCGTGCTCGCCGAGTGGTTGCTCGAAGCTGTGCCGATGTGGAGCATCCTGGGGGCCAATCTGCTGGCGATGGTCTCAATGCTGGGTGTCCTGCTGCCGCGCCACCGCGTGACATGGCAGGTCTTTGTCTCGACCGCGGAGTGAGGTAGGAACGGCGCGGATAGAAGCCTCGCGTGGGCAGCGGCTACGTGAGACTAGAGGCGGTAGGTTTGCCGCAGGAAGGAACGATGCGTAACGACGACCCGGCACGCAAGAGGCCAGCGCGGCCTCTGACGCGGCCCTCAGAGGCGGACCGACGACTGTGGGCCATCGTCCTTGCCGGCGGCGAGGGTGTCCGACTGCGGTCGCTCGTTCGCCTCGTGTGCGGAGAGAACCGGCCAAAGCAATATGTGCCGCTCCTGGAATCCCGCTCTCTTCTGCAGCAAACTCTTGATCGAGTTGCCCTCCGCATTCCCACGGAGCAGACCGTTATCGTCACGATGCGCGGCCACGCTCGCTGCATGCCCGATCCGTTCCACAATCGTCAGGGACCCCAGGTCTTGACCCAGCCGGAGAACCGAGGCACGGCTGCCGGCGTGCTGCTGCCCGCTCACTGGATTGCCTGGCGAGATCCTGAGGCTACCGTGGCCGTGTTCCCGTCGGATCACTTTGTTCTTGGAGAGGCGACGTTCATGGAGCATGTCGCCGGTGTTGCAGAGTGGATCGACCGGCATCCCGATCGGTTATGCCTCCTCGGGGTCCAGCCCAGCGGCCCCGAGACAGAGTACGGATGGATCGAGCCAGGCGAGGCGCTGGATGAAGCGAGAACCGGTCCCATAAGTCACGTCCGGCGCTTCTGGGAGAAGCCGTCGGACGTGACGGCGCAGGCTTGCCTGGCACGCGGGGCATTGTGGAACACCCTCGTCATGGTCGCAAAGGTCGCGACGCTGGTCGACGCTGGGTACCAGCACGTACCGGCGATGAGTGACCGCCTGGGTCATATCGAACCCTTCGAAGGGAGCGAGGAGGAGCCATGGGCGATGCAGCAAGCCTACGCTCTCATGCCCACGGCCAACTTCTCGCGGGCCGTCTTAGAACCATGCCCACCCTACCTCGCGGTCTCCTCGCTACCGCGGATTACGTGGTCTGATCTTGGAACCCCTCGGCGGGTGCTCGCCGTGATCCAAAGACTGCGCGTTCGTCCACCCTGGCTACGGACCCGTGCCGGGCTGGCGCAACTGGCCGCCCTCGAAGGGATTCCGTTCTACGGGTAGAATTTGGGGCAGGGGTCGTGCTCATCGAAGTCCGCCATTCTCCCCAACTTCGAAGCCATGAGGGCCGCACACATGAAGTCTAGAATCAAGGCGCTGACGTTTGACACCGGTGGGACCATCCTCGACTGGCATCGAGGCCTGAGCCAGGCGTTCGCGGATGCGGGAATTCGTCGTGGGATAAACGCCGATTGGCCAGCTATCACCAACGAGTATCGCCGGCGTTCCCTTCAGAGCATGGTCGGGCAGGTGAACCCGTCCTTCAATATCGATGACGTGCATCGTAGCACGCTCGACGCGGTGATTCGGGACCATGACCTGTGGCAGTTTACTGACGAGGACCGTGGGGCGATCCAGCGCGCCTGGCATGAGCTTGACGCATGGCCGGATTTTCCGGCAGCTCTAGCGCGCCTTCGCAAAACGTACGCCGTCGTATCCTTCACAATCTTGAGTACATCGCTGATCGTCGACGTGTCCCGACGCAACGGGTTCACCTGGGACTGCGTGGTATCGTGCGAGATGATCGGCGTATACAAGACGCGCCCGGAGGCCTACCTCACTTGCGCGAAGTGGCTCGGTTACCGACCAGACGAGCTCCTCATGGTCGCGTGTCACAACTTTGATCTCATGGCGGCGCGCAAAACGGGTTACCGAAGCGCGTTCGTGGAGCGTCCGGCCGAATGGGGCGCCGCCGGCCCGCCGGACCCGGTGCCGAACCCGGCCCATGATATTGTTGCGAAGGATTTCGGCCAGTTGGCTGACCAGCTCGGCGCCTAGTTCGAGGAGATCCGGTGAGCGCGGTGCTCCACCAGGGCGGACACACCGGTCAGGTTGGACGGTGCGTGCAGCGACCCCAAGCGGGGTCGGGTGGAGCAAAGGGCGTCATGTCCCCGCGGCAGAACCCGATATCGACGAAAGCGACAGGGCCATGACGATCGAAAGCATGCCCCTCAGCACGTCAGGGATCATCGCTCCCGCGGCCGGCCGGATCCTTGCCCGACCATCGACCTCCCTGGCGCCTCGGATCTTGATCCTCGGCGGGGGCTTTGCCGGAGTCACGGCGGCATTGGAGCTGGCGCGACGCTGCGTTGGGCTTCTTCCGGTCCACATCACCTTGATCAGCAACCAGAACTACTTCCTCTTTACGCCGATGCTGGCTGAAGCGGCGACGGGCGCCGTCGAGACCCGCCACATCCTTTACCCAATCCGCCCGCTTTGCGTCCCGTGGGGCGTGGAATTCGCAGAGATGTATGTCGAGGCTGTTGATCTCCAGCGCCGGCGAGTAACTGTTCGACACCGGCGGTCCTCCGTCCGCCAACAGGTGCACTACGACAAGCTGGTTCTCGCGCTCGGCGCCACACCGAACGTCGCCATCGCCCCCGGCGCGGCCGAGCACGCCCTGACCTTCAAGAGCGTCGGTGATTCGATTCAGATTAGAAACCGTGTTATCGAACTGTTCGAGGCCGCCGGCCTCAGTGAAGACCCCTGGGTGCGCCGTCGTCTCCTGACCTTTGTGGTGGTGGGTGCCGGCCATGCGGGCACCGAGCTGGTGGCCGCCGTGGAAGAACTGGCCCGCGGCATCCTGCTTCGCCACTATCCGAGCATCCCCAGGGCCGCAATCCGGCTGGTGCTGGTCGGCAGTACCGTGCTGCCACAGACCGCAACTAACCTCGCCGCGTACACGAAGGAGCAGCTTCTCAGGCGCGGTATCGAGCTGGAGACCGTTCGGGCAGCGAATGTATCGGCCGAGGGCCTGCACCTCGCGGACGGCCGATTCATTCCTAGCCACTGCATCATCTGGACCGCGGGGAATCAGGTAAGCGCAGTGGTGGCGGCACTACCCCTGCCCAAGAGCAAGGACGGCCGCCTCAAGGTGAACGGAGTCTTCGAGGTCGAGGGTGTTCCCAACGTCTTCGCTCTGGGGGACAACGCCGCGCAGATCGACTCGCACACGAACGCGCCGTATGTCGCGACGGCGCAGGTTGCGGTGCGGCAGGGCCGCACCCTGGCGGGTCAGATTGAAGCTGAGTTGACCGGACGCGAACGCAAGCCGGTCAGCTTCAAACTGTTTGGCGAGATGGTCCCGCTCAGTCGCCACAAGGCGGTGGCTGATCTGAGCGGGCTCAAGCTGGTCGGCGTCCCCGCCTGGGTTCTATGGAAGACGGTGTACATGCTCAAGCTTCCCACGTGGGCGGCCCGGCTGCGCGTTGTCCTTGACTGGACGGTAGAGCTCTTCTTCGAGCGAGACGTGTCGGAGCTCACGGTGGACAAGGGGAGGGAGGCCTGAGATGCACGGAGGCGAACACCACCCACCCAGGGTTCGACTCCCACTCTGGCGACGTCTCGGCTGGCGCCTGAGCGCCATCATACTGGTCCTGACAGCGCTCGGGATCCTGGTGAGCGGCCTGCTCCAGTATCGGGCTCAAGAGCAGTGGGTGCGCCAGTCGCTCGGTTCGCTCCTCCTGAACATCGCTCGGACAGGGGCGCTCCTGGTGGATGGTGACCTGCATCGGAAGGTCGTGCGGGAGGCACGAACTGATACGCCCGAATACGCCGAGCTCTGGTCCCAGCTGCGCCGGATCCAAGACGCCAATCAGCTGGCCGACTCCGTCTACACCCTTTCCGACATCGAGGGCGAGCGCGCCAAGTTCGCCGTCGTCAGCAAGCTCGGGCGCGACAGCCAGGACTTCGTGCCCGTGGGGCTGAGCTACAAGCTGGCGCCCGAGATTCAACCGGTCCTGATGCGAGTCCTCTCCACCGGCATGCCTGCTTACACGGGGATCTATCAGAGCTCGAGCGGAACTTGGATCACTGCATTTGCCCCCATCCGCGACGCCTCGCTCAAACCGGTCGCTGTCCTCGACGTGGACTTCCGAGCGGACGTATATCTGGCGGAGCTCCAGACCGTGAGGCGCCGGCTCTACCTCCACTCACTGGTGGCCGCCCTGCTCGCGCTGGGCGCTGGGGTTCTGATCGCGAGACAGATCACGCGCCCGGTGAACCAGCTCGCCGCCGGAGCGCGGCGCGTGGTCGAGGGAGATCTCGGGACGATGATTCAGGTGAGCACGCGCGACGAGATCGGGCTTCTCGGTAATGTGTTTCACTTGATGGTAGACCGCCTGCGCGTGTCACACGAAAGCATGGTCGACGTCCTCGTTCGCGCGCTCGAGGCGCGCGAGGGCGAGCCAGGATCGCTCGGACGACTGGCCCGGGCCAGCGTGGCCCTGGCCGAGGGGCTTGAGCTGAGCGCAACCCAGCGGGAGGCTCTGGAGCTGGGGGCGCTGCTCCACGACATCGGCGAGATCCGCACCCCGGAAGCCGTGCTGCGGAAGCCTGGTTCGCTCGCCGCGGAGGAGCGGCTCGTGGTCCAGGCGCATCCGGCCGCCGGCGTCGAGATCCTGGAGGTCGTCCCGCTCCTCACGCCGGCGCTCGACGTAGTTAGTGGCCATCACGAGCACTATGACGGAAGCGGCTATCCGCAGGGTCTCAAGGGTCAAGATATCCCGGTCGTCGCTCGCATCTTCGCGGTCGTGGATGCACTGGATGCCATGACCCATGATCGGCCGTACCGGCCGGCCCGTCCGCTTCCGGAGGCGCAGGCCATACTGAGGAAGGAGTCCGGCAAGCAGTTCGATCCCCGTGTGGTGGAGGCGGCCCTGGCCATCCCGGAGCCGCGGTGGGCAGAACTCCTCGACCTGGAACGAGGGCAGCGTGGCCAGTGATGACGACGCTAGAATTGGCCGGTTCTGCGTCATAGACGCGAATCCCTGGGCTTGCGCCTTCCTTAGAGCGGTCTTGCACAATGGAAGCGATCAAACATTCTGGGTGGACTCATGCAACTGGGTAAGTGTGGGTTGCGAAGCACGGATCAGATGCGCGTGACCGACGGTAGCGCTGCGCCCGTCGCGGTGGCGATCATGGCAAAAGCGCCCAGGGCGGGCGAGGTCAAGACGCGGCTCTGCCCTCCTCTCTCACACGCGGAGGCAGCTGAACTCTATCGGTGCTTTCTCCTCGACAAGCTCGCCCAGGTCCGGGCGGTGGCGGGCGCGAGGGCGGTCCTCGCCTTCACTCCGGACGACGAACGCGGCCTGTTTGGCCAGCTCGCCCGCCTTCTCACCAGCATCGGGGGGCTGCTGGGCGACGGTTACACAGGGGCGCTCGCCATCGACAGCGACACGCCGAGCCTGCCGATCGACTTCCTGCGGCGGGCCGTCGACCTCGTTGCCGCGCCCGACATCGACGTGGTGCTCGGTCCCTGTGATGACGGCGGCTACTACCTTATCGGTATGCGCAGGGTATGGCCCACCCTCTTCGAGGCCATCCCATGGAGCACTGCGCACGTCTTGACGGAAACGGCCCGTCGGGCCGAGGCTGAGGGGCTTCGGGTGGCCTGCCTGCCGACATGGTTCGACGTGGACACCCCCGAGGACCTTGAGCGCCTCACTGCCTCACTTGCGGCTCCGGACAGCAACACGGCTTACCACACGCGACGATTCCTCGAGAGGCGAGCGCGATGAGGAGACGGGAAGAGACGCCGTGGCGGACGCTCTCCACAAAACCCATCTATCGAAATCGCTGGCTCGCCCTCCGAGAAGATTCCGTCGAGCTCCCCGACGGGCGGACGACGATCTACGGGGTGGTGAGCTGCGGGGACTGTGTCGGTGTGCTCCCCTTCGTCGATCGGAACACGGTTCTGCTCGTCCGCCAGTACCGCTACGTCGCCGGGCGCGCGACGTGGGAGATGCCCACGGGCGGCGTTCACCAGGGAGAGACGGTCGAGGAGGCGGCCCAACGTGAGCTCGCCGAGGAAGCAGGGTATCGCGCCGGCCGTCTGACCCACGTGAGCACGTATCACACGAGCAAGAGCGTGATGGAGGAGACCGCGCACCTCTTTCTTGGCGAGGCGCTCGTTCCCGCACCGATCCGTCCCGACGAGACCGAGTTCATCGCCATTCGGCTGTTCCCCTTCCCGGCGGCGCTCGAGATGGTCCTGTCAGGCGAGATCGTCGACAGCATGACCATTATCGCGATCCTCCGGGCGGCCCGGACGCACTCGGCCGCCGAGGGGCGATGAGCTGTCACTGCTTGCAGGGTCGGATCGCGTCGATCGCGGGGAGCGCGTCCGGCGGGATGAAAATCGCTACGTAGCCATCCGCCGGCACGAGCAAGAGGAAGTCCATCTCGCGATAACCGACGGCGGCCAGCTCGCAGCGAAGCAGTGCCGGCGGCGTGCCGTGCAGCTGCGTAGGCTTGTCCACGTCCACGATCGCGACCCGCGCGCCAGGAGCGAGCGACGGGCGCAGGCGGTAGAGGAACTCGAAAGGATTTTCGATCTCGTGGTACATGTGGGCGAGGATCGCAACGTCCACGCTGGCCGGGGGCAGCTTTGGATCGCTGGGCTCGCCCTGCACCAGGATGACCCCTCGAATCTTCTCCCGGATGAGCCGGACCTCGAGCCGCTTCAAGTATTCGGCCTTGACGTCCTCGGCGTAGATCCTGGTTGTGCGCCCAAGACGGGCCGCGAGACGGACCGTGTAGTACCCATCGCCAGCGCCGATATCGGCTACGCGCAACCCGGCTTGAATGCCCAAGCGATTCAGCACCCGCTCCGCTTCCCGGCGCTCGTCGCGCGTGTGCTCGCTTGAGTACGCGGACGAGATGATGGGTGCCACGGGGCGGTCGGGCGTTGGAAATCGCAGATCATCCGCCGGACGAGCGGCGCTCCAGCATGACGATGCGAGCCAGCCGGCCACGACAGCGCCCGCGAGAAAGATGCAGCGCTTTACAGACTCCATTTGACGCCGCAGCCGCGGCAGGGTTCAGGAGGGTCGGCGGTCTGGAGATCGCGCCGAAAGCTCTGATACCGCTCACCCCACCAGATTTTGTCCAGCGGCTCACGATACAGGTTGCCGAGAATGATCCCATCGTAATGTCCGGTGATCCACGGGGCGATGCAGCACGGCAGCACGTTGCCGTTCACGGTGACGTAGACGAGATTCCACGGGCGCCGACAGGCGCTCCACGGTTGTCCCTCGCGGGACGGCGTCAGGCTCACTTCCGGGGCCACCGCGCCGGACGCCGAGAAGTCGATGCCCTCGCGCCGGGCAGACGCCTCCGTCTCGCTGATTGCCGCCGCCTCGTACGTGCGGAGTTGGCCGTGAAGCGACTGCTCCTCGGTCGCGAGGCCGAGCCCGTTATACACGAGCCGCTGGAGATAGATCCCCACCGCTCCAGTGCGCATGGCAATTGGTACGAGCCCGGCAATCTCATCGATGTTGTCCTTCAAGGCCGTGAACCATAGCGACACGCGTGGACGTGAGGAGCCGAGCTCGCCCTTGAGGCGCGCGAGCTGCTCGAGGTTGTCGAGTACTCGGTCGAGGGCGTCCACCCCGCGGATCCGAGCGTAGGTAGCCCGCGTACTCGCGTCAAGCGACACGCGGATCTCATCAAGTCCGGCGTCGATCAGGGCACGGGCATTCTTGGGCGACAGGGTAATCGCATTGGAGTTGAACAAGACGCTGGGACACCGTGCCTTGACGTGGGCGATCATTCGTGGCAGCTCGCGGTTCAGGAGGGGCTCGCCGATGCCGTGAAGGAGCACGCGGTCGAGGACGGGGAACTCGTCGACGACCTTGCGAAACTCCTCCCAGGTCAGATCGCGCTGGGGCTCTCGACCACCGAAAGTCAGTATGCAGGTCTCACACAGCGAGTTGCACCGGCTCGTGGTCTCGAGGTAGAGCGAACGCGGCAACGGTGGCCGCAGGGTGAGCGGCAAGCCCGTCATGGCGAGCGCTCCTGCCAGCGTCGCGCTGACAGCCGTGAGGTGAGCCACCACGTCGCCCCACACGCCAAGGGCGCGAACTCGAGCACCCGGGCCCAGCCAGGAATGGCCCACGGTTGCTGCAAGAAGAAGGTGTAAGCAAAGGCTACGGTGCCGGTAAACGCGATCCAGGGGATGGAGGGGGACCACGCCAAAAAAGGCACCAGCCAGACGAGGTACCACGGAAAGATGTTCGGACTCAGGAGCACCAACCCTCCAATGAGCGGTCCAGCAAGCGAGGGCAAAGGAGCGTCTCGCCGCACCACGCTCACGACGGCAACCCAGGCGACAGCTGCCGCCATTGCGACTTCGGGCGTCTCCACCAGCGAACGCAGGAGACCGGGGTTGAAATACTCCTCCGTCACGTATCGTGGTAACGAGCCGAGCACAGCGGCGCCAGACAGCAACCCGGACGCATAGCCGGCGAGCATGACCAAGGCGAAGCCCGCAAAGGCTACGGGCCAAGCTGCAGTCGGGAGTAGGGGCAGCAGAGCTGCCGGGTACAGCTTGACGAGCGCGCCAACCCCCAGCAGAGCCCCAGCCGCGGCATGCCTGCCGCGCAGCGCCGCCCATGCCGCGCTAGCCACGGCCGGTACGATGAGGCCGTCGAGATGGCCCATTCCCCAAACCTCGATCAGCACCAGAGGGTTCCAGGCGTAGATCACCGCGAGAGAGAGAGGACGACGGCCGGCACGGAGCAAGCCGACCACCGAGGCGAGGCCGAGGAGCTCGGCCAGGCCCACGGCCAGCTTCATGGCCCGCACGCTATCAGGCCGGATGCGGTAGACGGCCTGGAAAAAGAACTGAGCTCCAGGGGGATAGACTGTGCGCCACGTCGGATGGTTCAGTCGCGGGAATATCTCCTCGTCGCGGAGCGACTCGAGTTCCCGCGCCATGGGCGCGTAGGTGTAGGGGTTGATCCCGCCATGAGCGACCCGCGCATCCCACACATACCGGTAGGCATCCGTGGACAGCGTCGGCAAAGCGGGCGCAAGCACGAGCCTGGCGAGGATCCCAACGGCCAGCATGACGGTCATCGGGCGCCACCCATCGCAGGCGTGAAGCCACCAGATGCCTGCCGCATAACACGCGAAGGTCAGGAAAAAGAGGAGCAGGAACAGGCGCGGCGCCGTGGCGAGATTCGGAATCCGCGCCATGACCGCACAGCAGCCGATGAGACCCACGCCAGCAACCGCAGGCTTGATCATCTGAGCTCGGCCGCCGCGCGAAGGGCGGCCCGAAGGAAGCCGTACCCGGCGCGTAGGCTCCCCAGCACCGTCCCCGAGACCTTGGAACGGCCAGCCAGCCGCGGCTCGTGGGCGACAGGCACCTCGACGATGCGTGCGTGAAGCATAGCCGCTTTGACCACCATCTCGGCGGGCCAGCCGAAGGCGCGGTCGCGCATGCGTAGTCTTTGGAGTAGCTCCACGCGAATGGCTCGAAATGGTGGAATGTCGGTGACCCGCTGCCCGTATCGCCAGGCGATCAGGGCGGCGACCAATCGAGTGCCCAGGGCGGCGTGAAATGGATGCGTACCGGACAGATGGCGGGCTCCCAAAACCAGGTCAGCCTGACCCGTCATGATGGGCGCGAGGACGCGCGGAAGTTCCTCAGGACACTGGCTCCCATCACCATCGAGGAATACAGCAATCTCGGTCGACGGAGTGAGCGCGCTCACTCCGGCCCAGCAGGCGGACCCATAACCGCGGCGCATCTCCGTAACAACACGCGCGCCGGCCCGCGCCGCCGCAATCCCTGTCCCATCAGTGGATCCATTGTCCACTACGATGACCTCGTCAACGAGGTCACGAGGGACCCGCGAGATCAGGCGTTCAAGAATCGGCGCCTCATTGAGTGCCGGGATGATGAGCGCGGTTCGCATGCAATGGGACCTCGAGGCGAAGAGCCTCCGTATCCAGCCGACGCGGACACTTCTAACGAAGGGGCAACGCTGGCACACCGCAGGAATGGTCCTCGCCCGCGTGAACTCCGGTGAGGCGAGAACCCCTTCTGCCCCCTTCGTTCGAAGATTCTCCACCCGGAGGTCTGACTGACGCCAGTACACACATGGGATCACGGTGCCCTTCGGGGTCACGCGAACAGTCTGGCGACCGCAGCCTGTGCCCGTCTTGAACGGCTGTCCTAGCATTGCGTCCAGGATGGGCTCGGTTGTGCTCACGAGGCGCGTGCTACCGAGGAGGCGCTTGAACCCATCCCAGAACTCTTCGTAGGTGAGCGTAAACGCGTCGGTCTTTACGGGCTGGTAGACGTTGACGCGGTAGTGAGCTCCAGCGGCGAAGGCCACGGCTGCGATTTCTGGCAAGCGCCGGTAGTTGGTCTTCATCATGACGGAGAGTACCGTGACGGTCACGCCCAGGCGCTGGGCTCGCTCAATAGCGGCCATGACGCGCCGCCAGTTGCCCTCCCCCCGGAACGCGTCCTGTTCGCCCTCCGTCGGAAAGTCGATCGAGACCTCGATTTCTCGGAAGGCTTTGAGGGTCTCGTCCGAAGAAGCCGCGATTGTATAGCCATTAGAGGTCAGCGACAGCTTGACCCCCCGAGTGCTCAGCGAGCGCACGATCGCCGCATAGTCATGATGCAAGCCATTCTCCCCTGTCCCCAAGTTGATGGACCGCACGGGGAGGTCGTCGCACACACCGAGGACCTGCGCTTCGGTCAGCTGGTCGATCCGATCGATGTCACGATAACAGTGGGCACACGCCAGATCGCACGCATTCGTGAGGCCCACGCCGACGCTGAATTCCATAACTTCCCCCTAAGTCAGCCAGGTGAGGAGCCGGGCGATGCGATCGCCCCGAGCGCCAGCCTGCTCGAGACGCGGCCCTAGGAATGCGTCTACGCCGAAGCTCCGCCCCGCCCCTGTGAGCAGGAAGAGAGCGGCCAGCATGATGAGCATCGTGTAAGTCCAGCCCCACTCGTGCGGAACGTTCAGAATGCCGATCGTGATATTGGCCGCCATTCCGAGCGCAACGAATGCCCCTAGCCGCGTCAAGAGGCCCAGTATGAGGGTGACTCCTGCTGGACCCAGTACCACAAGCCCCCTCCGGACTTCCGCCCGAAGTCGTCTGCAGGCACCTTCCACTTGGATTGCTGCCACCACAGCACGCCGTAAAGAATTCGGGCTAGGCCGAGTGGCCACAGCGGGGCGGTCTTCGAGAACCAACCCGGAGTGTCGTTCCCGTTCCGCATCGACTGGACTCCTCTCCCTGGCCGTGGTCACTCTTCTACTCTCGACACGCGCCATGTCAAGGCCCCGTCGATTTGGGCCAGACTTTTCGGCAGTTTGAGCCAATGGGCACAGTCGACGAGGCCATGGCCACTACCGCCTTGGCCGTTGCCTCCCTGGTACGGAATAGACGCGCCGCCAGTCCTTGCGGGTTCGTTCTTACGAAGATTCCCGGGACTTAAACCGCGACATCACATAGGCCGGCGGGCAATAGCACACACGGCGGCGGCTCGGTAACGAAAGTCTTCGGGCTTTAGCTGGCTCAGCACTGTGCGGGTGCTTTCGAGAAACACCACGCGAGCCGGTGGGGTCAGGGAGTCATACTTGCGCTTTGGGGTGCCAAACGTTGTCCGCATCATGACGAACTGATCCAAGGACCAGGTGTGGTGTGGTCGAGGCGCTCGACCCACGCATGGACGATCTCAAGCCTGGCTTCGCCGAAGAGCGCTGCCATCTTCTCCGGGGTATTCATCCGCTTGACAGACTCGGCTGAATCGTATAATCAAGATCCGATTCGCGTGGAGCCTTTATGGATCCGTTAGCACAATTTAAAGAAGCTCAAAAGCAAGGCTGGGCCCACTTCGTACCGTTCGAAGCTCTTACAACACCCCCGGCAGCTCGACTGATCAGACACGCCGAAGTCGTTGCGCATCAGCGGGTGCTCGATGTCGCCTGTGGGACTGGCGTCGTGGCGATCACGGCTGCACGCGCCAGCGCACGGGTCAGCGCGCTTGATCTCACTCCTCAATTGCTCGAACGCGCGCGTGAAAATGCGCAGCTCGCCAATGTCGAGATCGACTGGCGCGAAGGTGACGCCGAGCAACTCCCGTTCGACGATGTAACGTTTGATGTAGTGCTCAGCCAGTACGGTCACATGTTCGCCCCCAGGCCTGACGCCGTGCTAGGCGAGATGCTTCGAGTGCTGAAGCCAGGGGGCACGCTTGCGTTTTCGACGTGGCCGCCCGAGCTGTTCGTGGGCCGGACGTTTAGGCTAGTCGCGCGCTACGCACCGCCGCCGCCGCCAGGCGTAGCCCCACCGCCGCTGTGGGGTGATCCGAATGTCGTCCGCGAGCGCCTGGGGAAGGCGGTCACGGACATCGTGTTTGACCGTGACTGCATGTTGGTGCCGGCCCTCAGCGTGTCCCACTATCGCACCTTCTTCGAACGGTCCGCCGGTCCAGTGATCAGGTTGGTAGAAGCGATGAGCGCCTCGGATCCGGCGCGGCTAGCGGAGTTTCGGCGTGAGTTCGACGCACTCGTCGCAGAATATTTCCGGGACAATCTCGTCCGTCAGGACTACCTGCTCACGCGCGCGACGAAGCTCTGAGCGAATCACTCTAGTGTCCGTTCGCCACAAAGTTCGACAGTCGGCCAGGCGTGATCGGCCAATCGTAGAGGGCTGACGGGATGATGGTGGCGGCCATGCCGTGGTCTGGCGCTGATAGGACTGAAAGGCGCGGGTCAGCTTCGGAAGTCTACAGGGTGAGCTAGCGCTTGGCAGACCGTAAACATGGGTTCGAATCCCGATCACGACACGTCCTTGGTGTTCATAACCCTCCGGTTGCGAACAATGCTGAGCACTCTCCTCGGCGCCTATCCGATCACCAGGGCTATATTGGCACCGAGCCTTAAACCCTACTGCGGCGGTTGCGCTGAAGAGCCGCTGAAACTCTTTTGCCTTTCTCTCTGCCCGAGCCGTCGAAAATGATATGCTCCAGCGCGACTGATAGGAAACATGCAAGAAGCCGGTGGCGTGGCAGGTCACGCACTTGCGCGGAACCTGCTGAAAGGGTGGAAGTGCTGCGACGCCTTCGTAATCAGTAGGTCGCGGGTTCAACTCCCGCCCCCGGCTCCACAGCTCGGGCAGCGTCACGCGCCGTTGCACGGCCCATGAGGCGACCGTGTGGCGAAGGTCGTGGAAGTGGAAGTTACCGAGCTGCGTGGCCTCCATGGCCGCCTCCCAGCCCTCCCCAGCTCCCGCAACCGAAGACCTGCGCCTCGCCCTGCGTGTCGGGCGTCGTGGGGTGGTTGTCAAGGCGAGCGTGGACTGGCAGAATCGAGCCGCTGAGCGGAACAGTGAGGGCGTGCGGTCACTCGATGCTCAGGAGGCCTGGGTGCCTTCTCGGGGAAGGGGGCGGCGATGAGCTGGAACGGCCATCCGGTGATTGACCTCGATAGCCACATCGTGGAGCGGCCGGATCGCTTCTACCGCGACTACCTCGATCCCGCCTACCGCGATCCCTATCAGCAGCTCTGTGACGCGGTGACCCGGCAGGCAGAAGCGGGCAACGCGTACTCCCTCTTCGGCAGCCGCACATCAATCGTGGAGTCCATCGAGACGGGCCGGCCACTTGGCCGCCGTGACACCTTCGGGCTCACCCGGCGG
>WNFO01002372.1_pt1 | contig 15531 bp, 10 predicted proteins | sample 5400251 | NCBI WGS metagenome assembly WNFO01 (sample SAMN13153354, study PRJNA577476) | soil metagenome | isolation source: 100 cm saprolite under Madrone tree | place: USA:California | collected 2016-06-14 | reverse complement strand
CGTCTTTTCCTCGATCGGCGCCGCCACCGCCGCCGGCTGTTGCACGGGGCCGAGGGTCATCCAAGCGACGAGGGCCACGAGCAGGGCGCCTAACCCCCACCGCCAGTACGCATCCTTCTTTTGGGCAGGACGCTCGGTGGCGAAGAACTTGCGTTGAGCGACGATCGGGATCACCGCCACGATGAACGCAACGACAGCCGTCGCGACGATCCCGGCTCCCGGGTAGAACCCCAGGGACCGAAGAATCCAGCTCCCCCCGATGCTCCCGACGAGACCGAGGGTGATGTCCCAGTTCAGCCCGTAGCCTCCGCGCTTCACAACCCATCCGGCCAGCAAGCCGGCCAGCAGGCCCGCGAGAATCCACGTCAAGAAAGTCATGACTCTTCCTCCTTCATCTGGTTACAGGTCACTCGCATCACTTCCCCAGTCCCGTCGCACGCGTCGCGCCCTCTCGTGATTTACGTCCATCGGGCGGGCGAGACCCCAGCTGCCTCGGCGCCGGATCGGCTGTCGGCCCATCGCCGTTTTGTTGCACCAGAAGGGTCGCGAGCATTTCGATCGCCCGCGCGTCGAGGGCCCGGTCGTCGATCAACACCTGCACGGTGGAACCCGCGAGGCCCCGGACCCGCTCGGCCGCTGCGGTGGAGCAGACGATGACGTCCGCTCGCCGCACCAGGCGACCGAGTGCGGCCCCCTCGGCGGGGCAGACCCCGACCAGCGCGATGTTCGGCAGGTTGGCGTTCGCAATCGAGTGCTCCAGGTTGTGGGCTGTCTCAACGGTAGTCGAGGCGACGCCCACCCGTGTCCCGGACGGGAACTGGGCCAGGCGGTGGAGGGTCTCGAGATGCGCCTCGGCGAGCAGCGCGATCACTGGAACCCCCTTGCCCTTCAGAAGGCGCTCCACCTGCGGGAGATGGCAGAAGCTCGTGACCGCCGCGCCCCAGCGACCGACTTGCTTCGGGCGCCGCGTGACCGCCGCCAGCTCGCCGAGGAGCATCTTGTCGACGCGAACCGGCAAGTGGGCCTCGAGTTGCCGGGCAAAGAAGTCGAGCTCCGGCGGGCTGCACTCCACCAGGAGAACCTGGACGGCCCCGCGGATGGCGTTGGGCCGGACCCCGGCGAAGCTCAGCACGCCGACCGACAAGTCGTCGGCCGTCATCCCGAGGGCCGCGGCCCGGATCACCGTATCTTGCAAGAAGGTCTCGCGGAGGTGAGGGGAGGGGCGGGCGGGCGGCGCCGGAGCCACGAACACGCCCTTCCCCCGCCGAGCCTCCACGTATCCACTTCGCTTCAAATCGTCGATGACGCGCGCGACGGTATTCGGATTGACGCCGAGGAATCCGGCCAGCTCCCGGATGCTGGGGAGCGCTTGGTCCCGCGGGACGCCGCCGGCCTCGATGGCGTGGCGGAGCTGCTCCATCAGCTGACGCCGGATCGGGATCGGACTGTGCCCGTTTATCCTCAGGTTCATCGTGACACTCATACTGTATGACTACATTAGTACACTAGGGAACCACGAGAGTCAAGGTGTACTATTTGAGTGGTACACTGAGCGATGGACGACGCCTTCCGGCACCGTCGTCGTCCACGGACTCCGAGGAGGCTATCGTGAGTGAAGCCGGGGCGGTCCTGACGCGCGCGCGCGCGACCCTGAGCGCGTGGAGCGGCTCTGGCAGCGAATCCAGGGCTACCGCGCCCTCCAGGCGGAGTACCGCGTGAAGGACGCGGCGGTGCACGCGCGGCTGCGACGACCACTGCGCCGCGAGCGTGTTCGCCGCTCGTGGCAGGCGGTCGTAGGCTTCCCCTTCTTCGTCTACGGGGCCGTCGTCAATTGCCTCCCGTACCTGGTCCCCCGCTGGCTGGCCCGTCGGCTGGCCCGGAAAGAAACCGACTACGCGACCACGCGCTTCCTGGCGAGCGCCATCGCGTTTCCGCTGTTCTGGGCGCTCGAGACGTCGGTGGTCGGACAGCTGTCCGGTGCGGCTGGGGCCACGGCCTTCGCGCTTTCGCTGCCGCTGACCGGTGTGGTCGCGTATCGCTATCTGGTGGCCGCCGGCCGCCTGAGGAGCCGGCTCCGCTTCGGCGTCCTTGCCTTCACCCGTGAGCAGGCGGTCCGATGCCTCATGGCCGAGCGTGAGGCGATCATCGCCGAGCTCGAGCGCGTCCAGGCGGACTACCGCGCTTCCGAAAGCAATCAGCCTGTGCGCGCCCGTTAAACCTCCGCGGACGCCAGGAGGGCGGTGAGATCGTCCCGGCTCACGACCTCCTTTTCGATCAGGAGTTTGGCCAGCGACGTGAGGACCTCTCGCTTCGCGGTGAGGGTCCGGCGGACTCGCTCGTGCGCAGCTTCGAACAGCTGTCGGATCTCGTCGTCGATGCGACGGGCGGTCTCTTCGCTGTACTCTCGCTGAGCCATCGACGGCACGTTGAGGAAGAGCGCCTGACGGGGCGGCTCGAACGTCGCCAGCCCCAGGGCTTCCGTCATCCCGTAGCGAGCGACCATGTGGCGCGCCATGTCGGTGGCCCGCTGCAGATCGTCCTGCGCGCCGGTGGAAATGTCGCCGAAGACGAGCTCCTCCGCCACGCGACCGCCGAGCAACACGTCGAGTCGATCCAGGAGCTCGGCGCGCGTCATGAGGTACCGGTCCTCGGTCGGTTGTTGCTGCGTGTACCCGAGCGCGGCCACGCCGCGAGGGATCACGGAGATCTTCGCAACCCGGTCCGCGTGCTCGCGCGACTCCGCCACCAGCGCATGGCCGGCCTCGTGATAGGCGACGATCTCCTTTTCCTTCGGGTTGATGACACGCGATCGGCGCTCGAGACCACCGACGACGCGGTCGATGGCCTCGTCGAAGTCCAGCGCATCCACGGCCTCTTTCCCCGTGCGGGCGGCGTGGAGTGCGGCCTCGTTGACGAGATTGGCGAGATCGGCGCCGACGAAGCCCGGCGTCCTGGCGGCCACCAGGGAGAGATCGAGGCCGGGGGCCAGCTTGACGTCACGGACGTGCACGTTGAGAATTTTTTCCCGCCCTCTGAGGTCGGGACGGTCGAGAACCACCTGCCGATCGAAACGGCCGGGCCGGAGCAGGGCGGGGTCCAGGATTTCCGGGCGGTTCGTGGCCGCCAGGATCATGACGCCCATCTGCGTGTCGAAGCCGTCGAGCTCTGCGAGGAGTTGATTCAGGGTTTGCTCTCGCTCGTCGTGGCCGCCCACGATCGGGCTGACACCGCGCGCCTTGCCCAACGCATCCAGCTCGTCGATGAAGATGATGCTCGGGGCCTTCTGCTGGGCCTGGGCGAAGAGGTCGCGGACGCGCGCGGCCCCCACGCCGACGAACATCTCGACGAAGTCCGAGCCGCTCAAGCTGAAGAACGGCACGCCGGCCTCCCCCGCGACGGCCTTGGCCAGCAGCGTCTTCCCGGTGCCGGGCGCGCCGACGATGAGCACCCCTTTGGGGATCTTCCCGCCGAGGCGCCGGTAGCGATCCGGGTTCTTGAGGAAGTCGACGACCTCCATCAACTCTCCCCGCGCCTCGTCGATGCCCGCGACGTCGTCGAACGTGACCCCGGTCTTGTGTTCGACATAGACCCGGGCCTTGCTCTTGCCGATGGTCATCAGCCCTTGCTGCGGGCCGAAGCGGCGCATGACGAAGATCCACACGCCGGCGAACACCACGGCGGGAAGGACCCAGGAGAGGAGGGTCGTGAGCCAGGTATTCTCCACGTGCCCTGTGAACTTGACGTTCGCCTGCTCGAGCTCGGCCACCAGCCCGGGATCCTCGACGCGCGCCGCGACGAAGCGGTGCGTGTCACCACTCGATCGCTTCAGCTCCTCGAGCTTCTCCTTCGTCAGTAGCGTCTCGAGCCCATCGGTTGAGAGCGTGCCGCTGATGGTTTCTCGGTCGACGGTGAGGTTGCTGACCTTACCCTTCTTGGCCAGCGCTTTGAACTCGCTGTACGACAGGGTCGCGGCCCGAGGCCCGAAGAGCGGGAGCTGAAACACGAGGATCGCAATGAGCGTGATCGCGAGGTAGCCGATCGCGAACTTCCGCTGTTTGAGTTCCATGCTCGCGAGTCTCTTACGTCGCGTGCGCCGCGACGGCGTCAGGTGACCCCGGGGCGCCCGCCTTCACGATTCGATGGAGGACCCACCCGCTGGCGTCTTGCCCCCCGACGCGGTCGGCCTGCTCGAACAGGCTCAGCCGGCCCTTTCTCGGTGGCGACGGATATTCGGTGAGCGCCGCGTTCAAGCCCAACAGGGCTGCCGCCGCTGGCAGGGGCGCCTCGACGTCGTAACGCGCCAGGATCCCCCGCCTCTCGTTGTAGAACTCCATGAGCCACCTCATCCCCGATCTCCGCGCGCCCTCGTCATCCGTTGTCAGCGGGAATCTCGTCTCGCCTGCCGCCGCTGCCCGCGGGCGCGGCTGTGGGCCTGGATGGCGCTCGCGCGAGTCATGGTGAATTGCCGAGCGTTCCGCGTCTCGCTCGCCGCCGCGCTCGTGGCCTTCTGGCTTTGGGCCCTGCGAGCCTCGGCCTGCTGGCCGGCGGCCGCCTGCTCCGGTGAGGTCTGTCGCTCCGAGGCCTTCGTGCTCTTCGCCAGAGAGGGGCTGCTTCGGCCTGCCTGAGTCGAGTGACGATTCGCCGGACGCATTGGGCGCTGGCCTCCTGGACTCCTTCTGTACTACTAGAATAGTACACTAGATCAATTCCTGCAATGTGTACTACATGAGTGGTACACTGGCCGCGCTGGACAATTCCACCAGCCGCGCTCAATCACCCACCCCGGACGAAGAGGGAGGCACCCGCACCATGACTCAGGCAACCCCGACGAGACTGCGGCCGGTCCCGAACCGCGCACCGGCCAGCCCGATGACTCAGGCGCCGACGACGAAACTGCGCCCGCTCAATGACCGCGTGCTCGTGAGACGCGTCGAGGAGCAGGACGACAAGCATGGCAGCATCATCATTCCCGACACCGCGAAGGAGAAGCCGCAAGAGGGCAAAGTCGTCGCGGTCGGGACCGGCAGAGTGACCGAGGACGGCAAGAAGCTTCCCCCGGCCCTGAAGGAGGGCGATCGGATCCTCTTCGGCAAGTACTCCGGCAGCGAGGTCAAGCTCGACGGTCAGGAGTACCTCATCATGAAGGAGGAAGACGTCCTCGGCATCGTCGGATCCTGAACGCGCGGCTCGGCCGCCGTCAACGATACACGCACACTCGAGAGGAAGGTCGTCATGCCCAAGCAACTGCTGTTCAGCGAAGAAGCTCGCGCCGCGCTCTTGCGCGGCATCAACACGATGTCGCATGCCGTCAAGGTGACGCTCGGGCCGAGGGGACGGAACGTCGTCGTTGCCAAGAAGTTCGGTAGCCCCACCCTGACCAAGGACGGCGTCACCGTCGCCAAGGAGATCGAGCTCCGGGACCCCTACGAAAACATGGGGGCGCAGATGCTGAAGGAAGTCGCCTCCAAGACTTCCGATATCGCGGGCGACGGCACGACGACCGCGACGGTGCTGGCCCAGGCCATCTTCCGTGGCGGCCTCAAGAACGTGACCGCCGGCGCGAATCCCATGGGGCTGAAGCGCGGGATCGAGCAGGCCGTCGAGACGGTGGTCGAGGAGCTGAAGCAGATGTCCAAGACCACCAAGGACAAGAAGGAGATCGCCCAGGTCGCCACGATCGCGTCGAACAACGACAAGACCATCGGCAACCTGATCGCCGAGGCCATGGAGAAAGTCGGCAAGGACGGTGTCATCACGGTCGAAGAGGCCAAGGTGATGGAGACCACGCTCGACGTGGTCGAGGGCATGCAGTTCGACCGCGGGTACCTCTCGCCCTACTTCGTGACGAATCCGGAGCGGATGGAAGTGGTGCTGGAGGACGCCGTCGTCCTCATCCACGAGAAGAAGCTCAGCGTGATGAAGGACATGCTGCCGTTGCTCGAGCAGGTCGCGCGGGCCGGTAAGCCGTTTCTCATCATCGCCGAGGATTTGGAGGGCGAGGCCCTTGCGACACTCGTGGTGAACAAGCTGCGGGGGACGCTCGCGTGCTGCGCCGTCAAGGCGCCGGGCTTCGGCGATCGCCGCAAGGCCATGCTCGAGGACGTCGCGACCGTGACCGGCGGCAAGGCGATCACGGAAGACCTGGGCATCAAGCTCGAGAACCTCAAGCTCGACGACCTCGGCCGGGCCAAGCGGGTGGTCGTGGACAAGGACAACACCACGATCATCGAAGGCGCCGGGAGCACCAAGGAGATCCAGGGCCGCATCAAGCAGATCCGGGCGCAGATCGAGGAAACGACCTCGGACTATGACCGGGAGAAGCTCCAGGAACGCCTCGCGAAGCTCGCGGGCGGCGTCGCCGTCATCAAGGTGGGCGCGGCGACCGAGACCGAGATGAAAGAGAAGAAGGCGAGGGTCGAGGACGCCCTCAATGCCACGCGGGCGGCCGTCGAGGAGGGCATCGTGCCGGGAGGCGGCGTCGCCCTGCTCCGCGCGGCGGACGCGCTCGACAGCCTCAAGCTCCCGGGTGACGAGGGCACCGGTGTCAGTATCGTGCGTCGTGCCCTGGAGGAGCCGATTCGGCAGATCGTCGAGAACGCCGGGCTCGAGGCGTCCGTGATCGTCGAGAAGGTCAGGGCCATGGTCCCGATCAACCGCGGCTTCGACGCCGAGGCCAACGAATACGTCGACATGATGGTGGCGGGGATCATCGATCCCACCAAGGTCGAGCGGGTCGCGTTGCAGCACGCGGCGTCGATCGCGTCGTTGCTGCTCACGACCGAAGTCATCGTCACGGATGCCCCCGAAGCTGGGAAGGCCGACCCCCCCATGGGGCACGGTGGGGAGTTCTAAGCCTCGCTGCGGTGACCTGGCGACGGCGCGCGGAAGCGCGCGCCGTCGGCGGCGAGCCCTTCGGATCTTCAGTGCTGCCCACGCAAGACCAACCGCTGCACCAGGAGGTGTTCGTGAGGTCCGTGCAGACGTCCGATGCGAAACGGCATGCCTCACTGTCTGACGGCGGCAGCTCTCAGATGCGCGCCGTCGGGACGATCATCGAAAACGTCGCGGACACGGATGCCACGGTGTTGATCCGTGGCGAGAACGGCGTCGGGAAGGACCTCGTGGCCAGAGCCATCCATGCCGGCTCTCGGCGTCACGGGCCGTTCGTCGAGGTCAACTGCCCCGCGATCCCTGCCGAGCTCATCGAATCCGAGTTCTTCGGTCACGAGAAGGGGGCTTTCACGGGCGCGCACCGGCGGAAGCCGGGACAGTTCGAGTACGCGCACAAGGGAACGATCTACCTCGATGAGATCGGAGAGCTGCCCCTGGCGCTGCAGGCCAAGCTGCTCCACGTGCTGCAGGACTTCCGCTTCTCCCGGGTCGGAGGGTACGGATCGATCGATGTCGACTCGCGCGTGATCGCCGCCACGAACCGGAACCTCGAGGAGGCGATGGCGCGGGGCGAGTTCCGGGAGGACCTCTACTACCGGGTCAACGTCGTGGAGATCCGGGTGCCCCCCTTGCGAGAGCGGAAAGAAGAGATTCCGGCGCTGGCCTCGTGGTTCCTCGAGAAGTTCAATGCGCAGTACGGACGGCAGAAGCAGCTCTCGCCCGAGACGATGACCCACCTCCAGCAGCACTCGTGGTCGGGCAACGTGCGCGAGCTGGAGAATGTCGTTCGCCGCCTCGTGGTGCTCACGGACGTCGAGCACCAAATCGAGGCCCTCGTGGCCCGTGGTCGTGGCGCATCCGGTCCGGTCGGGCAACCCGCCGAGGGCTTACGGGAGATCGCGCGCCGGGCGGCGCGAGAGGCCGAGCGTCGAGCGCTCGAGGAGGTGCTCGGTCGAGTGCACTGGAATCGAGCCGAGGCGGCCCGGGTCCTCAAGGTCAGCTACAAGACGCTGCTCCACAAGATCGTCGACTGCGGGCTGACGCCGCCGCTGCCCCGGCAATCGGCGAGCCCCCGGGGTGGAGGCCCCGGCCGGTGAAGCGACGGCGAGCGGCCGCGCCGTACGCGAAGGCGCTCCTCGAGCTGGCGCAGGAGCGCGACGAGACCGAGCTCATTGGCCGCCGTCTCGCGAGTGGCTGAAGGGCAGGCGCCATGAGCTCGTGGGCTTCCGCCGTCGCCCTTGTTGCCCGCCGCTTGCGGCCCGCACGCTCGCGCCGGGCCGTGTGTCTCGCGGTGCCGCTCATGGTGCTGCTACCGCTCGTGCTCGCGACGTGGGGACTCGCCCATCATATCTACTTCGACCGCAGTGGCGTTCCGGACCTCGAGCCCTTCATTCGCTTCGAGCTCTCGACGACCGGCAAGGTCTACGACGCCCAGGGCGTGGTGCTGGTCGAGCTGGCACGCGAGTACCGTCGGATCGTTTCCTACGAGGAGGTGCCGCCTGTACTCCGCCAGGCGATCCTGGCGGCCGAGGACAAGAATTTCTTCACCCACTCCGGCGTGGACTATCGCGCGCTGCCACGCGTGCTCTACAAGACGGCGATGAGCTCCGCAGGGGCGTGGTGGGACGGCAAGGGATTCCGGCTGCGTCTCCCCCAGGGTGGCTCGACGCTCACCCAGCAGCTCGTCCGCGGTTACTTCCTGCGGGACCGGTGGAGCCGCGAGAACGACGCGACTCTCTTTCGCGACACCCTGACCTGGCGGTTCTTCTCCGTGATCGTAGGAGTCCCGACCACGAACAAACTCTTCCGGAAGCTGGAGGAGATGCGGCTGGCGCTCTGGCTCGAGGAGGAGATGAGCCAACGCTTCGGATCGCGAGAGCAGGCGAAACGCGAGATCTTCGCTCGCTCCGCCAGCTTCAACTATCTGGGCCGCGGCCGGTACGGCTTCGCCGCCGGCTCCGAGTACTACTTCGGCAAGCCGCTGTCGAGCTACACGATGGAGGACGCCGGGAAGGCAGCGTTGCTGGCGGGAATCACCAAGGCGCCGCGGGACTATCTCCCGGTGCCCGGCGACGCGCGGCCCCTGCGCCGCCGCAACGAGATCCTGGCCCTGATGGCGCGCAACGGTTACATTCCCGAGAAGCTCGCGAAGCGTTTGCAGGCCGAGCCGGTGCTCGTCGCGAAGACGACGAGCCCGGTCAAGACGCAGGCTCCCGCCGCGATCGACACGGTCTTCGACGAGCTCAGACAGCACGGTGAGGGCCGGTTCGGGGTCGAGGATCTCCTGCAGGGCCGGATCTCGGTTCACGCTACGGTGGATCAGCGGGTGCAGACCATCGTGAACGAAGCGCTCGAGACCGGTCTCGCTCTCTACGAGAAGCGGCACCCTCAGGCGAAGGGACTGATCCAGGGCTCGGTGGTCGTGCTACGCAACGCGGACGCGGCGATCCTGGCCGAGGCGGGCGGGCGACACTTCTACCAGAATCGCTATGCGCGCTACTCCGACTTCAACCGCGCGACGGGCTCGCTGCGGCAGGCGGGCTCGGCGTGGAAGCCGATGGTGTACCTGGCCGCGTTCCGCAAAGGGCTCAAGCTCGACACCGCGGTGCCCGACGAACCCATCGCAGTACGCATGGGGGCCGACCGTCCGGTCAAGTGGATCGCCAACTACGACAAAGAGTTCAAGGGGCCGATCCCGATGCGTCAGGCGCTGGCCGAGTCGCGCAACGCCGTGGCCGTGTGGATCACCCGTGAGATCGGCCTGGACAGAGTGATCGGCACATCTCGAGAGCTGGGAATCCGCACTCCGCTGCAGCCATACATCACGACGGCCCTGGGGGCGTCAGAAGTTCGGCTGCTCGAGCTGGCGGGCGCCTATCGCGCGATGGCCTCGGGGATCCTGGCGGAGCCGTACATCATCGATCGCGTGACCGACACCTCCGGCGAGGTGCTCTACGAGGCGGCCCGAACCGCCCTCGAGTTCAGCTCCAGCCATCTGAACCTGATCCAGGAGGGATTGCGGGGGGTGGTCCGCATTCCAGAAGGCACCGCCCATTCCCTTTACGGCCCCGACTTCCCGATCCCGGTGATGGGGAAGACCGGAACGACGAGCGACTTTCGTGATGCGCTCTTCGTGGGATCGACGTACGGACCGCAGGGTGTCACGGTGGCGGTCCGGATCGGCTTCGACGACAACCGTACGCTGGGCGACAAGGAGACCGGGGGCCGCACGGCGTTGCCGATTTTCCGCGAGATCATGCTCCTGACCTACCAGCAGGAGCTCGTCGGGTCTGCGCCATCGTTCCCTCGTGAGATCGAGGATGGGATCGACCACTACCTGCAGCGGCACCCCCCGGATCTCGGCGACCCGCCGCCAGAAGATCTCAACCGCAGCCTCGCCGCCCGCCCGCACCACCAGGGGGAGCAGTCTCGATGACACCTTCAGGGCGCAGCCGCGGCGCGCCGGGTTCGGGAGGCGCGCTCAAATTCGGGACGAACAGCGCCTTCCAGCTCGAGCTCCGGCGGCGAGTCGACGAGTATTTCCGGGCCACCGGCCGCCGGCAACGTGACTGCTGGCAGATGTATCTGAAGACGGCGATCCTCATCGCCGGTCTGGCTGTCTCGTATCTGTTGCTGGTATTCGCGGCCCACGCGTGGTGGCAGAGCGTGCCACTGGCCGTCTTGCTCGGGATCGTCGCGGCCGGGATCGGATTCAACATTCAGCACGACGGCGCACATCACGCGTATTCCGACCATCGCTCGATCAACAAGCTGATGGCGATGACGCTCGACATGGTCGGCGGCAGCTCGTACGTATGGCACTGGAAGCACAACGTCATCCATCACACGTACGTCAATATCACCGGCCACGACAACGACCTCAACCTCGGCATCCTCGGCCGGGTCACGCCACATCAGCCCCGGCTCGCGTTTCATCGATGGCAACACCTCTACCTCTGGCTGCTCTACGGCTTGGTGGCCATCAAGTGGCAGCTCTTCGACGATTTCCGAAGGCTCATCGCCGGCCGCATCGGCCGCTACCGCGTCCGCCGCCCCACCGGGGCAGATCTGGTCCTCCTGGTGGCCGGTAAGGCCACCTTTCTCGCCTGGGCAATCGGGGTCCCGTTGCTTTTCCACCCCGCACATACTGTCCTCGTCCACTACGGAATCGCCGCGCTGGTGCTCGGGACCACCCTGGCCGTGGTGTTCCAGATGGCCCACTGCGTCGACGAGGCGGCGTTCCCGCTGCCATCCGTGGACGCGGGGCGTATCGAGCAGGCCTGGGCCATCCACCAGGTGGAGACGACGGTGGACTTCGCCCGGCGCAGCCGGGTCGTGTCGTGGCTTCTCGGCGGCCTGAACTTCCAGATCGAACACCATCTGTTCCCGAGGATCAGCCACGTCAACTACCCGGCGCTCTCGAAGCTGGTGGAACGGACGTGTCGAGACTTTGGCGTGGCCTACACCGAGCATCGGTCGTTCCGCCAGGGTGTGACGGCCCATTTCCGCTGGTTGCGGCGCATGGGGATGCCGGACACGGTGCGCGAAGTCGGCCGATGCGCATCGGCGTAGATCGGAAACGCGAAGGCCTGCTGAGCCCGCCGCGATCCGTGCCCTCCCTTTGACCCATGCAGAAAGGCAGTAGGCGCATAGCGCGGCAGTCTCCGGAAGACCCGATCCGTGCCGAGCTCTTCGGCATCGAGCGCCTCGAGCAACACGCCGAGAGCCTGGCGGCGGCCCAGGCCGTCATGAGGCAGTCGGGCCGGGGGCGGCGACTCTTGCAGCGCGTCGAGCACAACGGGCGTGTGCTTCGAGAGTCGTATCGAGTGATCGCCAACGCCATCCGTGAGGAGCGCGCGATCACGCCGGCGGCGGAATGGCTCGTCGACAACTTCCACGTCGTGGACGAGCAGCTGCGCGAGATTCGCGACGACCTGCCGCCTGGATTCTATCGAGAGCTGCCCAAGCTCGTCGAGGGGCCGCTCACCGGCTATCCGCGCGTCTACGGAATCGCGTGGGCGTTCGTGGCGCATACCGATAGCCGGCTCGATCCCGAATCGCTTCGGCGGTTCGTGCGCGCCTATCAGCGGGTGCAGCCGCTGACGATCGGTGAGCTGTGGGCGGTGGCGATCACGCTGCGCGTCGTGCTCGTCGAGAATCTTCGGCGCCTGGCGGAGAGCATCGTTCGCGGACGCGCGGCGCGCCAGGAGGCCGACGTGCTGGCCGACGAGCTGCTCGGCGTCGGCACCGACGGTACCGTCGCGCCGACGCCGAGGGGCCTCGCGCGATTCGAGAGCGGCCCGTTGCTGACCGCCTTCGCGGTGCAGCTCGTCCAGCGGCTACGGGAGCAGGATCGCGCCGTGACTCCGGCCCTGCGCTGGCTCGATCAACGCCTGCAGGCGCAGGGGACGACATCCGACGACATCGTTCACGTCGAGCATCAGCGGCAGGCCGCGATGAACGTGACCGTCCGCAACGTGATCATGAGCATGAGCCTGATGTCCGCGCTCGACTGGACGGAGTTTTTCGAGAGCGTCAGCCTCGTCGACGAGGTGCTGCGCGCGGGCCCGAACTACGCCGCGATGGACTTCGCGACCCGCGACGCCTACCGGCATGCCGTCGAGGAGCTCGGACGGGGCTCGGGCCGACCCGAGCTGGATGTCGCGCGCGCAGCCGTGGCTCTGGCACAGCCCGGGGCCGGCGCCGACGACGACCGGCGGACCGATCCGGGCTTCTATCTCATCGGCAACGGACGCCTGGCCTGCGAGCTGACGCTCGGCTACCGAGCGCCGCCCTTGCGCCGGCTGCTTCGGTTCTATGTCGGGGCGGCGACGCCCGGATATCTTGGAACGATCGCCGTGCTCACCGGCTTCGTGCTCGCACTGCCCCTGCTCGCGGCAGGGGCAGCCGGCGTAGAACCGGTGGGCCTGCTCGTCCTCGCGCTTCTGGCCATGGTCCCGGCCTCGGACCTGGCGATCGCGCTGCTGAATCGAAGCGTCACCGCGCTGGTCACGCCGGCCGTGCTGCCTCGCCTCGACTTGCGCGACGGGGTGCCACCGCATCTGCGAACCATCGTCGTCGTGCCGATGCTCTTGACGGACAGCGCGGAAGTCACCGAGCACATCGAGCGGCTCGAAGTGCACTACCTGGCGAATCCGAGCGGCGATCTTCGCTTTGCCATCCTCTCCGACTGGTTGGACGCGCCCGCGGAGAGCATGTCGAGTGATGACGAAACTCTGGGGGCCGCGCGCGAGGGGATCGCCCGCCTGAACCGGCGCCACGGTGCCGCGCCGGATGGAGGCGAGCGATTTCTGCTCTTCCACCGCCGGCGGCTCTGGAACGAGAGCGAGCGGTCGTGGATGGGGTGGGAGCGCAAGCGGGGCAAACTCCGCGAGCTGAATCGCCTCCTGCGAGGGGCGACGGACACGAGCTTCGTGGCCACGGGCGCCGGCCCGCCTTCCGGCATCCGCTACGTCATCACTCTCGACGCCGATACCCGGCTGCCGAGAGGGGCGGTCGATCGGCTGGTCGGTACGATGGCGCATTCCCTCAATCGACCGCGGTTCGATATCGGAAGGCGACGCGTCGTCGAGGGCTACGCGGTGCTTCAACCCCGAGTGACACCGCCGCTACCCGGACGCGAGGGCTCGTTCTTCCAGCGCCTTTCGTCGGGGCCGGCGGGCATCGACCCGTACGCATCGGCGGTGTCCGACGTCTACCAGGACCTCTGGAAGGAAGGGTCGTACACCGGCAAAGGCATCTACGACGTGGACGCGTTCGAAACGGCGCTGGCGGGACGGGTGCCGGAGAATGCGCTGCTGAGCCACGATCTCTTCGAGGGCGTGTTCGCGCGTGCCGGTCTCGTCACTGACGTCGAGCTGTTCGAAAGCGCTCCCTCGCACTACGGGGTCGCGGCGGCCCGACAGCACCGATGGGCGCGTGGCGATTGGCAGCTGCTTCCGTGGATTCTGGGACGCCGGATGCCGCTTGTCGGACGCTGGAAGATGCTCGATAACCTCCGCCGCACCGTGTCGGCGCCGGCCGCCTTTCTGACGCTCGTGGTTGCGTGGGTCACGCCGGGCACCTCGCCCACGGTCTGGAGCGCCTTCATCCTGGCGGCCGTCGCGGTGCCCACGCTCTTGCCGGTGCTGGGTGGCTTGCTCCCCCGCGGGCGCGGCATCTCGAAGCGCAGCTACATTCGTGCGGTCGGCCGCGACCTCCTTCTGGCCGGCTCACAGTTCGGGCTCACGATCACGATGCTGACGCACCAGGCCTGGCTGATGAGTGACGCGATCGTGCGGACGCTCGTCCGCGTATACGTCACGCACCGCAGCCTGCTGGAATGGGTGACCGCGGCGCAGGCGAAAGCCGGCCTCCGTCTCGATCTTCTTGGCTTCTGCCGTCGAATGGGCGGCGGGGTCGTGCTCGCCACCGCCGCGGCGGTCGCCGTCGGATGGGGGCGACCGGAGGCCTGGCCTGCCGCGCTGCTCTTTCTCCTGCTGTGGGCCGTGTCGCCGGCGGTCGCGCGGTGGATCAGCGTGCCGCGGAGCACCGAGCCCACCCAACCGCTCTCGGCGGCGGATGCGCGAGCTCTCCGCCTGATCGCGCGGCGGACATGGCGCTTCTTCTCGACGTTCGTCGGTCCGGAAGACCACGCACTACCGCCCGACAACTTCCAGGAAACGCCAAGCCCGGTGGTAGCGCATCGCACGTCGCCGACGAACATCGGACTGTACCTGTTGTCAACCGTGGCCGCGCGCGATTTCGGTTGGGTCGGCACGCTCGACGTCGTCGAGCGTCTCGAGGCCACGCTCGAGACGCTGCACGCTCTCGAGCGCTTCCGCGGCCACTTCTACAACTGGTACGACACGAAGCACTGCTACGCGCTCGAGCCGAAGTACGTCTCGTCGGTCGACAGCGGCAATCTCGGCGGCCATCTCATCGCGCTCGCGCACGCCTGCGAGGAGATGATCGAACGTCCGCGGCTCGATCGGGCAGCGCTCGCCGGGATCGAGGACACCGCGCTGCTCGTCCAACTGTCGGCCGTCGTGGCGGCCGGCGACGCGCGGCCGGGCCCGGCCAGCCACGGGCGCTTGGCGGACGCTCTCGACGCCGTCACGGCCGCGGTCCGGGAGCCCCCGCGCGATTCGGCCGAGTGGGTCTCACGACTCGCGACGTTGGCGGCCCGCGCTCGGGCGGTGCTGGACGCCGCGCGAACCCTGACTGACGAGGATCCCGGGACCGCGCACACAGACGCCTTCGTCTGGGCGGAGGCGCTCTGCGCCACGGTGGCAAGCCACACGCGCGACCTCGACATGCCCGAGACGCTGGTTCGTCGCCTCACGATTCTCGCTCGGAACGCTCGAGCGATGGTCGGCGCTATGGACTTCGGCTTTCTCTTCGATCCGATGCGACAGCTGTTGGCGATCGGGTACCGCGTCACGGATGGAAGCCTCGACCCGGGTCGGTACGACCTCCTCGCATCGGAAGCCCGGCTCGCGAGCTTCGTCGCGATCGCCAAGGGCGACGTCCCCGTCTCGCACTGGTTCCGGCTCGGCCGGTCGCTGACACCGGTGGAGCTGGACTCGGTGCTCGTCTCCTGGTCGGGATCGATGTTCGAATACCTGATGCCGACGCTCG
>WNFO01005270.1_pt1 | contig 15542 bp, 13 predicted proteins | sample 5400251 | NCBI WGS metagenome assembly WNFO01 (sample SAMN13153354, study PRJNA577476) | soil metagenome | isolation source: 100 cm saprolite under Madrone tree | place: USA:California | collected 2016-06-14 | reverse complement strand
CGGTTCTGATCGGATCGAATGCGGATACGGACTTCGCTGTCTCGAAACGGGCCGGAGGTGACAAGCGCATCGATGGAAGACTCCCAAACGCCGCCGTCGACTTTGACGGGATATCGCAGATCCAGAACTTTCGCTTCGGGAAGAACCACACGGTCCGCCGTCGCCTGCCTCTTCGGTTCCAGGATCGGAGGATTGCGTTCGATGAGCGCGCTGAGACTCGCGACAACTTCCTCCAGAGTCTCATACTCACCCTTTACCGTACGCAGGGTTACCTGAGCCAGGTAACGCGATGCGAAATAAGGTGGACCCACGAGCGCGAGCGGATCATTCAAGAATGCATCCCGCCCCAACTGGCCGGCCGAGAGAGCGGCAAGCAGTTGTTCGCCGGCTTCCGTAACGCTGACGGCAGGCGATTCCAATAACTTGTCGATGAGCCCGTGGACGAATGCCATAGCGGGTAGACAGTATCAGTCGAGGAGGTCAAATCCGGTCCGCGGAGGTTAGTGGATAATTCGGGGACAGACGTATAAATCACCTAATTAGCAGGCTGCGGGAAAATGCTCCGAGAAGGCAGACCGAACTGTAGCGGCGGTCTGTAACCGGACCTGTCCAAAATAGCCAGAATGTTCCGGAATGCACGTAGCCGTGGGCTTTATGCCCGCGTTCAAGTACCGCCAGAAGAATTTCTTAATTGTGCTTGAACGCGGGCATAAAGCCCACGGCTACGTGTCCGCTGGAGAGGCCTCGAAAATTCCAACAGGTGGCCCGCCAATGATGACGCGGCTTTCCGTCACTGCTGACCTGCTAATTTGGACAAGTCAGGTCGCTACAGTTGGATTCAAGCGCTATTCGAGAGTCTTTCAGCACCCTATTAGTTTAGGTGATTTATACGTCTGTCCCCGAATTACCCACTACCGGATAATATGCGGCATGGAGGTGACCTATGCTGGGATCGAACAAGATCGTTGGTTTCGTTCCGACGAAGGATTACGCGAGAGCGCGCACGTTCTATGAAAAGGTCCTCGGCCTCGAATTCGTGAACCAGGATCAGTTCGCGATCGAATTCAAAGCGGGCGGCAACATGATTCGAATTGCAAAGGCGGATTTCACGCCCGTGCCGTTTACGATTCTGGGCTGGGAGGTTCAGACCATCGACAAAATCGTGAAGGAACTGACGGGCCGGGGAGTCACTTTCGAAATATATTCGTTCCTGAAACAGAATGAACTTGGCATCTGGGACGCACCCGGCGGGGCCAGAGTGGCCTGGTTCAAGGATCCGGACGGCAACCTTTTGTCCGTTTCTCAACACGTCTCCTGATTTTCCGAACAATTCATCCGTTGAGATCGTAACCATTCGGGAGTTGCGGGATATTCTTATTTGGGTTATCTAACGAACTTTCCGAACTACGGTCTCAATACCAACGCGATGAGGGGAATTGTTACCTGTCTTTTTCTGGTTTTGTTCGGGAGTAGTACTGTCCACGCCCAGAACCGCCCGGAATTTCGAGTCCAGAGGGCGGCCGTGCCGCCGAAGATCGACGGCGATCTGAGTGATGAGGTTTGGAAGGATGATCCGCTGGACATTGGAGAGTGGATCTCCTACAACCCCCTGCGGGGAGAAAGAAATCCCCAGCGCACGGAGGTCCGGATCGCCTACGACGATCGCTACATCTATTTTGCGTTTCATTGTTTCGACTCCGAGCCCGGAAAGATACGTACCACCATCAGCCGCCGCGACAGCGTCTTTAACGACGACTGGATTGGATTGAGCCTGGATTCGGCCGGCACGGGCCAGACTGCCTATCACCTGTTTTCGAATCCAAGTGGTGTCCAGATGGACGCTCTCAACACGCCATCGTCCGGCGAGCGGTTCGAGGCGGACCTTCTATGGGACAGCGCAGCCAGGCTTACCGATGACGGTTACGTCGTCGAGATCAGGCTGCCGCTGCAAAGCATCCGTTTTTCGAGCGGCGATGAAGTAAAAATGGGAATTCTCTTCTGGCGCCGGATCAGCCGCTCGGGCGTCTCGTATTCATGGCCCGAGATGCCGCCGGGGCAGTGGGTTTTTAACAGGCACGCTCATCTTGTGTTCAACAATCTGAGCCAACCGAGGTTAATCGAAGTTCTCCCCAGCATCACGTACGGTATCAGTCAGACTCGTGCCGCACCGAATCAATGGAATGACGCGGTGCATAAAGGCGACGTCGGTTTGAGCGGAAAATTCGGTATTACTTCCAATATCACTCTTGATGGAACCATCAATCCGGACTTCAGCCAGGTGGAAAGCGATGCCTTCCAGGTGGAAGTCAATCAGCGTTTCCCGATTTTCTATTCCGAGAAGCGCCCTTTCTTCATGGAAGGGATGGGTCTGTTCAACATTGCAGGAACCGGCGGCGACGGCAATATGCGAACCGCAGTGCACACACGCCGGATTATCAATCCGTCGTGGGGAAGCAAGCTGACCGGGACGGCCGGAAAGCTGACGTTCGGGTTGCTCAATGCATCTGATCAAAGTCCGCAGGACATCGGCGATCGTGGAGAAGCCGTCGCGGGCAAAAGCAAACTTTTCACAATCGCCCGCGCAACATATTCCCTGGGCCAGTCGGACTACATCGGCGCCATCACAATCGACACCGAACATGCCGGCCGTCACAACCGGGTCGTTGGCGGCGACCTGTCCGTCAAACTCACGCCGTCACAGGATTTCTCGGCGACGTTCCTGACTTCGCAGACCGGCATCACCTCCACCACAAATAGCCATCCCACAGCCTCACAGATCACCTACAGCTACAACACGCGCAGGTATACCTGGAGCAACCAGGTTGAGCACTACGGAAGAGATTTTCAAATGGATACGGCCTTCTACAATCGCACCGGCTTCACCTCCGGGTGGTCCTTTGGAGAAGTGAATTTTTATCCGAAGGAGGGCGGCTGGTTGAAGCGGGTCCATCCTTTTTATTGGACCAAACGGGGGCGCGACCAGGTCCAGGATGGCAATGAAGAATTCCTTAATGCCGGTATGCGGTTCGACTTCACCCGGCAAGGCTTTTTGAGCATCTCCCATACTCGCGGACACGAACCATGGCTCGGGCAGCGGTACAAGACAGGAGGACGGATCAACATGTTCGGCCGTGTCCAGATCTTCCGGTGGCTGAATTTAAATGGGAACTTCGACGACGGCAACGCGATTTACTACGATCCGGTGAATCCGTTTCAGGGAAAGGCCAGCAACGGCGGGCTGGGGATCACCCTGCAGCCGAACCAGCACATCAATCAAAGCATCGATTACAATTCAGTCCGATTCGATCGGGCCTCCACCGGCGAACGCGTGTTCAGCGTGGATATCGTGAACCTCAAAACCACCTATCAGTTCGACAGGCATTTCCTGGTGCGCCTGCTCGAGCAATACGACAGTTCGCATCATCGTTTGCTGACCGATCTCCTGGCCTCTTACGAACTCGTCCCCGGAACGGTCTTCCACGCCGGCTACGGCTCGCTCTACGAGAAACGCGACTCTCAGACCGGCAGGCTCCTGCCCAACGGCGGCGGCTACATGACCGTGAGCCGCGGCCTGTTCTTCAAAGCGTCCTACCTGCACCGCTTCTGATTCGGGAAGACGGCAACTGTAGCGGCAGTCTATGACCGCCGACAGTCGCAACTTGCTGCATTGTCGGCGGTCATAGACCGCCGCTACAGTAAGCAGTGAAAAGGGCAACCGATCATAGCACGCAAGTAAAGCCGTGCTTTTGGAGCTATGGAGCCGTTAGCGTCGGGATTTGGGTACAAGTACTGCGAACGGTTTTATCGGTAATCCAGAGTTGGCCGGTGATCAGCGGCTGCCCGGGAATGGCTTGATAAATGGCTTCGATGTTACCAAAATTCCAGATCGTCAGCGGAAGAGCGGGCCGAATCGGATAGTTCAGCACAGGTTGATAGTTGGAACCCGGCGGGAGTGGCGGAGGAAGCTGATAGGCACTCTGCAGGAGCGTGACGGCCGGGCCGAGCGCGCGGCTATCATCGAGCAAAACCTGGATAGTCATGACGCGTTCCGGTAGAGCCGGCTGGGACGGCGTGGCGGGCTGCGGGGGACAAAAAGCGAAATTCACCTGTTCGGTGATGAAATCGTCTTCAAATAAAAAACTGGCCAGCCCCTGACCGACATTGTCGATCTTCGCCATCACGATGGGACGATCCGCCGGGAGCGTGTCCGGGGCCCGCATCCTCGCCCGCATTTCCGCAGCCTGAGCAGGAGCCAGCGTTTCAGTATTGTGGAGCAGGATTTGATTCTTGCTGCTGAGGAACTGGATCAAGCGAGGGTAGTTGCTGCCGAGATAGCTCTGAAGCTCGATCAGGTCATTGCGAACGCCGGCCTGGAACAAAATCAGAGCGGAAATCAAAAACGTCATCGAGAAACCCGGATTCTCCCGTCCAGCCTTGGAGCGACGGTGCCGAGGCGCGTAATGTGCTCGGCGACGGCGTCCCGTATCAGAATGCCGGTATCTTCCACGTCAACGCCGTCGGCGAATTCGGTAAAGCCATCGCCTCCCATGAGCAGGAAGTCATTGGTCGTGACGGTGTAGAAATCCTTGTCGCGGATCGGGCTTCCATCCTCGAGCCGCGCCGACAGCAGCCGCTTTCCTTCGGGTTTGCTGGCGTGGAGTTTCACGCGGACGCCACTCACGCTCATCACGGTGCGCCCCAGAATTCTTTTGATTTGCGCACCGCTGAGTCTCATGGTGACCAGCGTATTTTGCGAGGGTAGAACCTCAAACAACGTGCCGCTGGTGATGGGTCCTTTGGGAATTCCCATTCGAGCATCCGCGGCGTTGATCAACACAATCGCAGTCCCGGTCCTGGCGCGCACCGCATCTGCAACGAGATTGCCGATATGGGATTCTTCCGCGGTCGAACGCGACAGGTCGCCCGCAGCCTGTCCCACGACCATCTGCAGCTTGTCATTCAATCTAGCCTGGTATCCAGCAAGCAAACGGTCGATGGCAGGATCCGGTTGCACATTGTCGAGCGAAACCATGCGGCTTTCGATGGACTTCAGAGCGAAGTTGTTGAACGAGAGATCAAGCACGCCGACATACCTTCCGAACTTCCCCGCTCCGACGATCGTTGCACGCCCGATTCGCGCAGGCAATTCAACTTCTTCGTGTGCGCCGATGATCAATCGGATTTCCGGAAACGCCCGCGCCACGCGTTCCTCTTCCTGCCTGGTGAGATGACTCAACAGAACGATGAAATCCACGCGTTCGCGAACACGAGGCAATATGCCCTCGAGACTTTGCACCACATCCCCTACATCCACATACTTCACATTTTGAGGATGTCCGGTTCGAGTCAGTTCTTCTGTGGTTAAGCCGATGACGGCAATGCGGATTCCCTGCGCATTAAAAATGGCGGCATCCTGAATGTCCGGTAGTGGCGCGGATGTATTGGCGGAGAGGAATGGAAAGTTCGCCTGCTTTGCCCGATCGTGGAGAGCGTCGACACCGAAATTGAATTCGCTTACGCCAATCGTTGCAGCGTCGTAGCCGATGGCATTCATGACTTCGACGACCGGTTCACCCTGAAACGCATCGGAAATAAGGGCGCCGGAAAACATGTTGCCTGCATCGAGCATCAGGTCCGGCTTCAGCTCCCGAACGACCGTCGACAACCGCGCGCTGCCTGCGCCGTCCGGTCCCGGCAGAAGATGCCCATGGATGTCGTTGGTGTGCATGATGACGACGTGAGTGTCCTCAGCGCCATACAGGCCCACCACCGGCAAAAACACGCACAACGCAACCAGAAAGACACGGACCATGGCTGAAATCATTACGGGCATTCTACCAGAGGTGGGGGAAACGCTAATAAATATAAGGGAAATAGCTGCAAGAAGCGTAGCGCCGCAGTGCTGCAACAGAGCCGCCCCGTCTACTGTAGCGGCGGTCTATGACCGCCGGTATTTCGTTGATTCCGTGGAAAAAACCGGCGCTCATAGAGCGCCGCTACAGTCAGTCCTTATATTTAATGACCTGTCGCCTTTTTGCGTTTCCGCGCGGTTTGGATGGCGCTATCGATTTCAGTGCGATGGCGGGTAATGACCGTATCCAGTTTTTGCTGGATCTCGCGCAGGACTCTCGGCGGATCGACACCGGGGAAATTGCGGTCGACATGCTCGTCGACGATTTCGACGAGGGCGAGGAGTTCGGCCAATGAGAGATCTGTCTTCATGGCGCGTCCAAGTGTACTATCTAGAAAGCGTTTTTTGGAGAGGTGTTTTATGAGAATAAGAAAGGACGGTTCAGCTGCTCTGGCAGCCGTTCTGCTCGTTCTGAGCGCGGCTCCTTTGATGGCGCAGCATGCGGGCTTTCAGATCGGAATCGCTCCGACTGTAAACCCGCCAATGTTCGTTTCCGGTTTCGGGCAGCCAGTCGTCCTGCCGTTCCCGGTTGTGCCCACAACCAACTTTGGTGCGTTTTCGCCATTCGGATTTCCAGTGGCGCCGATAGGTGTGTTCCCTTCGGTATCGACGTTTGGATTTCCGCAAACGCCGGCGATCGTCACTCGGGTCGGACCGGGTCCGGTGGTATTTCCGCCGCAGGTTGTAATCCCCGGTTCAGTCGTGGTACCGGGTTCGGTTGTGTTTCCTGGCTCATTCGGAGTTCCCGGTTCATTCGGATTTCCTGGTTCATTCGCAGTCCCCGGCACAGTTTTTGGTCCAACACAAGTGTTCACACCGGGTTCCGTTTTTATCGAGCGGCCGCAGTCTTTACCGACGTCGCCTGTGCAGACTTTCTCCAGCGCTCCTGTCCAGCCTTTTGTTAGCGCTCCCGTTCAGCCTTTTGTCAGCGCTGCCGTTCAGCCTTTTGGCGGGTCCCCGGTGGTTGCCCCCGTCATGCCGGTTGGAACGTCGCGTGCCGAAGTGTTGAGGACTCTTGGACAGCCAACAGTTTCCGTGTTTACCAACACCGGAGAGACGCTGCATTTTTCAGGCGGAGCGACCGTCGTCATTCAGAATGGGCAAGTGGCCGGCCCAAAGTGAAATCGTCGATTGCCGGCGCTGCCCGCGATTGGTCCAATATCGCGAACAGGTAGCGCGCGACAAGGTTCGGCGGTTCCGCGATTGGGAATATTGGGGACGGCCCGTTCCGAGCCTCGGCGGCGCTGGAGCGCGGCTCCTGATCATCGGCCTGGCGCCAGCCGCCCACGGGGGTAATCGCACCGGACGAGTTTTCACAGGTGACCGGTCCGGCGATTGGCTTTACCGCGCGCTCTACAATTTCGGCTTCGCGAACCAACCCGTTTCCATTCAACGCGGGGATGGACTCAAGCTTATCGATTCCTACATCACGGCGGCAATTCACTGCGCTCCCCCCGACAACAAACCCTTGCCATCGGAGTTCGTCAACTGCAGGCCCTACCTGCTCGATGAATTGCAGCGATTGAAAAAAGTAAAAGTCGTTGTCGCTCTGGGATTGATCGGCTTCAAAGCGTATTTCGGAGCGCGGAAGCAGCTCGGTTGGCCCAATCCTGTTCCGCTGCCGCCATTCGGTCATGGTCTCGCCGCCCGATTACCGGACGGCGTGACTGTTCTCAGCTCTTATCATCCAAGCCAGCAAAACACACAGACGGGAAAACTGACGGAGAAGATGTTTGAGGATGTTTTCAGGCGTGCTCGGAAAGTTCTGGACCGTTCGTTAACCGCCGATTAACCACAAAGGCACAAAGGCACAAAGAAATTCGGCAACGAGGGGTCAGACCTCGTTGCCGAATTTCTTTGTGCCTTTGTGCCTTTGTGTCTTTGTGGTTAATCGGCGGCCAGGAAGTTCCTACTCCTCGTATTCGTCTTCCTCCCAGCGGATGTTACATACAGCGCAGGTCCACCAGCCCTTGGCCCAGTGCCCCACATCCGAAACGGTGTGCTCCGCCCCGCAGCGAAGGCATTTGGGTTTCGGGGTAATCTCGAGATTCTTTACTTCGGTTTCTGGCATTTCTTATGACTCCTGTAGATATATTACCTCAAACCTTCGCGAACGATCGCCGCCCCTTTAGCGAGCGCCTGCATCTTTCCGCGCGCGACGTCGCGCGGACGCGGTACCAACCCACAATCGGTGGTCGCGTAGAGATGCTCCGGATCGACGTGGGGCAGCGCTTTACGGATGCGTTGAGCGACCAGATCGGGCGACTCGACTTCGTTAGAACCAACATCGATCACACCGAGGAGCACATCTTTTCCTCTTATCGCCTCGACAACGGAAACATCAACGCCGGAGCCGGCGCACTCGATTGAAACCTGCTTCACTGGTGATTTCGCCAGGAGCGGCAGGGTTGTAGCATATTGGCCCCAGTCTTTATTTTGCGACTTCCATGTCATTGCAGCCGGAACTCCATACCCGTAACAGATGTGCACTGCGGTCGTGGCGGTCACGCCTTCGATACAGCGATTCAGGGTGGTGATTCCCCACTCCGCCACTTTATCCAGATAGATGTTGAAGCAGGGTTCATCGAATTGGATCACAGCGGCCCCGGCGGCGGCCAGGTCGCGCGCTTCGGCGTTCAACATGGTTGCGAACCGCATCGCAAGAGCCGACTCCGATTGTCCGTAGAAGTCATCCTGAAGAGAGTCAACGATCGTCATCGGTCCGGGCAGGGTCACTTTTATCGGACGGGTCGTCAGCGTTTTTGCATACTGCAAACCCTCCACCAGGATCTGTTTCTGCCGCGCGATATCCCCGACAATGCGTGCCACCGGTGTGAGACGATTTGTGTATCGCCCGCCGCGTGTCACTTTTTTACCGAGATGCTCGGTATCGATGCCAGTCAGCCCACTAACGAATCCCCAGATGTAATGACGCCGGCGCTGCTCGCCGTCGGTCACGATATCGAGACCCGCCGCCTCCTGGTCCTCGATTGCCAGACGTACCGCATCATCCTGAGCTTCGCAAAGGCGTTCCGCGGGTACCACCCATGGAGCAAAGAGTTGGACAGTTGGATCGGAGAGCCATGGGGGTTTGGGAAGACTCCCGGTTATCAAAGTTTTCAACATGCCCTTCTTTGATTCTATCCGAATAACTTCTTGACTGTAACCTTCGCTTTGGCCTATAGACCCTTTAAAAACGCTTTTCGTATTGAAAAAGCTACTATTTGCTTGCTCTTAACTTGAAGGGGGACTTATGAAACGCCTGGAATTCACCATAGCCGCTGGCCTCGCTATTCTTCTCGCTTTCAACAACATAGCCCTTTGGGCTCAAGCTACTTCCCAGATCCAAGGAGTTGTGCACGACGCGAGCGGCGCCGCTATCGGTGGTGCCGAAGTGAAGGCCACGCAGACCGATATCCGGGTCGTCCGCACGGTCGCCAGCAGCGAAGACGGAACTTACGTATTGTCCAACCTGCCGCTTGGACCTTATCGGCTGGAGGTCAGCCGGGCCGGATTCACTACATATGTACAGACGGGGATCGTGTTGCAGGTTGCCACGAATCCAACCATTAATGTTTCGCTCCAGGTAGGTGCGGTGACCGAGCAGATTCAGGTGGAGGCGAATGCCGCACTTGTCGAAACCCAGACAACCAGCGTCGGAACCGTCATCGAGAACCAACGCATTCTGGAGTTGCCCCTCAATGGACGCAATCCAGTGGAACTGATTCAATTGGCGGGCGGCGCGATTCCCGCAGGAAGGGCCGGCACTGCAGGCATGCCCGGCGGTCTGAACATCTCCGTCTCCGGTGGGCAGCTCAATGGAGTTGGCTACTATTTGGATGGAGCGCTCTACAACAACCCGTTTGACGCTGTGAATCTTCCGTTTCCGTTCCCCGACGCCTTGCAGGAGTTCAAGGTGGAGACGAGCACACTCACCGCGCAGAACGGCATGCACTCGGCCGCTGCAGTGAACGCGGTTGTGAAGTCGGGCACAAATGCGTTCCACGGCAACGCGTTCGAGTTCTTTCGTAACGGCAAGATGAATGCGCGAAACTTTTTCGCTGCCCGGCGCGACACTTTGAAGCGTAACCAGTACGGCGGGACTCTGGGCGGACCGATCGTCAAGGACAAGGCGTTCTTCTTCGCGGGCTATCAGGGAACCAAAACCAGGTCCGATCCGGCCGACCGACCCGGTTTCGTTCCGACATCCCGCATGCTTGCAGGCGACTTCAGCGGCTGCAATTTCCAACAATTAAGAGACCCTGTAACCGGCGCGAATTATCCGAACAATCAGATTCCGGTGAGCCAGTTCAGTCCTCAGGCATTGGAAATCGTGAAAAGACTGCCCGCAGCCGTTGGTCCTTGCGGCCAGGTTTCTTTTGGACCGATCTCGAAGATCAACGAAAACCAGGTCCTGGGACGCGTGGACTACACCATCAATCAGAACCAGACGCTATTTGGCCGGTATATGGCGACGACGTATCTGTTGCCTCCGGCCTTCTCATTGTCGAAAAACATTCTGGACACGGTGCAGGGCGGTCTCGATGATCTGGCCCAGTCGGCCACAATCGGGCATACCTATCTGTTGAGTTCCAATACCGTGAACACGTTTCGCATGGCAGCAAATCGCCTGGCAGTTCATCGCTACAATGACGATTACTTCTCCGGCTGCGACATTGGCGTGAAGGTTTATTGCTTCGTGCCGCACCAGACGGTGGTTACGGTTTCGGGCGGCCCCGGTATCGGCGTCGGCACAGCAATCGAGGCTTCATTCGTCCCGATGTATTACACCCTGTCCGACGACATCAGCATGGTTCGAGGCTCGCATCAGTTTGCCTTTGGCTATTCGGGGTTCAAATATCAGCACAGTCAGAAGGCGAACGTCTTTTCCTCAATTAACTTCGGCTTCAACGGAATCGCTTCGGGTCTTGGTATGTCGGACTTTCTGCTGGGCCGGCTGGGTACCTTGACACAGGGCACGCCCAACACGACTTTCACATATAAGTGGTACCACGCCCTGTATGCGCAGGACACCTGGAACGTACGACTTTCCAAATCACATGCTGATGTCTACAGCCAACACGGCGCCGCCGTTTGGAAATACGGTTCAACCTCCGGGGCCGCTCAATTTCGCCGATCCCTATTCGACTGTGGCGGGCGGGAACCCGTTCCCCGGAACCTTTGACTCCAACGCGCCTTTTGTGCGGTTTGGCTCATTCGTCGCACAGCAACCGGATGCCCATGCCCCGACGACGTATTCCTGGAACCTCAGCATCCAGCGCCAGCTTGGAGGTAACGGGCTGGTTACCGTCTCATATCTGGGCAATGAAACTGCCCACATCTGGTTAACCGAACAACTCAACCCTGCAGTGCTCGTGCCCGGTCCCCTCACGTGCCCCGCAGGTGTGACCACGGGCTGCAACTCGACGACAAACATCAATCAGCGGCGGCTGGCTTCTCTGCGAAACCCGCAGGAAGGTCAATACCTCGGCTATGTCGATCAGTTTTTGTCGGACGGGACCGCCAGCTACAACGGGCTGATGCTGTCCGCGAAACAGCGTTTTGGCCGAAGCGTCAGCCTCGACGGCAATTACACCTGGTCGCACTGCATCGGTGATGTTACGCAGGCCGCCAGCGTCGGCGGCACCGGCGCCGGTTTGCTGGATCCGAACAATCGCAAGTTCGACCGCGGCAATTGCCAGACCACGACTCTCGACGGAACCCAGGCGCTCGACCGCCGTCACATTGCCAACTTCACGGCGGTCCTCGAGGCGCCACGGTTCAGCAACAACACGATGCGGCTCATCGGGTCCGACTGGAGGCTATCGACGAGCTACCGTGTATTGTCGGGCGCCTTCCAGACAGTGACGACCGGCATCGACTTTCAGTTGAGCGGTGCCAACACTCAGCGGCCCAATCAGATTCTAGCGAATCCGTTGTGCGACAATCCTCGGCCCGCCTGCTGGATCAATCCGGCGGCGTTTGCGCAGCCGGCGACAGGTACGCTCGGCAGCCTGGGCCGCTCGAATATACCCGGTCCGGGCTTCTGGCAAATCGACGCGGCGTTGTCGCGCATCTTCCACATTACCGAAGGAAAAACCATCGAAGTCCGCGGCGAAGCGTTCAACCTTACCAACAGTTTCCGGGCCGGCGCCCCTGGATTGGTTACCGTGACGACGGCCAGAAACAATCCCCAATTTGGACAGATTCTCTCGGCTCAGGATCCGAGGATCATCCAGCTCGCAATGAAGTTCGTGTTTTGACGGGAAGAACGCGGGCTAAAGCCCGCGACTACATTTGGGGACAACGCATTCCGGCAAATGGGGACAACGCATTCCGGCAAAATTTGGGGGACAACCGGTCCCGGCAAACATCTCATTCCCCAATGTAGTCGCAGGCTTTAGCCCGCGTTCATTTAGTGATACTCTGTCGTAAATCAAAAATGGGAGGAAACCATGGCCCTTCTTAGCCGACCGGTTGTTACGGTCTCGCGGAAGACGACCGTTATGGAAGCAATTGAAACGATGGCATCTGCGCAAATCGGCAGTGTCGTCGTGGCCGATGGAGATCGCACTGAGGGTATCTTCACCGAACGGGACGTGATGCTCCGCGTTGTGCTGGAGGGAAGAAACCCGACCCAAACCAGGGTTGAAGAGGTAATGACAACACCCGTTCAAACGATCGGAATCCGCTCGACCGGAGACGAAGCCCTGAGGCTGATGGTCCAGGAACACATTCGCCACCTTCCAGTGGTCGACGACAAAGGAAAAGCGCAGGCGATCGTCTCCATGCGAAGTCTGCTCGACGAGAAAGTCAAGGAGCTGCATCAGCAGCTCGATTCCCTCGAGTCGTACATTACTGCGGATGGAATCGGCGGGTAATCACATCGCCATGCCTCGACATCTTTAGCAACGGCGTTGCAAAGCTTGCAGCGTTGTCGCTAATTTGGCCGCGGCGTTGCTAGTTTAGCAGCGGCATTGCTGACTTTGCAGCGGCGTTGCTAAGTTAGCCGCGCCTCATCTCTTTCTGCTCCCCACAATCACCAATCCAACTCCGACAGCTAAAGCAACTCCGCCAACCAGCCTCGGCAGTGGGATAGTTCGTTCCCCGCTTGCCTCCAAAAGTCTTTCACGATCATTGGATGTGGTCCGTCCGGACGACAACCCGATCACACCCGCAACGATCAACACGATTCCGACGATGACCGATTTCATAATGCTGCGCAGCGGTTCCGTCTACTGTAGCGGCGGTCTATGACCGCCGGTATTTCGTTGATTCCAGAAAAGACCGGCGCTCATAGAGCGCCGCTACAGTAAATAATTCTAGTCCAGCCGCTTGCTGAAGCGCAGGGCACTTAGCGAGAGGATGATCACGCCGAAGATCGCCAGAACGCCGACCTGCGGCCACAAGACCTCGAGGCCGCTGCCCTTCAGGAAAATGCCGCGAACGATATCCATGTAATAACGCATGGGATTCAGATTTGGGCAGCAAACTGTAGCGGCGGTCTGTGACCGCCGACAATACAACACTTTGCGAGATCGCCGGCGGTCATAGACCGCCGCTACAGCCGTAAAACCAGCGTGCGACGATGACACTGGTGTACGCTGAAATCATGAAGCAAACGCGAAAAACCGCCACCATCACCTTGGTGGGGTTGGCTTTCATTCTCTTTTTTGTGGTCTTGCCGGGGTGGGTTTTTATTCCGGTTATACCAGCACTCATTCTTCTAGTCGTTGGCGTCCTTTCCGAAAACGGCCACAAGCGCACACGAACCCAGTCATCGACGTCCGAGCAGAAGGATGAGCATCGGAACGATGATCTCAAGGCCGCGTGAAAAATAGGGCTACGACCCCATTCTTGTCATAGAACCCCTTCGCGCGTGTCGACGCTTTCGAGGACGCCCTGACGCTTTAGATCGGCGCATTCACGAAATGCAAAGTAGGGACACGTGGAACACATATCGAGATCCATGTTGGCGATAGCCGTGTCGATCGCAGGTCCCGTGCGGGCGAATATGTTTTGACGGCCGATCTTGTCCAGCAATCCGGTCGAGTCGAGCACTTCGGTAGGCTGAGGTTGCAAGCCACTGATCATCAGGCGCACTTTATGTTTTTGGCAACTCTCGGCGATCGTCAGCAGCGCTCGCTCACCGCTTGCATCGATGACCGGAACCCGCCCCATCCGGATGATCAGCATCCGAATAAGTGGAATGTGTTCGAGAATTTCCTGTTCGAAGTGTGTGGCCGCACCGAAGAATAGCGCGCCTTCCACGTTCAGAATCGTGACCTGGGGACAGTCGTTGTGCTCGCTATGAACGGCACGGACTTTGTTCCGCGGATCGGAAGCATCGGGCAGAACTTTCTCGATGCGGTGAATATCGCTCATCCTTTTGATAAACAACACTGCAGCCATCAACAGGCCGAACTCGACGGCTACGGTCAGATCGGCGAAGACGGTCAGAAAGAAAGTAATGGCCAGGACCACCACGTCGCTCCTCGTGCTTTTGAGGATGTGCCGCACATGGTGGAACTCCGACATGTTGTACGCGACCACCATCAGAACCGGTGCGAGACACGCCAGCGGCACTCTGCTCGCCGATGGCGCAAACAGGAGCATGATGACGAGCAGTGTAAATGCGTGGACCACTCCAGCGACCGGGCTGCTGCCGCCGGAGCGAATATTCGTTGCAGTCCGCGCGATCGCCCCGGTGGCAGGAATTCCCCCGAAAACGGACGCGAGACAATTCGCAATTCCCTGCCCGACGAGCTCCTTGTTTGAGTCATGCCGATCGCCGGTCTTCACATCCGCCACAACACAGGAGAGAAGACTCTCGACGGCACCCAGAATGGCGATGGTGAATGCCGGCCGAATCACGAACAACAACGATGAGAATGTGATTGGCGGTAAATGAGGTATCGGCAGCATTCTGGGAATACCGCCGAACTTGCTTCCGATCGTTTCCACCCGCCAATGTGCGATGGTGACGACTACCGTAGCCACCAGCAAGCCGACGAGGGATCCCGGAACCGCACGGGTAACGCGAGGCGTGATCAGGATTCCGGCCAATGCGATCAAAGCCGTCGCGACAGCGTAAGGGTTGAGATTCGGCAGATGCGTGAACGATTCGAGCAGGTTCAGGTGGAACTGCTCGTGCGGAGCAAGACCGGTCAGGCCGAAAAAATTGTTGATCTGTCCGGAAAAGATAATGACGGCGATACCGGAAGTGAAACCGGTCGTCACCGGGTAGGGTATGAATCGAATCAGGGCGCCGGCTCTGAGCACCCCCATCACAACGAGCATGAGTCCGGCAACCAGCCCGGCAAGCAACAGGTTGTCCAGCCCATACTGGATGAGGATGACGGACAGGATTGCGACCATTGCGCCGGTCGGTCCGCCGATCTGAACACGCGAGCCGCCGAATATCGAGATCGCCACTCCCGCGACGATCGCCGTATAGAGCCCGCGATCCGGAGAAACACCGCTCGCGATCGCGAAGGCCATGGCGAGTGGAATCGCCACAATGCCCACGATGATTCCGGCGAGCACATCTTTCCGAAACCGCTCGGCATTGTAGCCTTCCATCCGGCCGTAGAAACGAAAACGCAATTCTGCTGCTCTCTTTCCCACTGTT
>WNFO01007591.1_pt1 | contig 15545 bp, 23 predicted proteins | sample 5400251 | NCBI WGS metagenome assembly WNFO01 (sample SAMN13153354, study PRJNA577476) | soil metagenome | isolation source: 100 cm saprolite under Madrone tree | place: USA:California | collected 2016-06-14 | reverse complement strand
GCACAGTGTGGGATGGAGAGAACGCAGACTGTTCGATCTCTGCGAAGTAGTTTTGCGGGTTCTCATCCAATACAATCTTTCCGACGGGGCGGAGAGGGTAATCCTTATGCGGCCACACTTTAGTCAAATCGAGGACATTGTAACGGAAAGCCTCGGCCTGTTGGGGCGTCATCGTTTGCTATGACAGGTCACTGAGTTACGAGATTGAAGAGGAAAGAGGTATGACCCTTACCACATAGACAGTCCATGATGGGTATCGCTTATTCTCAATGGTCTCAAATAAAGCTTGAATGCCATAATCTGGATTCTCGCCCGCAAGCCTACCAGCAGTTGCATTATCAAGGGTCTGTACGAGTAAAATTAGGTGTTTGGTCTGGGCTCTGAAACACCATAGAATTACCTTGAATCCACCATCCGCGCGGATGTGGATCTGAACATAGACCCACTCCCCGTCCTCTCGAACAAACTTATAGGTATGGCCAGAGTAACCGTGCATGTTGTGGTAACCGTCTGGGGTGCCGCGGTCGGAGAAAACGACCAGAAGCTGGTGAATAGTCTCAGGGTTCTGAGAAAAAAAGTCCTAAGGAGAGGCGAAATAAGTCTTTGTTGATGAAGCACACGTATATTTGACTGGTAACTAGACCAGACTGAGATAATTGTCAGACTCACCCAGAACATGTCGGGATCCTTCAGATGCGTTTGAGGGTCACGCTTTTGAGTATGAACAAAGGCGGGGAACTTGGAAGGGTCGCGAAGGAAGAAGACGGGAGTGTTGTTGAATACCCAGTCGAGATTGCCTTCATCGGTACGAATCTTGATGGCAAAACCACGAGGATCACGGGCAGTATCTGGCGAGCCCGACTCGCCACCAACTGTGGAGAAACGAATAGTAGTGCGGGCTCTGTTGCCAACGTTTTTGAACAGAGAGGCACAAGTAAGGTCCGTAATGTCATGCGTCACTTCAAAGTAGCCATGTGCGCCCGCGCCCTTAGCATGGACCTAAGAGACTCGAGATGAGAATGGTACAGGAATGCACTCCGAGTATTATGACACAGACAACACGCTCAGGAATACGCTCACGGTCGAAGTGAGCGATCTGGTCGATGTGATGAAAGTCTGGGGTTGGCGTAAGCGAGCAGGAGTGATAAGCGGAGTCAGAATCAGATGTCAAGAGCGGCACGGACCTTGGAGGAGGAGGGGCCCATGGAGGCCGATCTTCTGGGCAGCATAGGGATGAGCAACAGGTGCACCGTTGGAGGTAGTGAACACAGCGTTGTCGTTGTTGGTGACTTGCTTAGAAGGCATCGTTTGATGGTGATGAGAGGAAAGTCTCGGGCGGGCAGGGAAGGCAAGAGGACGGTCTTATATATCATCAGCGGATCTTGGAACGTGACTGCCTGTAGGGGAAGCCCAAGTCCGATGTCTTCTTTTCTGAGAAGAACGCTGAGCCGAAGAGAACATCCAGAACATCCCGTACAAACGCGCATACATCCACTCGGGCGCCCGAGCGATAGTTAGAGTTATTCCTGTTCTTTTCAGGTAAGTTGTGATTGATAAACGTGTTTCCTAGTTGGAACTCATGAAAATCACAGAACCAGATGATTTGGTTGACCGAGTGGCAGATATCAATGGGATTTCAGGATTTCGGGATTTTGTATTTATTTACAAATTTCTCACACCATACTTGCCTGAAAAGGACAATAAACAGTTATCCCTTCCACTCCAACGTCCGCTTTTTCAACTTTCTCCCACTGGCCTTCTTCAATTGACCCGTTGCCCCGAATGGTTCGTCGCCACATATCCGATGAGCTCAAGGAAGTGGCGCTCTTCATGTCCCTCTGGGGATTCCCTGACTCAGAGGTCCGTGATCTCACGGGAATCAGCGCTCGTTTCCTAAGGGCCAAGGGCATTAGCCACTTCAATAGCAGTCAAGGTACGTTACATTTCTAGAACCAGTATGTCTCCACAGTTTCTTTGTGACTGTGTCGAGTGGCGGTCTGACATCTTCCTCGCTGAGCTGTTTGCCAAACAGCTCATTGATGTTCACGTAATCTACATCATGTAATTACAACATTATTATTATTATTATTTTCTTTTTTGTGAGAATAAGGTTCGGCGTGGCCCGAACTACGTCTTGTACATCAAAGTTGACGCAATTGAACGTGACATTCGATCCAATTCCATGGCTTGGCTTCACTTTTTGCTGAAATGGCTTGTAGTACCAACCAAGCGTAGAGAGGCCCGTGCGATGAATGAATCCGTGTCGGCCCGGGTAAATACAGAGGAAAACAAAAAGAAATTAACTCCCTGGCGGGGAGTCGAACCCCGCTCTCGCGCGGTCAGATGGAATGACAGGCGCGTGTACTAATCCGATATACTACCAGGGATTAGATTGGATCGCACTAAGGCCTTACATTGCCTTGTTGGCTTGAAACTCCGACTCAAGTTCCCATCACGCAATTCCACTCACAGTTATGGGTGTCGGATTCGGGGCTCTCTCAGTAACCATCTCTGAATCGTTCAAGTCGAACACTGGAGGCGTCGATTCCATGTGCGCCACGGACATATTCTTTGTCATGAAAGGCTACTGTCGTCATCATGTCATACCTCTCCCTCGTGTCTTGGGTCACGCGAATCTCTGTCGACATCGGACCGGACAGCGTCAGAGTCATGTCATTTGATGGTACACGCCCCCATGCGACCTCATACGAAGCACAGCATTTCAAATTTTAACCACCATCTTGAATGGCCTATCTGCGTATTGCAATGAATTCTTTGCCGGACCGAAATGTTGCGGAGATCTAGATCTCTTCGCCTCAACCTTTTGTACTACGTTTTCGGTGTTCACCCAACCAAACCCGAGTTCACACTGACACCGGAAAAGTCCCTTGCATGCAACTCACTGCTTATCATGTCGTCCACGTACTACTTCATCTCATCCACACCTTGGCAAGTCATGCCCTTGTGGGTACTTCTTTCTACCGTGTGAAGGTTCCTTGGACCATAGGAGGGACTGCACATCATTACGCTCGCACTTTCTCCCTCTGAGCTGCACATGGGCTACGCGAACACACGATAAAGTGCTTACCCTCGTGTCCAGCAAATTTGTGGGGACATTTACTTGGCAATGGAGGGGGCACATAGGTGGTGCTCCTGCTTCAGATAAGAATCGCAATGCAGGATGGACAGTAATATCGTGCCCTTCCCTGTGGATCTGAGGACCATGAAGCAGAGCCCGCTCCTCATCTGCGCTTTTGTCCTCCTGACCACCTCACTAGCCCTTGTCGTCCCTGTAGGGATGACGCAAGATATTGAAGGGCCGGTCACTTACACAGAACCCCTACAAAAGTCTGTCACCAATGCAAAGCCTCATGTCGTCCAGAGGCGTGCCAATGGAAAAGTACAGGCTGCCTATTTCAGTAATTGGTACTTCTCGTGCTGTCTTGAGAGTCCACATTCTGGCTGCTGACCGATTGAAGGGGCATTTATGGCGCTAATTTCCGTACGTCTCCTTTTTTTTTCTAATAGCCGGCGTGGAGGTCCGATGCGACTGTCTCGAAGAACCGACTGATATTATCCCCTCTGATCTAACACATATCATATACGCTTTTGCCGATGTGAATCCAAGTAGCGGGTCTATCTTTCTCACGAACCTATATGCGGATGAACAGGTAGGGCTTTTCCTGGGACTTGTTTTTCTATCTCCAAGTAGTTTCAAGAAACTCTTTCCTGGTGATTATTGGGAAGTAAAGGGCAACAACCTCTATGGTTGCTTGAAGCAGGTATGTCCCTTGCACCTGGTGATCCTCTCAGGACTCGGATCATGTCTGATTTTGCCTAAGATGTACCTCCTGAAAATGACACATAGGTGATGATGACCTTTCTTGTCACGTTGTTTTCTCTGAGAGACCTGGCCCCAGAACGCTCAAGGTTCTCCTCTCAGTTGGTGGCTGGACGTACTCTCAAGATGGACACTTTGCGTTCGTCACCAATCCAACTCTCCGCGCAACATTTGTCACCAGCGCCATCCAACTGATCAAAGACTATGGATTCGATGGACTGTGCGTAGCTCGTCTGTGACCTCGAACTTGTTACAGCTTAATTTTTGCGGCTGCCATCGTAGTGACATCGACTTTGAATACCCTAATGGTCCTGCTCAAGGTAGCGGCTTTGCAAATCTTTTAACGGAGCTACGAACAGCGTTGGAAGCGCTCGCAAAGAACAACGGCGACACTGTTCCTTATCAGCTTACCGTGAGCTCCTTCCAAATGCTATGAAGTGTCCTCTTGAACACGGTTTTCTCCCTCCAAGGTGGCTGTCCCTGCTGGCCATGAGAACTACGCCAGCCTGCGTGTCCCTCAGATGGATTCGGCTCTGAACTACTGGAATTTGATGGTATGAAAAAGTTCGGGCTATATTAGCTCACGCAGAGACTAATCCGCTCTTTGACTGAGGCTTATGATTATGCGGGATCCTGGTCATCGTGGGTGAATAGGAACCTTTCTCTTTCTCTGGGTCTGCTTGACGCTGAACGTTCATTGCCTACAGGTAGACAATCAAGCCCATCTTTATGGTGGTGCCCGCACGAACGTCAGTACTCACCAGGCGATCAAATGGTATCTTTCTCAGGGCGCAACAGCTTCGAAGATCAACATGGGTGAGATACACGATGGCTCCAATTCATCGTCCAATATCTTCTAATTTCTCATTTGCATAGGCATCCCACTGTACGGGCGCTCATTTGACAATACCGCAGGCCTTGGCCAACCTTTCGATAATGTAATAAGCGTGCTTTTTAAGATCTTCGCTCAGACTAAATGACATTCTTTTGGCCCCCACAGGCTGGAGCCGGAACGGGCATCTACTCGTACAGAGTTCTGCCGTTTTCCGGTGCGCAGGTATTTGAGAACACCACAGATGTGACCAGCTATTCGTACGACTCAAGAGGGCGACAACTCGTATCTTACGATACACCTCGTATTGCCGCGCTGAAGGCGAAATACGTCCAAGCGAATGGCCTTGCGGGGACTATGTTCTGGGAGGTATGCGTCTCGGTTGCTAGACGAGACAACCGTTGATTATCTGGCGGTCAGTTATCCATGGATAAGATAGGATCTGCCTCGCTCGTCAATACTACCGCCGGGGTGTATGGGGCTCTTGACCAGACACCAGTATGTCCGTCATCGTCGTAGTTCTAATTACCAATTTGATACGTTCTCCAATTCCAGAATCATGTACAGTTAAGCGCCGATGACACCATCTTCTTGTCTTCACGACGCATAATTAACAGTTACGCAGCTATCCCAATAGTAAATGGGACAATATCCGTAACAACATGGGTCAGAATACATCTCCGAGGGCGGCGAGGGCGCCTCAACTTACATCCCCTAAACCGCTACCTACCTCTTCTGCCCCAAGCTCGGGAGAATGTGCAGGGGTGGAAGTGTGGAGTTCTTCAGTAGGTTACAGGCTCTAAGCATGTTACTTGCATTGACATTTACCTCTCGGACTAGATTTTCTATGTGGGTGGACAAAAAGCCACCTACCGTAATTGTTTCCGGTTTTGTTTCAACGCTCACGAACTAAGATTATTCGCAGATGCCCATCTATGGATCGCAAAGTGGTGGACACAGGGAGATGTTCCCGGTGGTTCTGGTGCGTCGTATGTCTAGAACTCATAAAATGAGTATACTCAATATTTGGACATATAACCGAAGCCTGGGCTGATGATGGGCCATGCTGAAAGGTTCACGCCAGTGAATTATATAGAATATTGACCTTGTTTTCTCCTCCAGTTTTCTTGCTTACCCATTCTCTCTCATTTGCCTCTGATTTTTGTGTATCTGGCATCATGCACGTATTGTTCGCGCCAATAGGGAAATGATAAGGATATCCCGACTATATCGTGCTTTAAAGGTACAATGACGAGGCAAAAATAACAGAGTTGGGACGCTCAAGCATCTCGGATGCTTTTTCAAAATTTTGTTGTAGTTCGACGTTGCCGATGACCTTTGCAGCCTGGGCCATTTGTCGAATGAGTTCTTGCAACCGTCGGAAAACGCGAATAAGGCTGCCTTCGAACTGGTCTGTGAGCTGCGGAGGATGCGCTAAGGTTAACTAAAGGACTAGGGCATGGATAATTAGCACGAGAGCTTGCCTTGCATATATCTGAAAACGACGCTCCCCGGCACCACTGAACCACTGCGTCCATAAGCTCGACTTTGAACGACTGAACGTATTCATCCTCGACGATTGGCAACTTGGATTCTTTGCAGACTCTGGCGATGCGTCGCGCGACCTCCTGCATGGCACGTAGAGGTGCCGCAAGCTCCTCCTTCAACTTGGTTTGTTGCTCACTCTTCAGAGAATGGTCAATATCGCATCCCAGCTCTTTTTTCGAGGTGCACGAACCTTTTCTGTAAAGACAAAGCAGCTGAGTAGCCCCGCAGAGTGTTCCGGAGCCAGCGGGTTAAATACGCCGTTGAAAATGAGCTCAGTAAGCAATAGCTCGTCGCCAGTGCTGATTTCGCATGCGACGCGACCCTTCACGTCCACGATGTCATCCGCGGTTGTGAAACCCAGCCTACGAAGTACCCGTTTACGAGACTTGAGTTCCTCCATCTGCAAAACATCGTGCGTCGCCTGAATGCGCTTTTTCAACGCACGTATGCGATCTTGCGCAGCGCGCTTTCTCGCGTACAAGTCGTAGAGCTCTGGTAAGCGCGGATCCTTGTGTAGCGGACTCACAAACATCTTTTGTTCCATAGTTTGGATTCTCTAATTGGGCAGATGTTGTATCGGTAGGAAAATCGGTATAGACGCGAACTCACCTTAACCAGAACCTTAAACTTTTCGTCCTTGATACCCATGTTCTCGATTGGATCGAGGAAGGGGATACCGTCGGGTGACCGGCGTTGAACCTCAAGGACGCTCTTCCAGACCGTCTCGCGCGGACCAATAGGGCGCAAGTCTTTAGGCATGTGTATGCGTAGGTAGCTTATCCCGTTGAGGGTCGACAGCAATACTGGCACAACCAGAGGCTCTCCTTTAAGTCCTGATGGACAAGGTAACACACCACCAGGGGTGGCGGAAATTGTGGAGCGATCTTTCGATAGAGTAGAATCCTGGGAACAGTTTAGAAGGACGTCTACCACATATTGTTCGTGAGGGGGGGTGTCATCCTTGGGCACAGGTTGATTCTGGGAAATGTCAAGTCAGGGCGTCTTATGCATCACGGGGACGACTGATCAATGTACCTTCGGTGGTTGCCGTTTTTGATAATTAATGATAACGCCCCAGCCAAAATCAAGATCCTTATGCTTGACCTTAACAAGCCTACCAGGTTGCAAGAATGGTAAACTATAGCTTGGGTGGTGAATGACCTCGCGAAAATCGGCAGACATTTGATCTAGCTGTTGTCGATACTCATAATATTGAGCAACCAAGTCTTCATTCAAGACCACTATCAAGTCTTTTGCTTCTTCTTCACGTTTGAGCTCTGAGGAATGTTAAGGAAAGCCTCACACGTGAAAGTGAGAGTTCTCTACCTTCCTCGAGAGCGGGTACGCCAACGATGCTCTGGAACTGCATGAAACACCGTTCTAGCATATACTCTGGGCTGATGACGTCAATCTTCATCAAGTTGAGAATCATGTTGTAGCCCAAGTGGAACGCTGAGTCCAAACGGTCAGCCTCACCCTTGATCATCGTCTTTGCAGCGACAGGCTCGAGTTTCTCGTCGCACATCACGATTACCACACCTCGGTCATCCAGCCCACGTCTGCCAGCACGACCTGACATTTGGATGTATTCGCCCGAAGACAAGTCACGAAATTCATGACCATCAAACTTGCGGGCGGCAGTGAAGACGACGGTCTTGGCCGGCATATTGAGGCCGATGGAGAATGTCTCGGTTGCGAAAAGGACTTTGATTACGCCTTCTTGGAATAGAATCTCGATTACTTCCTTCAGAATGGGGAGTAAACCACCGTGGTGGATGCCGATACCTCGGCGGAGCAGTGGAAGTATGGATTCGATCTGGGGGAGCGTACGGTCGGCCAGCGCAAGTCCTGCAATGGCATTCGCAAAAATTTTCTCAACCATGGCCTGTTCGTCCACGCTATTGAATTCAAACTTTGAGAGAGTGAGTGCAAGACCTTCACATTCACGCTTGCTGAATGCGAAGACGATCACCGGGTTGTAGTTCTTGAGCATGATCATCCGGATGATCTTGGAGATGTCAGATGGTCCTTCAACAAGTCAGTCTCATTTATGGCACTTTCACGAAGTAACTCACCCTTTTTGTCTCCGCCTTTCTTTGTCTTGCCTTTGCGGCCCTTGCCGCTCTTTGGATCAGCGGGATCCTCACCGGCGCGCTCTTGTAACATTCCCATGGCTTTGGAGAAATTGTCCTCGCGAAACTCGCCCTTCTCATTGAGCACCAGATATATGCCCTCACCACCAGCAGGGAAGAGATAATGCTGTAATGGTGTTGGACGGAAGTCGGTGTAGACCACGTGACACGGTTGTTCGTGCGAGCGACAGATCCACTCACAGAATTGCATCGCGTTGGGTATGGTGGCAGAGAGAAAGACATAGCGCACTGTATGCGGAAGGAGGATTATAGCTTCTTCCCAGACAACACCACGCTCTTTGTCACGCATGTAGTGAATCTCATCGAAGATAACCCAAGCGACTTCTCGCATGATTTCGGAACCACGATAGAGCATAGACCGGAGAATCTGTGAGCAAAGTTTTTTAGAGGGAAGAGAGCGATAATAGCCTAGATATACCTCAGTAGTCATCACTAGACACGATGCCGACGGATTGCGGGTGACATCTCCTGTCATTAGCCCAACGTCCCCAAAAGAGGCTTCCATCTCGCGATATTTTTGGTTACTGAGAGCCTGAGAGGTGTCAAGTTACTAGCACGAGACGCGAACTTTTCCTTCAAGACCAACCTTGATTGGACTTGTGTAGATGACTCGTTGTTTACTCTGTAATGCCTGTGCGATTGCATACTCTGCAACAACGGTCTTTCCTGCGCTAGTGTGCGCAGACACGAGAACACTCTCGTTTCGTTGGATAGCATGGATTGAAACTTGTTGAAAAGGGTCGAGAGTAAACTTGTACTCGCGAGCAGGTTTTACCGGGGGGACATGAGAGGCAATGGGAACATAAGGATAGCCTGGGGGTACGGCAACTTGATGTCGAACCTGAAACTGACGGTCAGTTAACAACTCAAGAAATGACCAATGCAGCCTCGCCTGATGTCGCAACTCTAGTCGGGAACCTGCCGTTTCTGTTCCGCCAGTGAGCCCTGCGCTAGCTGCAACCTCCCGCTTAGCCTCGGTTTCAAACTCATCAACCACGACCGTCGGTGCAGAGGTGGATGCAATATCCAATCGTTTCCTTTTAGCAGGCGGTCCATCCTCTAATGGCGGCGGCGATGGTGGGGATTTTATCCGCGTTTCTGGCACAGGTGATGCGGTAGGCCGCTTGTTAGATCGCGTGCATGTTGAAATGTGACGGGTCAGCAGGACCAGGGTCCACAGGGTTCGGGAAGAAGTAATAAGTTGATTAGTTGGTCGCGACAGATTTTCAATGTCAATTTCACACATCTCACATGTCCCTGGTAGTATATCGGATTAGTACACGCGCCTGTCATTCTTCTGACCGCGCGAGAGCGGGGTTCGACTCCCCGCCAGGGAGTTCATTATTTTGCTCAGCTTTACTTCAGGACACGACAACATCATGACAATAATACCACAATTGCATAATTCTTGAGTTCACAAGCCAGAAGGGCACAAAGTAAGGCCGTCCATGTCTATCAAGATGAAGAATGGGTGGCCAGACTACAGGCAAAAGTAATGCAGGGCAGTGGTAAAGTATATTGACACTCATGTTCTGGTTCTGATAAGGAAAAGTTGAGGCTGTCGTGGAAGTCGGCCGTTCATGGCTCCAGGCAGGGTAAACCCTCTAGCGGCTACTCCCTGGCTTAACTCTCTGCCCTCAACTTTTCACGCCAAGCAGCGTAGTCGGCTCTCGCTGGTTCATTATATTCCTATTCGTCCAAGTGGTCAGCCCCGGATCAATCACAATCACCTTAGCATGATGGCCCGTACCGCCTTCTCGGCATCACTCATTGCCTTCCATTGTCTCGAAGCGCGCTCAGACACAGCCTTGAAATGAGTCTTATAATCTTCCTCTGTCCTTGGGTATTCACCTCGTACGCGCTGGGTAAAGCTGGAACCTTGCTCAACATTGCTATTACTATATGTGTGATTCGTACACATACCGAACGTATCCGGACGAGGGGCGGCCCAACCCGCGAATGCGGTTGAGACCTTTGGCCACCCGACGACGATTCAGCTCGCGCAGGACGGCAGGATCGACGTTCTCGCGCCACTCCTTAATGCGCCTGTGGTACTCGTCCAACAGGGCATGGGCTTTTTCTCGGTGTCGCTATTGAGGGGTTTAAAGAACATGAACACATGGCAAATAAGGATACAGACCAGCTTTTCATATTCGGGAACTGTATTCCAGATCTGAGCTCCCTTTTTGACGGTGTTCTTAGCTTCCTCAGAGTTTTCGATCTTGGGCTGAGTGAGAAGCCATTCACGGAACCATTGAACATAGGCATTGCCAGGAGCCCTGGGTGGCAAATCTTTGGAACTGACTCTGACTGTCAAGATGGATCATGAACGCGTGCACGCGGGTTAAAAAGGAATGGTGCATACCCTTCGGCTTCGTCTCAGCCTTCTTAGTTCCCCCTTTTTTGTCCTTTCCGGCGGTCTCGGTGCTTGACCCAGTCTTTCTGCGCGTGGACTTGGGCTTGGACTCAGGTACAGGCTCGGGATCTGCTGTAGAATCTGACTTCAGATCACTAGTGGTAGTCATGAGATTCCTCTGAACTGCCCCCGCCACCGCAAAGGACTGGTTGGACGATATGACACGAGTTGGTAGCCTTTGCGCAACTGAGAAAACACCAGGGTGCGAAAGCACACGTCTAAACGTGAATGACAGCATGGTGGGGATAGGGACTATCATCTAGCGGTCGTTATGGAACGTTTGCAACCGTGACTTGTTGAGTTTCCGTTTCCCCTAAAGTCATGGGACAATATTTCCTATTCTGGTCAATCATGATAAGATTAGATGATTGGCACAGGCGATTTATTCTGTCACACTCTGCCACTCTGCCATGTCCTCGGCAGCTCCATTGCCTGAAGACCTATTTTTTGGCCTTGTCTCAGCCGAAGAGGTGGAAGCAGTATATCAGCTTGAGGTTCAAGGAAAGCCTCCTCTGATCCTGATTTATGTTCTTTATGTAACTGTGCGCTCTTTAGGCTTTTCACCCGACGAAGCCGCCACCCTCGAGAAGCTGCGGTACGTGTATGACGCCGTGTATATCTGCTACACCTAATGTACGTCGTTGCAAACTTTTAAGGTTTCGTCAGGAAAATGCCCCAGATCTCTTCCTTGGTGCCTTCGTGCCTCAGACAGGCGGTAAACGTAGCCTCCTTGGTTACGTAGACGGCGTGCTCTCTTCTGAGACCACCCTCACTTCCGAGTCCATGTCCACGCATGTACCCGGGGGACGCACCGTACTGATCCATGGCGTATGCGTGGCCCCCGATGCACGCAAACGTGGTATCGCTAGTGCTCTACTCGCCGAGTACCAACGGCGCCTGGCAGGTGCAGGCTCCTACGAACGCGCCCTCCTTATTGCGCACGAAGAAAAGATTGCTTTTTACGAGCGTATTGGATTCAAGTCGCGCGGTTTGAGTAGCGTAGTCCACGCCGGCATTTCTTGGTTTGAGCTCGAATGGGCCGTACCCTCTGAAAAGCTAGATGACTCCCAAGGCGACCCACCAACGATCCCGCCAGGACTCCTCGAAGCCTTGCAAGGCCAGAATGTCTCCCGGAGGCGGCAGGGACAGCTATTTTCGTCATTTCAGGATGGCATTCTTGATGTCTCCAGAAAGGGAGACCAGAATTCAAACCGGTATGATTTGCTATGTATAAATGAGCATTGTGGGAGTATTATCCTCCGGGCGGGCGTAGCTGTACTTCAAGAACGCGAAAGCGTGCAGGTGAGCGTCTTTTCAAAGTACAGTATGGATAACGTGACACTCCTAATACAGATGGAACCCGTCGGCGCTGGTCATCCAAGTCTCCCTACCCTACCTTCTCTACCCGATAAGATACACTGGTGGCTTGTAACTCCATCGCCTATGTCATTTGAGAACATCGGCTTTTCAAAGCCCACACAGTCAGGTTTGCGCACGCTCTGATACTTAACTCGTCTTCTTATACCCTAATGATCCAGAGAAGCCTCTGAAACTCCTTGCGTGTGCAGAGTGTGACCTCGGACCTGTGGGCTGGTGCGAACCTGGTGGAAACGAGTTTTGGGTTGCGTGTCAACGCGTGCGGTACAGGATATGATACCAGGTTATCAACCAACACAGACAAGAGTAATGAATCCAAAACTGCAGGATGCACTTGTGTTGCTTTACAGTCAGTAGCGAGTCTGTAGATCCATTCATCGTTCAACTGTATGATGTATGCTAGTAGCTGATCATGATAAGGTATTGTGCTTGACCACTTCACGGCCAGGGCTTGGTAGATGACGAGCATCTCACGCAGTATGGACACATCGCTGATTCGGAGGTACAGAACAAGCAGAACAAGTCAGTGCGAGTCCCGAAATCCACCATCCTATTCTACAGATGTGCAATAAAATCGGAAATCGGCCCATGAGTAAAGGGAATTGGCTAAGGAGAGTTGAAGTCACCCACTGAAATTTAAATTTATTGTAACGGTCTCAAATCTTGGAAATAAAGAGGTATCTATGGAGTTGATAGGACGACGACTTCCGAGTCAGTTCAATTCGGATTCGGGGACTCGGACACGTCCCCGGTCATGGTTTCACTACAGTAGTACTGTCGGGGAATAAAAATGGGGCGGGGCGTGCACGCCCCGTAGCCATTAGTTACAATGACTCGAATATGTTCCTTACAAAAGTTCACATCATCTTTAGACGATCTTCCGATTTGTTCAAGTAGTGGAGCGCAGCCATAGTAACTGGCTTTGTGATTGTGCGGAGGTTACCAAATGAAGCCCTGCTCACTACAGTAGGTGGTACCGTTGGTACCGAGTAACTTGAGTTCGGAACGTCGGTTAGCGGGGCCGCCTTTAGCTCAATCTGCCAACGAAGCCCCCAGAGCTCGACCAGGTCAGTCCGCCCCAAACAACCAGTCTCTCCAGTCCAGTTAACAGTTATCCAGATTTCTTCCGAAAAACGCTTTGTTCCGATAGCTCGCTAGCCATCAGTTACAGTTCTTTCTTACTGATCATCGCTGCGGGCGCAGCGCGCCCGTTGGGCCATCATGAATCATACATCATCCTTGACGTAATTAATTGACTTTTTGTAACGCCGTCAAGTGAGTCACCGCTACGGTATCAATGACGCAATCAAGTTAACCGCCTGGCCATCCCAAGTAAAGCAGCTCACAATGTTCCAAGCAGAACCTCGAGAAAAAATTATCGTGATGCCTATAACCAAAACTCGTCTGGATGGCGTCTACTGTCGGATAAGGATGCATTGTTATAACGTAGCCCAGTACGGCACAACTTGAAGCGCCCTCCCCATCCAGTATATATCAGTGTAGAGGGCTCTTTGCTTGACGACCAACCATCAGCTACAATGACACAATCCCCCTCGACAACGCCTCCTGTTCTGTTAGGCAAGCTGTCGTATATTCGACCTTCAATCTATGACCTCTGCTGATGCCATTACCAGGTGAGGTTTACCAAAATGTGACGGCAAGTATCGAATATGCCGAGGTGGCCATGTCAAAGGCACGCACAAGCGTTGAGAAGGCGCGGGCTTCCAAGGAGGGTCGACAGAAGGTCGTCTCAAAGGCCAGTGAGATCGTTAATGCTCTCATCGAGCCAGCTTCGCAAGTAGCCAATCTACTTGATGGCATCGGTGCTTTGTTCCCGCCGTGCAAAATTGCCAGCAATACCCTCGCCGTACGTGCCGTCAATGCTACTTTTTTTTTTTTTAGCTTGTGGTTCAATCAGGCGTAGGCCTTGGTTAGGCTCGAGGTAGACCGACGCGATAACGATGTGCGAATTGCACTGCTTTTTTTGGACTTTGTACGTTACGACTTCTTGGGCGATGTTACGGTCATCTGATCCCCAATGCTTTGGCAGGCGACAGCGTTGGCGAATCTAGGCACGCTGAGCCCCGGTTTTCAGTCCGTGACTACCCTCACTCGCCCTCTTGAGAGCTTGCTGCAGCGTTTCACGGGCTTGATGAAGGAGTTCGGTCAATTTTGCGAGTTCGTCCGGGCCCATAAAGCTATTCATATATATGACTCTGACTGGCCCATCCAGAGCTTACTACGAAGCCAAGGCGCTCAAGTCTAAGCTTAGTGAGATCCGAATCGATCGTAACTTCTGCATAATATCTGATGCCAATCCAAAGAGCATCTATTGTACTCGAAAACCAACAAAGACAGCCTCCAAAGTTATACCGACCGACTAGTTTCCCTTAAAAATGACTTGACCGCCCTGCTGTCCCAACAAGCCGTGCTAATGTTGAACACACAGAATGATACTCTTAAGCGAATTGAGTCGCGCTTGGCCAAGAGCCGCTCATTCTACGCCGCTCTAAACGATGAGAATGAGGGCAGCGCAACGACTTTTGTATCCAGTCATGGAGGGGTAGAGGTAGTCCAAGCGGTAAGTGCAGGGCTGAGGTCTCTTTCGATCCCCGTTCATCTTATTGCTGGACTTAGAATGACCGTCTTTTGGAACAACTGGCCGCAACAGTAGGCGAGAGCCTTTCCCCTGGTATACTAAGGGCCGTCAAGGAAGGCGCCGAAGAGACCTTCAAGCAAAGCCAGTGAGTTTCGGAGCCCTCTGTTGGGTTGTTCAATAATTGGCTCACGATTTCGGCAGAGCCTCATTCATGCTGAAGTTCCAGTTCGCTTTAGAGCAACGCATTGATGAGTCCCAAGAAATGATCCTCAACGAACTGAAGTCGGGTCCCTACGAGCTCATTCACGACCCTGACGTGAAGGAGATTTGGAAGAGTGAGTCTTCCGCTTCTTCGAAAGATTTCTTTGCCCTTACAATCCGGGTATCAACTAGACACCGTGAGTGCTATGGTCACTTGCCAAGGAGGGTGCTTACCCCTTGCAAGGCTGCGAAAGAATCCAGTGTGAAACGTCGGCAGTTCATTGACGGGATGAATTATCACTTCAACATACAGTTCAAGAAGTATAAGGCGGAGCACCACCGTGCGGAACGTGAAGATTCCTGGACCAGGGTCATAATCTCTAAAGTTCATTGTGAGTACTTTGTCTTACCACCCGGGTGGGAAGTTCAACGGTCACCTGCCTAGATCACCCTGGTAAGTATCAGCTCTTGTCAATTACCAGTCACTGAATAAGAATGTGAAAAGCAATTGGAGATGCCATAGATGATGGTAAGAGTAACATTGCGAATCCTTACGGACCTCCTTCCTGAAAGATTAC
>WNFO01003803.1_pt1 | contig 15547 bp, 17 predicted proteins | sample 5400251 | NCBI WGS metagenome assembly WNFO01 (sample SAMN13153354, study PRJNA577476) | soil metagenome | isolation source: 100 cm saprolite under Madrone tree | place: USA:California | collected 2016-06-14 | reverse complement strand
GGAATCGCAAAGCCCAGCCCCCGGTTCATGCCGTTGATCAGCGTATTCATTCCAATCACTTTGCCATCAATGTCGCAGAGCGGGCCACCGCTGTTACCCGGATTAATTGAGGCATCGGTCTGCAAATAATCGGAAATCGCGTAGCCGCCTGTCTGAAACAACTTGCTTCGGCCTTTGCCGCTAATCACGCCGTAGGTAAATGTGTAATCGAGCTTGAACGGCGCGCCGATCGCAAACGCAAACTGCCCAACTCGCACAGCGTCGCTGTCACCGAGCTGGACGACCGGCAAATCTTTCGCGTCGATCTTAACTACAGCGATATCGGTCTTCTCATCGGTGCCAACGACCGTTCCCGGAAAACTCCGCCCATCTCTTAACTTCACATCGATTTTGTCTGCGCCTTCCACCACGTGAAAGTTCGTGAAGATGTAACCATCGGGCCGCGCGATAAAACCAGAGCCTTCGCTTTGGACCGGACGCGGCGCACCGGGCACTCGCCGCGGGTTGTTTTCATCCGGTGGTCCTTGAAAGAATAGGTCGTCTAGCGGGGAGCTTTCGCTGATTTCGTTCTTCTTGGAAATCTCAATAATGACAACGCTCGGCGCCACCGTTTCGAAGACTTTTGCGAAAGCGTTGTTCAATTGGTGAACCACGTCCTTCCCTGCCTCAGCCGCAGCAGTAGGAACGGTTAAAGTTGGGACGGCCTCGGGTTGCGCCGCAAACGATGTACTGAGTGCAACGCCCAGGGTTAAGATGGATAGACGCATCGGTTGGAATTTGGACAGCAGGGAACATGCAACGTTCAACTGGATACGTCCAATCCCGGCTTACGCAAAAATGCCCTCGCAGTTCGATTGCAGCAGTCCTACATTCCTTGACGACGCTCGTATAATTTTTGGCCCAACCCTGTTTATGCGCGCATTCAAGAGGCGATTCGTCTTTGCGGCAGGCATCGTACTTTTGATATTGTTTTGGGCGATCGCGGTTGGACCTGAGCCGCCTGCGCGCATTTCCATCTCGCCCGGCGAACTGGTCCGGGCCGTCACCATTCAGCGCGATTCGCTGATCGACTTGTGCCTGATCGAACACGTCGATCCAAACGGACGGGATGCGCAGGGGCGGACGCCGCTGCTGATCGCAACATCGCAACAGGATTGGAAAACCGCGCGCCGGCTCGTTGACGCCGGTGCCTTGGTTAATCTTGCCGATACGAACGGTTTTACACCCCTAATGGCAGCAGCGATGCGCGGCAATCTCGAGCTGTTCCGCTTGCTTCTCGTGCGTACGGCCGATCTCCATACAGAAGCGGGGACTAATGATGGGCACGATCTTCTGGGAATGGCACTCGACGGCGGTCATCCGGAGATTGTCGACATAGTGCTGGAGCGCTTGCCCCTGATGTCGCAGTGGACAAGGAGTACGCGGCGTGCTCTGAACGTAGCGGTGCAAGCCGGGAACAAGGAGCAAATCCGATTGCTTCTTGGAAAACATTCAGCGCCTCCAACGCCTGAGGGCAAGAACGTGCCGTTTCTTGCTTATGCGATCGCTGGAAACAATTCCTCTCTTTTCAGCACGCTCCTGGCTTGTGGAGCCGATCCTAACACGGTACTTCCATCCCGTTGTGACAAGGATTTTCTGGCGCTGCTCTCATCGAAGGCGCTTCGCAGCTACGTGGAAGAAGACAGGAGTCTTACCGTCGCGATGCTTGCCGCAGGTCTTGGACAGGACGACTACCTGCGCGCTCTGCTCGATGTAGGTGCCAACCGGAACCGATTGACGAGCCGGGACAAGATGTCTGCGTTGGATATTGCCGCAGAGACGGGTCACTGGCGCGCCGCACAAATTCTTCTCGGTGGCGGACCATCGCCGGATCGCTTGCGTCTCGAAATTTCTCTCGGTTTGCAACGGGTCGCCCTCGTTAAGAACGGTGTGCCGGTGTATCGCACGCAATGCTCGACTGGCCGGCCAGGTTATTCGACGAAAAAGGGCGAATTTGTAATCACGAATAAGGAACGCTACCATCGTTCCACGATCTACCATGTGGACATGCCGTATTTCATGCGACTGAGCTGTCTTGATTTTGGAATGCACGCGGGCTACGTGCCGAATCGCCCGGCATCACACGGCTGCATTCGCTTGCCGGAGGAAGCCGCTCGCAAATTCTTCTCCGAAATTCCAGTCGGCACCCTTGTGACGGTGCAATAAGGCGCCAGGCGATTGCCGGCCGGAAATCCGACGTCGTGGAGAGGCGTCGCTGATTTCTTGAATCCAAACTGTGCCGTGCGGCATCTTAATGGAAATCCATGGAAGCAGATAACATCGGAGCACTGTTCTCCCTCAAGACCAATCAGTCTTCGGTCGCAAAGATTTCGCGCGCCACTTGGGTGGGACTATTCCTCGCACTGTTCGCGATGGTCGTGATTCGCCATGCGTTCGTTTTTTTTGTAACCGAGATCACGTTTGCCTCGGCAATTCTGAAGGAAACGCTGATCTGGGCGAGCGCAGCCGCTCTAATTGTCATTATCCGTCGCGGCGAACGTTTGCCGATGCGCTCTATTGGCCTCGGCACCGCCCGCTGGTGGGTTTCGATTTTGTGGGGGTTCGTAATCGCGGTTGTGTCGGCGGCGGTGGTCGGCGGATTGGCTTATCTCACTGGGTACGGCCACGGTCCGGGCTCCGCTGCGTTCGAGAAACTGCCGCTCTGGCTAATTACGCTGATCGTTTTTCGAGCCGGAGTAGTAGAAGAATTATTTTATCGCGGTTATGCAATCGAACGGCTGCAGATGATCGGGCTTGGGCGGTTCTGGTCCGTCACGATTCCGCTGGTGATTTTCTCGCTTGGCCATTGGTCCGGAGGCGCAGCAAATATTCTGATCGCGCTCGCGGCCGGTATCATCTTGACGGGATTTTATCTGTGGCGTCGTGATCTGGTGGCCAACATGATCGGCCACGGCTTGGTGGACTTCGTTGCCAACGTGCTGCCCAAATTATTTTCCTAGTGATCCAAGCTCCCGCGCGCGTTTCTGAAAAGCTTTTAGAGCCGCTGAGTAGGGCGTAGGCTTCGTAACTTACGAGACGGATTACAAGGAAATGACTTCATTGCTCTTGTTCGCTCCAGGCGCAGGAGCGCCTTCGTCGCATCCGTGGATGCAAGATTGGAAAGGTCGTTTGTCCGAGATCGGTGACGTTGAGACTTTCGATTATGATTACATGCGCGAGGGCCGGAAACGCCCCGATCCTTTGCCAAAACTGATCGCGGCGCATCGAAAGGCATTGAAGCTCGCGCGTGACAAGCATCAAGCAGAGTTAACGGTCCTGATCGGCAAGAGCATGGGCGGACGCATCGGCTGTCATGTGTCGCTCGAAGAAAAAGTGGACGCACTTGTTTGTCTGGGATATCCGCTCTGCGCGATGGGCGATCGCACAAAACTCCGGGACGAAGTCTTGCGAGTTCTCAGCACGCCAATCCTCTTTGTGCAAGGCACGCGCGATCCGCTTTGTCCGTTGGATCTCCTTGAGCAGGTGCGCGCAGAAATGAAAGCGCCAAACTTTTTGCACATCGTTGAAGAGGGCGATCATTCCTTGCGCGTGTCCAAACGCGCGCTTCAGACAGCGAGCAAAACGCAGCCAGATATCGATCAACAGATCCTCAAAGCCATCGCCGGATTTGTTGACCGATTGCGAATGTCCGCGGATTAGATCGAGATGCGCGGAAAAAGGACGAAGAGGCGGCCGCGAAAGCCGAGTCAGGTTTCCATTCGCTCTGGTCAGGTCGAGTTCGTGAAAGTCGGGACAGACGCCTGGCGGTGGCGTGATGTCTATCGCTGGCTCCTCGGTTTAAGATGGCCGCAGTTCGCCGCGTTTGTCGCCAGTCTTTACGTCGGACTAAATCTTTTTTTCGCCGCGCTCTACAGTCTCCAGCAAGACAGTATCGCGGGTAGCACGGGTGGGCACTGGTTTTTCGATTGCTTCTTTTTCAGCGTGCAAACGCTGGCCACGGTTGGCTATGGCCATATGTATCCGCGAACGCTTTACGGTCACATCGTCAGCACCGTCGAAATCATGACCGGAATATTTTTACTCGCGGCGATGACTGGCCTCATTTTCGTGCGCTTTTCTCGTCCGATCGCGCGCGTTATATTCAGCAATTCAATGGTCATTGCCCCGTTGAATGGGAACCCGACGCTCATGGTGCGAATCGGCAACGAAAATCAGCACAGCATGGTCGAGGCCGAGTTCCGGATCATGTTCTCGCGTGATGAACCGTTGATCGAAGGCGGAGATTTCCGCTACTTTTATGTTCTCAAACTCCATTTCGATCGGCTGACGGTTTTTCCCGCGGCACTGACTCTCCGCCATACAATCGACCAGAAGAGTCCGCTTTTTGGCGCGACCGTTGAATCTCTCGAAGCCAGCCGTGCGCTGTTTATAGTGTCAGTGGTTGGAATTGATCCGGTCCTCGCAGCGTCGGTTCAAACGCAAAAGGATTACACCTGGCGCGACATTCAATTCGGCCAACGCTTTGTCGAAATCTACACCGAGCATGGCGGCGGGCGGCTCACCGTGGATTACGGCCGACTTCATGACACCGAACCAGCGGAATGACGTCCGCCGTTACGCCAAGCCCGAACCCAGAGCGTTGTCGATATTATTTGGGCGGCAGAAGAATCATGCGCGCAAACTGGAACATGGCGGCAACAAGCTGAAGAACAATCCCGGTGAAGAACGGCCAGAATGCGCCGAGCAAAGCGACGTTATACAACTGCAGCAGTGTGGCTGCAGTCCCGAGAGTCGCGAACAGATAAAAGATGAAGTTGGCAGGCGCGCCCTGCAACCGCTGTAGACCGAAGCGGCGAAAAGCCATGGTTGTTGTGATCGCGAATGGCGCGAACGCGACGAATGCGACAGAGCTGCACCACCTCCAAACTCCTGTCAGGGCGGGTTGAATCGTGAGGAACACCAGCGCGATAATGCAAAGCGCAAGCGGTAGAATTGAATTGGCGAGCAAAAGTCGCAGCCGAAATTTGTCGAGCGTCGACCAGTCGTGAACTGACTCCCGCCGAAAAACGACCACCACGCCCGCAAAACCGCCAAGCGCGACAGCAATTTGCGCTGCGGTGCTGAGAGCTTCACCCGGTTCCATCAATTGTGACTTCAACACTCCGTGGCGAATTGCGAAAGAATTATTTGCAGATTGGTTGCAACGCCTCCCTGCGACTTTGCAAAGACACCAAGCCTCGATAATCTTTCGCCTACAACTAACGAAAGGAGTGATATACGATGGCTACTTACGTCATTTTGATTCAGTTTACAGACCAAGGTGTTCGTAACATCAAGGACACCGTAAAACGGGGCGACGCTGCGGTCGCCGAGGCAGAGAAAATGGGAATGAAGATCGTGGAGGAATATTGGACGATGGGCGCTTACGACGCTGTCGTCGTAGTCGATGCGCCCAATGATGAGACAATGAGCGCCTTCATGCTCAAGATCGGATCACTGGGCAATGTCAAAAGTCATACCCTGCGCGCCTTCCGCCGCGAAGAGATGGAAGGTATTCTTGCGAAGATCAAATAGCTGTCGCTAAGGCACGAGAAACGACAGCTACGTCGCAGCTCGCCAAAGCACGAGTCCGTCCGACTTGGCGGACCGGAGAGCATCTACTACGTAGACCGCTTTCAGTAAGTTAGTAGGACTGCCCTGGAGGCAGGGCTGATGGAACGAGGACAACGCGATCCGAGTCCCGCCATACTGCCGTGAATACATACGTTTGCCCGGGTCGCACGTTCAGCACGGTCGATGTCGGCTGATAAAAGTAATAGTTTGGTACGGCCGAGACTGTCAGTACGTGACGCCCCGTTGGCACAAAATGATCGTACCGGCGTCCTTGGACAACATTGGCGACCGTCTTGCCATCGATCTGAAGATGGAGAGCCAAATTCCATCCAAAGTTCGGAGCCCGCAAAACAATTAGACGCCCCCCCGGTTGAGCGGCGGCAGTTCCGATCGAGACAACGCTAACAAAAACAAGAATGAGAAAGACTCTGGTTGGGGAGGTGAATCTTGACTTCATGGCTGGATGTTACGCTTGTGACTTGTTTTTGCCTAGCGCCGCGTTCATCAACGCCCAGAGCCATACTCTGCGCGCCTTCCGCCGGAATGAGATGGAGAAGATTCTGGCGAAGATCAAATAGCCGCCGTTCGGGTTCGAGGCGCGACAATTCCGCTGCAGGCAATATCGCAAACTCGCGAAAGGTCGGAGTTCCGTGGGATCAGCCAACCGGCTCGGGCATAGTTACGTTAGAGCTGTTCGCTTCAGCGGCTGGTATTCAACCTGGTGCGGCTGCCCGGAGGCAGGGCTGATAGAACAAGAACAACACTATCCGTGTCCCGCCATATTGCCGTGAATACGTATGTTTGCCCGGGCCGCACGTTCAGTACCGTCGATGTCGGTTGATAGGAGTTGTAGTTTGGCAAGGCTGCGACCGTCAGTACACGTCGCCCCGATTTTGCCAGATCGCCCCGGGGGACAACAACTCCGTTGATGGACGGAGATAAACCAGATTCGAATCCCACATCGCAGTAAACACATTAGTCCATCCCGGCTGGATGTTCACTGTTATCGAAGTCGGCTCGCTTAAGCCTACGTTTGGCACCTTGCGCACTGTTAAGACGTGCTCCCCGGCTGGCAACCATGCGTGATAGTGGCGACCCTGTACGACGTTCGCGACGGGCCTGCCGTCGATCTGAAGATTGAAAGCTAAATTCCATCCAAAGTTCGGCGACCTGAGAATGACCAAATGCCCACCGGGTTGAGCGGCGGCGGTTCCAATCGACACCGCAGAAACAAAGATGAGAATGAACAAGACTCTGCTGAAGTAATTAGTCAAAGTAGTCATAGACTGATTTTAGCACAAATTTCCTCTGCGTCGCGGCTCATGAATTAGTCCGCCGCACTTGCAATCGGAGCGCGGCCGGATTCGGTGGAGTTATGTTTCCATATGTTGCGTTAGCAAAAGACAAGGCCTGGCAGCCGGGTCCGTACCCAGGTGTTGAGCTGATGATTCTGCACGCACATGAGATCACGGGCGGCCTCGTAGTCCTCCGCAAATTCAAGGCTGGCCACACCATCCCGGCGCATACGCATCCGCAAGCGAACGAATGGGCGTATGTGCTCTCAGGCGAATGGGAGGAATCGGGCACAATTTTCACTGCCGGCGCGCTGTTCTTTGCTCCCAAAGGCACGCGTCACGGTCCGCACATTGCGCGCACGGAAGTGATCAGCCTCACCGTATTTGACGGACCGCTCACCGTCGAGTGACCTCGTAGCCGACTGAAAACGATTCCAGTTGGCGGAGGCGAAAACCGCGTGTATGTCTTAAGCATGAAGATCTTTGCGGTTCGATGTTTGATTGCCCTCGGTATCTTGGCAGCGGCAAGCCTAGCGTTTGCCAATCCTTTCAAGAGCAAAATTATCACCGGCACGAGTTCGGCTCTGGCAATCACAGTTCCCGATGATCACTTTCTTAAGATCACGAATTTTTCTCAGGAAGGAGGAACTGATCGCGGTGTCGTTGCGGTCACGTTTAGTGGTGAAAACAATAGTGGGACCGCCAATGTTCTCACCGCGACCCGAATCGATCTTAGTACTGGTGCCAATTCGCAAAATTCTCCGGAAATCATTAATCGAGTCATAATAGCAGGTCCGGCTGAAGTGACGGTCACGCCAGTAACCGGTGCAACGCTCTTCATCACCTACAGGAAAGAATCCAACGAAGGCGGAGGTGGTGGCTCAAACATTGTATTCGTCAGTCCTACGCCCGGTGCTAGCGCTACGCCGAGTATCTTTCCTATACCCACACCAACGCCTTAGAAGAGGCGAACTGTAGCTCGTTGCCTCGAGACCGGTCGCGAAGCGGTATCTTCGGCAGTTTGATTCCTAAGCGCCTGGCCGTTGACTTCTAACCAGTGGTCCTGACCTAGCCACCAATGGCGTCAATCGCTTTCCACTCTTCCGGAGTTAACTTGAGTTTGGCGTCGGCGACATTTTCTTCAAGGTGCGCGAGAGAAGATGTCCCGGGGATTGGCAGCATCACGGGCGATCGCTCCAGAAGCCACGCCAGCGCGATTTGGACAACGCTGACACCGTGAGCCTTTGCCGCCGTATTCAGCGGGTTCTCAGGTTTCAAACCACCGCCTCCTCCGATTGGGAACCATGGCAGAAAGCCAAGATTCTCTTTCTCGCAATAGGCCAGAACATTTTCGGATTTGCGATCCTCAATGTTGTACCGGTTCTGCACACTCACGATCGGAACAATCTTACGCGCGCGTTCGATTTCGTCCGGGTCTACGTTTGAAAGTCCGACGTGCCGGATCTTCCCGGCATCCTGCATTTGTTTGAGCGCGCCGAGCGATTCTTCAACAGGAACTTTGGGATCGATAGTGTGCAATTGATACAAATCGATCCGTTCGAGCCGAAGCCGCTTTAGACTTCCTTCGACAGCTTGTTTGAGATGTTCAGGTCGCCCGTTTGGCACCCACTGCCCCGGCCCCGGCCGTGTGAGACCACCTTTTGTCGCGATGACGAGCCCATTGGGATACGGATGGAGCGCTTGCGCGATCAACAGTTCGCTCGTTTCCGGCCCGTACGCGTCCGCTGTGTCGATCAAATTCACACCCAGCTCGATTGCGCGTCTAAGGATCTTGAGGGCATTCTGCCGATCAGGCGGCCAACCCCAGATGCCCGCCCCGGTGATGCGCATCGCGCCAAACCCGAGGCGATTCACTGTCAGATCGCCGCCCAATGTAAAAGTCGGATTTGTAGCCATGTTCGATGATGTTGACGTGTCAGCTCCCAGGATTACATCGGATTTCCACGCCAAAAGCGCGGCTCCGCCTGCCAGACCCAGCCCAATAAATGCGCGGCGCGTAACGCTCCGCCCGTTCGCTTCCGGAAGTTCATCCGTCATGACGCGCAGAAGTATGTTTATGAGAAGGGCTGCCAACGCAAGGAGATGATTCGTTGCGCTCGAGCGTGAGCACCGCAAATGCCTCGTCGAGATCTTTACCAAACGTAACAATACCGCCTTCGTGTCCAGCCATAACCACAATCTTTCTGAGTTGCACGTCGCCAACCTTGAACAGACGCATTATTTCGTACGCAAGCTCAGGTGTGCCGTAATCAACGGTCTTCGAGCTTGTCGGAGCTTGATTCAGAAGCGTTGCCCACAACTCCGAATCGTGACAATGAATAACCGCGCCGGGTTTTGGATCCGACTGGTAAATCGCTGCGTGTGTCAGCGACTCGGACGAAGGAATCGTGGATCCTTCAAATCTGAGCGAGTTCCTCGCGAAATCGTAAGCTACTACTTTTGCGCAGTCTGCCGGCGTCAGTTCGGGTATGCCACCGGTCGCGGAACCGGTGATAAAAAAATTGTCGGTCGCGCCGTCCCTTATGCTCAGGTTCCCAAACCCAACGCCATTTGAATCCAAGCCAATCAGACCGAGCTGGAGAAGTCTTCGCCTGTATGTATTCAATTCAGCAAACCCACTGAATCGGGTAAGCTCCGAGCTTACGCGCTCACTCGTGAACTTTACGTATTCGCTCACGGGGCCTGTTCGGGAAAAAGGGCGCGAATACTTTTATCGTTCGCATCACACACGCCTCGGTCGGTGATTAATCCAGTTACCAGACGGGCCGGTGTGACATCGAAACCATAATTTGCGGCCGGGCTTCTCTCCGGGGTAACGCGCACTTCCACCTGTTGCCCGTCGCGCCACCCGTCAACACACTTCACTTCCTCTGCGCTACGCTTTTCGATCGGAATTTCTTTCAATCCGTCCCGCATGCTCCAGTCGAACGAAGACGAAGGCAGCGCTACATAGAAGGGAACGTTATTGTCTTTTGCGGCCAGCGCCTTCAGATACGTCCCGATCTTGTTCGCAACGTCTCCCGTGTAAGTCGTGCGATCGGTTCCGACGATTACCAGATCCACTTCGCCGCGTTGCATCAAGTGTCCTGCCGCACTGTCCGCGATCACAGTGTGCGGCACGTCGTGTTCGCTCAGCTCCCATGCCGTGAGTTTAGAACCCTGATTTCTGGGTCGCGTCTCAGCAACCCACACGTGAACCGGCAATCCCCTATCGTGCGCAGCATAGATTGGTGAGGTGGCGGAACCATAGTCAACAAACGCGAGCCATCCTGCATTGCAATGCGTGAGCACATTAACAGGCTTTCCCGCTTTTTTTTCGGCGATCTGCTCAATGAGCTTTAACCCATGCTGCCCAATCATGCGGCACTGCTCCGCATCTTCTTCCGCAATCAAACTGGCTGTGTGCAGCGCAATCGCGACCTTCTCCCTGGCGTTTTTGCCTTCGGCAATTTTGTTTAACTGACGCTCTACTGCCCATGAAAGATTCACGGCGGTCGGCCTGGTTGCCTTGAGCTGCGCCGCTGCATGGACGAGATGTTCATCGACTGAATCGCGCGCTGCGCCCTCTATTGCTGCGAGATACATTCCATATCCAGCGCTCGCGCCGATCAACCCAGCTCCGCGAACATGCATTTCGCGAATCGCCGTCGCCATCTGTTCGAGAGTGCGAACTTCTTCGATCACGAACTGGTGAGGCAAGAATCGCTGATCGATCAGTTCGACTACGCATTCATCCCCCGGCTTAAGCCAGATCGTTCGAAAATGTCTGCCGCCTACCTTCACGCGTTGTGGTTAACTCGCTAATCGTCGCACTTCCTAAAGATCAATTCCCATCGGGATAGCACCAGGAATTTTCTCCCAGCCAACATGTTCCCAGAATTTCGCGCCGCGCTCGTTATCATCGGCCACCATGATGATAACGCGTTTAATGCCAGCCCTGCGCAGGCCGTCCAGGCATTCGTCCAGCAGACGCTTGCCGAGTCCCCATCCCTGATACGCCGGATCAACCGCCAAATGGTAAATGTGTCCGCGGCGTCCATCATTCCCGCATAAGGCGACTCCAACAATTGCCGATCCGTCGACTGCTACCCTGCTCAGCCCTGGGTTTCGGGCGAGAAATTGGGCAATGCCTTCCCTCTCATCACCTTCAGCGATCTCGAGACCCTCGACGCGGTCCCAGAGCTGAACCGCCGCGTCGTAATCGCTGATGCAAAATTCTCGGGTGTGAATCTTGTGGCTCATGCTGTAGTCGCCTCCTTTCATCTTGACCAAACACATTCGTGTCGAACAAATCTTTTCCAATTGGTGAGCTGGCTATGAAATACAAACATACGATCTATTTTTTGGTACTTGTGACGGCGATGTATGTGAGCGCCCAGCCGAAGCCTTCCGCAACCTTGATCATAACCAATGCGGCTGTTTACACCGTAGACAAAAAGCGTCCCAGGGCGGAAGCGGTGGCTGTGATTGGCGACCGCATCGTCGCGCTGGGATCGAGTGCGGAAATCAATTCGTGGCGCAGCCCGCAAACCAAAGTGATTGATGCCGGCGGCAGGCTCCTGTTGCCGGGTTTTAACGACGCGCATGTGCATTTCATAGCTGGTGGGGCGCAGCTCGACCAAGTTCAGTTGAATGATGCAGCAGAACCGGGGGAGTTCGCAAAGCGCATCGCGGCGCAGATGAGCAAGACCCCGAAAGGCGAATGGATTCTGGGCGGTCGCTGGGATGAAACCAAGTGGCCCAACCCGCAGCTTCCGACCAAAGAGCTCGTCGACTCCGTGACCGGAGCGACTCCGATTTTTGTAGAGCGCTACGACGGACACGAAGCGCTCGCCAACTCGGCTGCGATGAAAGTGGCCGGAGTTGGCGCGAAGACTGCCGATGTCCCCGGCGGAGTAATCATGCGCGACGCGAGCGGAAATCCCACTGGCATTTTCAAGGATGCAGCGATGGAGCTAATCTACAAGGTAATCCCACCAATGTCGCACGAGCAACGGCTGCGCGCTGCTCGCCGAGCGCTGGAGCACGCGGCATCCCTTGGCGTGACCAGCGTGCAGCACATGAATCCGGAGTTTGCCGATGTGGCGGCATATTCCGAGCTCACGGAAACAGGTGAACTCACCGCGCGCATTTACGCGGTTCCGATGGAGACGAACTGGCAGGACCAGGCAAAAGTTGGCATTCGTCGCGCATGGGGATCGAGCTATTTGCGACTCGGCGCGGTAAAGGGTTACGCCGACGGGTCGTTAGGCGCGAGAACGGCTTACATGTTCGAGCCGTTTGCCGACGATCCGGGAAACCGCGGCTTGTTGAGCGACGAAATGCATCCGCCCGCCGCGATGCGCGATCGCTTAATGCAGGCAGATGCCGCGAGCCTGCAATTGCGCGTTCACGCCATCGGCGACCGCGCCATTTCCATGATGCTCGACATCTTCGGCGATATCGAAAAGGAGCACGGTTATCATGACCAGCGTTTTACCATCGAGCACGCGCAGCATATGGCGGAGAAAGATTTTGCGCGTTTCGCCAGCCTCCACGTCATCGCTTCGATGCAACCCTATCACGCCATTGATGACGGCCGGTGGGCGGAAAGGCGTCTCGGTCACGCGCGCGCGCGATACAGTTACGCGTGGCGCAGTTTCCTCAATCACCGCGTGACGCTCGCCTTCGGAACCGATTGGCCTGTCGCGCCGCTCAATCCAATTCTGGCACTTTATGCCGCAGTGACTCGCGCCACACTGGATGGCAAGAATCCCGATGGCTGGGTTCCAGAGGAGAAGATCACGCTGCCTGAGGCGCTACCGGTAAACTCGCCGACATGGTCATCCTGAGTGACAACATCTTTGATCTCAAACCGGAAGCCATTCGCAACGTGAAAGTGGCAACCACGATTGTGGGAGGCAAGGTCGTGTACACAGCGCCGTGAACGTGTACGCGGAGATTAGAGGAAAGACGCGGGACTCCTCTCTAAAGTTTTACAATTTTCCCGTCATCGCTGCCGGTCTCGCCTCGGCCGCACTCTTATATCTTGGCACGGGGCTGCATCCGATTTGGTGGGCGCTTTGGCTGGCGCCGGTTCCGGTGCTCGCGATTGCGCCGCGACTTCGTAGCAGCGCTGCTTTTCTGCTCGGTTCAATTGCGTGGCTCATTGGCGAACTCAACCAATGGAACTACGTCACGCACGAGATCGAACTGCCATGGAAAATTGTGATTTTTTACTTCCTGGTTCCTGCCGCGGTTTTTGGTTTGGGTGTTTTATTCATGCGCAGCTTTCTTCGGCGCGGATCGCTCTTTCTCGCCGCGCTCACTTTCCCTGTCTACTGGGTAACGTGCGAATATCTGAACGCGCTCGCATCGCCGCACAGCACGTGGGGCAATCTCGCTTACACACAAATGGATTGTCTCCCAGCAATCCAGCTCGCTTCGATTACGGGTCTTTGGGGAATCAGTTTCATCGTGTTTCTGTTTGCCGGAACCACAGCAGCTCTGTTGAGCGGCGCTGGAAAACCATGGCAACGTCGCGCGCTTGCCATCGCTGTTGGCGCCGCCCTGTGCGCGGTGTTTGTTTTTGGCAAATGGCGTGTGCAGTCGAATCCCTCGGCTCAACCTGTCGCAGTGACACTCGTCGCAAAGGATGTGCCGATGAGCATTTATCTCGGCTCTGAAGAACAAGCTCTGGAACTGCTGCGTGAATACGCGGACGAGGTGCATCGTATTACTCCGGCTGGAACGCAGGCTGTGGTTCTCCCGGAAAAAATCGGACGCGTCAGCGAGAGCGCGTTAGCTGAGGTGGATACGCTCTTTTCTTCGGCTGCCATTTCTACACATGCAGCGATTGTCCTGGGCTTGGTTCGCAAGACGCCATCCAGCGCTTTCAATTCTTCCCGCTTTTATTCGCCCGAAGGAAAATTAGAGGCGAACTACGACAAACATCATCTCATTCCTGGCGTTGAACCCGAAAAACCCGGCGACAAGCGAGTGCTACTCAACCAGCCGTCAGGTTACTGGGGATTGCAAATTTGCAAGGACATGGATTTTCCCGAGCTCAGCCGTGAATACGCCGCAGACGGCGCGAACCTGATGCTGGTGCCCGCATGGGACTTCAATGTTGATGGCTGGTTGCACTCGCGCATGGCGCTCATGCGCGCGGTGGAGAACGGTTTTGGGCTTGCTCGTTCGGCGCGCAACGGAATGTTGACACTGAGCGACGATCGCGGTCGCGTCGTTTCGGAAGCGGCGACCATGCCCGGCCGCTTTGTGTCGATCGCTGGAAGCGTAAACGTCAGCCGCGAGCGAACGTTTTACACCCGAACCGGCGATTGGTTCGCCTGGCTTTGTGTCGCCATGCTCGCGCTTCATTGCGCGCGCCGCTTGCGGATTTCTGCGAACTGGCCGACTCAAACAATGTGAAGCAATTCAGTGTGGTTTTTCTGGCGATTCTCGCAACCGTGACCTGCGGCTGGGCTAGTTTGGGCGATAATGATGACAAAATTGAAGATTCGTATGGCTCAATAATTGAGCGACGCCTGCGGGACGACGGGACGGTAAGCGTTCTTTACCACAAAGATCGGTATCTTTACTTGGTGATCTTTGCCCATGGCCGGAGCGTTTCGGAAACCTATTTCCATGTGAAGGGCAGCGATTTCTCCGAAAAAGAAATAACCAGGTTCCTGAAGGCAAACGCCGCCGGCGCCACGTGGACATCGGAAAACACCGCCAAGGAACGCCGCTTCAGACGCAGCGATGGCAAAGCTGAGGCGACGTACGGAACCGTACGCGACAAACCCGCGCTAACCGTGCGGGAAGTTCACGGAAGACCTTAGCTATTCGCGTCAGTTCTTCGGGGGAGGCTCTCAGTCGTCTTCAGACCGCAGGGCGCGCTTTGACTCAACGAGAAACGCTCTGCAACATGTTGACAAACGGTTCTTGTTGCGATTGAATATCGCGCGTTAGTTTCCCCTTCTCGCTAGGCATTCTCTCGGCGAGATGTTGTTCGGAAATTCGCAGGTTTCAATCAGCAATTTGCACAGAATCCGCACGTTATGTCGGGACATAGTAAGTGGTCGAAGGTCAAGCGGTTTAAGGGCGCGATCGATGCTAAACGCGGCAAGATCTTCAGCAAATTATCGAAGGAAATTACCATCGCGGCAAAAGCCGGCGGGGGCGATCCAAGCGGCAACCCGCGTCTACGGAGCGCGATCCAGGCTGCGCGGGCGCAGAGCATGCCCAACGATAATGTCGAGCGCGCAATCAAACGTGGCACGGGCGAGGGTAGGGACGGCGAACAATTCGATGAGATTGTTTACGAAGGTTACGCGCCGGGCGGCGTGGCGATCATCGTTGAGACTGCAACGGACAACAAGAATCGCACCGGCGCGGAGATCCGCAGAATCTTCACCCAAAACAATGGCAATCTCGCATCGAGCGGGAGCGTCTCGTACATGTTCCACAGGAAAGGCCAAATCACGGTCCCGCGATCGAGCATTGACGAGGATCGGTTGCTGGAGGTCGCTTTGGAGGCTGGCGCGGAGGAGTTGACAACCGATGAGGATCAGTATGTTATCACCACTTCCCACGATCAGCTCTACGCCGTAGCTGAGGCGCTCAAGAAAGCAGGC
>WNFO01002364.1_pt1 | contig 15547 bp, 12 predicted proteins | sample 5400251 | NCBI WGS metagenome assembly WNFO01 (sample SAMN13153354, study PRJNA577476) | soil metagenome | isolation source: 100 cm saprolite under Madrone tree | place: USA:California | collected 2016-06-14 | reverse complement strand
GGACGCGCTCTTGTTTCGCGACGTGCAGTTCACCCGGTCCGTGGCAGCGCTCGCAGCCGATGGCATACCCTTCGAAGATCGGCCTTTGATAGTGGTTTTGGGTGTCCTTGATGGGCCGCGCCCGGTTGCAATGGCAAAAAAGACAGTTGGCCGTGATCGATCGTCCGCCCAGGAGCGACTCGTCAAAGCCCGGCGATAAATCCCAAATCTGCTTCTGGGAATACCAGCTGATGGGTGATTCGAATAGATAGCCGTCTCGCTCGTATAGATAGGCCTTGCCTTGAGACCCGGAGCCCAACACGTAATGAATCGGATCGTCACGTTCGATTAATATCTTCCCCTTGGCGTCTCGAAGCGCCTGGCGGTGGAGCACCTTTTCGCCATCCTTTTTGACCCAGAACTGAAAGCCCAACTGCTCAAACGGATTGTGGGTTTCTTTCTCATATCGTTCTTGAGCGGCGATGTCTGAAATCGGCGCCAACGATCGACCCATCGGATGATGACGATAGGACTCGGCTTGCGTCGGATGGCAGGCGGCACAGGCGGCATCACCGACATACTTCACGTCCGAGCGGGTGTTTTGATAAACAAGCGGTGAGCTCGATTTGCCGGAATCAGTTTGCACGACGGATGGGGGCGACTTCCGGCGGTCTCGGTTAAATTGACCGGAGAATTGTGCGTAGGCAATAAGACCGATGACGAGAGCTACCGCCAGGAGAAGCAGCGTGTAACTGCGGCCAAAACGTCGAGCTTGGCCGGCTGGCAAGTTCGATTGGTCCATTCCCGTCTATTTCTTGTAGGGTGGGTGGAGTCTTCGGAACCCACCATTTCAGTAAGCAAGGTGGGTTCCGAAGACTCCACCCACCCTACGGGAAGTGACTCGATCAACGCATGGTTACTCTATTCCCCAGCCCTAGCGGTTCGAGTCTTTGCCCCCGCGGCTCTCCTCCTCGAACCAACGACGAAGTGCTTGCGGATCGGGCGGCTCAAATCCGAGTAAGACCTCAAATTCCTTTTTTGCTTGATCTTTTTCTCCCGCCCGAAGCAACGATTGAATAAACAACTTCCGACTGTCCCAGGAGGCGATATTAAGTCCTAGAGCCTTTTCACACTGCTCGGCCGCCAGCTTCCATTCTTCCTTAGCCGCGTAGAGCTTGGCCAGCTCGTCATGGTATTCCCAATTCCAAGGATTGAGGGCGATGGCCTGAACCCAAAACTGAATGGCCCGCTCATTCCGACCCATTCGCGCGGCCATCAAAGCGGCCCCGAAAAGACTCTTTTCTCGATTGGGATCGCGATGCAGCACCAATTCAAATGTGTCTAAAGCATCTTGATCCCGGCCTTGAAGCATCAAGGCATACGCCTTGGCTTCCAGGGCGGGGACATCGTCGGGCCAACGAGATAGACTCGTTTCCAACAGAGGCATTGCCAATTGGCCCCATTTCACAGACGGTTGCTTGCTGGCGAATTCAATCAGGGCGACGCCCAGATCTCGTTGGTTTTCCGGACTGGTGCCATCGCTTGAGTCAGCAAAAGGGACAATGGGATATTTTTCCATGCCACTGCTTTTCTGTAGAGCAGGTGATCTCGCCACGCTGGGTGAGCGAACGATCCGATGATCGGTAATGGCGGTATGGGCGATATTGGAGCTGGCCATGCTCGGCATGTGGCACTCGACGCAATTATCCTTGGCACTTTGGCGGCGGCGCTCGGCTGCATCCAGCGCGCAGCTCTTTTCATTGTGACATGAAAGACACCTGGTTCGATAGAATTCCAGTTTTTCTTCAGGCCCAGGATAGTGATGAGGGTCGTGGCAAGTCAGACAGCCAAGCTTTTTGCCAGGGCTGCCGCTCTCTTGAAAACATCGGCTGGCGTGCATTTGCTCGACGTGTCCGACCGCGCGCTTCGTGTCCACCCGGTCCGAGGGCAGCACAAAAAAGGAAACGAACTCGTCGAGAGGCAATCCGGGACGAAAGTCCTGTCGTTTTCGGTTTCGTTTGACCGTTCGAACCACAGCCTGAAGGTGACATTGTTGGCAGACACTCTCCCGCGCGATCGGATCGAGACGCTCGGGATTCACGATGGTATCGTCCACCCCGTTGACCGTTTCATGACTTTCTCGTCTTTGGACGTGAAGCTCCCCAGGCCCATGACACCGTTCACAGCCGATGGCATAGCCCTGAAAAACAGGAGTCCGGAAATGATTGAGCGAGCCGTCAATCGGCTCGGCTCGATTCGCATGACAGTAAATGCCCTCGTCCGGAACCGGGCGCGTGAAGTGCTCGTTTCGAGAACGATAACTGGGCGCTAGGTCCCAGGTCTTGGACCCGGCGTACCAGCTCATGGGCGACTGAAACAAGAATCCGTCCCTCTCTACTAGAAAAGACCGACCACGAGCCCCTGATCCCAGCGCATAAGGCACTTCCGCTTTGATCTGGGCAATGATCCGGCCCTTGGTATCCAGCCGCTGCTCGGCATGAATCATCCCGTTTTTTGAGCGCTCGACCTCGTATCGGAACCCCCCCGCGTCGAAAGGATTTTGAGCCGAAGCCCCATACTGCTCGACGGACTCGGCTTGGGCCACGGGCGCTAGCGATCGCGCCATGGGATGCCGGTGATACGCCTCGGCCATTTCGCGATGACAGCGGATGCACGCCGCATCGCCGACATAATGAACGTCGGGGCGAACATTTCGATAGGTCGTTTTGGAAGTAAGACGCGGATCGTCCGTTTCGGGAATACCCTTGCCCTCAAACCACTTTTTGGCAACGACCCAGACTCCCCCCAGAATGACAATTGTCATGAGAAGGACAACGGCGATCCGGAAGTTGGAGGCCATGCCATGGCTTGATAAAGTCATATTCGGTCACTTCTAATCGCGGCGTCAACCAAGCGCTTATCAAGGCCGAGCCTGAATCTTCGTCTGTCTCTCCTCATTCGATCGGATGCGCTCAAAGGCAGCTTCTTGGTTCTTCGCTTCGTTGAGCCGGCCACTCGATCGATAAGCTTGAGCCAATTTTAGATGAGCGGCCTTGTTCATGGGATCAAGAACCAGGACTTTTTGAAAAAAAGGAATCGCTTCGGCGGGCTGCTGGCGAAGAAGGTGCAAGTCGCCTTTCATGGCCAAGGCAACTTGCGAGTTCCATTTGAGCTCCAGGGCTTCCGCGAGCAGCTTGTTGGCTAGGTCCCAGTCTTGTTCCTCGAGGGCGCAGTTGGCCAGTCCGATCAGCGGTTCGGCGCGTTTCGGATCCAACTGGCGGCAACGCAAAAGCTCTTCCTTGGCTTCGTTCATTTGGGCGTTGCTCAACAAACACTGAGCCAAACGCAAGCGCGCGTCCAGATGATTCGGGTCGCGGTGAATCGTTTCACGAAAATCGGCGGCGGCTCGGCCGTGACCCTCCCCGGTTTCAAAGGCCGCTTCTTGCCGCGCTTGGCCGCGCTCCCAATACCAATTCGTTTGATTCGGCTGACACTCGATGAGACGACTGAAATAGATTTCGGCTCGCGTCCAGTCCCGATTGGAGGCGTACCCACGGGCCAAAGCCTCAAGTAAGTCCAAGTCGTTCGGAGTTTCCTTTAACAGTTTCTGCAAGGTGAGGGCGAGAGGCGGCCGAAACCGAATGGCCGCTTCGTCCAAGGCCAGCTCGCGTTCTCCTTCCTTTTCCGGATAGCCCCATTGAAGCGCTTTTCGAAGCGACTCCTCGGCTTGCTCGGGATGATGCACCCGGCGGAGAACTTGAGCGAGAAGAAAGTGTGCTCGCGCGTTCTTGGGAGATCGGGAAAGAAGACGACGCAGAGTTGTTTCGGCTTGGTTCAGATCATCGGCCGCGATCGCGCTTTCTGCTTGGCGCAGAAGGTATCGGGGCCACAGCAAGCTGTAGCCAAACGCAAACAACGCCGCACAAATCCCCAAAGAAACGAGCCAAACCTGCCGTTTACGAGTGAGCATCATCGTTGGCTCATTTTCCTGAAGAAGCTGACGAGCGCGGGCCTAGATTTTCCCAGATCGTCAAGGCATTCGAACCAACGAAATCAGGATTCATGGAGTGCGTGCCCGTGACGAGGTGAATTCGACCGTCGCCATACAAATCTCCGGCCGCAGCGGTCAAGTAGTCACACCGAATCTGTTCCAACCCATGGGCGGAGAACTTTCCGGTCTTGGTCTGCTCCAAGTAGAGGATCGAATCCAGCTTCATCTGCCGTCGCTGAGGAAACACTTCTTCGGGCAAATAATTCACCGCCACGATGTCTTTCTGTCCGTGGCCGCGAAAGTCGGCCGCCACGGCGCGCATGACTCCGTACATCGCGGCCACGGGATGATGAACGAAAGGAAACGACCCGCGATTTTCCAACCACTGAACTCCATGATAGGGTTTGAGAAGATACGGAGGATCCAGCGTGTCCCCATTCGTGTAGAGCACGTCTAGATTTCCATCTCCATTAAGATCGACCACTTGAATGCCGCTGGAGCCATAAGCCGGGTGGGGCGCGGCGTAAATAACTTCTTTGCGAAACCGGCCATTACCCTCGTTCAAAAACGCCACGATGGTTTCATGCTCTTGGCTAATGAGGGCGACGAAATCAGGTCGGCCATCCTTGTTCAGGTCGCACACCGGAACGTGAATCGTGCCGTGGCGATCATCCACGACATGGGAAGCGAATTGGGGATGTTCCCAATCAGTGGTTTGATTTTCGAGATAAAGGATTTCGCCGGTGTTCCGCCAGCCGAAAACGCCGACCACCAAATCGAGCTTGCCATCGCCATTGAAATCGGCGGCTTGAACATCCGCAACCCGGCCTACCCCCTTCAATAAGGGAATCGGAGTGAACGTGCCATCGGGCCTGCCCCGGAACCACACAACCCCGCCGACTAGATCGTCCGTGGGTGAGAAGCTTCCTAAGCTTGCCACGATCACGTCCAGTATTCCGTCGCCATCCAGATCAACGACTTCGGCGTGAGCCGGCGCCGAGACATGCCCGATTGTTTTCCAAGAAGGTGGCGATAAGTAAGGGCTCAGGACCAACACCCGGCCATACTGCACGTCGCAAACCAAAATGTCGAGTTTTTTCTTATCAAATAGATGGACGAGATTGACGTTGGCAATGGCCGGATGTTGAAAAGGCTCGGGGAGTTGAAAGCCGAGGCGTCGAAACTCAACCGGGATCGATCCCAAGGTGACCGGCTCCTCAGGGGAGGGAAACTCCTCGGGCGCGCGCTTTTCGTAATATTGAACCACGCTTTCCAACGACGGGTAGTCCAGTTGCAGTTTGGAATCGCGGAAGAACTCGTAGCCTTGCTTGACTTCTTTTCTCCAGGCAAACTTTGGAAAAGAATCGGCGGGGGGATACGCATGGCAACTGCTGCCGCACAGCTGGTGAACTTGCTCGGAGCTGGCTTCCGCGGGCAGCCGAGGCACCGTTACTTCAAACGATTCCGCCGGCGCGGGCCGATCTTTGGAAAAGACAACAACCCCCACTCCGAGGAGAATCAGGCCTCCGATGATCAGACCAAGAATTCCCCGTCGCATGTTATTCGCGCTTCCTTGAGTTGCGGCTTCGTGCTCTCATTGACCCTTGCCACAGCTAATCCGATCCCTTGTGTTTTTCCCAGCGGAGATTTTCCTTTAAGGCGCCCAAGGCATCCTTAGCCGGCCGACATTTTGGGTCCTCGGTCAAAGCCGTTCGCAGCCAACGAGCGGCTTGACTTTCGTCATGGTCGCGCAGATAGATCATGCCAAGCTCATAGCGAACGGCCGGATCATGCGGCGTGCGAACCACTTGGCGAAGGAGGGCGGCCTTGTGGATCGAGTCTCTCTGGATTTCCCTCAGTTGAACCTTGTGGGAAGCCGCCAGATCATCCTTGCCCTGACTCTCCAAGCAATGCTGCTTCACCAAATGAGCATCGCGACTTCGTGGCGCGAGTTTCAAAGCTTGCTCCACACTTTCTTCCGCCTGATCGAATTGACCTTTTCGCAAAGCGATTCGTCCTTTTTCCACCATAGCCGCGACATTTTCCGGTTCTCGCGTCAGCAGCTCATTCACCAATTCTTGGGCTTTTTCCAATTCATGAAGATCCTCCCAGCAGCCGGCCAAACTCAGGATCATCCCGGAATTATCCGGTTGCCGTCGGCGCAAGAGATCATATTGTCCGACCGCTTCCCGGACTCGGCCGATCCGGTTCAGGCATTCGGCATAGCCTTGGCGAGCCCGGTCAAAATCGGGGCGAACGGCCAGCGCCTTTTCATAATCGTCGAGCGCTTTTTCGAATTGATTCCAAGACTCCCAAGCCCGGCCTCGCCAATACAACGCCAAGGTATTACTCGGCTGCTTTTGCACTACCTGATTGAGACATTCGATGGCTTGCGGCAGGTGCACGGCCAGGACGTTGCCCTGGCCCAGCGCTTCCAAGATGAGTCCCGCATTCGTTTCGTCGATTGATGTGCGGCGTTTCAACGACTCCTCGGCGGTCAAATCGCCTTCTTGGACTTGCCGAAGCTGTTTCTCAAACTCGCCGGCGGGAGTGGGGCCTTGAATTTGTTCATAGGCTTTCAAGTATTGTTCGAACGCCTGCAAGTCCCCACGACGACGGGCCGTGCGCGCCGCCAGCAGTAATGCGTTGCTGTCCCGCGGTCGCGCTTGCAAGTGTTTCGCCAATTGCTCCTGGGCTTGGTCGAGATCGTTTTCCGCCAGCGCTTTTTCCGCCGCTTCCCGGTGTTGCCGGGCTTTCCAGGAGCTCACCCAAATCATGCCGGCCCATGCGGCGCCGATGACAAGGAGCGCGACGAGAAGAACCGACAGTTTTTTTCGGCCGGGAGTTTCTATCGTTAGTGTCATGAAAAGAGTTTTTGGTTTCTTATCTGGACCGCGGGCGAGGTTCATCTTCCCCTTCAATGATGATGTATCCTCGGTCTACCTCGAGAGACCCCGTGCGCTGCACGCGCCCGGACGGCCAGCGGATTTCGACCTGGTCCACCTTACTGGCAACCCCGATTCCCACCAGCAGCCTGGGGTCGGACGACGATAGATAGCTGCCGCCGCCTTTTCGATGGCGTACGATCCTTCGGTTACCGACCTGGATTGTCACTCTGGCGCCGACCGCGTCTCGATTGCTCTGGGTCCCTTGCAGCTCCAGCCGTATCCAATGATAAGGCGTCTTGGTTTCGTTATGCAAGAGGACCGCCGGCTCTCCGCTATTGTTGAACGCCAAATCCATGTGTCCGTCATTATCGTAATCGCCAGCGGCCAATCCTCGGCCGACATGCCGCTCTTGAAAATAAGGGCCGGCCACTCCGGAAATGTGCTGGAAGCGACCCCGGCCGTCGTTGAGAAAAAGCTGCGCCTGCTGACGAAACGTATTGTCCGGATTGCCGTCTTCATCGACATTGCGCGAGACATGGCCGTTGGTCACGACAATGTCCAGGCCGCCATCCCGATCGACGTCGAGAAAGCAAGTGCCGAAGCCAAGTTTCCACCAACTGGGCGGACCCAAGCCGGAACCGTGAGTCACATCCAGAAACTGACACTGGCCCTTTTGCCGGCTCTCATTTCGAAAGAAGGTGTTGGTTTCGCGAGCAAAGGCGGTGGAGAACAAATCCGGCAGGCCGTCGCCGTCGAGATCGTCGGCGTCCACGCCCATATAAGCTTGGGGATTGCCGGCCAAGTTGACCAAGCAGCCACAGCTCGGACCGACGGCTTCGAAACGTCCATTCCCGAGATTGCGGAAGAGGAAATTGGGGACCGAATCGTTGGCCACAAAAATGTCCACCAAGCCGTCGCCGTCGAAGTCGAGCGCGACCACGCCCAGGGCTTTGGCATTGGGCACATCAATGCCGGCCTCGTGGCTGACATCCGTAAAGGTCAGATTGCCGTTGTTCCGGTAGAGGACACAACGAGTCCCTTTGAAAGCAGAAGGCGGACAGGAATCCCACTTATCGCGCTTATCGGTGCAGCTCGGGTAGTTTTTCAGATCGACGAAAACATAACTGCAAACAAAAAGATCCAGTCGGCCGTCATTGTTGTAGTCCAGAAAAGCGGCGCTCGTGCTGAAATTCGCCCGTTCGTGCCAGTCCGGGTGGTCCGCCAGCCCGGCGCGGGCGGTGATGTCTTCGAATCGCCGGCCGCCTTTGCCGTCTTTGACATTGTGATACAGGACGTTAGGCTTTCCGTAACAGGTGAGAAACAGGTCGGGAAAACCATCGTTATCAATGTCGCCAATGGCCACGCCCATACCGCAGCCGACGTGCCCCAGGCCTACTTCGTCGGTGACGTCGCGAAATGTGCCGTTGCCTAAATTCCTGAACAGTTTGCAGATCCCTGACGAGCCTGGAGCGTTCGCGACCGGAGTTCCTCCACCGCCGATCGAAGTGTCAAAAGGCGCGCTTTGCACCAAAAATAGGTCCATCCAACCATCTTGGTCGTAATCGAGCCAGGCAAGTCCCGAACCCATGGTCTCCATGATGTATTCTTTTTCAGTCCGACCGTCGAAATGGCGAAATCGAATTCCCGCTCGATCCGTGACGTTTTCGAACTTGATTTCAACGCCAGGGGGCAAATGAATGGCCGGCTCCGACTTTATCGGTGACATACCGCGAGCGCTCTCCGTTGAGGGAGGAACATCCGCCGCGGGGGGCGGGGATTTGGAATTCTGCTCCGACGAGCCATTGGGTTGGCAAGCGATGATGCTGACGAACGCCAAGCCCGTTAATGCAAACACTAAATAGAAGCATGCTCGAATCATTGATAATGGCTCACGGTCAAGCTACCGCTCTACCCCTTACACCAACCCACGCGCCCTATTGACAGAGCTTGTCCGATCTTACAAAGTAAATCTTTGCCGGAAAAGGCGACCGGCGTGTCTCTTCTCGCCATGCCATTGCGGGGCGGTTTTCTTCTATACGCGGCCAGGATGCTTTCGGGCTGAAGCCTTAGCCACGGATTAACAAGATGAAATACAGATTGAAAAATCAGTTCTTCTTCTTATCCGTGTTCCTTCCGTGTTCATCCGTGGCTATTCTCGCATGCGGGACGCGAGCTCTCGGCGAGGACCTGAGCCAAACGCGCATGCGGAAGGACATCGACTTCCTGGCGTCCGATCAGTCGGAAGGGCGCGGTGTGAACACGGCCGGCATCAATCGCGCGGCCGCCTACATCGCCCAGGAATTCCAAAAGGCAGGATTGAAGCCCGCCGGAGAGGGCGCAAGTTATTTTCAACCCTTCACCATACCGTCCACGAGCCTCGTCGGCATCCCGGTTTTGAGTCTGGGCGGACCGCAGGGGCAGGAGATTGACCTTCAACCCGGACGGCACTTTCGCCCAATGGGATTTTCCTCATCGGGAGACCTGAACGCTCCTTTGACATTCGTCGGCTACGGTATCTCGGCTCCTCAAGGCCATTACGATGATTACGCGAACTTGGATGTCGAGGGAAAGATCGTGGTGATTCTTCGCGACACACCGCGCGCGAGCAATCGGTTCGCCTCATTCGGGAGTCGTTTCCTGCACCAATCGTTCGCCGCCAAAATCCGCAATGCCGAAAAGCACAAGGCGGCGGCTATCATCTTTGTCAACGATCGAGACACGGCTCGTGACGGGGATGATTTGCTGGATTTCGGATTCACGGCCGTGGGCGGCGCACCGGCATCGATTCCGATCGTTCACATGCGGCGTCAAGTCCTGGATCGGATGCTGGATTCCGGCAAAGACTCTTTGCCGGACGTCGAAGGCGACATTGATCGGGATTTGCATCCACGAAGCGGTGTTCTTGAGGGATGGACGGCTCATCTCAAGCAAGAAGTCAAACGCTCGACGATCGACGTCAAGAACGTCGTCGGCTACGTCGATGGATCGGGGCCGTTGGCCACGGAGACTGTTGTTTTGGGCGCTCACTACGATCATCTGGGCTATGGCGGCATGGGAAGTCTGTCCGGACTCAAAAAGCCCGCTATACATCATGGCGCGGACGACAACGGCTCGGGCACCGCCGCGCTCATGGAATTGGCTCGGCGATTCGGCCAGCAACCCAACCGGAGCGGACGGCGTTTGGTTTTCATCGCCTTCAGCGGTGAGGAAATGGGCTTGCTTGGCTCGGAATACTACTGCAAGCATCCGCTCTTTCCCCTGAGTGAAACCGTCGCCATGATCAACATGGATATGGTGGGTCGATTGCGGCCGGCAAAGGAAGGCATGTGGCCGGAAGTTCTGGGCAGCTTGACCTTGATAGACCACGCCGGTCTGACTGGTGTTTTTCCCCTGGCCATGCTGCTCCAGGATTCACAAAAGGACTGGCGCTCCCCCAAAGAGCGGCTGATCGTGCAGGGCACGGCCACGGCGCGCAATTTCGACGCCCTCTTGACCGACGTCAATCGGAAACACGACTTCAAGTTCAACAAGCTGCCCGGCGGCATTGGGCCGAGCGACCACAGCTCCTTTTATGCCCACAAGGTTCCGGTCTTCTTTTTCTTTACCGGCGATCATAGTGACTATCACCGTCCCACGGACACGGCCGACAAAATCAACGTGGCCGGCATGAAAAAAGTCGTGGAACTGGTGGAAGAACTGACCTTGAGCCTGGCGGAATCACCGACCCGGCCGCAATATGTCAAAGTGGTTGAGCCGCCTCAGCCGCGCTACAGCAACATTCCTCGCCTGGGCGTCATGCCGAGTTATGGCGATGCCGGCGAGGGCGTTCTGCTTAATGCCGTCACCGAGGGCGGACCCGCGGCCAAGGCGGGCTTGCGCGAGGGCGATCGCATCATCGAGATCGCCGGCAAACCCGTGCGCGACATCAACGCCTACATGGGCCTCCTCGCCACGCAAAAACGCGGCTCGGCCATCGACATCGGCTTCATGCGCGACGGCAAGAAACTGACTTTCAAAGTCGCGCCGGAGTGAAAACGTCGGTCCTCATCCGGCTTAGATGATAATCACTTCGGGTAAGCAGATACGAATTCTTCCTGCTTTAAGAAGCTGGCGAGCTTGGAGTTGCCTGAATTCGTCACTCTGTGCTTTGAGACACACGCCCCTGTCATGAGCTGGAACGAAGGAAGCCCCGGTCTTTCAGAGCATGCCGGGGCTTCGAAGACTCAGCCCCGGCCACTCCGCTTTTCATTTTGAGAGACGTTCTTGGTAACAGTTCAAGGAGGCGTGAATCATGACCTCTGGCCGCGTTGGCGTCCTAGGTGTGGGTTTGGCAGTGGCGTTGCTCTGTCCCCTCTCTGGCGCCGATGACAAGGAAAAGGCGGCGCTGGATCGAGACGAGGCCCGGAAGGCATCCGACTACCTCAACAGAATCCGCAAGGAACCGGCGAAGTTCAGCAAGGAAATCGGCATTGACCTGGAGAATGCTAAGGCTCGCCCAGCACTGAAGTGGGACGCTATCTTGGCCAAAGTTGCCGAGGAAAAGGCCCTGGACATGGCCAATCGCGACTACTTCGGTCACGTAACCCCGGAAGGCCTGGGCATTAACATTCAGATCCACGAAGCGGGCTACACGTTGCCGAAAGATTGGCTTAAAGAAAAGGATCAGAACTTCTTCGAATCCATCAGCGCCGGCACCAACACCGGCGAAGAGGCGATCCGGAATCTCATCCTCGATAAAGATTTGCCCGCTGCATCTCATCGCAAGCAACTGCTCGGACTCACGGATTTCTACTCGGAATGCACCGATATCGGTATTGGCTTTGCTCGAAATCCCAAGAGCAAGTATCGAACTTACCTGAGCATCATCGTCGGGCGAAAGAAATGAGAATCGTCATGGGAGAGGAGTTTAGCGCACATCATGAAGGTAATTCCGCTGAGTGAAGCCAAAGCACGATTGAGCTACTATAGCCGACTTTGCCACCGAGAACCGGTCATCGTTACGGTCAAGGGAGTCCCGGCATTTCAGCTGGTGCCGCTGGAGGAAGATGACAATCTCATCGACCGGTTGTTGGAGTACCATCCAAAATTCGGCGAGTACCTTGAGAAATGCCTTCAGGGCCGCAGTGTTTCGGCCAAAGAAGCGCTCCGTCGTTTGCAATGACAACGGTGCGAACAATGGTCCGCTGGAATGAGACACTGAGCGAGTTGTTCTTCGGCCGGGAGATTTCCCTTCTGGTCAAAATCTTCTATACGTTGTTCCTTTGCATTCTGGTACCCGTTTATTGGCCTTACTATGGCCCGGCTAATTTCTTGTGGTTCTCCGACTTGGCTTTGCTCCTTACTTGGGCGGCGCTTTGGCTGGAAAGCCCCCTCTTAGCCAGCATGCAAGTGGTCTCCGTTGTCCTGCTGGAACTGGTCTGGATCGTTGATTTCCTGGCTCGGTTAGCCACCGGTTACCAACTTGTCGGGATCGCGGACTACATGTTCGAAGATGATAAGCCGTTGCTGGTGCGGGCGCTATCCTTGTTTCATATTCTGTTGCCATTCGTGCTTGTCTGGTTAGTCTATCGATTGGGATATGATCGGAACGCTTGGATGGCACAGACTGTCCTGGCCTGGGTGATTCTTCTTTTGTGTTTTTTCTTGACAGAACCATCCAAGAATATCAACTGGGTCTTTGGCCTGGGTAAGCAACCGCAGACTCTGATTCCGCCCGGCGCATATTTGGTGCTACTGATGGCCGCTTTTCCGATATTTGTTTACTTGCCGACTCATTTGGCGCTTCGAGTTGTCATGCCGAAGTGAATCCGGGATTAAAGTTAGAGCAGGTGCTGATAGGCTCATCCCATCAGATGATCCAGCCGCTATACCCCGCGAGTGACCTTGCGCTGCCCTTTGCCCGTGCCGGTCACTAGAATCAAGCCTATGCAAACTGATCCGCATCCTCCTCTTCATGGACTGCGAGTGCTCGACGCCTCACGCGTCTTGGCCGGCCCTTTCTGCGGCCAAATTCTCGGCGATTTGGGGGCGGAGGTCATCAAGGTCGAGCGACCCGGCGCGGGCGATGAAACTCGGAGCTGGGGGCCTCCTTTCGCCGGTGATCTGAGCGCTTACTATCTGGCTTGCAACCGCAACAAACGCGGCATCACTCTGGACCTCGCCCAACCGGAAGGTTTGAGCGTCTTTCATGAGTTAGTTCGCCGAAGCGACGTGGTGGTGGAGAACTTCAAAGCCGCCAGCGCCGAAAAGTTGGGACTGAGTCCGGAGAAGTTGTTGGAAATCAATCCGCGTCTGATCATTTGCTCGATATCCGGTTTCGGCCGGACAGGACCTTGGAGCGAATTGCCGGGATATGATTTCGCCATTCAAGCGTTGAGTGGGCTGATGAGCATCACCGGCCCGGCGGAAGGTCCGCCTTACAAAGTTGGTGTAGCCGTGACAGACATTTTAACCGGCCTGTATGCGGCCGTCGCCATTCTCGCTTGCTTGCGCTCTCGGGAGCAGTCCGGGCATGGATACGCTATCGACATGGCCCTGCTCGATTGCGCCGTGGCGGCCCAGGTCAACGTGGCTCAAGCCTACCTGAGCAGCGGTCAAGTCCCGCCGCGACAAGGAAACGCTCACCTGCAGATCGTGCCCTATCAGCTATTCGCCACGGCCGACGGCTGGCTGGTGTTGGCGGTCGGCAACGACGGCCAATGGCAACGATTCTGCCAGGCCGCCGATCGCGACGACCTAGCGGCGGATTCTCGCTTTGCGACTAATACGTTGCGGGTGGAGAATCGCAATCTGCTCGTGCCGATCGTCGCAAGGATGATGAAAGGGCGCAAGACTCAAGAATGGCAGGAGAAACTCTTGCAAGCGGAGGTGCCTCACGCTCCGGTGTGGGATCATGCGGAATTATTTTCGCAGCCTCAATCCGCGGTCCGTAACCTGTGCGTGACGGTGCGGGATCCAAAAGGCGAGCCGGTGGATTTGGTCGGATCCCCATTTCACATTGCTGGAAGTTCAGAGCCCATTCCCTCAGTCCCGCCTTCCCTAGGCCAGGACTCGGAACAGGTGTTGCAGCAATTGTTAGGATTCGATCTAGATCGGTTGAACGAACTGCGCAGACATGGCGTAATTTGAAGTCATCACGGAAGGATCGTGAGTGCCGAGCCATCTCGAAGACGGTAAATATGAAAGTCCTTATCTAAGCTGAAAACGGTTCTTGTTTTCAGTTGATGCGCCGCCGCAACCAAAGAAGAATCCGCCAAGTCCATAGGCAAGTCACGATATTTGTCCATGAGCTCGCTCATGAAATCTATTTCTTCCTTGGTTAGATCGCGGAGGACTAGGCGACCGGCAGTTCGCCACTGCCAAAGCGCTTCTTGACCGGAATAGCCCCCTGCCTTGAATAGCAGATACATGGCCTCCGTGAAACAGGGCCAGGTGGTCAGGAGTGGCTCTGCTGGCAGAGTTTGAGTGGCTGCGACGCATCGCGCATGATTGGGATCATTCCGGTTGATCAGGGCAACCAAGGGACCAGTATCTGTCAGAGTCACAGGCGGTTCCGCTCTTGCTTCTTGAGCATCTCTTCAGCAAACCGTTCACCGCTTTTTTCAGACAACGGCTCTGCCGCGCCATTAACCGTCCCTAAGTAGCCCTTGAGGAAGTCGAAAAGAGATTCTCCGTTGAAGGGTTCGTTATGGGTGACGGGTAAATTAAAGAGTTTGCGCAGGCCCTCCAGCGCCACCGCTTCGGGAGTTGTTCCCTGCTTCTTTGCCTCTTCTCTCAACGGGGCTTCCAAATCCGCAGGTAACGTAATCGTGGTCATAAGCGCCTCGTAATATTCCAAACACATTTTCTGCTAATCATTTATACCAGGAAATCTCTTTTCATTCCAAGGTTGCCAGGTTCGATCGTTTGAACATCACTCGTAGGCAATTGCCTCCGGAATGCGCAACCGGCTGGTGTGCCAGGCGGGGCCGAGGCCGGCCAGCGTCGCCACCAGAAGCGCGATGCCGGCGATCAGGCCCGCCTCCAGCCAGGGAATCAAGACCGGGAATAGGAACCCGGCTTCTTCGAACATAATGACTTGCACACAGTACCATTCGAGCGGCACACCGACGGCCAGTCCGATTAGCGTGCCGATGAAACCCATGAGGGTCGCTTCGGCCAAAACCGTGCGCAGAATTTGACCGCGAGTCGCTCCGACGGCCCGGAGCAAACCCAGCTCCCGCCGTCGCTGCAACACGGAAATGAGCAACGCCATCACGACTCCCAGCGCCGCCACCAAGCCGACCACGATCTCCTGCGAATAAGCAATCCCGAATATCCGCCGGATCATGTCGGCGATCCGCTGCCGCAATTCATCGCGCTTCAAGATCACCAGACTGTGCTCGACTCCCCACAGCCGCGCGACGGCCTCACGGACCGCGTCCGGATCTTTTCCGGGCTGGATATAGACATCAAAGGCGTCCACTAAGGGATCATGGAAGCAGCGCTTGTAAAGATCGCGATCCATGATGATCGTGCCGCGATTCCAGGAATAATCGACCACCGTGCCGATGACCCGAAACGGGGTCGGCTCCCGCGACTCCGAGAGGGTGATCGCATCACCCACCCGGGTTCCGTAGAGGGCCGCGAAATTCTCCGAGATGAGAATATTGTTCGGCTGCCTGAGCCGCGGGTACAGCTCGATGCCGGG
>WNFO01002357.1_pt1 | contig 15561 bp, 13 predicted proteins | sample 5400251 | NCBI WGS metagenome assembly WNFO01 (sample SAMN13153354, study PRJNA577476) | soil metagenome | isolation source: 100 cm saprolite under Madrone tree | place: USA:California | collected 2016-06-14 | reverse complement strand
GAACCGGATCCGCCGCGCGCTGCCCTTCGTCGATCCGGCGAATCTTCTGGTGGCACCCGATTGCGGCATGAAATACCTGCCGCGCGAGGTCGCCTTCGGGAAGCTGCAGGCGATGGTGGCCGGCGCGCAGATCGTGCGGCTGCAGCTCGCGGCCGAGCGGACGGGGCAGAGCGGCGGCGCCAAATCCTAATAATCAGTTCACAGGGGGTTCACATGTTCGCAGCGTTGCGCAGAACACTTCCGGTCCTGGCGGCCTTGCCGGGTGTAGTCCAGTTCGCCACTCCCGCCTGGGGGCAAAGCCAAGCCACGACGCTCGAGGAAGTGGTGGTCACGGCGCGCAAACGCGATGAGACGATCCAGAACGTGCCGGTGACCGAAAACGTCTTCACCCAGCAGGCGATCGAGGCGGCGGGAATCGAATCTCCCCGCGACTTCGTCGCGATGGTCCCGAACATGACCCTGGTCGAGGTGCAGAACGTCGGCAACTCCTTCATCACCATCCGCGGCATCTCCCAGGCGCGCAACAGCGAGCCGTCGGTCGCGGTGCTGGTCGACGGGGTGCTGGAGACCAATCCCTACCAGTTCGACCAGGAGCTCACCGACATTCGGGAGATCGAGGTGCTGAAGGGTCCTCAGGGCGCCTTGTACGGTCGCAATGCCATCGGCGGCGCGATCCTCATTCACACCGTGGATCCTTCCGATCACTTTGCAGGTGCCGCGAGGGTCGGCGTGGGCAACGGCGTGTCCGAGAAGGCCCAGGTTGCCGTCAGTGGCCCGATCGACGCGGCCGGAACGCTGAAGTATCGCGCCTCGCTCAACTACGACAACACTGACGGCTATCGGGAGAACAGTCACCTGAACCGCAAGGCGGACCCGTACCGGGATTACTCCGGGCGGCTGCGACTGGTGTGGAAGCCCTCCGAGCAATGGTCCGCGGACCTGCGGGCGCTCTTCGATCGGGTCGAGACGACCGCCTTCTATTACATCATTCCGCGTGCCAACGAGGCCAGCGTCTTCAGCGATTTCAGCACGCTGCCGAACGCGAACGACGTCACGAGCCCCATCCAGAACAACAACCTGGGCACGGACAACCGCGACGTGACGGATGTCGCGCTCAAGCTCGATTACGGCCTGGGATCCGGCACGCTCACGGCGGTCTCGGACTACAACCGCACCAAGGAGATCGACACCGGAGACGCCTTCGATTTCCGGCCGATCCCCACGTCTCTCCTCTACTTCTTCACCGGCGGTGTCCCGGCAGCCCTCGGCGGGCCCTTCGATCAGAGCCAGAGCCAGTTCATCGATGTGACGACCTACAGCCAGGAGCTGCGCTTCACCTCGCCGAAGATCGGCGGCTTCTCGTGGATCGCGGGCGGGTATTACGTGCACACGGAGCGCTTCATCTCCACCGACAATCTCGTGGACCGTGGAGCGGGCGTCCCGGCCGTCTACGAGACGCCGCTCGTCGATCCGGCCAATCCGGTGGCGACCAACACGAACAGCACCTTCCTGTCTGACTCGCAGAACAACAACGCCTGGGCCGTGTTTGCCGACGCGACCTATGAGTTCACCAAGCAGCTCGAGCTCGATGCGGCGATCCGCTACGACGAGGATGAGCGGCAGAACACCACCCGCACGCCGACCCAGTTCCTGCCCCCGGCCACACTCGGGACGGCGCACACCGGCGAGGTGCGCAAGCACACCTTCGACGCGGCGCAGCCCAAGGGGACGCTCCGCTACAAGCCCAGCGACAACCTGACCTTCTACGGCGGCTGGAGCCGCGGGTTCCGCAGCGGCGGCTTCAACCAGACCGGTGTCGGCGCGGTTGCGCAGTCCACGGGGCATCTCGGCGTTCATGATCTGTTCAACGCCGAGATCGCCGAGACCTGGGAAGTCGGCGTGAAGAGCCAGTTCCTCGACCGGCGGCTGGGCGCGAATCTGGCGCTGTACTACACCGACTCGCACAACGGGTACTTCTTCTACTTCGATGCCACCACCTCGACTCAGAACCTCGGCAATCTCGACGCCCGCTACAAGGGTGGCGAGCTCGAGCTGACCGCCAGAGCGACGAGCTGGCTCGACCTGTACGCGAACTTCGGCTACACGGACGGCAAGGTCACGAACATGGAGGATCCGACGGTGGTCGGCAACAAGCCGCCGCTGCTGACTAGGAATACTGTCAACGCAGGCTTCCAGGTCCACGAGCCGCTTGGCGGCGGAGTGAACGGCGTGCTGCGCCTCGACTATCAGATGATCGGCCGCACCTGGTGGGACCCGTATAACCTGACTTCGCGCGATCCGGTCAACCTGCTGGACCTGCGCGCCGGTGTCGAGGCCGACCGGTGGTCGGTGACCGCCTGGTCCAAGAATCTGACCAACAAGATCTACAATGCGGAGTTCTCCCCGGGCGGCTTCCTGTGGAGAGCCCTGCCGCGCCAGTACGGAGTAGAGTTCGGCTATCGCTTCTGAGAGAAAGAAAAGGAGAGTGTCATGGCTCAGCTCGCCAAGCTGCCCGCGCGCCTTCACCACACCGCCTACGTGACCCAGGACCAGGAGAAGACGCGGCGCTTCTACGAGGACGTCATCGGGCTGCCGCTGATGGCCACTTGGTGCGAATCGGACGAGCTCTTCGGCAAGGTGCGCACCTACGTGCACACTTTCTACGGCATCGGTGACGGCGGGGCGCTCGCCTTCTTTCAGTTCGCCGACCCCGCCGACCAGGCGGAGTTTGGCCCGCAGATGCCGCAGACGCCCTTTCACCACATTGCGCTCGCGGTGGACGCGGAGACGCAGGCGGCCATCGAGGCGCGCATTGCGAAGGCGGGTATCCAGCCCCCAGCCACCTATGTGCTCGAACACGGCTACTGCCGCTCGGTCTACGTGACCGACCCGAACGGGCTGATCCTCGAATTCACCCTCGATCACCCCGACGTCGCCAGGATCACGCGCGACCGGCGCGCGGATGCCCACCAGGCGCTCAAGCGCTGGCTCGCGGGCGATCACACCTCTAACAACACGTACCGCTGAACAGTCGGGACGGAGATCAAGCGGCATGACGGGCAGCATCGACCGAATCCTCACGACGCACGTCGGCAGCCTTCCGCGCAGCCAGGCCGTGACGGAGGTGCTGTTCGCGCGCGAGCGCGAAGAGTTGCGTGACAGCGCTCGCGACGACGCCGTCATTACCGCGGCCGTGGCCGAAGTGGTGCGCCGGCAGGTGGAGGTCGGCATCGACTTGGTCAGCGACGGCGAGATGAGCAAGATCAGCTACGCCACCTACATCGCGCGCCGCCTGTCCGGGTTCGACGGCGACACGCCGCGCGAGCCGGGGCAGGACCTGCTTGAGTTCCCGGGACTCCTGCGCAAGCTCGCTGAGCGTGGGTCGACGGCGAAGTACCGACGGCCGCGCTGCGTTGGGCCGGTGAGCGTCAAGGACCCGCGGCCGCTTGAGGTCGACATCGCGAACCTGAGCGCGGCGGCAGCCGCGGCGCATCCCACGGGCGTCTTCATGAATGCCGCATCCCCCGGAGTTGTCGCTCTCTTTCAGCCCAACGACTTCTACCGCACCCAGGATGAGTACCTTGAGGCCCTGGCCACGGCCCTGGCTGCCGAGTACGAGGCTATCGTGCATGCGGGCATCATTCTGCAGATCGATGCACCGGATCTCGCGATGGGGCGGCATACGATGTATCGCGACCGCACGCTCGAGGCGTTCGAGATCCTCGCCGCGCGCCACATCGAGGTGCTGAACCACGCGCTGCGCAACGTGCCTGCGGAGCGCGTGCGAATGCACGTGTGCTGGGGCAACTACGAAGGCCCGCACCATCACGACGTGCCGATGGAGCGCCTGCTGCCGATCGTGCTTAAGGCCAAACCCCAGGGACTGTTGTTCGAGGCGGCCAACCCGCGTCACGCGCATGAGTGGTCGGTCTTCAGGGATGCGAGCATCCCGGACGATAAGATCCTGATCCCGGGGATGCTGGCGACGACCACGAACTACATCGAGCATCCGCAGCTGGTCGCCGAACGCATCGAGCGCTTCGCCGACATTGTGGGGCGCGAGCGGGTCATGGCGGGGACGGACTGCGGCTTCGGTACTTTTGCCGGCTTCGGTCCGGTGGAGCCGGACATCGCGTACCTGAAGCTCAGGTCCTTGGTCGAGGGAGTGCAGCTCGCCTCCCGCCGGCTCTGGAGCTGAGCCTCTAGTGCCGTGGCGGTGCCGCAGGAGCCGGGCATGAACGCCTCCGGCGACTCATCGCCGGGACGCACCGCCGGTGCGGCGGACCCGTCGCCCCCCTTTCGCTTCTATGACAACCGCCAGAAGTACCTGGCTTTCGTCACGACCTGCAATGAGAAGTCGGCCATCGCGCGCCGCGCGGCGCACGAGGTGACGCTGTTGCGGCCCACGCCGCCGGCGGTACGTATGTTCGACGCCGGCATGGGTGACGGCACCGTCGTCGCGCGCGTCATGAGGAGCACGCATCGGCAGTTTCCCACCGTGCCGATGTTCGTGGTCGCCAAGGAAATCAGCCTCGAGGATGTACGACTGGGACTTGAGAAACTGCCGGACCGCTTCTTCGAGCATCCGGCGACCGTATTCGTCGTCACCAACCTCAACTATGCCGAGGCGCCGCGCCTCATGCCGCGCGATGCACAGCTCGCCGCGGCGCTCAACTGGCAGGAAGTGCGTCTGACGGGCGCGACCGCGGACGAGTATGCGCAGCAAATCGAGGAGCTGAGCACCGCGCTTACCAGCGGCTGGCAGACGCGACCGAGTCAGAGAACCGGCAACCCGATGATCGTGCGCCCCTCGGTGCTCGTGATGTACCGCGAGGACCACAAGTTCCTGCTCGACGGCGTCATCCCGAAGCCCGGCCAGATCTTCGAGCACTACGATCTGGTGCTCGCCTCGCAGCCCTGGCGTGCACGCATGGGGGCGGACTTCAAGGTGCAGAAGGTGCTCGCGCCGCTGGCCCGCAGTCTTGCCCCCGGCGGCCGGCTGCTCGCGATCCAGTCCTGGGGCCGGGATCCGGGACTGGAGATCATCCGGCAGCTGTGGCCGGAGGAGCGCCCTTTCCAGGTCGATCGCCACGAGCTGCTGGCCGGCCTGCGGCGCGAGCTTGCACGCGACGCGCGTGAATTCAACCTCGCAGCGCTCCCGGATAAGAAGGCCGTTTTTCGTTACGAGATGCACACGCTGCCGTCGGAGATCGGCGACCGCATCGGTACGTCGACCCTGTTTGCCGCCTGGAATGCCGCCATCTACGTGAACCAGATCGAGGACGAGCGGCTCGACGCCGTCGTCACTAACGGGGCGTATCTGGAGGCCACGCAACGCGTGCTGCAGAGACACGGAGGCCTTTGGTTCAATGACGAAGCCTTCGTCGTCTCCAGGCGCCGCGCCTAGGACGCGCGCGTGTCGAAACGACAGCGACGGGCAGCGATTCTGACGCTGCCTACGGCGGGTATTTTGGCCGGAAGCGGAAATTTCACTCGCAGGGTCCACGCGCGCCCCTCTCGGACTGGTTCAGCCAAGCAAAATTCGCACTATTAGCTGCGGTTAGGAATAATGCTCAAATCGGAGCCCGCTACCGGCTCGGCGTTGTTTCCACTTCGGTTTCCAACCCTTCTCAGGCACCAATCGCTCTCAAGCTGGACGGTGTACAGAAATTGGGCCGTCGGTTCATGCTAGGGAAACTACTACAGGTTTCCTCGTAGTGTGTTTGCCTGATCGCTTTCCCGCGTTTTCCTGATTCACATCTAGTCCGGTTGGGCTAACGTCAGCGAGCGTCCAAATAGGGAGATCCGCCGGCACGTAGTGCTCTGTCCCATGTTGGGGTGCAACCCGTGCATAACTGCACAAGCCTCTACCGAGCCACGCACCCTAATAAGGGGGAACCCTAGTGCGTGTACAGGGGGATTCTGCGGCCTCAGGACGGCCGCCCGACTTTGCGGACGTTCGCGAGCGGCTGGTCCTGGCCGCGCGGGTCTCGTGTCGAGGGAGAAGGCGATGGAACGCATCTGGGAATGTCTCAACGGCTTTACGCAATTCTCCACCGTACTGATATCGTCAATTGCCCTGCTGTTCCACATCAGGTGGTCACGCCGCGCCACGGCACTCGGCCCCACGATCCTGACGACACTCGGCATATTCTTCTGCTTCGCGGGCATTGCCTGGGGGCTGCTGGGTTTCGACCCGAACGACGTTCGAAGCAGTGTCCCGCATCTGCTCGGGGGAATCCGCACGTCGTTCTGGTCATCCGTGGTTGGGATATTCTGGGCACTCACGCTCAAGATCCGGGTCGCGCTGTTTGGCGACGCAACCGTACCGGCGTCCGGTGGGCAGGAAGGGTCCACCGTGGACGACCTGGCCCGTTTGCTGGTGCAGCTCAACCGGTCGATTGCGGGCGGCGATGATTCCGGTCTGTTGAGCCAGGTCAAGCTCTTGCGTGCGGACAGCAACGATCGCATCGACAGGCTGACCGAAGCATTCGACAGATACGCGGAGAACATTGCAGAGACGAACTCGAAGGCGGTTGTAAGTGCCCTATCGGAAGTGGTCCGGGACTTCAACGCGAAGATCAATGAGCAATTCGGCGACAACTTCAGGCAGTTGAACTCCGCCGTCGAGAGGCTAGTTTCCTGGCAGGTTCAATACGAGAAGCAACTGGAGGCCTTGATAGAGCAGGAGACCGCGACCCGGGAGAGCATGACGGAAGCGGCTTTACGCTTCACCGATATTGTGAACATGGCGTCGGAATTTGCTGCAGTGGCCCGATCGCTGCAGAACATTGTGGGAGCGCTGAATAACCAGAGTGAGCAGCTCGCCCGGGCGCTCCTGCTTCTTTCTGGGCTGATAACCCAGGTGACAGAGGGGTTGCCGATCATAGAGCAGAGAATCGGTCAGATGATTGCTCGGAGCGAGCAGGGCGTTCGGCCGAATCAGGGGACGCTCGGCGCAGTGTCGCGACATCCAGCTGAATCCATTCAGGCCACGAGGGCGTAGCGGTGAACGACGCTTTGTCCGCGGATCGGGCGCCCGCATCGGAAGCTCATTGGATTCCCTTGAGCGATTTGATGACCGGGCTCATGGTCATGTTTCTACTGATCGCAGTGTGCTACATGATACGGGTCGAGGCGGACGCCGGCAGGATAAAGACGGTGGCCGTTGCGTACAGTGAGACCCGTGACGCCCTCTACGAGGACCTGCGCAAGGAGTTCTCCGCGGATCTGCCCAGATGGCACGCCCAGCTCATCAAGGCGGATCTGACGCTCCGGTTCTCGGAGCCGGACATTCTTTTTGCCCAGGGCAGCAGTGAGTTGAAGCCGGCTTTCAAGGACATTCTGGACGACTTCTTTCCCCGATACGTGAGAATTCTGACGTCGCCGAAGTATCGGGATGCGATCAGCGAGATCCGTATTGAGGGACATACATCATCGGATTGGACCGGTGCTGCATCGCCCGACGACGCCTATCTGCACAACATGGAGCTCTCGCAGGCACGGACGAGATCAACCCTGCTCTATGTGCTGATGCTCCCGCAGGTTCGCGGCGACGTCGACTGGCTCCGTCGCCTGGTGACCGCGAACGGATTGTCCTCGTCGAGGCTGATTCTTGATGCGTCCGAAAAGGAGGACGCGGCGCGCTCGCGGCGTGTGGAGTTCAAGATCCGGACGGACGCGGAAACGAGAATTGCAAAGATTCTCGAGGTGACGCGCTAGGGCCTGTACAGCAGCAGATTCGCCGTGAGGAAAGTGCCAGTGATGTCGCTCGCGGCTTGTCTTTTGTGACACGTCGCCGCTCATGACCCTCTCCGAGAGTAACGATATTGTCTGCCGTCATGGACGCGTTAATCGTCGACTTCGACAGGGTGTCAGGTTGAACTTCCCCACCGCACATGGCAGGGCATGACCGTTTCGTTGCTCCCGTGGGCTTCGTCTTCACGCTCGATGAAGTCAACGATCGCATCGAAATAGGCGACGCGGTCGAACGCCACTGTGGTGATGCTGTGGGATTCCCAAGTGCCCATGGAAATCCCATCATGACCGACAATGGCGAGATTCTTCGGGACATTGAGCCCCAGCAGCCGCTCGGCTGCGTCACGCACGCCGATCGCCATAACGTCATTGCCGCAGATCACGGCATCCACTCGCCGGCGCCGCAACAGCATGACCGCTTCCTTGTAGCCCGAATCGTAGGAGTAGTCGCCCTGGGCGCCCGCCTCGAATGCCAGGCCGTGGGGCGCTAGGGCGTCGGAAAACCAGCCCCTGCGCTTCTTGTCCACCCAGCTCGAAGCGCGGCCCGAAATGTAGGCGAAGGACCGGCGCCCGTCCGCAACCAGCCGAGCCACGACTTCGGTGGAGGCGGCCGCGCCGTCGATGCGCACACAGGCCAGCGACGGCGCGCTAACCGGCTCGAACGAGGCGATGATGGGTGTGGCAGACCGGAAGATGTCGACGGCCTCGGCGATCGACACCATGTCCGAAAACAGCACCACATGTTCGACCTGATAGGCCGAAGCCAGGCGCATGAGCTGATTGCGGTCGTTGTGATCGGCGCAGCACAGCACCAAGGGCATGCGTTCGTGCTGCTGCAGCCGGTGGACCAGGGTGTTCAAGTCTTCGGCCTCGCATGGATTGGCGATGGTATTGACCACCAGCGCGACAAGGCGAGACTGGCGGTTATTGAGAGATCGCGCCACCGCATTGGGATGATAATTGTGCTCTCGTGCAATCGACAGGATGCGCTCGCGCGTAACCGTGCTGATGCGCGAATTCGCACTGAACGCCCGCGAGATGGTCGCCGACGAGACTCCCGCAATCTTGGCCAGCTCTATCGAGGTCACCCCCTTTCGGCGCATTGCAATCCCTTCGCTGATCTCAATTTGCGCCGACTTCTATCGCAATCGATTTGCCGTCGGCAGCCGCCGATGCCTTGATCGCATCCCAGAGCCGGGCAAATCGCAAACCGTTTATCACTGTTGACGGATTGGGCATCCGACCCTCCCGCACAGCCTTGAAGGTGTGCATCGGCGTATCGACAATTTCGTTGACTTCTCGGACCGCGGCGCCGCCTCCAATGGAAACCTCGCGCCAGCCGCCCCAGGCGTCGACCCGCACGAGCGCGTTGGAATAAAAGAACGAGATCGCCGACGCACAGCCGGGCGGCCCGTCGCCAGCAGCATTGAACGTCACGAGCGCGCCGTTGGAGAGACGTGCAGCCACCGCACAGACCAGATCCACATCGAGCCCACGATTGTTGGTAAAGGCGGATAGCCGCTCGAACTCGGCGTCTCCCACTACGCAGACCGTGTTCATCATGTGCGCGCCGGTGTCGAACATGAAGCCGCCGCCCGAAATAGACGGCTTCTGCTTCCATTGTCCCGCGTAGCGCTTGCCCCAGCCTTCCCAGATCGAAGCCGAGACGCTGACCAGATCGCCGAATTCGCCCCGCCGAGCTCGCGCGATGGTGTCGTGGATTAAAGGAGACAGTCCCGCCTGATAGGCGATGACGATGGTTCGCGCGCTGCGCTTTTCTGCTTCGACCAAGGCTAGTGCTTCCGCGACCGTGGTCACCATAGGCTTTTCGAGCAACAGGTCGAGACCGGCATCGATCACCGCCAAGGCATGGGCAGCATGGAAGACGTGGGGCGTCGATACGTATACGGCATCTAGCCGACTGGCCTCAGCCTCCAGCATGGCTTTGTCGGAGGCGTATTCGGCCGGGCGCGGCCGGGCGGCGGCGGCGCAAATGTCACTCAAGCGCTTACGAGAGGCCGGATCGATCTCGGCAAGCGCAGCGATCTCGACGTCCGGCATTGCCGTCCACCCGCGAGCATACTCTGCCGCCTTCAGTCCCGCGCCAACAATCCCAAACCGCAACATCAAGATATTTCTCCATTTACGCACACGTATACATTATGACGTCGAAAAAAACCGACCCGCAATGCCCGCATAGTATGCCCTTTCGGCTGCAGGCACGTACGGCCCCAACACCCTATTGCCTAATTTGTGTAGACGTGTACATTCGAGATTGTCGAGGTATGCAAGCGGCTGAAATGCCGCCCCGGGGGGGGGATGCAATGAAATCAACCGTGCTTCGTGCGGGTCTGGGTTTGGCCATCATGGTGGCCGCCATTTCGGGCGCGGTTGTTAGTTCGTGCACATCCGCCCAGACCATTCGCGTTGCCGAGCATCGCCAAGCGCGCATCGACGCGCTGAACAAGTCGATCCCGAGCATTGAGAAGCAGCTTGGAATCACCATCGAGGTGGTTGAATACCCCGCCCCCGAAAAAGACTACATGAGCAAGCTGCTGACCGAACTCGGCGCCGGCAATGCGCCAGACCTCTTCACGGCCAATTTTGATTCCGACGTGTCCGATTTGGTGTCCGCCGGGTATCTGGCCCCCATCACTGCCGAGGTCAAGGCATGGGACGGCTACGCCCAGCTTTTCGATGTCGCCAAAAAGCTGTCTACCCGGGCGAACGGCGAGATTTATGCGCTGGATTCAATGCTGGGCGTGGAGCAAATCTACTTCCGCCGTGATTTGCTCGATAAGGCAGGGATTTCGACCGCTCAGCCAACGAGCTGGAAAGACTTGCTCGATCGAGCAAGGGAGATAAAGAAGAAGACCGGCAAGTACGGCTTGCTGCTACCCGCGGGGATCAGCTGGGGAGGAGGGGCGTTCAACGAGGGCTTCGCGCTATTTGTGCCGGGATCCAAAACACCACAGATCGCCAATGACGACGGCACGCTGAATTTGAACGGGGAGGGGGTGAGGGACATCCTTGGCCTCTATAGGTCCCTCATCGACGAGGACCTGATGCCGATCGAACCGCTCCTCGGGCCTGAACCGTGGGTGATACCCAAATATACGATGTTCCCGGCGGGGGATTTGATAGCCACGACCTGCGGTACTTGGTGCTACATCTATGACTGGGGCAAGGACAGCAAGAATCCCGTACCTGACGTTATCAAAAACGTCGGAACTTGGGCGGTGCCCGGCATGGCCGGCGGTTCAAGCGTCACGGTCAGCGGCAGAAACATTTGGGCGGTCAACGCAAAATCAGCGCATCTCGTGTTGGCCAAGAAAGTGCTCTTGGCATTGAGCTCAGTCAACGCGACAGTGGCCTATGCCCAGTTGCTAGGCAATATTCCGGCGCGCAAGGATGCCGCCGACAACAAGGAGTTCCAGGCTCTCACAGAACTTGTGCCGGTCCTCAAGAACGTCGAAAACGGAACATTCCTGAAATCCGCGCCCGGCTTCTCTGTCGTATCCGAGGGGGTCGCGCGCGCGACTGAAGCCTTGTTGCGCAAGCAAACCGACGCGGTGGGGGCACAGGCGATCCTCGTCAAATATGTCAAGGATCTGCTCGGCGACAAGGTCGTCAAATAAACAGCTTGTTTGCAACGCGGATATTGAACAGAGGAGGGGCGTCCTCCCCTTTTCGAGCTGGCGCCCGAGACCGGATCGTTCGAGACAATTCGCCATGGCCCTGACTTATGAAACGCGAGTGGCTTGGCAGAATCGGATGTTGCTGGTGCCGGCCCTTGTACTGCTCGCGTGCTTCATCCTGATACCGGCCGGGGCAGCCATCTATATCAGCTTCACTAATGAGGCATTGAGCGGTCTTGCGGCAGCCCATCCCCAACTTGTGGGGTTGAAGAACTATGTGCGGCTGTTCTCCGACGACGGATTCTGGAATTCGCTGGTCGTCACCGCCTTCTTTGTTTTCGGCTCGTCCATTGTTGGTCAGTTTGTGCTCGGACTGGCATCAGCGATGGCGTTAAGTCGGCCGATTGCTTTTAGGCCCGTTTTCAATGCCGCTATTCTCTTACCCAATGCCGTCCCCGAGGTCGTCGCCGGTTTCATCTGGATATCCATGCTGGCGGGGGGCAAATATTCGACAGTCAGTCGAATCGTCGCGCTCGTCGGTATTCCGCCCCAGAACTGGCTGGGGTCCTTGCCGCTATTGATGATCATCGTCGTGAACACCTGGCGCGGCATCGCGTTCGCGATGATATTGATGACCTCGGGTCTGAGCGCCGTCCCGACGGAAGTGTATGAGGCTGCCCGGATGGATGGTGCAACGCCGCACCAGATATTCTGGCGGATCACCTTGCCGCTGCTGCGGCCCACCATCTTTCTCTACATGCTGGTCTCGACAGCAGGGACGATCGCCATTTTCGGGCTGATTTACACGCTTACCCGGGGCGGTCCCGGCGGGGCGACTGAAATTATCGGCATCTACATCTATAACCAGTCCTTCACCGCATACCAACTCGGCTATGGATCGGCGGTTGCCGTCATCATGCTCGGAGTATCTGTCGCAATCGGAACCGTTTATGTTCGCGTCCTGAAGGTGCAGGTATGACCGGCGTGCGCAAATTCTCGCGAGCCGAGGCGACTGCCTACGGGTTCCTCACGGTAACGCTTGTTTTCTGCCTGCTTCCTTTTGTCTGGGTGGTTCTGGCCTCCGTCGATCCGAACGCCGCCCTGTTCCTGTCGCTTCCCAAAGCGATCACTGCGGATCACTTCGTCAAGATCTTTACGGCGGAGAATGGGGGGCGCTGGTTCTTCAATTCGCTGGTGACTGTAGGTGCGACAACGGCACTCGTCATCGTAGTCGGAGGGATGGGAGGATATGCGCTTTCGCGGACTAACGCTTGGTGGAAGCGCCCGTTTTTGTACGCCATCATTCTGGTCCGAGTCCTCCCGCCCACGGCGCTCATCGTTCCGCTGTACAAGGTCATGCTGATCTCCAATGGCGTGATGGACGCCCTGGTGCGCAGCATCGTGCCCCCTGACAGTATTCGTTCGGCGATGCAGATCTTCGGCTTCGTCGACGGATATCTGGGGCTGATCCTGGTGTTGTCCGCCATGCAGCTGCCGCTGGCGCTTTGGATCATCAAGACCTTTTTCGACCTGACCCCCAAGGACTACGAGGAAGCAGCCCTGATGGATGGGGCCAATGTCTTTCAGCGCATTCGTCGCATTCTGGTGCCATTGGCGCTACCCGGTCTGGGTGCGGCGGGATTGCTGACTTTCATTGGTGCCTGGGGTGATTTCCTGATGCCCTTGACGTTCATTTCGTCATCCAATCTGCAACTGTTGCCGATCGGACTGTTTCGGGCTTTCCAGCGAGCGAACACCATCGACTACGGCTATCTGAGCGCGCTCGCCCTGCTGTACATGCTGCCGGCAGTGGTTGCTTTTGGCCTTGCTCGCCGCTTCCTCGTTCAGACCTTCGCCGGGGGGATCAAGGGATAGAAATGGCCACCATCTCAATCGAAAATGTGCGCAAAAATTATGGCGCGGTCGAAGTCATCAAAGGTGTGAGCTTCGAGGTTGCGGACGGGCAATTTGCCGTTCTGGTCGGTCCCAGCGGATGCGGAAAATCGACGCTCCTGCGCATCATTGCGGGACTGGAATCCGTAACCGCAGGCGACATCAAACTTGACGGCAAGCGGATCAACGATGTGCCCCCGGACCGGCGCGGGATCGCAATGGTCTTTCAATCCTACGCGCTCTACCCGCACATGACCGTCGCCGAAAATATCGGCTTTTCCCTCGATCTCAAGAAGGTTCCCAAGGCGAAAATCCGCAAGGAAGTCGGGCAAGTGGCCGAATTACTGCAACTTTCTGAATTGCTGGACCGCCGGCCCGCGGCGCTGTCGGGCGGTCAGAGACAACGAGTGGCGATCGGCAGGGCGATCATCAAGAAGCCGCGGGTCATCCTTTTTGATGAGCCGTTGAGCAATCTCGATGCGTCACTGCGGGTTCAGATGCGCGCCGAATTGCAGCGCCTACATCAGGAACTTCACCCCACGATCGTCTACGTCACTCACGACCAGGTCGAGGCGATGACGATGGCCGACACAATCGTGGTCCTCAATCAAGGAAACGTGGCGCAATGGGCCCACCCGATTGAGCTTTACCGCCATCCAAAGAGCGTGTTCGTTGCGACCTTCATTGGGTCCCCCCGAATGAACCTGATCAAGGGTGTCGTCACCAGTCAAGATGTGACGTCGTCTTTTACCGCAACGGAGGGCTGGACAGTTCCACTTGCAGGCAAAGATCTGGCGGCAACCGAGACGCAGTCTGTCTGGCTGGGAATTCGACCCGAAGACATTCGGCTCGTCGATGCAAACTCCGCGGCCGATCTTTCCGGCAAGGTCACCATTGTCGAGCGGCTCGGCGCGGAGACTTACGTCAACGTCGTCAAGGGCACCGAGACGCTTCTGGTGCGGGTGCGGGGCGACATCGCGCTGCGCTGCGGAGACACCGTGCAGTTGGTGCTAGATCGTGCGAGTTTTCATTTTTTCGATCAAGCGGATCGAGTTTTTCCGGCCTGAGACGGGCAATTTGACTATTCCTTGGAGGCAATCTTGACAATTCGAGTAACGATCTGGAACGAGGGCCGGCACGAAAAGACGGATGCGCCAGTCCAGGCAATCTATCCGGACCGGATCGACGGCGCGCTTGCGGCTGGCCTGGCCGATCGTGATTTTGAAATCGCACGCGCCACTCTCGATGACCCCGCGCAGGGCCTGCCTCCGGAATTGCTAGACCGTACCGACGTGCTCGTGTGGTGGGGACATGTCGCCCACGAGGAGGTCGCGGATGCGGTGATCGATCGGGTGCAGCAGCGCATTCTCGCTGGCATGGGACTGGTAGTGCTCCACTCAGGTCATCACTCCAAGATGTTTCGTCGCATGATGGGTACAAACTGCAATTTGGCCTGGCGCGAGTTGCCGCAGGGCGAGCTTGAACGCGTCTGGGTGACCAATCCCGGCCATGCGATCGCTGAGGGCCTGCCGCCCTATTTCGAGATTCCGCAGTCAGAGATGTATGGCGAACCTTTCGACATTCCGGCTGCCGACGAAATCGTTACTCTCTCTTGGTACAAAGGCGGGGAAGTGTTCCGCAGTGGGCTGACATTTTACCGCGGCCTGGGGCGCATCTTCTATTTCTCGCCCGGTCACGAGACATTTCCGATCTATCACGATCCGATGGTGCGCAAGATTATCGGCAATGGAATCGAGTGGGCGATGCGGCCTCATAGCGGTGTGCGCAGACTCGACAATTGGCACCGCAAGGCACCGATTCACCGATGAGCCGTCTTTCGCGCAATGGACCGAGACCGCCTTCGCGAAGCGACCTCAAGCGGCGGCCAATAACGGAGGAGTTAATATGTCTGTGACGATCGCGCAAGCAAACCCGCTGGCCGCGGCAAACCCGCTAGAGAGCTTTCGGCGAGACGGCTACACGATCTTCAGGGGAGTGCTGGATTCCGCGCTCGTGAGCGAGGCAAGCGGTCACGTCGAATGGTTGCAGGCACGCAATCCTGGGGTTCGACCCGAGAATCTAGACCATCAATTACTCGGCACGGATCCCTTCTGGCTGCGCTTGGTGAGCGATTCCCGGCTGCTCGATATCGCCGAGCTGTTCATTGGTCGTAACATCGCGCTGTTCGCTTCGCACTACATCTGCAAGCCACCGCGCGACGGCCAACCGGTCCTGTGGCATCAGGATGGCAGCTATTGGCCGCTCGAGCCGA
>WNFO01007854.1_pt1 | contig 15562 bp, 9 predicted proteins | sample 5400251 | NCBI WGS metagenome assembly WNFO01 (sample SAMN13153354, study PRJNA577476) | soil metagenome | isolation source: 100 cm saprolite under Madrone tree | place: USA:California | collected 2016-06-14 | reverse complement strand
CGCTAAATATCTGCTCAAATCGACCCAGGAGATTTGCCCGGGGCGGTTCGCGCCTGAAATCACCGCGCAAATCATGGACCAGGCGGTCAAGGCGCACCGGGCGATGTCGTGCAGCGGCTATTCCCGCACCGACTTCATCATCTCGGAAAAGGGACCGATTTTTCTCGAAACCAACACCTTGCCGGGTCTGACCAAGGCTTCGCTCTATCCGAAGTCGCTCCAGGTTCAGGGAATCGAGTTCGCCGATTTCATGCAGGGCCAGATCGCATTGGCGAAAGAGCGCACGCAGAGATAGCAAGAAGCCGGGAAATGCGCTGGCAGTCCGGCCGGGGTGCTCGAAATCCTTAACTTTCGGTAAAATTCCAGAATTCTGGGGCAAAGCATTCAAAAGGCGGATCAAATCACCTAATTTACCATTTGTTTACCAGGAAGTCCGAAGGTTAACGCAGGCGGCGCATTTTGGCGCTTGGCTGCCGGGGCGTGGAGCCGTGCGGATTTCCGTGTCGACGCCCGCATCGAGGGAACAGGTGGCCTCTTTTGCATCGAGGTCGAGACCCAGCCCGGCACGACCAGGACGTCACTTGTGCCAGAACTCGCAATGTTTGCGGGCACACATTTGACGAGCTTGTGCAATGGATGGTGGAGGACGCCTCGCCCGATCGTTGGGATCGCCGAGGCCCCAAACTGACCTGAAGGCGGCCGCCATTGGCGCGGCCGTGCTGTTGCGCGAGCGGCTGGGCTATCATCGCGCCGGCGCCAGGGCGCGCCCGGAACGCGAACAGCATCCGCACCGCCTGATCGCGCTGCTCGAGCGTTACATTCCGCACCGCGCCGGCGTCGCCGCGACCGTGCTGATGCTGCTTGGCAGCGCCGGCTTCGGCATCGTGAGGGGCGGTCATGTCGAGGAATTATCCTCGGCGCTGAGCGACACCCGCAATGCGATCGCAAATTCCGCGGGATTTCGGATCACGGCGGTCGGCATCAACGGCCGCAAGCAATTGACCCAGGACGAGGTCCTCGCGATCGGCGGCGTCAACGGCCGCTCCTCGCTGCTGTTCCTCGACGCCGCGGCCGTGCGCGAGAAGCTGAAGGCCAATCCGTGGATCGGCGAAGCGACGGTGCTGAAGCTTTATCCCGGTCAACTCCAGATCGATATCGTCGAGCGTTCGGCATTCGCGTTATGGCAGCAGGATGGCCGGCTGTCGGTGATTTCAGATGATGGCGCTGTGCTTGAGCGCTACATGTCGCAGCGTTTTGTCTCGCTGCCGCTGGTCGTCGGCAAGGGCGCCGATACCCGCGCGAGGGATTTCCTCGCGCTGCTCGCGCGCTACCCGCAGGTCAATGCTGCGACAAAGGCCGCGATTTTGGTGGGCGAACGGCGCTGGAACCTGCGGCTCAAGGACGGTCTGGATATCCGGCTGCCGGAGAAAGATGTCGGCAACGCGCTGGCGACGCTGAGCAAGCTCGACAAGGAAGACCGGTTGTTCTCACGCGATATCGTCGCCGTCGACATGCGTCTGCCGGACCGGCTGACCGTGCAATTATCGGAAGACGCGGCCAAGGCCCGCGAAGATCTGTTCAAGGACAAGAAGCCGAAGAAAAAGGCCGGTGACGCATGACCGGCCTTGATCGCAATCAAACGCCGAAGACGCGCCCGATGCCGCAGAAGCGCACCGCGCTGGTGGCGTCGCTCGATATCGGCACCAGCAAGATCGCCTGCATGATCGCGCGGCTGCGGCCGTGCCCGCCGAGCGACGCCTTGCGCGGCCGTACCCACGCCGTCGAGTTGATCGGCTACAGCCAGATCCAGTCGCGCGGCGTCAAGGCCGGCGCGGTGGTCGACCTCGCCGAATGCGAGCAGGCGGTGCGTCATGCGGTCGCGCTGGCCGAGCGCATGGCCAAGGTCCGGGTCGAGTCCGTGCTGCTCTCGGTATCGGGTGGCCGGCTGCACGGTCAATTGGTCGAAGCCGCGGCGGATATACGTGGCGGCGCGGTCACGTCAGCCGACGTCATCCGCGTCACCTCTACCGGGATGCGCCACGCCACCGGGGAGGGCCGTACCGTGCTGCACGCGCTGCCGGTCGGCTACGCGCTGGACGGCGTCAAAGGCATTCGGGACCCGCGCGGCATGGTGGCCCGGCAATTCGGCGTCGACATGAACGTCGTTACGGTCGAGGCCACGGTCGCCAAAAACCTCATGCTGGTGGTGGAACGTTGTCATCTCAATGTCGAAGCCATGGCGGCGAGCCCCTATGTGGCCGGCCTGTCGGTGCTGACCGACGATGAGGCCGATATCGGCGCCGCCGTGGTGGAAATGGGCGCTGGAACCACCACGATCGCGACCTATGCCGGCGGTCGGTTCGTCCATGCCAGCGGATTTGCGGTCGGCGGCCAGCACATCACCATGGATCTTGCACGGGGCTTGAGCGCATGCATTGCGGATGCCGAGCGAATCAAGACGTTATATGGCACCGTGCTGACCGGCGGGTCCGACGCGCGTGAGTTGATGTCTGTGCCGGCTGCCGGTGACAACGAGCGGGATGCGCCGCAGATCGTATCTCGAGCCACGATCGCGAACATTGTTCGACAACGCGCCGAGGAGATTTTTGAAATGGTCAGGGACCGGCTCGCGGATTCGCCCTTTGCGGCAGAACCCAAGGCGCGGGTGGTCTTGAGCGGCGGCGCTTCGCAGCTCTCCGGCACCCTCGAACTTGCGACCCAGATTCTCGGCCGGCCGGTGCGCATCGGCCGTCCGCTCGGCTTTGGCCGGCTGCCCAGCGAGGCGAAGAACGCGTCGTTCGCGGTTCCCTCGGGTCTGCTGGTTTATCCGCAATACGCGCATCTTGAACACGTCGAACCGCGGCATACGCGGCAGCTCAGGACAGGAACTGACGGCTATTTCGGAAGGGTCGGACGATGGCTTCGCGAGGGCTTCTGATGAATCTTTTCCGACCCATTCGACTTCCCCAAGCTCCCGCGGCCGTCGGCCGAGGCGAACCAACGCGCGCGTCGTAATCGAGAGGCAACCATGGCACTCAATCTTACCCCCCCTGACATCAGCGAGTTGAAGCCGCGGATTACCGTATTCGGAGTCGGTGGAGCTGGCGGCAATGCCGTCAACAACATGATCACCGCCGGACTGCAGGGTGTCGATTTCGTCGTCGCCAACACCGACGCGCAGGCGCTCACCATGTCCAAGGCCCAGCGCATCGTGCAGATGGGCACCCAGGTCACGCAGGGCCTCGGCGCCGGTTCGCAGCCGGATGTCGGCGCGGCCGCGGCCCAGGAGGTCATCGACGAGCTCCGCGACCATCTCTCCGGCGCCAACATGGTGTTCGTCACTGCCGGCATGGGTGGCGGCACCGGCACGGGCGCAGCACCGGTCATCGCCAAGACCGCCCGCGACATGGGCATCCTCACGGTCGGCGTGGTGACAAAACCGTTCCACTTCGAAGGCCAGCGCCGCATGCGCACCGCCGAGGCCGGCATCGCCGAACTGCACAAGGTGGTCGATACGCTGTTGATCATCCCGAACCAGAACCTGTTCCGGGTCGCCAACGAAAAGACCACCTTCGCCGACGCCTTCGCGATGGCCGACCAGGTGCTGTATTCCGGTGTCGCCTGCATCACCGATCTGATGGTCAAGGAAGGCCTGATCAATCTCGACTTCGCCGACGTCCGCGCCGTGATGCGCGAGATGGGCAAGGCGATGATGGGCACTGGCGAGGCCTCCGGCGAAAAGCGCGCGCTGACGGCGGCCGAAGCCGCGATCGCCAATCCGTTGATTGACGATTCGTCGATGAAGGGCGCCCGCGGCCTCTTGATCTCGATCACCGGCGGCCGGGATCTGACCCTGTTCGAGGTCGACGAAGCCGCAACCCGGATTCGCGAGGAGGTCGATCAGGACGCCAATATCATCGTCGGCGCCACCTTCGACGAGAACCTCGATGGCGTGATTCGCGTTTCCGTCGTTGCCACCGGCATCGAGCAGGCGCTGATCTCGCGCAACGCAAACCCGACCGCGGCTGCCCCGGCCAGCGCCGTGGCTTCGAGCGGGACGCCGGACAACCGTCTGGCCGATCTCACGGCACGGCTGCGCGCCGACAATCAGCGTCTCGCCGAACGCGCCCAGAAACTTGATCCATCCGCAGCAGCGCAGGTTCCTTCCGCTGCCCTGCAGCAGCGCGCCTCAAGCGGCATCGAACGCGCGGCGCTGGCGGCCATCGCCGCGGCTGTCGCTCCCGAGCAGGCGCAGCTGGCTGCATCCGCACCGCTACAGCCCGCGTCCTACGGCGATGTCACGGTTCGTCCGATCGCGATTGCACAGAAGCCGACCTTGTTTCCGGATCATGGTACCGGGCATGTCGAGGCCCACCAGCCCCCGACGTCCGAGACATTCATCCCGCAGGCGGCCGAACGTGCCCCGGTCCGCGCGCCGAGGATGCCGAAATTCGAAGAGCTGCCGGTGCCTGCGCAGAACGAAATTCGGCAGGCCCGCGGCGAGGTCGAGGATGACCATCCGCAGAAGACCCGGATGTCGCTTCTGCAGCGCCTTGCCAATGTCGGCCTCGGCCGTCGCGACGAGGAGACCGAACCGCCGATCGCGGCCCGCGCCTCGGGTCCGGCCATGGCCCCGATACCGCCGCACGCGGAACGCAAGCCCCAGCGCGCGGTCGCGCAGCAAATCGGGGCTGGCGATCCGGTATCCGAATACGGCAGGCGGCCGGCACCGCAGGGATTGGACGTCCATGGACGCCCCGCGCCTGTTGCATCAGCGCCACAGGGCGACGACCATCTTGATATCCCCGCCTTCCTGCGGCGGCAGAACAACTGACGTTTGTTACAATTCTGACGACCAAAAAGGCCTCGGCTCTCCAAACCGGGGCCTTTGTTTATGGCCGCGAGAATGCCTGACAATGTCGATCAAGCAACTGATTTTAAACAATAAATAACGATTCTGATGTTGCGGTGCCAAAACCGAACTGGGCGTTAACCGTGGCCTAATTTAGTTAATTTTGGGGCGAATACGGCAGAGATAGGGTAACAATCGGTAAAAAAGCGTGAGTTGGCGCGCTTTGGGGCGGTGACTATGGTTTCGCACGACTTGGGGATACCTGAAGCGTGATTCGCCCGCCCAACGGGGGGATCGGGTCTTTTGGGTAAGTCAGTAGTGGGCAGCTTTCGAAATGAAATTTAGCCGGCAGACAACGCTTCGGTCGCAAGCCACCGTGACAGGTGTCGGCGTTCATTCCGGTTTACCGGCAAGTTTGACTCTTGGACCTGCACCCGTGGATGCAGGTTTTATTTTTGTCCGCACCGGTCTGGACGGCCGCGACCGTCAGGTTCAGGCCTCTGCCGAGTCGGTGATTTCAACCGAATTTGCCACGGTGCTGGGCAACCGCGAAGGCCCGCTGGTCTCGACCTCTGAACACGTGCTTGCTGCACTGCGGGGCATGGGCGTCGATAACGCCACGATCGAAGTCGATGGTCCGGAAGTTCCGATCATGGATGGCAGCGCCGCCGCTTTCGTCACCGCGATCGATCAGGCCGGTATCGTCACCCTGTCGGCGTCGCGCCGTTTCATCCAGGTTTTGAAGCCGGTGCAGGTTACGATGGGCGCCTCGTTCGGCGAGCTGCGCCCCCATGCGGCTGGTTTCCGTGCCGAGGTCGAAATTGACTTCACCAATCCGGTGATCGGCCGTCAGAACTACAAGCTCGATCTAAGCCCTGAAAGGTTCCGCCGCGAGATCTGCCGCGCCCGGACCTTCGGATGCATGAATGATGTCGCGCGGCTCTGGAGTGCGGGCTTTTCGCTCGGTGCCTCCTTTGAGAATTCCGTGGTGTTCGATGAGACCCGCGTGCTCAACATCGAGGGTCTGCGCTACTCCGATGAATGCGCACGCCACAAGGTGCTCGACGTGGTCGGCGATCTGGCGCTGGCCGGCCTGCCGCTGCTTGGCGCCTATCGCTCGGTACGCGGCGGCCACAAGCTCAATCACGCCGTGCTGACCGCCCTGCTGGCCGATCGCAGCGCCTGGCGGGTGAGACTTTCGTCTTCGAAATGTCCTGGGAATCAGCTGCAGGTCTCCTCGGCGTTCCTTTGAACGTCTCCTGAGCGTCGCCGGAGGCGATTTGCGGCTCAATTTGCTGCGGTAACCATGATCGGCCCGAATCCAATCCTACCCGCCTTAATCCGGGCGAAATGCCTGCGTATTCGGTTGGTTAACGGACTTTTATGAGCTAAACAGGCCCCGCGGTTGCACGACAAGCGCCACAGGCATGGGTTTTCGCGTCCGTGACCGCGTTCATGGCGTGGCGGGCACCGCATCACAGGCATCAGGTCTCAGATTCATGTCGGCACAGCGTATGACGCTCGAACTGCGCAAGGTACCGGATGGCTTCCGCCGGATCGGCCGGCAGCTGCGGCTCGCCGCCGGTCTGGTTGTTCTCGCGGTCCCCCTGAGCGGCTGCGGCACCGGCGCGCTGTGGGACAAGTTCCTGGCCAAGGACGATACGTTCGTCGAGGAACCCGCCGACAAGCTCTATAATGAGGGCTTGTACCTGATGAATCAAAAGAAGGATGCAAAGGCCGCATCGAAGAAATTCGAGGAAGTCGACCGTCAGCATCCCTATTCCGACTGGGCGCGCAAATCGCTTCTGATGTCGGCCTATGCCTTTTACAATTCGGGCGACTACGACAGCTGCATCGGTGCTGCGACCCGCTACGTCACCTTGCATCCCGGCAGCCCCGACGCCGCCTATGCGCAATACCTGATCGCCGCCTCGCATTACGACCAGATTCCGGACACTTCCCGCGACCAGGGCCGGACCGAGAAGGCGATTGCCGCGCTCGAAGAGGTGATTCGCAAATATCCGACCACGGAATACGCCAACCAAGCCAAGGCCAAGCTCGAAGGCGCGCGCGATCAGCTCGCCGGCAAGGAAATGGATATCGGGCGCTACAATCTCGAGAAGCGCAATTACACCGGCGCGATCAACCGCTTCAAGACTGTGGTGACCCAGTATCAGACCACCCGGCACGTGGAAGAAGCGCTGGCGCGGCTGACCGAGGCCTACATGGCGATCGGCGTTGTCGGCGAGGCGCAGACCGCCGCGGCCGTGCTCGGGCACAATTTTCCCGACAGCCGCTGGTACAAGGACGCCTATAATCTTGTAAAGTCCGGAGGTCTCGAGCCGAGCGAGAATCAGGGTTCCTACATCTCCAGGGCCTTCAAGAAACTGGGTCTCGGCTAGGAATGATCTCACATGCTGGCGCGTCTTTCGATCCGTGACATCGTCCTGATCGAACGGCTCGATATCGAGTTTTCCCGCGGCCTCGCGGTGTTGACCGGCGAGACCGGTGCCGGCAAATCCATCCTTCTCGATGCGTTCGCGCTGGCGCTCGGCGGTCGCGGTGATTCGGGCCTCGTCCGCCATGGCGCGGAGCAGGGCCAGGTTACCGCCGTGTTCGATGTCCCGAGGGACCATCCGGCCTCGGTGATCCTCAGCGACAACGGGCTCGACGATACGAGTTCCGATGACACCCACGAAATGATCCTGCGCCGGGTGCAGCTCGCCGATGGCCGTACCCGCGCCTTCATCAATGATCAGGCGATCAGCGTGCAGACCCTGAAGGCGGTCGGCTCCACGCTGGTCGAGATTCACGGCCAGCACGACGAGCGCGCGCTGGTCGATGCCTCGACCCACCGGCGGCTGCTCGATGCGTTTGCCGGCCTCGAGGAGGACGTCACGGCGGTCGAAGCGCTCTGGGAGGCCAGGCGTGCCGCGAACACCATACTCGACGCGCATCGCGCCGGCATGGAGCGTGCCGCCCGCGAGGCGGACTATCTGCGCCACGCCGCCGATGAATTGAAGGCGCTCGCGCCCAAGGACGGCGAGGAGACCACGCTCGCCGGCCGCCGCGCCCTGATGATGCAGGGCGAGAAAATCGCGGCCGATCTGCGCGAGGCCCAGGACGCCGTGAGCGGCAATCATTCGCCGGTCGCGGCACTGTCGGCGGCGGTACGCCGGCTGGAACGCCGGGCCGGAAATTCGCCCACGCTGGTCGAGCCCGCGGTAAAGGCGATCGATGCCGCCATCAACGCGCTGGAGGAAGCCGACCAGCATCTCACCGCGGCGCTGATCGCGGCGGATTTCGATCCATCCGAACTCGAACGCATCGAGGAGCGGCTGTTCGCGCTGCGCGCGGCGTCACGCAAATACTCGACGCCGGTCGACGGTCTTGCGGCGCTGGCTTCGAAATACGCCGCCGATGTGGCGCTGATCGACGCCGGCGCCGATCAGTTGAAAAAGCTGGAGGCGGCGGCGGCAGAAGCGGTCGGGCGCTACAACAGTGCCGCGGCCAAGCTATCCGCAGCGCGTGCCAAGTCCGCCGACAAACTCAACAAGGCCGTCAATGCCGAACTCGCGCCGCTGAAGCTCGACCGCGCAAAATTCATGACGCAAATCGAATCGGATCCCAAATCGCCGGGCCCGCAGGGTTTTGACCGTATCGAGTTCTGGGTCCAGACCAATCCCGGCACCCGACCGGGACCGTTGATGAAAGTCGCCTCCGGCGGCGAGCTGTCGCGATTCCTGCTGGCGATCAAGGTCGTGCTGTCCGATCGCGGTTCCGCGCCCACCCTGGTATTCGACGAAATCGACACCGGCGTCGGCGGCGCCGTGGCCGATGCGATCGGCGCCCGGCTGGCGCGGCTCGCCGACAAGGTCCAGGTGATGGCGGTCACGCACGCCCCGCAAGTCGCCGCGCGCGCCGATCATCATCTGCTGATTTCAAAAGACTCGCTCGACAAGGGCAAGCGCGTCGCCACCCGCGTCAACGCGCTCGCCCCCGATCACCGCCGCGAGGAAATCGCAAGGATGCTGGCGGGTGCGGAGATCACCGCCGAGGCGCGGGCGGCGGCCGAGCGGCTGCTGCGCGCGGCGACGGCGTGATTTTTAACGTCATTCCGGGGCGGCGCGAAGCGGCGAACCCGGAATCTCGAGATTCCCCGATGTGCAATTGCACATCTGAGGTCTGGTCCTTCGGACCATCCCGGAATGACGGGGTTAATAATGTAACGGTGTCATCCGCGGTGTCGTCATTCCGGGGCGCGCGCAGCGCGAACCCGGAATCTCAGCTACAAATCGACTCATACAAGTCATCCCAATTTGGATTCCGCGCTTCGATCAATTCGATCTTCCAACTTCGCTTCCCATTTCTTTAATTCTTTCTCACGGGAAATCGCGGAGAGAGGATCATCGTAGGATTTCGAACCATACGAGCCGTGTGATATTATGCTTGGAAGTAAAGCCGCGGACGGCCTTTGTTCGGTGCTGGTAAATCCTGCGAACGAGATCGTTCGTGATACCGAGGTAGGTTGCTCCATCCTTTCTGCTCGCGAGGATATAATAGACGTAGTAGCTCATGGCATCGATCGCTCACAACATCGTCATTCCGGGGCGCGCGCAGCGCGAACCCGGAATCTCGAGATTCCGGGTCTGGTCCGGAGCCTGTCATCGGGCGGCGCAAAGCGCCGACCCGTTGGGACCATCCCGGAATGACGGACTATAACTTCCTCCATGATAGCAAAATCCAAAGCAAAAACTCCCCCCGCCGTCGACACCCTCACCAAGGCGCAGGCCAAGGTCGAGCTGAAACGGCTGGCGCTCGAAATCGAGAGCCACGACAAGCACTATTATCAGGAGGACGCGCCAACCGTCACGGACGCCGCCTATGACGCGCTGCGCCAGCGCGTCAACGCCATCGAGGCCCGGTTTCCCGAGCTCGTTACCAGTGAATCGCCCTCGCAGAAAGTCGGTGCAAGACCTTCCGGCCGCTTCGCCAAGGTCCGGCACGCGGTGCCGATGCTGTCGCTCGACAATGCCTTTGCGGAAGAGGACGTCGTCGATTTCGTCGGCCGCATCAGGCGTTTTCTGAAACTGGGCGACGATGGCAAGATCGCCTTCAGCGCCGAGCCGAAAATCGACGGGCTGTCGATGTCGCTGCGTTACGAAGCCGGCGAACTCGTTACCGCCGCGACGCGCGGCGACGGTGCGGTGGGCGAAGACGTCACCGCCAATATCCGTACGCTGGAGGACGTGCCGAAAAAACTGAAAGGCCGCAACGTCCCTGACGTTTGCGAGGTGCGCGGCGAAGTCTACATGACCAAGCAGGCGTTCCTGGCGCTTAACGAGCGGCAGAAGGCCGCCGGCGATACCATCTTCGCCAATCCGCGCAATTCGGCCGCGGGTTCCCTGCGCCAGAAAGATCCGTCCATTACCGCCTCGCGTCCCCTCGGCTTTTTCGCCTACGCCTGGGGGCAGATGAGCGAGATGCCGGCGGATAGCCAGTCCGGGATGATCCATTGGTTCGAGCGCTGCGGCTTCAAGACCAATCCGCTGACCAAACTTTGTCACTCGGTCGAGCAGCTGATCGCGTTTCATCGCCAAATCGAGGAACAGCGCTCCCATCTCGATTACGATATCGACGGGGTCGTCTACAAGGTGGACCGCCTCGATTGGCAGGAGCGTCTCGGCTTCGTGTCGCGCACGCCGCGCTGGGCGATTGCGCACAAGTTCCCCGCCGAACGCGCCATCACCGTGCTCAGGGATATCGAGATCCAGGTCGGCCGCACCGGCTCGTTCACGCCGGTCGGCAAGCTCGAGCCGGTCGGGGTCGGCGGCGTCATCGTGCAGAACGTCTCGCTGCACAATGAGGATTACATCAAGGGCATCGGCGGCGACGGCGAGCAATTGCGCCAGGGCCGCGATATCCGCATCGGCGACACCGTCATCATCCAGCGCGCCGGCGACGTCATCCCGCAGGTGGTGGACGTGGTGGCCGACAAGCGGCCGAAAGGCGCCAAGGAATTTCACTTCCCGAAAAAGTGTCCGTGCCCGCTGCACACCGACGTGGTGCGCGAGGAGACCGCAACCGGCGAGGAGGGCGCCCGCGCCCGCTGCACCGGCGAGTTCGCCTGTCCCTACCAAAGGATCGAGCACCTGAAATTGTTTGCCTCGCGCCGCGCCTTCGATATCGACGGGCTGGGCGAAAAGCAGATCGAATTCTTTTTCGAGCAGGGATGGGTGAAAGAGCCTGCCGATATCTTCACGCTGCCCGCGCGCAACAACAAGATCAGGCTCGGGGAGCATGAAGGCTACGGGGAAACCTCGGTGCGCAATCTGTTTGCCGCTATCGAGGGACGGCGGCGGATCGCGCTCGAGCGTTTCATCTTCGCGCTCGGCATGCGCCATGTCGGCGATACCACGGCGCTGGCGCTCGCGCGCGGGTACGGTTCATGGACGGCATTTCACGACGCCTGCCTGAAGGTCGCCAACGGCGACGAGGAGGCCATCGCCGAGATGGATGCGCTCGACCAGATCGGCGAGACCGTGATCGCCAGCATCAGAGCCTATTTCGGCGAGAGCCATAATCGCGGCATTGTCGAGCGGCTGACAAAGGAAGTCACCATCCTCGATACCGAAAAGCCCAAAAGCAACTCGGCCATCGCCGGCAAGACCGTGGTCTTCACCGGCGCGCTGGAAAAAATGACGCGCGACGAAGCCAAGGCCATGGCCGAGCGGCTCGGCGCCAAGGTGTCCGGCTCGGTGTCGAAGAAGACGGATTATGTAGTCGCCGGTCCCGGCGCCGGTTCAAAGCTCGCCGAGGCCAAGAAGCACGGCGTCACCGTGCTGACCGAAGACGAATGGCTCGCGATGATCGGGGCGTGAGGAAATCGTCGCGCGGGGAGAGAGGGGCCAGGCACGGCGCCAAATACATTTTCCGAATTTGTGGGTCGAATGTTTCCGGCCCGAGAGGCGTTCGTTCGTATCTGTACCATCGCCTCGCCCCTCGCCCGGCGCTACGCGCCGACCTCTCCCCGCAAAGAGCGGGGCGAGGTTGAAGAGAGCAGTGCGCCACTTCTCGGCGGAAGGAAGTGATGCACCCCGCCCGCCACAGATACGGTCGTTATCATCCGCCACCAAGCGCTCGGCGCCGCCTGACGGGCAAATCAGTTTTGTTTTGCGGATCTAGTCTGTCCAGTCCTGTTTGCAAAAATATTTCGCTTTCGGCGTCGGGCAAATCAAATCTACAACTCGCCCCGTCCTGTCCCACAGAGGGGCGTTGCGCAACGTCACGGACGCGGGGCGGGATCCGGTGGACGCGGATGCGCTTTCGGACGAAGGGCGCGGACGCGGACGGTGAAGTCGTGTGGTCCTGACACCCCGACGCTGGTGTCAAGTTTGCGGATGCAAGTCAGCAGGCGACGGTGGCAAGAAAGCCCGGTCGCCGGGGAGAGCACGAAGGAACCCGTTAAAACCATTGCGCGGGGAATGCCGGGTGATTCCGGTGTGACCTGTCTAACGCGTGTGCCTTCCACCACTACCATTGCACACGCGGCTGCGGGCGCATCGGGCGCCCGGCATTCCCTGCGCCCTCTGATCGAGGAGGGCGGGATATTCAAGATAAAACTCGGGCGTATCCGGCCGCGAGATCGCGAAGCCGTGTCGGCAGAAGCCGGGCTGTTTGAAATTTGAATCGGTAGCAGTTCATTGCGTACGCCAATTGGAGCGGCGCAGTGCTCCACTTCGCGCCTCTCTACAACAGCCCCGACTCTTCCTCTTCGGCCTGTTCGATCAGTGCTTCGCTGACAACCACGTTGCGGCGCGGCACCAGGAAGATCATCGTCGAGGCGCACGCGGCGGACAAGGCGACAATGGCGATGTTGAGCGGCACCGGCGTTAAAAAATGGCCGCCAAGCCAGGCGCCGAACTGCGAGACCAGCGCGCCGACCCCCATCTGCAAAAATCCCATCGCGCCCGATGCGGTGCCGGCGGCTTCGGGCCGGACGCTGATGGCGCCGGCCGTCGAGTTCGACATCACGAAGGCGTTGGCGAACATCACCAGCATCTGGGTGCCGAACAGCCAGGACGGCGCCTGATTGAGACCGGCGATGCCCCATACCAGGTTCAGTAACGCGCCCAGGAATTGCAGCGCCAGCCCGAACCAGATCAGTTTCTCCAGCGAATGGCGCGGCGCAAAGCGCACGCAGAAGAGATTGCCGATCAGATAGGCGAAGCCGGTGGTCGCAAACCACGCGCCGTATTCAGCGCTGGAGCGGCCCATCTGCGTCACCACGATATAGGGGCCGCCGCCGGCGAAGGCGAAAATGATCTGCGAAGCCAGCACCTGGCACAGCACGTAGCCGATGAAGGCGCGGCTGGTGAAGAGACGGCCGACATCGCCGCGAAACCCGCCGCTGCCCTCGGCGCGGTCGCGGCGCGTCTCCGGCAACGTGAACGCGATGGCCACGGCAATGATGAGGGATGCGGCCGTGATGATGTAGAAGATGGCGCGCCAGCCGAACGCGGTCTCCAAGAGGCCGCCGGTCAGCGGGCTCAGCATCTGCGCGATCATCATCACCGCGATCACCAGGCTGATCATGGCGCTGATGCGGTCGCGGCTGTAGAGATCGCGGATGATGGCGCGGCTGACCACCATGCCGGTGGCGCCGCCGAGTGCTTGCAGAAAACGCGCCGCGATCAGTTGCGGCAGAGTTTCCGCGAAGATGCAGCCGGCGCTCGCGGCCACCATCAGGCCGAGCCCTGCCAGCAGCACCGGGCGGCGTCCGAAACGGTCCGACAGCGGGCCCATGATGATTTGCGAGCAGGCGATACCGACCATGTACAGCGACACGGTCATCTGCGCGATCGAGATATCGCGGCCGAACGTGCTGGCCAGTACGGGCAGTGCCGGCACCAGCAGATAGAGCGAAATCGGCGCCACGCCCGTCATCGCGACGAGCAGCAACAGCATCATTCGGGATGTCGCGAGGGCGGCGTTGTCTTGTGCCGCGCGAGGCGGCTTGCCAGTCACTCCGTGCATTCAGGTCTGATCCAAAATCGTCAATCAGACTGTAGCGCTATCCTGCCAGAGCGACATCGCCGTTTCGGAATGCGGCTATTCCGTTTTCGGGACGCGCACAATTGACCCCGTCATTCCGGGATGGTCCGAAGGACCAGACCTCAGATGTGCAATTGCACATCGGGGAATCTCGAGATTCCGGGGCCGCGTCTTCGACGCGCCCCGGAATGACGTTTCAATGTGTGGACGCCTACAACGACAGCGGCGCGGTCGCGGCGTCGAGCCAGACCTTGGTGGCCTCGTCGACATGCGGGCGGACCTCGTGGCGCACCCTCGCATGATAGTCGTTGAGCCAGCTCAGTTCTTCGCCGCTCAGCATGTTCAGATTGATCAAACGGCGGTCGATCGGCGCCAGGGTGAGCGTTTCGAATGCATTGATCGGCTTTTCGGCGCCGGCAATGTCGGCGGCGACCACCAGCTCGAGATTCTCGATCCGGATGCCATACGCATCGGTCTTGTAATAGCCGGGCTCATTGGAGAGGATCATGCCACGAAGCAGCGCCGTGGTGCCGAGTTTTGAAATTCGCGCCGGTCCCTCATGCACCGAGAGATAGCTGCCGACGCCGTGGCCGGTGCCGTGATCGAAATCGATGCCGGCCTGCCAGAGGAACTGGCGCGCCAGCGTGTCGATCTGCGCGCCGGTGGTGCCGTCGGGAAATACCGCGCATGCGATGGCGATATGACCGCGCAGCACGCGGGTAAAGCGGTCGCGCATCTCGGGCGTCGGCTCGCCGACCGCGATGGTGCGGGTGACGTCGGTGGTGCCGTCTTCATATTGCGCGCCGGAATCAACCAGCAGCAGATCGCCGGGCGAGATCCGCCGGTTGGTCTTGCGGGTAACGCGGTAATGCACGATGGCGCCGTTCGGTCCGGTACCGGCGATGGTCGGGAATGAGACGTCCTTCAGCGCGCCGGTCTCGCGGCGGAATGTCTCCAGCGCCTCGACGGTGTCGATCTCCGTTAGCGCGCCGGTCGGCGCCTCACGGTCAATCCAGGCAAGGAATCGCGTCAGCGCCACCGCATCGCGCCGATGCGCTGATCGCGTGCCCTCGATCTCGGTCGGGTTCTTGACGGCCTTGAGCAGGCTGACCGGATCGTTGCCGCGTACCGGCTTGCCGCCGGCGGCGCCGATCAGACGGCTGAGGGCGTCGGCGGCGGTCACACTGTCGAGCGCGATCGACGCGCCGCGTTGGGCAAGCTCGGTCAGCTTTGGCGTCAGCGCGTCCGGCTCCTCGACATCGGCGGTCCGTTCGAGATGATCGCGCGCGCTGTTCGACAGCTTGCGATGGTCGATGAAAACAATGGGTCGGCCGTCCTTCGGCACCAGCGCATAGGACAGCGGCAGCGGCGTATGCGAGACGTCGGCGCCGCGGATGTTGAAGGTCCAGGCCACCGCGTGCGAATCCGACAGCACCAGCGCATCGACGCCGAGTCTTTCGATTTCGAGCCGGATACGCCCGAGCTTGTCGGTCTCGGCTTCGCCCGAAAATTGCGGCCCGTGAACGGCGACGGGCGCAAGCGGCGGAGCAGGCCGCTCGGTCCACACCGAATTCAGGGGATTGCTGTCGACCGCAATCAGCTCCGCGCCGGCCTTGGTGCAGGTCGCGGCCAGCCGTTCGGCTGCCGCCGAAGTGT
>WNFO01002720.1_pt1 | contig 15568 bp, 14 predicted proteins | sample 5400251 | NCBI WGS metagenome assembly WNFO01 (sample SAMN13153354, study PRJNA577476) | soil metagenome | isolation source: 100 cm saprolite under Madrone tree | place: USA:California | collected 2016-06-14 | reverse complement strand
TGGGGTATACAGGTTTGCTGGCGAATCTGTACTGGACGCGGGCGGTACAATATTTTGGCTACCAGCATCATGAACATTCCAGCGACTTCCATCTGCTGGCGCCATTACTCGAAATCGCCACCCAACTCGATCCGAAGCTGCTTCCGGCCTACCAGTTCGGCAGCAATTTCCTGGCTCCGCACCCGCCCAATGGAGCTGGTGATCCGGAGAAAGCGATCGCGATCGCTGAGTATGGTATTCGAAACAACCCGGACAACTGGAAGCTCTACTACGGTCTGGGATTCATCTATTACACCGAACTGAAAGACTACGGGAAGGCTTCGGAAGCCTTCGAACGCGGCGCCAAGGTTCCCAACGCCCACCCCTTCTTGCGGATCCTTGCGGCACGGATGGCGCAACACGCCGGCGAATTTGAAACGGCCCGCATGCTATGGACGACCACCTTTCAGACTACCCAGGACAAGGACATCCAGCGCAATGCCGTCGATCACCTGCGCGCCCTGCGTGTGGATGAAGATGTCACACAACTGGAGAAACTCGCGACTCTTTACCGCGAACGCACTGGTCGCTTGCCGGGAAACCTTGGCGATCTGGTAAGGGTCGGCTTGATCGGTGGTGTGCCGGTTGATCCCACGGGACAGCCGTACAAGCTCATGCCTGATGGGCGAGTGGAAGTGCGTGATCCCGACAAAATCCTCTACATCACCAAAGGAACGCCGCCCGGCTACCAGCCGCCCAAGCCCACCGCGGAGCAGCAGCGGTAAGCAAGACTTCACTTCGCCGGTTAATGCCTTTCCCACAACATCTCCAACTTCTTGATCCCTGCGGAAATTTCTCGCGAACCTATTTGTTAGCATGCAACCGTGACGCCGCCTGCTTTTCATCGACAACTCTGGAGCGCTCTCCGCGGCTGGTGGCGGGAGCAGTCTCGACAGAAGGGTGCGGCGGTCGCGAGCATCTTGCTGGTTCATGAGTTGTGGGCCTTCCTGCGTGATTCCACTCCGGAACGCCGAAGGCGCCGCTATGGCGACATGGAATACGACTGGGAACATCGCGTCAATACGACGAGCGGCACCGTTGGCTGGCGTGAACGTCTGCTCGGAGTGTTTCACTCACCTTATCAGCCGACCGATGCAGGGTTGTTCCAGGAGATGATGGCCATCCTGCCGATTGACTTCAGAGAATTCACATTCGTGGATCTCGGATCAGGCAAGGGTCGCACTCTGCTGATGGCGTCGGAGTATCTGTTCCGGAGGATCGTGGGAGTGGAGATTCTGCCGGAGCTGCATCGGGCTGCCGAGGAAAATATTGCCAACTACCAGAGTACGACGCAGCAATGTACGCAGGTCGAGTCGGTATGCGCTGACGCGAGCGAGTTTGATCTGCCGGAGGGACCGCTACTGTTGTATCTCTTCAATCCGCTGCCGGAGGCGGGCTTGAACCGGATGCTTGAAAATCTGGAGGAGTCGCTGCGCGAGCATCCCCGAACTGTGTACGTGCTCTACCAGAACCTACTGCTGGAGCGCGTGTTAACGGGGAGCGAGGTTTTACGGAGATCGGGCGAAATGGACCAATACACTGTTTACACCAACACTCACTAAGGCGAGGTAACCGGCGGGAACAGGAGGAGCGGACTGGTGTCCGCTCCCCGGGCTGGTTTCTAGAAAGAGTAGCGCAAGGCAAACTGAAATGCGCGCGGTCCGCCCGAGCCGAAGAATCCGCCGGCAGTGCGCAGAGGCTTGTTGAAATCGGGCGAAGTGATGTCGTTCAGGAAACCTGAGTAGTTATTGTTGTTGAAGCCGCGAATGTTGGTGATGTTGAACAGATTGAAAACCTCCCCTATGAGCTGCAGCCTCTGTTCACGGAAGAAAGTCCAGGTCTTCGTCACGCGCATGTCAAACGAATTGAAGTCATCGCCGAACTTCAGGTTGGGATTGACATGCGGGAGCGTTACCCGGTTTGGATCGCCGGGCGGGTTAGGATCGGGGTTGCAGGGGATTTGATTGACGCCCGTGCAGGATGGCAGCGAGTTCCAAAAGTCAATGGCGGTATTCAGCTGCGTACCGTTCGAAATCTCGCGTCCCAACGCATTGCGCCGCAGGATCGGGAGCCGGGCGCTGAGGCCCGGCACAGAGGAATCCATCGGCACATGCGAGCTGAACGTCCAGATCGGGGAGACACTAAGCTTCCACGGCAGATCAAAGACGCCATAAAACACGAACCGGTGACGTTCATCGGTCGGCGAGTACCCTTTCTCGAGTTGCAAATTGTTGCTGTGGAATATCAGATTTACAGCGTCCTCGGCGCCGTTGAAGGGAATCTGATCGTCATTGGAATAATTGAAAGTTTTCGAGAGGGTGTAGTTAACGTTGAAGCCCCACTTGAAATTGGGCCCGCCCGTGGGCCGTTTTCGCAGGCTAAGAAGCAGAGCGTCATACCAGCTTTTTGCCACGGACTGGATCTCGGTGACGACGTCGGACCGCTCCGTCAGCGGGTCTGTAACCGTGCAGGGATCAAAGCCGTTCGGACAAGTGATCAACGGCGAGTCGCTGGTCGTGTTCCGCAGCAGCCGGCCCAGTATGAATCTTTGCCCAAAGTTGTGGATTCCGTCGGCGGAAAGTACCCAGTTCTGGGCCAACTGCTGCTGCAGGCCAAAAGTGAATTGCTGAGTGTAAGGATGCTTGGCGTGGTTGTCGATGTGGTTGATGCCAATGCCGAAGGTCGCTTTTCCCCCGGAGAACGGCGCATCGAGGGTAGGTGTACCGCTATCGAAGACTGGCTGTATGGCGGGATTTACGTTAGGGTCTGGTGTCGTCGAGCAGTCGATAACGCTGTCGTCAGACAAGTTATGACAGGTGGAGCCGTTGAAGGCCGCGAGCGGCAAGATCCTGCCGTTGAGCAGAGCTTCCAGCAGCGGAACCTCCGTCACCACGCGATCGTAGTAAATGCCGTATCCGCCCCGGATCACAGTTTCTCCGTGCTTGAGCGGATCCCAGGCAAAGCCCACGCGGGGTCCAAACTGCTTGAAATCCCTCCCGGGATGCCCACCCAAAATATTTTGCACGAAATTGCAAGTGTTGTCGGGAGCGTCAATCGGGTTGCAGGCATGCAGGTTGCTGGCTTGCCCCAACACATCATCGAACTCCCAGCGTAAGCCCAGGTTCAGGGTCAGGTTGGAACGCACCTTCCAATCGTCCTGAATAAACGCGCCAAAATAGGAATTGGGGTAAAAAGGCACGATGGGCGGACGCGGATCGGCCGCGCTTTGGAGCGCCACCGCGATCGGGATATCGCGGTCGTCCACAGCACCGTCCTGATTGCGATCGCAGAGCAACAACGAAACCTGTCCCGTGCGGCATATGTTTCCGCCAAAATCCTCGGTTAGAAAGATGCTGCCGCTGCCGAAGAGGTCAAAAAGAGCATAGGTATTCAAATGCTGCCATTCGCCGCCGAACCTCAACGTGTGGCTACCGACTACCCAGCTCAGCGTATCGCGGATCTGGTAGCGGTTGAATTTCGTGCTCTGAGGAATGCGGAAATTCGCGCCGTCTTGCAGGCTTGGAAAGCGGATTTCGTTGCCCGGAGCAAGTCCCGCAGGATCGGTCACGGGATCATCTGGGGTGAAAGCGGGAATGGAATTCAGGAACCAGTCCCCATGGAAGATGAGACTATTGACTACGCGAGGTGAAATGATTCGAGTCCAATCTACTAGCGGCGAATTGAAGCGGTTCAACGAGGATTGCCGGTTGGCAGCTGTCCCCTGCGGCTTACGCAGACTGCCATTGTCGATATCGAGTGAGCGGTTGAAGGAATAGCGCACCATAATGTTGTCGTGGCTCGTTGCCTTGAAATCAGCGCGAGCATTGAGGAGATAGTCATGGACAAATGCGGGCGCCGAGCCACCGAGAATTGCGGCGGTCGCAAAGTCACGCTCGCCGACCGACACGGCGTGGCCTTGATCGCGGTACTCCGAGGAAACAAACCAAAAGGCGCGATCGCGCTTGATCGGTCCGCCAGCGGATCCACCGAATTGCTCGCGCGCAAAATGCGGAGTGGGGTTCGCGCGATCGAAGGTTGCCGGCAAGCCTTGTAGCGCCTTGTGACGGAAGAAGAAAAACCCTGTCCCGTGATAGGCATTCTCCCCGGACTTAGTCACGATGTTGATAATGCTGGAGCCTGACCTGCCCACTTCGGCGGTGAACTTGTTGGTGGCAATCTGGAACTCTTGTACGCTATCTTCGGGCAGGTTCGACAACGTACCGCCCACCACTTCGTCATTGTTGTCTCCACCGTCAATGGTGATGTTGCCGCCGCGACCGAAGGCGCCCGCCGACGACACCTCCAAGGTGTTAGTTTTCGTGGGATCGAAATTGGTGGCGGGCCGGTTGCCCGGAATCAGGAAGGCCAACTCCAGAAAATTGCGCCCATTCAGCGGAATATTTCCGATGGTCTCGGACTCCACCACTCCCTGAACTTCGGACTGGGTCAAATTCACCTGCGCCTCTTCGGCTTGCACCGTCACCACCTCGCCCGCTTTGGCGATGGCGAGTTTGACGTCCACGGTGGATGCTCGTCCAACTTCCAGCCGGACATCCTTCGTCTCAGTTTTGGCAAACGTTGCACTCTCGACGCGAACCGTATAATCGCCAGGCGTCAGATTTGGGACGCTGTAAAAGCCTGCCGTGTCGGTAGTGGTGTCGCGCACCGCTCCTGTAGCCTGGTTGACAATGCTAACTTTCGCGTTGGCCACGGCGGCGCCTTGTGGATCGCTAACGGTGCCATTGAGGGTTGAGGTCGGAAGTTGTGCGGAAGCTGCGATGCAGAGAATTGCCACCAAACCAAGACCCAATACTGAGCGCATTCTTTCCTCCTTGCGGTCAGAACTTAGAAAACCCGGGACCCAGTAACTGCGAACGAAGCGACGAACTCGCCTCTTCAAGGCGTTCGCGCTGTTTTGGACTTGCGGATAATGTCCTGAACCGGCGCGCGTGTCAAGTCGGTGCGAAGAGTCCCCCAGGGAGTCGTCGCTCGCCCTAGGTTTCAGACCTCCGAAGCATCTAATATGGAGTGTGCGTGACCACTAAAACTCATCTCTACGCTGCTTCGCCTCCCGGTAGAATACGTTGCACTGCGGGTGGATGCCGGCGAAGCCTGGCCTGCGCACTCATCGTCCTGCTCTCAATCGCCGCTCGCGGGCAGGAGATCCATCAGACAGCCCACGCCGTGGACGAGCACTACAACCACCTGCGCAGCCTGCAGACCGACTTTACAGAGATCTACCGCGGTGCGGGCGCGGAACGATCGGAGTCTGGGACTCTGTGGCTCAAAAAGCCGCGCAAGATGCGCTGGGAATATCGTTCTCCCAGGGAGAAGCTCTTTGTGAGCGACGGGAAGGCTGTGTGGTTCTACCTCCCAGCGGAGCGGCAACTGCGGAAGACCGATTTCAAGAAACTGGACGACTTGCGTTCCCCAATCGCATTTCTGCTTGGCAAGACCAAGCTGGAGAATGAGTTGCAGGGACTCTCGAAGGTCGTAGATCAAGCTCCGCTGAACCCGACTAATACCCTTCTCCGAGGGGTCCCGAAGGCTACGGCCGACCGGGTCAGCGAGGTTTTGCTGGAGATTACGCCGTCGAGCCAGCTGGCACGCATCGTATTCACCGAGGTGGACGGAGCGACGACCGAATTCCGCTTTGCCAGTCCTAAGGAGGATCTCGAGGTGAGTGATAGCCTCTTTCAGTTCAGTCCGCCCTCGGGCGTGGAAACGGTCGAGGGAGACGTGGGACCGTAGGTCGCGAGGTAGGCTTCCAGTTACTTGCGTGCCAATACCGGGTGCGGTACGGTAACTGCTTGCGAAATCGAGTGTTACACTTGCACAAGGAACCAGATGTAGAGCGTAGCCATGGCTGAATTCCTGGTCAAAGTCGCCGACGAACAGGGCCACCTGAAGCAACACGTGGAGCACGGCTATTCCGAGGCCGAGGTCCACGACCGCTTCACCCAGCAGGGATACTTAGTGTATTGGGTTAAGCCTCGAGGGCTGCTGACCACGGGCGGAATGCCCCTGCGGCGCAGTCGGCTGAAGCCGGCTACCTTTCTGATCTTCAACCAGCAGTTTCTGACCCTGATGAAGGCCGGGCTGCCGATCCTGACCTCGCTTGACCTGCTCATCAAGCGGCAGCGTGACAAGTTCCTGCTGCAGTTGCTCGAAAACGTCCGCGAACGAGTGAAAGGCGGCGAGTTGCTTTCTGACGCATTCGCTGCCCAGCGCGTCTTCCCCAAAATCTATACCACTACGCTGCTGGCGGGCGAGAAGAGCGGCAACATGGAAGAGGTGCTCAGCCGTTACATCTCGTATCAGCGGCTGGTGCAGACTTTCCGCAAGAAGCTGGCGGTTTCGCTCGTGTATCCCACTCTGCTGATTTGCGTCGTTACGGTGATGATGATTTTTCTCGTCACTTACGTCGTGCCGAAGTTTGCCGACCTCTTCAACAACCTGGGAGCGCAGTTGCCCGCGATTACCGTATTCATGCTGGCGGTGGGTCTGAATGCCCAGAAGTATGCCTGGGCGATTGCTCTGATATTGGTCATAGGCATTCCGTTGTTTTGGCGCTGGAAACAGAGTGATCGCGGGGCGGAGCGCGTCGACAGATTCCTCTTGTCACTGCCCTTGCTGGGCGAAATCCGCCTTAAGTATCAGGTCGCTAACTTTTCGCGAATACTTTCTACCCTGCTTCAAGGAGGGCTGCCGCTGGTGCCAGCGATGCAAACTGCCGGGGCCTCCATGACCAGCCGACAGATCCTGAATGGCATCCTGAGCGCTACCGAGCGGGTTAAGGAAGGTCAGAGTCTTGCGAAGAGCCTGGAAACAGAGAAAATCTTTCCTGACCTAGCGGTGGAGATGCTCGAAGTCGGTGAATCCACTGGAGCTTTGCCGGCCATGCTGAGTTCGGTGGCCGAATTCTATGAGGAAGACGTTCAGACGGCCCTGGGAGCGGCTATGGCTTTGATTGAGCCCATGATTCTAATCGTGATGGCGGTATTCGTCGGCGGAATACTTATTTCCCTCTATCTGCCGATCTTTACCCTGGGAGCCGGTGTCCATTAACGGCTGAAGGCGATTTTGGAAGTACACTGGTAACAAGAATGGCTGAGAAGAAAACAATCGTGGTGAACGGTGGCGCGAATGGCGGGCGGCTTGCGCCCGAGCCTGCGGCGACCGCTGGAGATGAACTGGAACGGGCACGCGACGTAGCCCGCCGGTACCGCTGCGAATTCATCGATCTGAGCGACTTCCAGTTGCACCATGATCTGTTCGAGAAGATCCCGGTCCACCTGATGTTCCGGTACAACTTCGTCCCGCTGGAGGAAACGGCGGACGGGCGTCTTGCCATTGCAATTGCCGATCCTAGCCAGCTGATGATGATCGACGAGATCAGCCTGTTGCTGGGCAAGCGCATCGTCACCAAGGTGTCGACCCTTAAGCAGATCTCCGAAATTCTCAAAAAAACGGAACAGTCGAAGCGCGTTCTGGAAGATGCCAGCGAAGGCTTCACGCTCGACGTGATCCGCGAAGACGAAGCGGGCAATGATGAGACCATCTCCATCGACAAGCTGACTACGGCGACGGGCGACATGAGCCCGATCATCCGGCTGGTCGATACCACGATCTTCACCGCCCTTCAGCGGCGGGCCAGCGACATCCACATCGAAACCCGCGACGACTCGGTAGTCATCAAGTTCCGCATTGACGGCGTCCTCACCCACGCCATGCCGCCCATCGGGAAAGAGCATCACTCCACCATCATTTCGCGCATCAAGGTCATGAGCGAGCTCGATATTTCCGAGCGCCGCGTGCCCCAGGACGGCCGCTTCCGCGTAAAGTACAACGCGCGCGCCATCGACTTCCGCGTTTCGATCATGCCCTCGATCCACGGCGAGGATGCCGTACTCCGCGTCCTCGACAAAGAGTCGATGAGCGAAAAGTTTCGCAAGCTCACGCTCGACGTGGTGGGCTTTGACGATCTCGACCTGCGCCGGTTCCGCCGCTACATCAAGGAACCGTACGGCATGGTGCTCGTCACGGGGCCGACCGGCAGCGGCAAGACGACTACCCTGTATGCGGCGGTCAATGAGATCAAGAACGACGAAGACAAGATCATTACGATTGAAGATCCGGTCGAATATCAGATCCGCGGCATTACGCAAATTCCGGTCAACGAAAAGAAAGGCCTGACGTTTGCGCGCGGCTTGCGGTCGATTCTGCGCCACGATCCCGACAAGATCATGGTGGGCGAAATCCGCGATAACGAGACCGCGCAGATTGCCATTCAGTCGGCGCTCACCGGTCATCTGGTTTTCACTACGGTCCACGCCAACAACGTCGTGGACGTGCTCGGTCGCTTTCTGAACATGGGCGTCGAGCCCTATAACTTCGTCTCGGCTCTGAACTGTATTCTGGCGCAGCGGCTGGTCCGACTGATCTGTGACTCCTGCCGCACCGCCGTCCATTACCCGGCCGAGGTCCTGGAAGCGAGCGGACTCGATCCCCAGACCTGGGCGCAGGTTCCGCTCTACGAGGGCCAGGGCTGCATCGAGTGCGCCGGTACTGGCTTTAAGGGACGTACTGCTATCCATGAACTTCTGGATTTGACCGACCGCATCCGGGAGATGATTCTGGCCAAGAAGCCAACCTCGGAGATCCGGCGCGGCGCGCGCGAAGAGGGCATGCGGTTTCTGCGCGAATCGGCTCTGGATAAGGTCCGGGCAGGGGTGACCACGCTCAAGGAGATCAACAAGGTAACGTTCATCGAGACGTTCCGCTAGGCTGCCGATAGCGTTTTGTCAGCTAAAAGGATGTCCGCCTGCGCGCCTGTAGAACCAGCCAAAGTAACTATGGAACCATTGCTTTAGGAGATATCATCAAGTCAGATTTCAATCTTTTCGAATGAGTGGTTCTACCAAATACGGTGCCCGGCCGCCGCTGGCCTGCGAAATTGCGGCCGACCGCGTCCTTGCCGGACGTTCCGCTGATGCCGGCCGCATGGTCGAGATGTGCTCGGCTCAGGAGCTGGCTCCCGGTATGGTCGTACCCGATTTGATTGAATCTAATCTACGCGATGGCTCCGCGATCCGGAAGGCGATTGAAGGCACTCTAGGCGGAATCAGCGGACGCTCCCGCGACGTGATCGCGATTCTGCCGGATACAGCCGTACGTGTGGTGCTGCTGGATTTTGAGACACTCCCTGCCAAGGCCGAGGAAGCGGAAGCGGTGGTTCGTTTCCGGTTGAAAAAGTCTCTGCCCTTTAACCTGGACGATGCCCGCGTCTCCTATCACGCGCAGGCCGGCGGTACTGGTTTGCGGGCGATGGCAGCGGTGGTGCTGAACAGCGTTCTGCAGGAATACGAATCCGCATTTCGCGATGCCGGTTACAACCCGGGCGTGGTAATGCCCTCGATGCTGGCGGCCTTGGGCGCGGCTGACGCCGAGCGGCCCACCCTGGTAGTGAAGGTGGACGCCCGCACGATCGGGATCGCGATTCTCGATCAGGAACAGGTGCTGCTGTTCCGTACTTTGGAGAACGTCCGCGGGATCACTATTTCCGGCGAACAACTGGCCGAAGAGGTGTATCCCTCGGTAGTGTTTTTCCAGGACACTTACAAAATGAATATTGACCGGATCTACGTCGCCGGCCTGCCTGAGACAGTTGGAGCCGCGCCCGCGCTGAAGGCGCAGACCGGCGCGACGGTTGCGGAGTTGGTGGCCGCTTCGCAGATCGGATCGACGAGCGGCTCTGTTCCACGCTGGCGGATGGCTGGAGTGGTGGGAGCGCTAATCGCCTAACTATGCGTCTGGATATCAATCTCGCGACCCACCCCTACGAAGATGCCCGTGAGTTCTGGGCGCGCTGGGGGCTGGGTGTTGGGCTGCTGGGTGTCTTGACTCTTGTTCTGATCACCCTGGCCGTGCACGGCTGGGTCAAGGCGGGACGGGATCGGCAGAGCATCCGGCACCTGCAACAACAGATCGAAGAAAAAGACCGCGAACGGGCCCAGGCGCAAGCGTTCCTAGAACTGGAGATCAACCGCAGTACGCGAGATCAGTCACAGTTTTTAAATGGACTGATCCAGCGCAAGGCTTTTTCGTGGACGCGGGTATTTGAGGATCTGGAGCGGGTGATGCCGACCAGCTTGCACGTGGTCTCGCTCAAGCCGGAACTGGGCGACCAAAACCAGTTGGAGCTGGAAATGAAAGTTGCGGGCGACAACCGGGCGGCGGCGATTGAACTAGTCCATCGCATGGAGGGGTCCACTCACTTCCAGGGGGCACAGCTCGTCCAGGAAGGCTCTTCTGACAACGGAACCGGCGTAGCTGCCGTGATCGTCGCAGTGTACGTTCCCGATGCAGCGGGCAGGAGTGGAAAGTAATGCCTGAGCTACAAGGTTCACGCCGCAAACTGCAAATCGCGATCGCAGCCATGGTAGCCGCCGATCTGGTGGCGGTGGCGGTTCTGTTCTCGCCGCTGGTAGGGTCGGCGGAGTCGCGGCGGATCAACATGAGTCAGCTCTCGGCGGAGTTAAATAAGAAAACTCGGGAAGTAGAACCGTTGCACGGCGTCGACAAGAAAATTGTGGTCGCCAAGGGTCAGATCAACCAGTTCTACAAGGACCGGTTTGCGGCGCGCGATTCCGATCTCACCACCGAACTGGGGAAGCTGGCCTCGGCAAACGGTGTGCGAATCATGCAGGCGAAATATAAACAAGAAGACCTCACCGGCGCTGGAGTTGCGCCGGTGGAGATTGAAGGCAATTTTTCCGGGGATTATCTGCAACTGATTCGCTTCATCAATTCCCTGGAGCGGTCGAAGCAGTTCTTTACCGTAGACAGCGTGAGCCTGGCCGGCGAAAGTAACGGACCCGTCAAGCTCGACGTCAAGATGCACAGCTTTTTGCGGTCAGGTGCTTAGGTGAAACTGGGAGTCGAAAATCGGAAGGAACTGATCGCGCTGGCAGTGCTGGGCGTGATCGCGGCCATCACTACGACGAGCATGTTCTGGCCGTCGTCTGCTCCACTGCCCGCACCGGCCGCATCCCAGGCAACTTCCGCGAACCCCACGAAGACATCCGTACGGCGAACTGGCTCGGGGAAGTTCGTGAAAACCTCCGAGCCGAGGCTCGATCCCACACTCGATCTCGACCTGCTGCGCCAGAGTGAACAGATCAAGTACGCAGGAAACGCGAGGAACATTTTTGTAGCTGGATCGATTCCGACGGTCGTAGCCGGGCACAACGGAACTGACAAACCTCCAGCCTACACTCCACCAGTGGTGCAACCCCCGCCTCCGATCAACCTGAAGTTTTTCGGCTTCGCCAACAAGCCCGGAGAGCCCAAGAAAATCTTCCTGTCGCAGGGTGAGGACATCTTCATCGCCGCCGAAGGCGACATCGTCAACCGCCGCTACCGTGTGCTGCACATCTCGCCGGCAGCCGTCGACATTGAGGACGTGTTGAACAACAACCGGCAAAGCATCCCGCTCACGCAAGGGTGAATTTGGTAATTGTTTCGAAGGCCAACCCAAGAGTGTTTATGAGACCTGATGTGAAATTACGAAATTACAAAATCACAAAATCACAGGTCCGCTCTCGCGGCTACATTCTCATCACCCTCATGTTGTTCATCACGCTGCTGGCGATGGCAGCGGTGGCAGTATTGCCGGAGATGGTTCACCAGATCCAGCGCGATCGCGAAGAGGAGATGATTCACCGGGCAGTGGGTTATTCGCGAGCGATCCGCAAGTACTACAAGAAATTCGGCCGCTATCCCTCGCGCATTGAAGAACTGGAAAATACCAACCAGCAACGGTTTCTAAGAAAGCGATACCAGGACCCGATCACTCGCAAAGACTTCAAGCTGGTACGACTGGGCGACCCCGCCTTGAACATGCTGGGGCTTGGAGGAGTTGGGCAGGGATTGAACCAAACCCAAGGTGGCAAGCCGGGCTTTGTTGCAGCGCCCACAGGCGGTGTCCGTCCTGCTGGTCCCGGTGATGCCAACACGCCGCAAGTGACGGGACTCCCAGAGCCGCAGAACTCGGGTACGCCGAATCCGGCGGGCGGCAATTCGGCAAATTCCGATACGCAAGTCGACGCAAAATCGGCTGCGTCATCTTCCGACTCCGGCCCTGCTCCGGGCGGACAGGTTTTCGGCGGAGGCCCGATTCTCGGTGTCGCCAGCGTCAGCAAGGCGACGACAATCCGCGAATTCAACCGCAAGAACCACTATAACGACTGGCTTTTCATTTACGACCCGAGCAGCGATCGCGGAGGCCTGCTGAATGCACCCATCCAACCGGATCTGAATAAGGGCCTCGGCGGAATCCAAGGCGTCCAGCCAGCGCCGCCCAATGCGGGACCAGGGCAGGGCGGGCAGCCTCCGCAGCCCGGGCCACCCCAGGGTCAGGAGCCTCCAGAGGAGTAGTACAACGAGATCGCGAACGCATTTGCGCGCACGAAAAAGCCCTGCGTTTCAGCAGGGCCTTTGATTTTTTCTTTCCCCAGCGCTGAACAGGCTACGCCTGGAAGGAACTCCCGCAACCGCAGGTGCTCTTGACGTTCGGGTTTTCGAACTTGAAGCCGGCTCCTTCGAGGGTTTCCACGTAATCCACATTGGCCCCCGCCAGGTACATCAGGGAGGTGGCGTCCACGTACACCTTCAGGCCGTCCATTTCGAAAACCTTGTCCATCATGCCAGCACCATTTTCAAAGGCCATGGAATATTGAAATCCGGAGCAGCCCCCGCCCTGGACAGACAGCCGCAAGCCCGTCGGAACCGGGGTCTGCGAGGCCATTATTTCCTTCACTTTGGAAATGGCGCTCGGGGTCAGTGTAACCGGCGCAGTCTTGGGTTTCACCTCGGGATTGACATCGGGTACGGTGGTGGTTGCCATTCTGGATATCTCCTTTGAACGCTTAATTATAACAAACTGCATTCCCTTCCCGGTAAGGTCTTTAGAACCAGAGTCACCGGATCGGTACCTGTTAATTTGATGCCGCCATCCGATGGAAGGTCGCTGCCGCTTGCCAAACGGGTCTATAATGCTGGGCAGCAAGGGCCTATCCCCGAAACCCGCGACGAGGTGGAATTCAGCTTGGCGCGGCGGCAGAGGCAAGTCGGGTATCGGCTCCATCTCAGCTCCGAGGTGGCGTATGACTCCAATGGTCGGGCTGCTGATCGCGTGGGGTATTCTGACGACGATCCTCGTCGTCCTTATGATCTACAAAAGCACTCTCACCATGCACGAGGACGATTCGATTTTTCTGAATGAAACGGAATCGCAAATGGAGAAAGAACAAGTCGAAATCCTCGCCAAGGTGAACAAGATCACGCCTATGATCAAGGTACTCGGTGCGATCTCGGGGTTGATGATCCTGGTCATTGCGGGAATGTTCGTCTATGACGGCCTGATGAGGGCTTCGACTCCGCAGTAGGAAGCCAGCTGTCGTCGCGGGAATTTATGGACAGTGTCTCCTCTGGGACAGTTCCGCAGAGGAGGACTCGATATTGCCGCTGGGAGCCGGTCTCTTCCTTGTGCCCGAATGAATGAGCAACTTCCGATCGCTATTGTTGGAGGCGGACCCGCGGGAGCTTTTGCGGGCGAGTTGCTGGCCGCCGGCGGAAAAGATGTTCTTCTCTTCGATGAGAAGCTCGTCTGGGAGAAGCCCTGCGGCGGCGGGCTGACACACAAAGCGCTAATTCAGTATCCCTTTCTGGGCGAGGCGCGCGCCGAATCCAAGTTCATTGTGAACTGCGAGCTGGTGAGTCCCGCGGGGCGCCGGGCGCGGTTTGGGTTGCGTCATCCGCTCGCGATCTTCTCGCGCTTTACGCTGAACGGATTGCTGCTGGAACGCGCGCTCCGCACGGGAGTGGAACTGCGCAAGGAGCGCGTCATCAGGATCTCCGGCACCGACGGAGACTGGCATCTCACGACTCCCAACGCCGAATACCGCGCTACCTACCTAGTGCTGGCGGCGGGCGCGCGCAATCCCTTTCGGGGCCAATTCCTGTCTCCTATCTCCCCCGACGATCTGATGGTCACGGCGGGCTACTTCATCCCCGGCAACAGCTCTCTGGTGCAGATTCAGTTTCTGAAAGAGATTACCGGATACATCTGGGTGTTCCCTCGTCCGGATCACGTTTCAGCGGGCATCGTAGCCAAGATAGGTGAGACCTCGACCGCGGAGCTGCGCGGCCGACTCGAGCAATGGCTCAGTGAGAACGACTTCAGTTTGGAGGGCGCGCGTTTCTATTCCCACATCTTGCCAGCTTTTCGTGCTCAAACACTCGATGAGATGGAGGTATGCGGCGATGGTTGGACGATAATCGGAGACAGCGCAGGCTTGGTCGTGGTCGATCCAATCACTGGAGAAGGCTTGTACTACGCTCTGCGCTCTGCCGAACTGTGCGCGGAAGCCCTGCTGATGGGAGAGCCACCACGGTATCGAACGCGACTGGCAGAAGAAATTCTCCCCGAACTGAAACTGGCGGCGCGCATCTCACAGCGCTTCTACACTGGCCAGATTTTCGGAGAGAGTGTTCTGGAACGGATGATCTCGCTCACCCAACAGAGCGAGAGCATTCGCGACTTGATGAGCGATCTGTTCGCCGGAATCCAGGGCTACCGCGATCTTCGCTCCCGGCTGTTGAGGATCATTCCCAGCCTGATGACGGAAGGCCTGGCCAGCACCTTGAGATTCCCAGGCAAGCCCGTAAAAGTCCATTGGTAGAGACGCGGAGTGCCGCGTTTCTACCCGTATTCGCTTCCGGCCAATCAAGCTGCCTTTGCCTTCATGCCCTTGATGTCGTCCAGCAAGACCTTCTCATGTCCATCTGCATTGACCTTCTCATACACCTTGCGAATGATCCCATTCGGATCGATTACAAAGCTCGTCCGCTCCCAGAACTTCATCCCTTTCCATTCGGACTGACCGAGGCCGAGAGTTTTCATCAGCTGTGAGTCGGTGTCGGCGAGCAGATCGATGTTGAACGCGAACTTGTCGCAGAAATTCTTATGCGAAGCAACGTCATCGGCGCTGACGCCGACCACGTTGATTCCAGCGGCGTCGAAGTCCGCCTTGGAGGCCGTGAACGACTTGCCCTGCAGAGTGCAGCCCGGCGTATCGTCTTTTGGATAAAAGTAGACGACCAGCCATTGTCCGGCGAAATCGCCGAGCTTAGTGACCTTGCCGTCCTGATCCGGGAGAGCGAAATTCGGGAAGGGATTGCCAGCGGATAGCATGCGTGAGGTGTCCTTTCTATCTTTAGGAAGTCAGACAAATGGCCGCTCCAGTCTGCAACCAGAGCGGCCGTGTCTTTAGGTCAGGTTTCAGGCGGCGGGCGCCAACTTTTTCATGCGTTCTTTCATCTCTTCCGCCGACACGTCTTCCTTGTGCGTGGCGATGCCCCAGAGATGTCCAAACGGATCCTGAATGAAGCCGGAGCGATCTCCGTAAAACTGGTCCTGGACCGGCTTGAGGATCTTGGCCTTCTCTGCCACTGCCTTTTCGATGAT
>WNFO01002352.1_pt1 | contig 15575 bp, 15 predicted proteins | sample 5400251 | NCBI WGS metagenome assembly WNFO01 (sample SAMN13153354, study PRJNA577476) | soil metagenome | isolation source: 100 cm saprolite under Madrone tree | place: USA:California | collected 2016-06-14 | reverse complement strand
TCATCTCGAACATACTCACCTGGCTCTTGCCATTAAATACCGGCCGTAGTGAGTCGTCGGCGTTGATCATGGTTCTTTTCTTTTTATCCTGGCAACCATGCTTCTTGATGTAGTTCCAGAGCTTCTTTGTTAGCTCGGAGCGTGGCAGCGGCTGCGACCCAACGATGGCAGAGAGCTTATCATCAGGTTGAACCGGCCTCATGAAGGCGGGATTCGGTTTGCGCTTGGAAGTTTTCTTTTTGGTTTTCGGCATGGAGGCTGACTAACGTTTCGCTCGAAAGAGAGCAAGACTAAATTTTGGGCAAACGCAAAAAATTTTATTGCCTGGCCATCCGGCGTACGGCGAGAAGCGTCATATCGTCCGGTGAAGAGTTCACCGAGTTATCTGGTGCCGCGTACGCTAAAACTCCCTTGAGCAACGCCTCGGCGGTGGGCGCGGAGTGATCCAGCATTTTCTCGAGTTGCTGGGGAGTCAAACGACGATGTTCATCTTTTGTCCAGCTAAACAAACCGTCTGTGTACAGAAGAAAAGCGTCACCTGGCTCAAGATCGATCGGCGTTTCGGCAAATTCCGGTTGTTCGATTAAGCCCAGCGGAGGCGCAATCGAGGCCACCGATTCCGTCTTGCCGTTACGGCGCATGACCAAAAGCGGGGGATGACCTGCGCCCACAACACTGGCACTTCCGGTTGCAGGATCCAGCGCCACACACATTGCCGTCATGAAAGAGCGTGAGCCAAAGATGCTGCGAAAGTCATGGTTCACGGCTTCCATCATGGTGGCCGGTGTATCCTGCTCGACGTTGCCGTGGTGGAAGAGAAGTTTTGCCAGCGTCGTAAGCAACGCCGCAGCGGCTCCGTGACCGGTGCCGTCTACGATCCAGAACAAAATCCGGCCATCTTTCATTCGCAGCCAGCCATAGATATCGCCACCCACCTGAATGACTGGGCGATAACACGTTGCAACCTCCCAACCCGGCAACGCCAGCGGTTTTTGTGGGATTAACGATTGCTGTGTTAAACGCGCAGCGGCCAGATCGCGCTCAAGATTATGACGCCATTCCTCCAATTCATCATTCTGCCGCTCCAATTGCCGCCGCATCGAGCGGAGGCGAAGCTGGGTCTCGATTCTGGCCCGCAAAACTGCGGCGTTGACTGGCTTTGTGACAAAATCATCCGCGCCAGCCTGCAGACAAGAGACCTCGCTTTCTTCGCTTCCGTGGGCAGTCAACATAATGGTTGGAATTTGCGCGACTGCCGACTGCCGATCCGAGCGCAGGCGTGTTAACACCTCAGCGCCATTTAATCCTGGCATATCGAAATCAAGCAGCAGGAGTGAAGGGGGCCATGCCTGAACCGCCTCTAGAGCTTCGGAGCCGTTTTTGCACACGCGGCACTTATAACCACTGGCGGTGAGCAATTGCGCGAGGACCCTGCGACTCATGGCATCGTCGTCCACGACCAAAATTTCTGCACGGGATTTATCAGACATCTCTTCTTCCGATTCGGATGAGACGTTCCCGGTCATTGTATTAGTCGCCGTGTTTCTCAGACATCCGTGGGGCGCTTCAGAAAAAAGTGATTTAATCATTGGCAACGAATCGGACTCCGGATACGATTGGGGCAGTCTTTACACTTATGAAATTTTCATTGTCGCTTGCGCTCCTTGCGGCCTTCTTGCTCGCCTCCTGTTCTGAAGAACCGCCGCCGCCAACCACTCACCATAGACCAGCGAAGTATCCTGCCCAGACCGCCGAATACCCGCCGCAGCAACAGCCATTCAATCCAAACGGACCCGTTCAGCCTACGAATTCGCCGCCGCCGGAAACAGTAGCAAGCTCACCTCCTCCCACGGCTGCGCCGACAAAGGTCGCGAAGGGAGATTATCCGTATGGAATTCCTGTCCCTGGTAAACCGCACCTGGTGGAGAGCCCTTATTCCCCTGGCAAATACATCGATGTGGAAGGATTCCCTCCTGGAACTGAAGTGAAGGATCCTTATACCGACAAGATCTTTCTTGTGCCGTAAAAGCGGTGCTGTCCCGATAATTTACCGGTCGCACTGATGTTGGATCCTACATGCCGGACGCCGGATTGTCGCAGCAGCTTGGATTTTTTTATCCAGCATTAAGCATCCAGTATTGCTTCCTTTCGTTTCCTATGGAGTTACGGGTAAAACGGGCGACTCGAATCGACCTCGAAATTACCGTACCAGGCGATAAAAGTATTTCGCATCGCGCGGTGATCGTCGCCGCATTGTCGAATGGGATATGCACGCTGAAGGGATTTCTTCCAAGCGAAGATTGCATGCACACCGTGAACGCAATGCGCGCACTGGGTATAAAGATCGAACAGCCTGAGCCGACAACGTTGATCGTTCACGGAAAAAAACGGGTCCTTAATGCACCCAAAGAAGAAATCAACTGCGGCAATTCGGGTACCGCTATGCGGTTGCTCGCCGGTCTGCTGGCCGGACAAACATTTGAAAGTCGGCTGGTCGGGGACGCGGGACTGTTGCGACGTCCGATGGACCGTGTCATCGCGCCGCTTTGTGAGATGGGCGCCACCGTTGTTGCCGAAGGCCCGGACGAAACCCCGCCGTTGCGCATCCGCGGCGGTTCGCTGCGTGGAATTCATTATCGGCCATCGGTGGCAAGCGCACAGGTGAAAGGCGCGTTGATGCTGGCAGGTCTTTTTGCCAGGGGCAAGACTACTGTCGAAGAGTTGTCACCGACGCGAAACCATCTTGAAAAAATTTTCAATTATTTCCTGGTGCGAACGGCAGCTGAAGGCGATGGCAGTGTCACTGTATTCGGCGACCAGGTTCCGGAATCGCGCGACTTCGCCATTCCCGGCGACATCTCGTCAGCAGCGTTTTGGCTCGTCGCAGCTGCGGCGCAACGGAGGGGGCATCTGCTCGTTCGCGACGTTGGCCTGAATGACACCCGGACCGCGTTGCTTGCTGTTCTGCTCCGCATGGGTGCGCAGGTGCGCGAGGCGGTTGAGGATGTCGATCAGGTTGAACCGCGCGGGATTGTCGAGGTCACTGGTTTGCCGCTTAAGGGAACTGTGATCCAGGGTAAGGAGGTGCCCCAGCTGATTGACGAACTGCCGATTTTGTCCGTTGCGGGCGCCCTGGCAAACGGCAAAACGATTGTTCGGCAGGCACAGGAATTACGGGTGAAGGAAACTGATCGCATCGCGGCAATTGCGCACAATCTGCGAACCATGGGCGCCCACGTGGCCGAGCTGAGTGATGGGCTCGAAATCCATGGACCAGCGCCGCTGCACGGTGCGCGCGTGGCAAGCTTCGGCGATCATCGCATCGCCATGGCGTTTGCCATAGCGGGTCTTTTCGCTGACGGCGAAACTATTGTTCAGGATGCCGAATGTATTCGCGAGTCTTATCCAGGATTTGAAGCAGTGCTTGAAGAGTTCACGAATCCGAAACGGATGCAGGTCAGCACGCCCGTGATCGGTTCATTTACTCCGACTCCCCCAGAGGAAGGTTAACGTGTGTAGGGGCTGTGCTCGTGGCGTCCTTAGCGCTAGAGCAAAATTGCATCGCTACGCAATGCGCGACTAAACTGAGACCCTCGGTTTTCATGCACTCTTCTCAGAAAGATTTTCATCGAGTAGTCGCGATTGATGGTCCGGCTGCCTCTGGAAAAAGTAGCGTCGCGCGAGAGCTCGCCCGTCGGCTCGGCTTTACCTACGTTAACTCTGGCGCGTTTTACCGAGCGATCACCTGGCATCTTTTAGACAAAGATATCCATGTAGATGATGCCCAACGCGTCACGCAGGCTCTACAGTCAGCAGCGATTACCTGCCGCATTCAGGACAGCGAGTCACGCATCCTCGTCGATGAGATCGATCCCGCGGATCATTTGCGCGATGATCGTGTGAACGAAAGCGTTGCCCATGTCAGCAGGCTGCCGCTGGTCCGCCAAATTGTCGGGCAGAAACTGCATGAGTGTGCACGCAGTCACGACGTCGTGGTGGAAGGACGGGACATTGGCTCTGTCGTGTTCCCTGAGACGCCATATAAATTTTACGTTGATGCTTCGCCTGAGGTGCGTCTCCGGCGCCGTGCCGCACAAGGGGAACGCGACGCCATCACCCTGCGTGATCAGGCCGATCTTTCGCGATCTGTCTCACCGCTCGTCACCGCAAAGGACGCCTATGTCATCGATACGTCAAATTTGACCATCGAAAAAGTTGTTCGCGAGATTCTTGTCCGACTCAAAGAAATGGGCCTGCAGCCCTAGCGACTTAAACACTTAGCGATTTAGAGATTGATCTGAAACAAATCGCTAAATCACTAAATCGTTCACTCGCTAAATGAACTTCTATTACTGGCTTGGCTATCACTTTTCTCGTCTTGCCGGGCGATGGTTTTTTCGGCTTAGCGTAATTCATCGGGAGCGCATGATTCAGAGTGGGCCGGCGATTCTTGCAATGAATCACCAGAGTTATCTCGATCCGCTGCTTGCGGGGATTACGTGCGATCGAGCGATTTACTTTCTGGCCCGGCGAACGTTGTTAGACGCGCCGTTACTGGGGTGGCTTTTGCCAAAGCTCAATGTGATCCCAGTTAATCAAGAAGGCGTCGATCGCAGCGCTATTAAGGCCGTGATCCGCATTTTGCAGGCCGGCAACGGCGCCCTGATTTTCCCTGAAGGCTCGCGAACTCTCGACGGTAACTTGCAGCCGGCCGAGCCTGGATTGGGCTTGGTGATTGCGAAAACACTCGCGCCGGTCGTCCCGATGCGAATCTTTGGCGCGAACGAAGCCCTGCCACGAGGCGGAGGCGGTTTGCATTTTGTCCCAATTACGATCGTGATCGGAGAACCGATTTTTTTTAACGCGGCCGACGTTGGCCTGCCGGGAAAGAATCTCTACCAGCAATTAAGCCAGCGTGTTATGGATGCAATTGCGGCGCTGCGCCTAGAGTGACGAGCACCGGCAGCTTTAATTCGAATGAAACAGCCTCGAGGTTGAACCGGGCCGGGTGCAATCGATTTAGAATTCCAGTAGCGACCATTGCCGCGTTGCGCGCGTGAAACCGGCACCGATACTAGGACGTGAATTCGCCACACCCGGTTACCGAAAGGCATCGGTCCTCCCGGGTCTCAAAGAGCGCTGTTGCAGTGATGCTCGTCGTTATCGGAACACTGGCCTTATTGGCTGTCTTCGCCAATCTGCAGCGCTTTCAGCGCGGCCACGTGGAGACGGTCATCGTGAGACCGCCAACGTCCCCAACACCGCAGGCGCCTTAAGTTTCGTTTGACTAGCGGGTGGCCTTCCATTTTCTTGCTCCCAATTACGCGGGACCAAGATATGAAAAAATTCTTTCTCCTTTCGATCCTCGTCTCTTCTGCAATGATTTGGTCCTGCCAAAAGCAAGATCTCGCCGCTGAAAAACAAATTGCTCAACGAAAAGCCGAGCTGGACGAGCGCGAGAAAGCATTAGACGAAAGAGAAAAAGCCTTGGAGCAAAGGGAAAAAGCGACAGCAAACGCCCGAAGGCTTCCTGCCGCCGCTCAGTTGCGGAGCCGTAGTCCCGACGCCGCACAGGTAAAAGCCGAAAGGGACAAGAGAATACAACGGCTTCCCGGCGACCTTCAGCTGCAGGGTTTGATTGCCGATCCCTCGCGGATGACAGATGAAAAAGACAGAATGCAAGAGCGACTCGCACAAAGACAGCGTAGGCTGGAAGAGCTACAAAAAATGCGGATGTCTCGTAAAATGGCACCGCCAGCAGCGGAGGTTGCTTCGCCAACTCCAACTCCTGCGGTAGAGGCTACTTCGCCAAGTCCGTCGCCTACTCCAGAGTAACCCCGACGGCTAATTGCGTTCTTTCTCATCGGCCGGCGCAGTGCCGGTTTGTGCTGCGAGGTCCCGAGCGTATTGGAGTGTGTCGATGGAATCGATGTTCTTGTCCCGGCGGATTGCCTTGATTCTCGGAAAACGCAGTGCCAGCCCACTGGCGTGACGCGTGCTCGGCTGGATTGAATTGAAGGCGACCTCCAGCACAACATTCGGTTTCACTTTACGATAGCGACCAAGATCGGCGATCGTGTTCCGCTTGAAGCGCTCGGTTAGTTCAGCAATCTCTTCGTCGGTCAATCCGCTGTAAGCTTTGCCAATCGGCAAAAGGTCGCCGGTCGCTTCATCGCGAACGGCAAAGGTGTAATCGCTCAGAACATTGTTGCGCTTGCCATGGCCAAGCTCAGCCGCGACAACCACCACATCCAGCGTTGCCAGCTCTTTCTTGAGTTTAAACCAAAACATTCCACGCGTGCCAGGCAGGTAAAAACTTTCCGGGTCTTTGATCATCAGACCTTCATTCAATCGTCGGCGAGCCTGTTGAAATGTTTGTTCGATCTCAGCGGCAGAATGAGCCGAGGTTAGTTTCGCAATTTGAAATTGCGACGGAAATCGAACCTTGCCGAGATGTCTTCGCCGTTCGAGCAACGGAATTCTCAGCAATGACTGCCCATTTAACCAAAGAAGATCGAACACGACAAACGCGACCGGCACGTCTGCTGCCGCGCGCGCGAACAAATCTTCACCGTCGCTTTTGCGGCCGAGCCGCCGTTGCAGATCGAAGAAGGTGAGCCTCCGACCTTCCTGGAAAGCAATGATTTCACCGTCGATGATCAGCTCTTCGTCCAGATTCCTCGCTTGATCTGCCAATTCTGGAAACTGCCCGGTGATGCGCCGCAAATCGCGGGAGAAAATTTCAACCCGTTCTGCACCGCGATGAAGCTGCGCCCGGATACCATCGAATTTGTCCTCCAAATAAACCGCGGTTCTGGTAGATGACGCTGGCTTTCGATCGGCGTCCGCCGATTCGACAAACCGTTCCCACACGGATTCGGCGCTCGGCTGAGGAGTCGCAAGCATGCACTTGATCGGACGAAAGATCGACAGCTCCGCCCGATGCAGTTCCCTTCGCGCAGCGAGCGCTGCCGTCTGACCGATGTCGCCTAGCAACATGTTGGCCGCTCTTACCTGGTCGAGTGCAACGTCAAATGCCTTCGCGATCGCTTCCTCGACCAAACCCTCGCGCAATCCGATACGCAAATCGCCGGTCAAAATTTTGACGACGTACACGCCTTCGTGTGCTGACAGGGTAGAGAATCGATTTTGCAGCAACTTCGCCTTGGCTCCGGGGCCACGCGCATGGTGAAGATTTTCGAACAATTCGCGCGATTCACGGATACTGAACGACTGGGGCGCTGTTCGCCTATTGAGCGCTTCGAACGCACTTTTCCCGACATCACCATGAGCGCTGGCGATGCGATGAAGCTCCGTATCGTCGATGCCGGTGGCAGCTTGCAATGCGCGGAAGATGACGGCCCACCCAACCTGCAGTGTGCGCAAATCACTTTGGGCAAACGCTCTTCCGGTGAAGTAGAGAGCCGCGATCGGAAGTTGCTCGCTCGTCAGGCCGCGCAGGTAATCGGCAAGCAACCGAATTTTCTCAAGTTTTGCTGGGGTCGCAGAGATGGCTTCGCCAACATTCGCAAACGTGAGAAATTCCGATTCCGTACCGGACGCGTCTTGCGGAACTGGATCTTCAGCTGATTCGGCAGTACGCGAGCCGCGCGCACTCGAACGCACAGGCTGTGTGCTGGCTGTGCCAGGTAATTGCAGTTCCATTTGATTTTCTTCGCTCAACGCCCAGGCTTCGATGCCATGCGCCCGTAAATCACGTGCAAATGCAGCAGCGAAACCGTGGAGCGTAAGCACTCGCCTGGGCTGTACGAGTTCAACGCAGCGGACCAAATCGTCATAATCCGCGTGATCCGAGAGAGGAAATGCTGCGTCGACCTGGTAGCGGTAAATGGCATTTGGATCGACGGCCCAGCCACTCATCATCGCCACACGTTTGTGCGAAATTCTTTCCAACATGTGCGACCGATTCGCACTGGGTGGGCAGATGAGGACTTTTCCTGCAACATCGTTCGAGTTGTAACGCACATATTTGCAAAAAGATTGGCCGAACTGCTCATAGATGCGCGTCATCCGGTAAACGGAGCCATGGAGCATGGGGGTCAGCCCGGCGCCATCGAGCGAACACAGTATTTCCTGTGCTTTGCCTAGCGAGTAACCCAAAAGCACCGGCACGCTGCCGGCGTCGATCGTTTCGCGGCAAAATGAGATCATCTGATCAATGACTTGCTCCGTTGGCGGAAATCGATAATGCGGCAGACCAAATGTAGTCTCCATGATGAGCGTATCGGCGTGGCGCCACTGCGCCTGTTCAGCGGATTTCCCCGGGCGCAGTTTGAAATCTCCCGTGTACAGCAGCGTTTCCTCACCGAGGGAAAGAAAAGATTGCGCCGAACCGAAGATGTGTCCTGCGGGCAATAGCGTAACCTCGATGCCTCGCACGGTTCGTTCTTCACCAAATGGCAGAACGTGTTCGATGCGATCACCCGGCAGCCGACTTTTGAGCAAACGCGCTGTTGGCTCGGAAACGATAATCTCCTTGTGACGCGCAATGTGGTCGCTGTGCGCGTGCGAAATAAAAGCCAAGCGCTTTGCCTCCCAAGGATCCAGCCATAGGTCCTGTTTGGGCAGGTAAACGCCGCGTTCGTAACGAACTTCAATCATTAACAAGAAATTTACTTCGGATCGGCATGAGCAAAACCGCTAGTTCAATGACAGCTATGCGATGCATGGGACTTACGCCTTCCGCGTTGACACCCAATTCGAACATCGGCTTTATTAGCCAAATGAGGTTTGCCGTCGCACTTTGGGTTCTGCTCCTTTTTGCCTCCGTCTCTTCCGGCAAGCCCGCACGGGAAGAACCGAAAATCGTGGAAAAACTGACGCCGCTCCCGGTGGCGTTAGACAAAGATTTCGAGTTTCGAAAAACGAAGCTTTTCCTCCTGAGTGAGAAAGCGTCAAAAGCAACTCAGAGTGTACGACAGACAACGAGCTCAGTTAACAAAAAGTCTGGCAATTCGCCCGGCCAAAAGACTGCGACTCTTCAGGACGCCCCGATTACTTTTGAGCGGCAGTACCGGATGTTCGGTGCTGTGACGGGGCTCGATCAACGCCAGCGGTTCGGTAATTACTTCGATTTTTTCTGGCGGACCAAACGGCCCTCCGATGTCACAGTACGTTTGGAGTATCGTCAGGAGAAATTGCACGAGCATGTTCAAGCACAGGAGATTTCATACCAAAACGTGCATGGCACTCATAAGACGGAATTCAAGGTCATCGGAGACGATTACTGGGACGACGGGGAGGTTATTGCCTGGCGCTGCCTGCTGATCTCAAACGGCCGGATCGTAGCCGAGAATCGGTCGTTTATGTGGCAGTAACATTCGACAGCGGTTGCCGTCCGCTTGCTTGCTCGTTCGACGTTCCTCGGCAATGCTTTCATTAATGCGGCCCTTCCGCGTCTGCGTTTCGAATCAATTTCTGGAACTTCGTGCGTCCGGTGAGGTTTGACAGCATGCCTTTTGGGCTGGTATCCTTTAAGGAGCTAACTGTGGATTCATCTATTCAAGTAGGGGTAAGAGGCCCGACCGTATGGGTGAAAGTCGAGGGGAAAGGTAGTTTTCTCAATAGCGGGAACCTCAAGGAGTTCGCCCGCGCGATGTTGGACCACGGCTATCGCGAGTTTGTGGTGGACTTAGCAGATTGCGCCATGATGGATTCCACATTCATGGGAACAATGGCCAGCGTGGCGCTGCGGTTGAAAGAACTCGGGCGCGGTCACCTTCACATCATTCACTGCGGGAATCGCAGCCAGGAGCTTCTTTCTGGACTCGGCCTCGATCAGATATTTGATATTCATGCTAACGGAGCGCGGGAGCCCGAATGCGGAGCGCTCGAGCGAACTCCCGAAGGCAAGTCGCGAGAGGCCCAAAAACAGGAGCAGACAGAAACGATGCTGGAAGCGCACGAGGCACTTTGCGAGGCGGCGCCGGAAAATCTCTTTCGATTCAAGGACGTTCTCGATTTCTTAAGACAAGACCTTCATCGCGAGACGCCTTCGAAGTAAGCTGGCCCTTACGCGATGTGGCCGACTCTTCTTCTCGGACTGCTTGTCGCGTCCGTTGCGGGATGGATTGTCACGGGCTATCTCCAGAGACAGCGGATTCGCAGGTTAGAGCGGTCTCATGAGGAGATCCAGGTCGAGGAGACGCTCGTTTTCGATTTCCTGCACGGTCTTGGCGAAGCCTTTCGAGAGACGATTCGACCTCGGGAACTTCATCGGCTCATCGTCGAAGGGGCTACCCGCGTTCTCGACGCGAATGGCGGCGCGCTTTACGTTACTGATCGAACTGGCGGGAAGCTAACGCCGACTTTCATCTCCAAGGGCTGTCCGCCGTTAGTCGACATTCCGCCGAATATTTTGCAACAAGCGGCGGCTTCTCCCAGCGCAGTCGAGAAGTTTCTACGGCTGCACACAGTCGGCCCGGGCGAAGGACTAATCGGACGCGTTTGGCAAACAGGTCAATCTGTTTGCTCAAACGAGTTCTCGCATGCCCCGGAATTGGCGAAGTTGCGCGGCAGCGCATTTGGTAGTGGATCCATCATGGCGGCAGCGCTTCGCTATGGAGATCAAGATTTGGGTGTCTTGGCGCTCGCTAATGGCCCGATGGGTGCACCGTTCTCGCAGGGAGACTTTGTCGTTTTTAAATCGATTGCTGAGCAGTCGGCCTTTGCGCTCTACAACGCCATCATCTATTCGATGGCCAACGAAAAGAAGCGACTGGATCACGATCTTGAAATTGCACGGGACATTCAGCGAATTTTGCTACCTTCAGAGGCGCCGGCCATTAACGGATTTCAGATCAGCGGCATCAACGTGCCGGCCCGTCAGGTAAGCGGCGATTATTTCGATTACATCCATGTGGATGACGAACGGCTGGGCGTGGCAATCGCGGACGTTTCAGGCAAAGGTGTGCCGGCGTCGCTCATCATGGCGATTTGCCGCAGTGTGTTACGCGCCGAGGCGGCGCGGAACCCTTCTCCGGCAGATGTCTTACGAAAAGTGAACCGTCAGCTTTACCCTGATATCAAGGAAGACATGTTCATCAGCATGGCCTATCTGATTCTGGATCACCAGCGTAACGACATTACCCTCGCTCGCGCCGGACACGACGCGCCGCTGTTGTATCAGCGGCGATCGCAAACTGTTACGCCAGTGAAACCGCCAGGGATGGTCGTCGGAATTGACAGCGGGAGCGTGTTTGATAGGCTTACGGTTGACTTCGCCGTCTCCCTCGAGCGCGATGATTGCCTCGTCCTCTACACCGACGGCGTAACAGAAGCGCTTAATACTGAGGGAGACGAATTCGGCGTCGATCGCCTGATGCAATCGGTTCGCTCCAGCGCGAAAGATGGCGCCCAAGCGATTGTAAAGAAAATCATCGAAGACGTGCGCGACTTTACCGGCTCGGAACCTCAAAATGATGACATGACGTTGCTTGCGATCCGCAAAACATGAAAAAGATTCCTGTTGCTGAACAAAACAAACAAACGCCGGAATCACGCCCGGCAAAACACATGCCTTCACCCACCGCGACCGCAGGTGGGCGCGAGGAATCCGAGGCGGAAGATCCAATGGCCGGCTTACAAGCCGACCTCGACCGCTTCCGCGATCTGGCTCTGCGCAGCCAGGCGGATTTCGAGAATTATAAAAAGCGCGCTGCGCGCGAAAAGGAAGAGGCGATCAAGTACGCCAACAAATCCTTACTTCAGCGGCTGGTGGCAATTCTTGATAATTTTGAGCTTGGTCTCGCAGCCGCAAGAGAGCAGGGGGAGCAATCCCCAATTTATGCTGGAATGGTTCTCGTCCAAAAACAACTTAACGATTTACTCTCGGAAAATGGGCTGCAACCCGTCGAAGCCGAAGGCACACCATTCGATCCAAACCTGCACGAGGCGATCGCGCATGAGGCTAGCGATCAAGTTCCCGAAGGGACCGTGCTGCGCCAGGCCCGTCGCGGTTATCGGTTTAAAGACCGATTGCTTCGCCCTGCGAACGTTGTGGTTTCCAGCGGTCCAGCAAACAAGTGAGGCAGCTTACTTGCTGCGCCTCTCCGTCGCATAGGTCACGCAAGACTTGTCGGCCATATGGCAACTGAGAAACGCGATTACTACGAAGTGCTGGGCGTTGGACGAAGCGCCACTGATGAGGAAGTCAAGCGCGCCTATCGCAAACTCGCAGTCAAGTTTCACCCTGACAAGAATCCGGACGATCCGCACGCAGAAGAAAAGTTCAAGGAGTTAGGCGAAGCGTACGATGTCCTCATGGACCTGGACAAACGCGCGGCCTACGATCGCTTCGGTCACTCAGCGTTCGCTTCCGGTAGCGCCGGATTTGGACGCGGTGCTTTCCATGATCCGTTCGAGATTTTCCGCGAAGTTTTCGGCGGCGGCGGATTCGGCGGCGGAGTCTTCGAGACGTTCTTTGGCGGAGGCGGTGGCGGACGGACAGAAGATCGACGTCGCGGTTCAGATTTGCGCTACGACATGGAAATCAAACTGGAGGAAGCGGCTTTTGGCGCGGAAAAGCAGATTGAGATCTCGAAACTGGACACGTGCGATAAATGTCAGGGCAGCGGCGCTGAACCGGGCTCACACAGGATCAGCTGTTCCACTTGCGGCGGCCGTGGTCAGGTCGTCAGTTCGCGCGGTTTTTTTCACATTTCGCAGACATGTCCCCGCTGTCACGGAGCCGGTGAGATCATTGAAAAACCCTGCCAGAAATGCCGCGGCGAGGGACGCGTGGAAAAATTGAGCCGAATCAAGCTGCAAATTCCCGCTGGAATCAGAGAAGGCACCCGGGTGCGTTCGCTAGGCAATGGCGAGGCCGGCATCGGTGGCGGTCCGCCGGGCGACCTTTACGTGGTCATTCACATTAAGGAACACAAAATATTTCAGCGTGAAAGTGATGATCTGTATTGCGAGGTGCCAATTCCATTTTCCGTTGCCACCCTGGGCGGCGAGATTGATGTGCCGACCTTGGAGGGCAAAGCGCATCTCAAAGTACCCGTGGGCACGCAAAGTGGACAAATGTTCAAGCTGCGGGGCAAAGGCATCGTAAACGTCAACGGCCGCGGCCACGGTGATTTGTTTGCGCGTCTCATTGTCGAGGTACCGTCGCACTTGAACGCGGAACAACGTCGCAAGCTCGAGGAGTTCGCAGCGCTTTGCGGCGAGGAAAACACTCCGATGCGCAAAAGTTTCTTCGAACGCGCGAAGGAATTCTTCAAGTAAGCACCGCAGATTCCGTGGTTCGCGAAACCGTCAAATTGATCGAATGCCCACGCGACGCCTGGCAGGGTCTCAAGCGGCAGATCCCGACAGAACTCAAGGCGCGTTACCTGCGCGCACTGATCGCGGCGGGGTTCAGGCACATCGATGCTGTAAGTTTTGTTTCTCCTAAAGCCGTCCCGCAAATGGCCGACAGCGAGAAGGTGCTGGAGCAAATCGATCGGCCTGACGATATCGAACTCATCGGCATTGTCGTGAATGAGAAAGGTGCCGAGCGTGCTATAGCAACGAAAGCAGTTACGACTCTGGGTTATCCTTTTTCCATCTCTGAGACGTTTCTGCGCAAAAATCAAAATCAGACACTCGAAGATTCGTATAAGGTGTTGGAATCGATCAAAAGCAGAGCTGACAATGCGAAGCTTGGCGTCGTTGCTTACATTTCGATGGCGTTCGGAAATCCATACGGCGATCCGTGGAATGAGGATGAGGTGTGCGAGGCAGTAGAGAGACTGGCGGCGATTGGTATCCGGTCTATTTCGCTGGCTGACACCGTGGGAGTTGCTGGCACTGATCTGATTCGCAGCATGGTCCAGTCGGTCACGAAGCGATACGCCGATTACGACATCGGCGTGCACCTTCACAGCGCACCCGATGCAGCCGCAGCAAAAGTGCTCGCGGCCTACGATGCGGGGTGCCGCCGTTTTGATTCCGCCATCGGCGGTCTTGGCGGATGTCCATTCGCGCAGGACTCGCTGGTCGGAAACATTCCCACCGAGAGCGTGCTCGCAGCGCTTCAACAGAGAGGTGTAGAACTGCCGATAGGCAAATCGTTGGCGAACGTGCTGGCACTGAATTCACTGATTGGGTCTAACTACCAATAACAAGTTGTGACACGGGTCACAGCGGTCTCGTCTCACCTGCGTCATGCATCGCTTCTACATCTCCCCGAACAATTGGAACCCCGGCGCGGTTACGTTAGCCGGCCCGGAAGCGCACCACGCGCGCGACGTCCTGCGCATGAGAGCAGGGGAGAAGCTCGTTTTGTTCAATGGACAAGGACGCGAAATCACTGCGGAAATTCTCGATCTTAGCGGCGACGAAATAAGACTGCGAAAATTGCACGAAGCGGAAACGCCATCGTTGCAGTGCCGGATTGTTCTTGGACAAGCCATTCCAAAAGGAAGAAACATGGAGCTGATCGTGCAGAAGGCTGTCGAAATCGGCGCAGCCGAAATTGAGCCGATCATTTCCGACCGCACAATTGTGCAGGTCGATTCCGAAAGCGCCGCCCTAAAACAGACGAAGTGGCAGCAGATCGCGATTGAAGCGGCCAAACAATGCGGTCAAAACTGGCTGCCGCGTGTGCACACGCCAAGAAAATTAGCAGAATTGTTTTCTTTGGCTTCGGAGGAATCATTCGATCTTCGGCTGATCGGATCGCTCCAGCCTGACGCGCAACATCTCAAGAAGCTCCTTGGCGATTATTCCACAGAACATGAAAGCCGCCCTCGTAGCGTGCTAATGCTTATTGGGCCCGAAGGCGATTTTACCCCCGCGGAACTTTCGCTCGCGCGTCGATATGGCTGCCAGCCGATCACGCTCGGGCCAATCATCCTGCGAGTGGAAACGGCGGCAATCTACTGCCTGAGCATTCTCTCCTACGAATTACTGATTTAATCGCTGTTGAACGGCGGGCTGCTCAAGGTGGCGTTGATTTCGCCAAAAGAAAGCGGAGAGTCGCGAGGGTGCAATCACTCGGTATCTGAGGCGTACCGCCCTGCCGGATTTATCGGCGATTAGTCAGCCACCGCCGCTTCAACGGCAGATTCGTCCGGAAGATTGGTTTCGGGCGTCTGGTCCGGCGGCGCGGCTTGGATTGAAATGATTGTAAATTCAGGGCCGCCGTCCTCTTTGTTCAGTGAGAGTGTCTGGCCGACTTCACGACCGAGCAGCGCCTGCCCAATTGCCGTCTGATACGAAATGATGTGGCGATCGGGATCACCATCCCATGCGCCGAGAATTGTGTACGTTTCTTCGTCGTTTGTCTCGGCGCTGCGCAGTGTCACGATCGTACCGATGGACACGCGCGAGGTGTCGGCATTCTCAAACGAAGTGCCGCGCGCGTTATGCAGCATGTGTTCGAGCTCTGCCTTGCGCCGCATCAGGACGCTTTGCATTTGCTTCGCCGCTTTAAATTCAAAGTTCTCGCTCAGATCGCCATACGACCTGGCGAGCGCGATCTCCCTGGTGTTCTCTGGAATTTTTGTTTTCACGAGTTCTTCGTATTCGGCTTTGCGTTTTTCCAAGCTGCTCCAGGAAACGATAAG